>Ga0079224_100015276_pt1 | contig 10752 bp, 4 predicted proteins | sample Stecom2015_FD_80414 | JGI IMG/M metagenome (GOLD analysis project Ga0079224, IMG submission 80414) | Agricultural soil microbial communities from Utah to study Nitrogen management - Steer compost 2015 | ecosystem: Environmental > Terrestrial > Soil > Agricultural land | place: USA: Utah...
CGCACCCAATCCAATCCAAATGGCAAAAACATAAAACGAGCCTGCATAAGCGTAATCCCGTTCCCTGGGTTGCATCGGCGTTTGGTTTAGATAGAGGACAATCGCTAAACCGGTAAAGAAAAACAGACAGGCCACCACAAACAAATCTCTTGGGTTTCTTTTCCACTGAAAAAGACCACCCAATAGGCCGAAGACCAAGGGAATAAAAAAGTAATGTTGCGAGCCACTATACGCATCAAAAGATTGCTCATAAGCATTCAAGCCAGGTATTCGTTGGTGATCCAGTGACGACAAACCCGACACCCAGTTGCCACGCATGCCGTCACCATGGCCCTGCAGATGATTCTGCCTACCGGCGAAATTCCACATGAAATACCTATTGTACATATGTCCAACTTGGTAGTCAAAAAAAAAGCGAAGATTGTGGCCGAAATGTGGAGATTCTCCTGGCCGCAAGTCCAAGTACGATTGATAAAATGCAGCGTGATTCGGACTATAAAGTCGAGGAAAAAGAGTCTCTTTACCGTATCGATAACTCGAGGTTTGCTCGAACGGTTCATAAGTAACGTCTCCTTGTCGGTAGGCAGTAGTTTTATTGACGCCGATGATATCCGCATCGAAACTTGGTCCCTTTAACAACGGTTCTGTTTGATATTGTTCCCGACTCAAATACCCCAGCAATGAAAATATATCCGTCGGGGCATTATTATTTAATGAAATCGCTGTCTGTGCGCGGATCGGCAGCAAACTGTAGGAACTGAATCCAAAAAACACGAGACTTAGTCCTAGAAAAAATGCATTCATCATCGGTTTTCCCCTCTTGTGGGAGTGACAAATTCCATAGATCAGGATCAACAGCACAACCATAATAAAAACACCAATACCCGATCCAAACGGCAAACCGAGTTGATTTACAAATAGCAACTCGATCCATGCCGCTCCACGCAAAGCGTATTGAATGACCCCCCATAAAATCAAGGCCAACACCAGCATGCCAATAAACAAGGTTTTGGCAATCCCCCGGCTGTTTATTGTGCTCGACTTTCGGAAATACACCCATAAGGCAATCGCGGGGACGGTCAGTAAATTCAACAAATGTACGCCGATGGACAGCCCCATGACATAGGCGATGGCCAATAACCACCGGACCGCTCCAGGTTGGTCTGCTCGCCGTTCCCACTTCAGGGCCAGCCACACGACTGCCGCTGTACAAAGCGAGGACATGGCATACACTTCCGACTCGACTGCGGAATACCAAAATGTATCGGTAAAACTAAAAGCTAAAGCGCCGACTGTAGCGGCTAAGAGTATAGGAAACGTATACCGGTCAGCCGCATCACCGCAGCATTTCCGCCCCAAAGCGCTGATGGTCCAAAACAGAAATGTAATGGTCAATCCACTACATACCGCCGAGCCGGCGTTCATCCAAAATGCGATCTGTTCCACATCGCCTCCTGCAAAATTCGAAAAAATGTTCTGCAACATTAAAAACAACGGGGCCCCGGGTTGATGAACAATTTGCAATTTATAGGCTGATGCAACAAACTCACCGGTATCCCACCAACCGGCAGAACGTTCTGCTGTGGACAGATAAACCGCCATTGCGATTATTCCACACAGCCATCCCAATACAGTGTTTGTTATTTGGTATTTGCGATTCATAATAGTAGGTTGAATAGCAACACACCAAATATAGAAAAAGAGCGCCTCCAGCCGCTAAAGATTAACATTTTTTAACCCCAGGCTATGGCGCATAAAAAAAGACGGAAAATCCGCCTTATTTGCTGTATGTCGTTTGGGCTATGCCAGCTGTTCCACAATTTTTTTCGTAGGTCCTGGATTACTCATGGTATAAAAATGTAGAACAGGTGCACCAAAATCAATCAACTCCTTACATTGATGAACCAACCATTCTTGTCCCACTTGACGCACCTCCGCATTGTTTTGGCATGCATCCACAGCTTCACTCAATTCTTCCGGTATATCTAAATGAAAAACCCGAGGCAATGTGATCAGCTGCTTTTTAGTGGTTAGTGGCTTCAATCCGGGAATAATCGGCACATGAATGTCATGCTCCCGACAGGTGTTCACAAACTCCTTGTATTTCTCCACGTTAAAAAACATCTGGGTGACGATAAACTCTGCGCCCATTTCAACTTTCTTTTTCAACCACCTAAAATCGGTGTTGAAATTAGGTGATTCGAAATGTTTTTCCGGATAGCCCGCCACCCCGATGCAAAAATCAGTTTTTTTCGAGTTCACGATATCCTCGTGCAAGTACTGTCCATTATTCATGTCGACGACCTGCTGCAATAATTCGGTCGCGTATGCATGTCCTCCTGGTGTAGGAATGAAATCTGCATCCCCTTTTCGCGCGTCTCCACGCAGGACCAATACGTTGTCAATACCTAAAAAATTCAAATCGATTAAAGCGTTTTCGGTCTCCTCTTTCGTGAATCCGCCACAGATGAGGTGAGGTACTGCATCCACCTTATATTTATTCATAATTGCGGCACAAATCGCGACGGTACCCGTACGCTTTCGGTATGCTACCCGCTCCAATAATCCATTTGCATGCTGTTTATACAAATAATCTTCACGGTGATAGGTCACGTCTATGAATGGAGGTTTAAACTCCATCAGTTCGTCCATCGTCCGAAAGATACTCTGTATACCCTGCCCCTTGGCTGGAGGAAGTAATTCAAAGGAAAAAAGTGTTTTCCCGTTTGCATTCTTAATGTGATCGATAATTTTCATAGTATGGGCTTCAATTCGCTAAGATGGCGTTTGATGTATAACCTATTCAAGCTCTTAGAGAAAACACAGTGGAAACCGTACTGAGCTTATCTGTCCCTATTCGGGTAGAATGTAGCACCTTGACTGGAGTCAGGTTGCTAAGGCTTCTTCGGGTCTATTCCCTCTGCCTTTCTCCATAAGCGAACGCTAATATCGGGATTCGAACGATCATCTCAAAATCGATTCGTTAAAAACAATTAAGTCGATATAGAAACTACTCAATAAACAGGCGTCTTTGGGTCAATCCAAATACGCATCAATCAATCCATCGGGGAGCCGCAGTACCACGACCTTCTCTTCTGGATCGATCCCCACAATGAGATCCTCATTCAATGGAAACATCACCTCAGCGTCTTCCATGGGCACCGTGGCAATAAATTGCTGCGGCATCTCTTGAACGATCGTAATTTCGCCGAGTTCTCCCTCCGATTCATCAATGGCAATGAAACCTACTAAATCCTTATACGTAAAGTCTTCTGGATCTCTCTGTGGCATATTATCCAAGGTCAAGTATACCTTTTTTCGCACAATAGCTTGCGCCTTATCGATATGATCCACGTCCTCAAGCGTCATGTATGCGGTGCTATTTTTATGGAGAGTAAGCGATTCGGTAAAATACGGGACCAACCGATTATCGATTTCCAGGAACAACACCTCTAAATTGAGGTTGATATAATCCTCAAAAGTAAAGAACAGCTGCACCTCTCCTTTCAGGCCGCGAGTCTTACTGATATAACCGATATAAAAACACTGATCTTTTTCCATAGCAACAGCAAAAGTACAGTTTTTTCCTTCAAATCTCATCTCTCCTTAAGGAGGAAAATCAGCCGAGTAGCTCCATATCGACTGTGTCGGAAACCTGTTGAAAGTGGGACCGCTGAGCTTTTATAGTTATTGCAATAGCCGCCAACTAAAATAGCCGACCCTGCTTTCAGGATCGGCTATTTTAAATGCTTTCGCTAAAAGGGAACTAACCTTCTGTTTCTTCCGTGTTTTCAGCGGCAGATTCAGTACCTTCAGCCGGCTGAACATCTCCTTCTGCTTCGGGAGCCTCTTCTGCAGCGACTTCCTCTTCTTCTGGAGCATTCTTAGCGGCAAGTGCAGCAGCTCTTTCTTCCTTCTTTTTCGATTCAGCAGCTAAGGCAGCTTTCTTTGCTTCTTCTTGAGACTTCGCAATACCGGATTTTTGCCCTTCGATTTCAGCAGCTTTCTGCTCCAACCAATTGGCGAAAAGTTCTTCCGCTTTTGCCTCGTCAAACGCGCCTTTACTTACACCACCTAAAAGGTGCTTTTTGTACATCACGCCTTGAGAAGAAAGAATAGATCGAACAGTATCAGTAGGCTGTGCGCCTTTAACGATCCAATCCAAAGCTTTATCGAAATCCAGAACTACAGAAGCTGGATTTGTGTTTGGGTTATACGAACCCAAACGCTCGATAAATTTACCGTCACGAGGTGCGCGTGAGTCCGCGACCACTACATGGTAAAAAGGTTTCCCTTTTTTCCCGTGTCTTTGCAATCTAATTTTAGTTGCCATGTTTTAAATCTTTTATGTATTCAACATACCCCCCGTGCTTCATGCAAGAGGGGGACGCAAAGATACGAAGTATTGCGCATTATTAAAAACAAAATAAAAATGTATCGTTCTCCCTATCAAGGTCCTACGCGTGGGCAACAACCCGCTGTTCATTTCGTCCAGAATTGTTGGTGAATATATTTCTAGATTCTCTGCAGAATACCGATATTCAAACTCATACCATTGGATCAGAAATCTTATGCAGCAAAAGGCGCCATTAAAGATTGTTAAAGCATCGGCGGGGTCGGGTAAAACGTTCAACCTCACCCTGCACTACATCACTTTGCTTCTCCATAGAGAATCGAGCTACCGAGAAATTCTAGCCGTCACCTTTACCAATAAAGCAACGGCTGAAATGAAACACCGCATTCTATCGGTACTTCGAGGACTTGCCCAAGAGGACCAAACGACCGGTATCGGGTTATACCGAGACCTACTCCTGAAAGACAACCCCAGCTGGACGGCCGCGCTGATTGCTGAAAAAGCACAGCGAATCTATCGGCAGATTTTACATGATTACAGCCGCTTCACCGTTAGTACAATTGATGGTTTTTCCCAAAAAGTCATTCGGAGCTTCACCTATGAGCTGAACTTGGAAGCCACCTACATGATCGAGATGAACACCAATAAGGTCAGAAAAGATCTAACGCTTATGCTCAACGAATTGCTCGATGAGCGAGCGGACCTTTTGGATTGGATCATTCAATACGCTGAACAACGCATTGATCAAAATGAAAACTGGAATTATCGGCAACAATTAATGAAATTAGCCGGACTCATTTTTTCGGAAAACTTTCAAGAATTCGATGCCCATCTTGCCAGTGCCGAGCCGGACATTTTCAATCAGCTCAATGAAGAGATTGAATCCAGAAGTACCACCTTTATCAAAGCGCTGCAAGATACCCTAGACAATTTTACTACCGCATACCAAAACTTATCGATTGATCCCAGCGAGCTGGCTCAAAAAACACGGAATAAGCTAGTTAAGGCTGGCCTCAAGAGGCTTCAAGCCGATCAACTCAGTATACGCGATATCCAAAAAGAGGTCTTCGTCGCCATGGCCGAGCTAGGTACTGACGAACGGATCTACATCAGTACTGACAAGAGCAAACAGATCCGATACGACATCCAACAGGCCATACGCCCTCACGTGGAAGCTTTTCACCGCCTTGCCCCCTTCTTTTCTCAATACATTGCTGACCGGGCCGTCAAAGAAAAACTATACTACTTACGGCTACTGAAAGAAATGAGTGATCTGCTGGGGAAATGGCGAAAACTATCCGGAGCTCAATTGATTTCAGATGCGCAAGTACTATTAAGCCGCTTAGGTCTAGACGAAAACAATGATCCGACATTCATATGGGAAAAAATTGGCAACAGGTACCGTTACTTTCTATTCGATGAATTCCAAGACACCTCCAGACTGCAATGGAAAAACTATAGTCCACTGCTTTTAAATGCGCTGTCTACTCCTTCCGGGCAAGTACACGAACACCTGGTGGTCGGCGATGTCAAGCAAAGCATCTACAGATGGCGGAATGGGGATTGGCGGATTCTGCTCCATCAGGTAGAGGAATCAATCGTTCAGAATTTCCACCTATCGGCTACATCTAAGAATGATTTTATCGAAGAGGCAACCTTGGACACCAATTACCGAAGTTCACCCCAGATCATCGCCTTAAACAACTATATATTTACCGCGCTCCCTCAGCAGCTTCAAGAGCTGCTTAATCAACAAATAGCCGACGAATTGGGGGAAGACGAGCAGCAGTGGTGGCAACAAACGGGAAACCACCGTATGCTGATCGAGGCCTATCAACACAGCGCGCAAAAGGCCCCTCAACAACTCCCCGACCAGCAAGCGCAAGGCCGTATAGAAATCGAATACCTTCCGCCAGAAAATGGACAATATCGGGCAACAAAAGTACGTGGCGCTAGTCTGGAAAAATTATGTGATAAAATTGGAGAGTGGATCGGTAGTGGTCGATACCGACCCGATCAAATAGGCATTCTAGTTCGCGAAAATAAAGAAGCAAAACTGATTATCGATGCCCTCATGGCACACAAAGCGCAACATGGATTAGCTTATGATGTCGTTTCGGGGGATGCAATGTTGCTTCAATCCAATCACGCCATCGAATTGTTGTTGGAAACCATGCGTGCCATGGCATTTCCATCAGAAAAACACCTCATTCACCGGGCAAAAATCGTCTATCTGCTCCAGGCGCTCGATGAAGTCACACAATTTGATTCGCAAATCTGGTTAAAAATAAAAAGCAACCGCTTAGACGAACTCACTGAAATCCTTCCGGCCGCACTCATCGACCAATGGGAGCAGCTTCAGCGCTTACCCTTAAGTCAATTGCTGGAACGACTTATTGAAATCTATCAACTGGGCCGTCCCGGTAGCAAACACCTGCCGTATCTATTGGCCTTCAAAGATGTCACTACACAGTTCGTCGGAAGAGGTGAGCGTGGCCTCATTCACTTTCTTGAATACTGGGCAGATCACGGTGACCGAGCGACCTTACCCAATCACGGGAAACTAGAAGCCGTTGAAATCACCACCATCCATAAATCCAAAGGCTTAGCCTACGACGTAGTCATGGTGCCCTTTGCCGGATGGATGATCGACGGGAAACCGAGCTCAGAGGTGTGGTTTGACGTCGACGAATCTCCGTTTCATGCATTTGGGAAAATCCCGCTGAACTACAATAAGCTCTTAGGCAGTTCCAGCTTTTACCGTCAATATTATGAGGAAAAACTATTCAACTACATGGATTCGCTCAATACCCTATACGTCGCGATGACCCGCGCTAGACAACACATCTACATCACCGCGCCACTTTTTGTAGAGAAATCCGGAGGGCTTGAACGGAAAAACGAATACATTACCGACGCCCTCTTCCATGTTTTAGAAGCGCCAGCAGCGCCATTCCCCATGAAAGACTATCGGATCGACGTCAGTGAACCTGGCACCGGGCCTCGTCCTGTTTCAGGAGACCAACGGGACAGCACCAATCGCCACGTCCTTGCTTTAGCCAACTACCCCACCTCAGATATATTGGGCAAAGCCTTCCATAAGCCAGTCGCACGAGATATCACCGAGATTTTATCCCAAAGCGGCGCAGCCCGATACGGGTTACTCGCCCATGAAATAATATCAGAGGTACAGACTCATGATGAAATTGATCAGCGGATTAAGCAATTTCTAGAAGAAGGTCTGGTGAATCCAGCAGAGATCCCCCTTCTCCGGGATGAGATTTCGGCCATTTGGTTTCATCCCACCATCAAAACATGGTTTGCGGGGAATTACAAAATCTGGAGCGAATCCAGCATCATCACAGCCGATGGACAAACGCTGCGACCTGACAAAGTATTTACTCGAGAACAGGAAGCCATCGTATTAGATTTTAAGTTCACCAAAGGAGATTATATCGGTCATAAAACACAGGTTGCCGAGTACATGAACGCGTTGTATCAAGTGGGATACGATGAGATCAAAGGTTTTTTATACTATGCGAAAAACCGAGAATTAGTTCAAGTCATTTAATTCGTTCGTATGCACACACCATTCTTGCATTTAGTTGCCCAGAACATCCAGTCCAGGTTCGGAAAGGACATCACCGACATCGCTATCGTTTTTAACAATAAGCGTCCCATCACCTATCTAAAAAAATATTTAGCCCAGGTATACGCACAGTCCATATGGTCACCCGAATTCTACACCATACAGGATTTTTTTGCGCTCTCGAGCGATAAAACGATCGCCTCACCGCTGTCGCAATTTTTTCACTTACATCAAATCCATAATGTCATGCTCCAGGAGGAAGGTCTTGAACCGGAGGCACCTGAGGAGTTCTATCCGATTGCCGAAATCATTCTTCGAGATTTCGACCAATTGGATTATGAACTAGTGGATATCGATCAGATCTATCTCGATCTAGCTGAAGAGCAGCAAATTGACCTGCAATTTGCTCACCTTACCGCGCAGCAGCAGGCATTCATCAAACAGTTTTGGCAATCCTTCAGCGCACAAGGGCATACTGCCGTACAAGAGCGCTTTCTCCGCCTCTGGAGACGACTACCGACACTTCATAAACGGTTTAATCAACGACTCGTTGAGGAAAACCAAACGCGATTTCCTAGCGTCTATCGCGAGCTTGCAGAAGCTCCCCAATTGAGCGCGGTCTTTACTCAGAAATTCAAACAGGTCTTATTCATTGGCTTCAACGCGTTAAATCAGGCCGAGCAACAGGTTTTTAAGCGCTGGCAAGAGGAGGAGTTTGCACTATTTTACTTCGATCTGGATCGTTATTACCTCGACGATCCTATCCAAGAAGCCGGCTTTTTTCTGCGGAAGAACCTAGACGCGGTCGGATTAAAAAATGCGCTAGGGGATCCGCCCGCAGTACTGGGCCACCGAAAAACGCCTGTGCATCTGAATCAATGTCTGGGAAAAAATGCGGAAACCAAATTGCTACACGATCAACTCCTGGAAAGTCACAAACAAAATCCGGAATGCAGCACCGCTATTTTACTCGCTGATGAATCGTTACTGGTGCCGTTGCTACAAAGCCTGCCCGATATCCAAGTGAATATCACCACCGGCTATCCGCTCGTACAATCGTCAGTATATGGATTGATCGATCTATGGATGGATATCCAATTGCTTATCACTCAACAAAAGCGCACCCAAATTCCTTTCCAATTGGTGGACACCTTTTTAGGCCATCCGTTGGTTCAAATCGGAGCGGATCAAAAAAACGACCTGCAGAAATGGACGGCCGATAAACAATTGTTTGAAATTGCCGTCTCCGATATAGACATTAGCACCGCCAATCTTCGGCACTTTTTCGACCCCTTGCCGGCAAGCGGCTTGTTTATCCCCACGCTGGTCGCACTCATCGACGATCTCCTGACACATCTCATTCAACAAGAACATCAGTATCGCATTGAAACCCATTTGCTGGTCGAAGTGAAAAAAACGCTAAACCAACTGATCAGCCATACCGAACAGATATCCACCTGGAATTTATCCTTTCAAGTTGGTCTAGTAAAAAAAGCACTTTTACCCATCAGTGCGGCAATTGAGGGAGACCAACTATCGGGCGTCCAAATTATGGGGCTCCTGGAAAGCCGCTGTTTGAATTTTGATCGCATTTTCATTCTAGGCGCAAATGAAGGCATCCTACCGCAAACATCCCATGCGCCGACTTTTATCCCAACCAATTTGCGTCGCGCTTACCATTTACCAGTATTGGAGAATCAGGATGCACTTTCGGCCTATCTGTTTTACCGCCATTTTCAGTACAGCAAAGAAATCCATATATTCTACAATGGATTGATCGACGAAAGCAGCACGGGGGAGGAAAGCCGGTTCATCAAACAACTTGAATTTGAAAGCCAGTTTCAGTTTGTTCACCGATTCCATCAACAACCGCTAGTCTTTCCGGCTACCGTTCCTGAAGTAACCATTGAGAAAACCGGCGCGGTGTGGCAAAACATGTACAAGAAATTCATTAAGGAGAAAAAATCAATCTCCGCGTCAGCGCTCACGACCTATTTGTATTCGCCCTTACAATTTTTCTTTAAGTACGTTGCCGAAATAAAAGAACCACCCGCAGTAACGCAAGAGTTCGAAATGAACCGATTGGGGACCATCATCCATAATGCAATGGAGCGGCTGCTCACCCCCTACAAAGGGAGCGAGGATTTTATCCCGACCGCTGCCCTTCAATCCGCAATCGACCAAGTCGACCAGGTGGTTTTCCAGGAAATTTGTGTACAATACCAATTGGACTACCAACAGATCGATCAGCTCAGCAGCCTCCATCGGATTATGCACAAAATTGCCAGCCGGTATAGCCGCGTTTATCTGGAATACGATCAAACCCATTATCAGGCCTTTCGAATCGTTGAATTGGAGAATACGGATGATTATTTCTTGGATTTTGAAATCGACATAAATGGGAAGCCAGAGCACATCAAGCTGTATGGCATTATTGACAGGATAGATGAAGTACTAACTGCAGAAGGTGAAGTAAAACAGCGGATCGTGGATTATAAAACCGGCGCCGACAGCGTCACGTTCCCTAGTTTAGATAAGGTATTTGCTATGAGCACCGCCAACAAAGCCCTCATACAAACCCTCTTTTATTGCCATGTGTATGAGCAGGTTCGTGGACTCAACGGCTTAGAGCCCCATCTCTATGTCGCCAGAAGAATGCGAACAGAAGGCACCCTATTTACGAACAACAACACCAGAAAGACATTGACACTAGAAGGATCGGTGCTAGCGGAACAAAAAACGGCATTCCAATCCTTTTTAAAATCTGTACTCGAAGAGCTCTTTAATCCGGAAATACCGTTTCGCCACC
>Ga0079224_100015278_pt1 | contig 10752 bp, 9 predicted proteins | sample Stecom2015_FD_80414 | JGI IMG/M metagenome (GOLD analysis project Ga0079224, IMG submission 80414) | Agricultural soil microbial communities from Utah to study Nitrogen management - Steer compost 2015 | ecosystem: Environmental > Terrestrial > Soil > Agricultural land | place: USA: Utah...
TATTCCATTCTACAAAGAAGTTAATCGGGTTTATGGGTTAGGAGAAGTCGGATGTTGGAGATTTGATAGTAAAGGATCAAAATTCCGCTCAATGGGATAATAGAATAGATATAAGCCAAAGGCACCTGAAGCGTTGCAGATTTTTGCTGCAACACAAACGTAATATACACCAGGTTGCCGCCCCCCATGATCATAACGGGCAGTACAAAAGCAATAATGATGACATGGATAAAAACCATAAGCCGCATCTTGGGCTTTCCGGTCAATTTTTGAGGCAGGATATCAATGGCCAGGTGGTCGTTTTTCCCGGCTACATAGGCAGCCCCCAACATTCCCAGCCAAATCAACATATAGCGGGAAAGTTCGTCGGTAAAAGAACTGGGAGACTGAAACACATAGCGCGACAATACCTGCCAGGTCACGTTGACCACCATGATGCCCAAAATAACCACCAACAGATGGGCAACTATTTTGTCCAGCTTTTCCCTAAAGTTACTCGGGTTTATTTCATTCATGATTTTGTATTTGTTCAATCAAAGCATACAGTTCAGGTTCGTTATCCCGATAATACGCATACATGGATTGTACAGCTTCCTTAAAGCCGCCCAACTCGGGATAGGTGATGGTCACGCCTGCTTCTTCCAATATCTTCATCGACTCGGCTACAGACTCTGCCCAGATTTTGTATTCAAAAACTGCCGACTCATCGGCAGCTTCCTGAAGCCATTGTCTTTCCTGATCGGATAGCCTTTCCCAAAGCTTGGTACTGACGATCATCATATCAGGAACCGCTGTATGTTCGTTGATGGTGTAGAATTTACAGACTTCGTAGTGCCGGGAAGTCACCAAGCTCGGGGGGTTGTTCTCAGCGCCATCCACGATTCCTTGCTGCAAAGCGGTGTAAAGCTCACCCCACGATACAGGGGTAGGCGATCCCCCGAAGCTCCTCACCATTTGAATGGCAGTGGGACTTTCCATGGTTCTGATCTTCATGCCCGCCAAGTCTGAAGGGTGGTTGATGGGCTTGTCCTTGGTATAAAAACTTCGTTTGCCGGCATCATAAAAACACAGGCCTTTGAACCAGTATTGCTCTCCCTCATCTAGCAGGGACTTTCCTATAGGTCCGCTCAAGACATTCTGCCGGTGCGTGTCATCCCTAAAAATGTACGGCTGGCTAAGCACCCTGAGTTTTGGCGCGAAGCTCTCCACTACTGCCGTGGAAACTTTGGTCATACCCACGCTGCCGATTTGCAAAAGCTCCATCAGCTCCCGTTCGGTACCGAGCTGTTGGTTAGGATACACTTGCACAATCATTTCTCCACCGGACTTTTCTTCTACCCTATCCGCCAGATAGACCATGGCTTCATGCACAGGGTGGCTGGTATCCAAGCCATGGCCCAGCTTGATAATCCTTACCCCACCAGGACCTTCACAAGCCGTGACCAACAAAACACAGAGCGGCAAAAACCACTTCAACAGCCGAAATTTGGGCTTATTGTTAATCGACTTCTTCATTTAACTTTTTCCATTTATCTCCTGAACCAATGCGAGCGCCTTGGCAATTTCCTTCTCCAGCGTCTCAAAGTCCTTATTTTGGATCCACTCCTTTTTGAACAACTGCGAACCCATTCCTACACAGACCACCCCCGCTTTGAACCAGGCGGAAAGGTTCTCTTCCGTAGGCTCCACGCCACCGGTAGGCATCATGGGCAGTTTAGGAAAAACCGCTTTTACGGACGAGATGAAGGCAGGCCCCAATACGTTGCCTGGGAACGCCTTGATGACCTGGGCGCCAAGTTCTTTGGCATTGAAAATCTCCGTCACCGTACCGCACCCGGGAATCCAAAGCACGTTTTGGGAATTGCAGTACACGCCGATGGTAGGGATAAATGCGGGAGATACCACAAAGTGGGCTCCTGCTTTCAAGAATTTGCGGGCATCCTCATCGGTGAAAATGGTGCCGATGCCTAACATCAGGTCCTCATATTGCTGGGCATGGGCAGCGAGTTCCTGAAATACCTCCAGGGCATTTTCACCTCTGTTGGTAAATTCAAATACCTTCACTCCTCCTCTATAGGAGGCATCTAAAACACTTTTGGCGGTTTCTACATCGGTATGGTTAAAAACCGGGATAATCCCCGTGGCTTTCATTGCCGCCAAAATCTGTTGCTGGTCAAACTTCATATGCTGTTATCTAAGTAATTTTCCAATATTTTCTCCTTTGATCAATTGGTTAACCTCTTCCACGGTAACGTAATTTTTATCGCCGGGAATAGAGTGCTTTAATACTGAAGAGGCCACCGCAAACTCCAGTGCATCCTGATCGCTCATGTGGAGCAATCCATAGATCAGCCCGGCCATAAAGGCATCTCCTCCCCCTACGCGATCTATAATATCATGCATATCATAGTGTTTGGAACGCAGCAATTCTTCGCCGTTCCAGAGCACCGCTTCCAGGCTGTTATGCGAGGAACTGATAGCGTTCCTGTGCGTGGTGGCAATTTTTTTTATAGTGGGAAACATCTCTTGTGCTTTTCTACAAGCCTCGGCATAGTCTTCTTCTATAATTCCCATGCAGTTTTCAAAATCTGTTAGTCCTGCAATGATTACATCGGTAGATTTGATCAGTTCTGGCAGGATATCCAACGGTGACTTACCATACTGCCAGAGGTTTCTTCTATAATTGATATCGCCACTTATGCGAACGCCCCGCCTGTGGGCAGCTTCCACTGCATCCAGACATAGCAAAGCTGCTGAGGCAGAAATGGCGGGTGTGATGCCTGTCCAGTGAAACCAATCCGCCCCCTCAAATACCTCTTCCCAATCTACCAAAGAGGAGTCAAATAAAGAAAAAGCAGAATACTTACGGTCGTAAATGACTTTGGACGGCCTTTGCATGGCTCCCTTTTCCAAAAAATACATCCCCATTCTTCCCTCGGTAAAGTGAACATACGAGGTGTCGATGCCTGAGGATCTCAAATAATTTCGTGCAGCTTTGCCCAAATCATTGTCCGGAAAAGCCGTCACATGTGCTGCAGAAAACTCCCAATGAGCGAGTGAAGCGGCGACGTTCGCCTCTGCTCCACCGAATACCACTTGGTAGTCTTGGGCTTGAATAAACCGCTCGTGAGCTTGCGTTGAAAACCGCATCATGATCTCACCGAGCGTGATGATTCTTTTCTGCATTAAATTGAAGATTTAATTTTCAAATGCCCAAAACTAACCTAGATTTGAAAAAAAAACAGTAAACGGCACAATATCTTTTGTAATTATTTAACTTGTGCAATCGGTTGCTTGACCAATGATCTTTATGAAATGTCACATAAAATTTTAAAAATACACCCAGAAGACAATGTTTTAGTTGCTCTTACTGATCTGAAAGCGGGAGATACAGTCAATTATAAGGAAAAAGACATCTTGATACGCTATGATGTTCCTGCAAAACACAAGATTGCGGAGCATGCCTTCCAAGTCAATGAGGAGATCTATATGTACGGAATTATTGTGGGAAAGGCACTTTCACCCATTGCTCAGGGGGAGGTTCTTACTACGGCAAATGTTGCACACAAAACTGCGGAATACACTGGAGAACGGCAGGACTTCCATTGGACTGCACCGAACGTGGACAAGTGGCGGAACAAAACATTTTTGGGCTACCACCGCCCCGACGGACAGGTCGGCACTGCCAACTACTGGATCGTGGTCCCTCTTGTGTTTTGTGAAAACAGAAACGTGGAAATCATTAAACAAGCGTTTGTAGAAGAATTGGGCTTTGAAAACACCAACCCCTACAAAAACTTCGTGAAGGAGATGAAGACGCTTTATTCGCAAGGTCAAGAAGACAAAATCCTTACGCTTACCATTGAGACTGCCGAGCAACACGATACCCATAAAACTTTTAAAAACGTAGACGGCATCAAGTTCCTCACGCACCAAGGAGGCTGTGGTGGGACACGGCAGGATTCTGAGGCCCTATGTGCGCTGATCGCGGGCTACATCAACAATCCCAATGTGGCTGGCGCAACCGTTCTAAGCTTAGGCTGTCAAAATGCAGAAGCTGCCGTCTTACAGAAAAAGTTAAACCAGATCAATCCCCAATTTGCAAAGCCGCTGATCCTATTGGAACAACAAAAAGAGGGTACTGAGCAGGCATTACTTACCCAAGCCATTCAAAAGACCTTCTTGGGACTGGCTCAAGCCGACCAACTGAGGAGGACTCCCGCCCCCTTGAGCAAACTTACCGTAGGGTTAGAGTGCGGTGGTTCGGATGGTTTTTCCGGAATATCTGCCAATCCCGCCATTGGCCATACCTCGGATCTGATTGTGGCTTTGGGCGGCAAAACCGTCCTCTCGGAATTCCCCGAACTATGTGGTGTAGAGCAGGAGTTGATCAACCGTTGTGTGACAGATGAGGCCGCCGGGAAATTTGTCCAGCTGATGAGGGCCTACTCCGCCTCTGCCGAAGCGGTAGGTTCAGGATTTGATATGAATCCCAGCCCCGGAAATATCAAAGACGGGCTGATTACTGATGCCATGAAGTCTGCTGGCGCGGCCAAAAAAGGGGGCACATCCCCAGTGACTGATGTTTTAGATTACACAGAAGTAGCCGTTGAACCTGGATTAAACCTCTTGTGCACGCCGGGTAATGACGTGGAGAGCACGACGGCCATGGCGGCGTCAGGATGCAACGTGATCCTCTTTACCACCGGTTTAGGCACGCCAACAGGAAATCCGGTAACGCCTGTCATCAAAGTTTCTTCTAATACCAAGCTTGCCGAGAGGATGCCGGACATCATTGATATCAATACAGGAAGCGTGATATCGGGAGACAAAACCATTGAAGAAATGGGCGAGGAAATCTTAAACTTTATTGTTGAAGTGGCTAGCGGAAACATTGTTCCAAAGGCCGTTCAGCTTAATCAGGACGACTTCATCCCTTGGAAAAGAGGAGTTTCTCTTTAGTTTTTTCTTTAAAAAATCAAGACATAAAACATGTACAACAAATTTTCGGTAAACGATAAAACCATTATACTCAGCGGCGCTACAGGCGTGTTGGGCAAAGCCATTGCCGCACATCTCGCGGCTGAAGGTGCCCACATGATCATTTTAGGTAGGAATGCCGCAAAAGTCGAGGCTTTAGTGGACCAAATCCAAAGCCAGAATAGACGAGCGACAGCGGCGGTCGCAGACGTAACCAACGAACAGGCACTTCAGGACCTTCACGCTGAACTTAGCCAACAATTCGAGCGCGTCGATGTGCTGATCAATGCGGCCGGAGGCAACATGCCGGGAGCCATTGTCACGCCGGATCAAACCATCGCGGATCTGGACAGCGAGGATGTAAAGAAGATCATGGATCTGAATTACCTAGGCACTTTTCTTCCCGTCAAGGCATTCCTTCCCCTTCTGAAAGCCGCCGACAAAGCCAGCATTATCAATATATCCTCTATGGCAGCTACCCGCCCCATGACCCGGGTGATGGGCTATGCCTCGGCCAAAGCCGCCGTAGATAATCTTACCAAGTGGCTCTCTGTGGAGTTTGCCAAAAAATTTGGCCCCAACCTGCGGGTAAATGCGGTGGCTCCTGGGTTTTTTCTTACCGAGCAAAACCGGCAGCTTCTAACCGAACAGGACGGAAGCCTGACTTCCAGAGGCAACCAAATTATTGACCACACGCCAATGGCCCGATTTGGCGATCCAGAAGACCTATTTGGCGCCATACAATGGCTTTGCAGCGATGCCTCTACATTTGTCACAGGTACCATCATCCCCGTAGACGGGGGCTTTAGTGCATATTCAGGAGTATGAGTAACAATCAAATAAAGATGGAGCCCACCATGAGATGGTACGGCCCGAATGATCCCGTTAGCCTGATGGACATCCGGCAGGCCGGTGCTACAGGCATTGTCACCGCATTGCATCACCTGCCTAACGGCGTGGAATGGCCAAGGGAAGAAATCAGGAAACGAAAAGAGATCATCGAAGCAGCTGGTCTGACTTGGTCAGTGGTCGAAAGTATTCCTGTCCACGAAAACATTAAAACCAGAAACGGGCGATACGAGGAGTATATCCGAAACTACCAGAGCAGCATCAGAAACCTGGCAGCCGAGGGAATATCTACCGTGTGTTATAATTTCATGCCGGTACTGGATTGGACGAGGACGGATCTTGGATACACATTGCCTAACGGTGCGAAGGCATTGAGATTTGAAATGCGGGCTTTGGCCGCTTTTGACCTGTATATCCTCAAGAGGCCCGGTGCTGAATTCAGCTACTCTGAGCAAGTTCAACAAAAGGCGTCGGATTATTTCCACACGCTGTCGGAGGAGGACAAGCAAAAGTTGACCAACACCATTATCGCCGGGCTACCTGGAGCGGAAGAGGGCTATTCCTTACTGGCCTTTCAGGAAATACTGGACACGTATAAGGACATTGACGAAAAAGCCTTAGCCAACAACCTCCGATTGTTCCTAGACGCGATCCTGCCTGTGGCCGAAGAAAGCGGTGTTTCCATGGCAATCCATCCGGACGATCCCCCCTATCCAATCTTCGGTCTTCCCCGGGTAGTCAGCACCGCTTCCGATTATAAAAGGATCATCTCAGACAATAATAGCCCCAACAACGGCTTTGCATTCTGCACCGGCTCATTGGGAGTGCGGGCAGACAACAATCTTCCTGAAATGGTGCGACAATGGGGTGACCACATCCATTTTATTCATTTGCGAAGCACCGAGCGGGATGCGGAAGGCAATTTTCATGAGGCCAATCACCTGGAGGGAGATGTGCCCATGGCGGAAGTAGTGGCGGAGATTCTTAAGGTACAACAGAGGAGGAACAAGTCCCTTCCTATGCGTCCTGACCACGGGCACCAGATGCTCGATGATTTGAAAAAAGTCACCAACCCCGGCTACTCGGCTATCGGAAGACTAAAAGGTTTGGCTGAGTTGCGGGGATTGGAAATTGGAATTCTGCGCAATCTGTAGTTAATTTATATACAATAAATTAAAAATAACCCAATGAAAAAGATTTATCTAAATTCCCTAAGAGCCGCATTATTGGCTGCTGTCGTGAGTTGTGGAGCACCGGATCAACAAGGCACCGCCGAGGAAGGATGGGTGGACCTGATCCAAGGCAACACGCTGGAGGGCTGGACGCAGGTGGCAGGCGCCGCAGAATTTACCATTGAAGACGGGGTCATCATAGGGACTGCCGTGGCCAATACGCCCAACACCTTCCTGATCAGCGACGAGCAATACTCAGACTTCATCCTGGAACTGGAAATTAAGGTAGATCACGAATCTTCCAATTCAGGCGTCATGGTTCGGGGACAGTATGATCCTGATGGAAGGGATGGACAAGGCCGGGTCTATGGTTATCAAGTAGAGTTGGATCCTTTGGAAAGGGCCTGGTCGGCAGGCATCTATGATGAAGCAAGAAGAGGGTGGCTGTATCCGCTGACACTAAACCCGGAGGCTAGAAGCGCTTATAAAGCCACCGATTTCAACCACTACCGGATAGAGGCCATCGGGAACGAGATCAAGACCTGGCTAAACGGACAAGAAGTGGCCTATCTGGTCGATGATACCGACGCCGGCGGCATGATCGGACTCCAGGTTCACAGCATTAGAAACCCAGAGGATGCTGGACACAAGACTTATTTCAGAAATGTCAGAATCCAGACCGAGAATTTAGAACCTAAGTCATTTAAGGAAGGGATCTATGTGGTCAACAATTTGGACAACCACCTGACCGATTACGAAAAAGAAAATGGTTACCAACTGCTATTTGACGGCACAAGCAACACAGGCTGGAGAGGCGCCAAATTAGATGGCTTTCCGGAAAATGGCTGGACGATCAATAATGGCGTTTTGACCATTGAGGCTTCTGATGGCGGGGAATCCACCAATGCTGGGGATATTGTCACGGAGGAGAAATACAGTGCTTTTGATCTTTCATTTGATTTTAAACTCACTGAAGGTGCCAACAGTGGCGTGAAGTACTTTGTCACGCTGTCCGAAGAAACCAAAGGCTCTGCCATTGGACTTGAATACCAGATTTTGGATGACAAGAAACATCCAGATGCCAAACAAGGCATCAACGGTAACCGCACCTTGGCTTCGCTTTATGATCTAATTACTGCTGAAAAGCAAGAGCGGTTTTTAAAACCGATCGGGGAATGGAATAAAGGCCGGGTCGTCGTTTATCCCGACAATAAGGTAGAGCATTATTTGAACGGAATCAAGGTGGTAGAATACCAAAGAGGATCTGATGACTACCGCAAGCTCGTAGCGGGAAGCAAGTATAAGGTATTTGAAAACTTCGGGGAAGCTGAAGAAGGCCACATACTCCTTCAGGATCATGGGGATGAAGTAAGCTTTAAAAGTATCAAGATCAAGGAGCTGAATTAAGGATTATCGATTTAAAGATTTTGACAATGAACAAAATAGACAAAACCAGAAGGGATTTTATCAAAAAATCCGCTCTGACTACCGCTGGACTATCCACTCTGGGAGCGGTAGGATTCTCCGCCAAGAGTTATGGAAATATATTGGGAGCCAATGACCGCTTAAACATCGCCATCGCGGGCCTAGGCAGACGGCTAGGTGCTTTTTATGCGCCGATTGGCCGAAAAGAAAGCAATGTCAACCTGATCTATCTCTGCGACGTCATGCAATCACAGCGCGAGAAAGCAGCAAAAAACTTCCAAAAACATATTGATTATCAGCCAAAGCTCGAAAACAGCATTTTAAAAGTCATAGAAGACCCCCAGGTCGATGCACTTATCAATGCTACGCCTGACCACTGGCATGCTCCAGGCACTTGGATGGCCGTTGAGGCCGGCAAACATGTGTACGTGGAAAAACCCTGCAGCCATAACCCACGTGAGGGCGAACTATTGGTAGAATACCAAAAAAAGTACAACAAGGTAATCCAGATGGGCAACCAGCAACGTTCATCAGGACATACCCAGGAAATCATCAACGAGATCCATAGCGGAGCCATTGGTAATGCCTATCTGGCCAAAGCTTATTATAATAGCGCCCGGGGCGAGGTGCCCCATCCGGTAAAAGCTACGCCCCCAGAAGGGTTGGATTGGGAGCTTTTTCAAGGGCCTGCCCCAAGAAGGGAATATACCCACGATACCTGGAATTATAACTGGCACTGGTACGGCTGGGAATACGGAACGGCTGAATCCGGCAATAATGCCACCCACGAATTGGATGTGGCGAGATGGGCGTTGCAGACCGACTTCCCCAATAAAGTCATTGTGGTAGCGGGTAAATATCATTGGCCTGAGGACGGATGGACGATGTACGACACCATGGACGCAACTTTCCAGTTCGATGGAGACAAAACCATCCAATGGGACGGCAAGAGCCGAAACGGCCACAGCACCTACGGCAAATCCGGACGGGGAACAGTCATCTACGGAACTGAGGGCAGCGTCCACGTCGACCGGGATGCTTACCAATTGTTTGACCGTGGAGGTAAACTGATCCGTGAAAGCAAATCTGGAGGCAGCGAAGGAGGCACGCAGCTCGGAGGTGGCGGTGATATGTCCACCACCCATGTGGTCAACTTCTTTGAAGCCATCAGGGGCAAGGAAAAGCAAAACTCCCCCATTCACGAAGGAAGAAAAAGCACCTTGCTCTGTCATTTGGCGAATATCGCCTACAGAACCGGAGAGGTCTTGGAATGCGATTCCAGCAACGGCCATATCACCAATAGCAAAAAAGCCGAAAGACTGTGGTCGAGGGAATACGAAAAAGGCTGGGAACCCAAAATCTAATGGAACACAATTAACAATACCCATACCGGATGAATAAGCCCGATGTTCATGATAATTTCTTTGCAAAATCATCATGAACGCGGGTTTTTCTATGCTCACTGGGTATTGCTGCCAAATCGGAAGCTTGAGGTGGGGGTAAATGTAACCATCACCTGAAATTGAGTAACGATGATATTTTTTAGATACTGATCACCAATTGTTCACACGGAGAAGCAAAGGTGATCAGCACACCCATGCCTACCACCCCGTAAAGATCCGTCTTGAAGAGATGGCCCATCCTTACAATTTCTCTTTCCTAACCCAGATATTTCCGACTGTTTTCGTATTTTTAGGCGGTTGAACAAAGAGACGAACGGCTTTTTTGTACCGATTTTGCTTGAGTTTCCGTCACAACCACCCTGATCAACAAAGAACGAAGGAGAATCGGATTCTTCTACAGCATTAAACTATTTGTCAATGGCGATATCGGTAGAGCTAATCTTATTTGGGATTTCAATCCTTTTCTTTTTAAGCATCCTTGCCGGGAAGGCAGGTTACCGATTTGGCGTACCTGCTTTACTGTTGTTTTTGACCGTAGGGATGTTAACCGGCAGTGATGGGTTAGGGATCCAATTTGAAAACTTAGATGTTGCCCAGGCCATTGGGACTATCGCTTTGTGTATTATCCTGTTTTCAGGAGGGATGGACACCAAGCTTGAAGAGATCAAACCCGTCGCCGCCCAGGGTGTAATTTTGGCGACAGTGGGGGTTTTTCTAACGGCCATTACCACTGGATTTATCATATGGTGGATATTAGGAATGACCCATGCGGCTTTAGGGGTAAGTTTGATCACTTCCATGTTATTGGCTGCTACCATGTCGTCTACTGATTCTGCCTCGGTTTTTTCCATTCTTCGTTCGAAAGGGCTCAACCTGAAAAACAACCTTCGGCCGATGCTGGAGCTGGAAAGTGGCAGTAACGA
>Ga0079224_100015279_pt1 | contig 10751 bp, 12 predicted proteins | sample Stecom2015_FD_80414 | JGI IMG/M metagenome (GOLD analysis project Ga0079224, IMG submission 80414) | Agricultural soil microbial communities from Utah to study Nitrogen management - Steer compost 2015 | ecosystem: Environmental > Terrestrial > Soil > Agricultural land | place: USA: Utah...
AAAAAGGCATAAAAAAAACAATCCTTGAATAACGAATAAGGAAATGTATGATATTAAAGTTATTTTTATAATCCTATTTTTCATTTTTTATAATAGAACTGGAAGATAGGGATTAATTTCCTATGTGCTATAGAGATATAAATGAAGCAAAGAATATATCGCTCTGAAAGCTTACCATTTCCTTGTTCAAGAGAACGAATCACCAGCGCTATCAATTTATCTGGCATTTCAATTACATTATCAAGAAATTCTTTCATTTGAAGGTGTTTTTCTAGATAACCGACCTCTTCAGGAATCGTATAGTCAATGGCTTATAATACTCAAGACATCGGATAAAGGAACCTGCAAATCGTAAGCGCTCATAAGAGCTGCGTATCCAGCGAGAAAGCCTTCTTCAAGAGCTAATCGCGCATGAAAAACGGTTACATTCGGTGAAAATTAATTATTTTTCATGCCTATCCGTGAATTTTAATTATAAAGAAATCTGTGAAATCCACATAATCACCTTTAATTTGTGTTAAAATATAACTTGTTGAAGTCCGGGTGGCAGCACATTTTAACACATTGTAAATTATTAATAATCAGTATTTTATAAACGTTTGTTTCTAAATCGGCCTATATTAAAAACCAATTGATTCACAAAATCTATTGTAACTTATAATTGTTGACAAAATAATCGATATAGGCAGGAAGTTGCGTACCCAAATAATAGGGAAGGTTCATCAGTAAAAAAGGAGTGCCTTCTAGGGTCGTCAAATTTTCTATCTTGAATTCCCCAGCATACATTCTTATCGCATAGGGATGGTTTGTTTTATCCATAAACAGATGTAGTGACCGTAATGTACCTGTTGCTCCCGATTTTATCTCTATTGGAATGACCTTATCGCCAAACGGATACACCATATCTACTTCTGAGGACGACTGTTTCTTTTCACGGATCCAGAAATTGGGTTTGGTATTCGTTATCTTATTTAGCGATATTACCTCTTGGGTTATGAGATGTGGTATTATTGCTCCTTTTAAGGCATTGCTCAGATCATCCATACCCAATAACTGCGCCTGTATCCCCAAGGTATAGTTTATCAGTCCGGTATCCAGAAACTGTAATCTGGGTGATTTTTTGATATCCGGCTTGATGGGCGGGTCAATATCCGTAGTAGGGTAGATGAGCTGAATGATCTTAGCAGCGTCCAGATTACGCATAGCCTCGCCAACCTCCCGGGACCTATAATTGGAATTCCCGAAATTTTGAAATTTAATACGCTGATCCATATAGAGCGGGGCCGTATCCATGATATGTTTGATAATCCTTCTTTCAGTTGGATTGGAAGTATATTTTTCTACATCTTCTTTATAGGTGGCCCAGATGCTTTCATATACTTTGGGAAGGTTGGCTAAGTTTTCTCCTTCAATGTCCCTTTTGACCACTTCGGGCATGCCCCCAATGATGGCGTACCGATGGAAGAGTTCTATTAAAATTTTATGTGCTATAGGTTTTACGGGTACCTTGGTGAGTTGTTTTAGGGCGGTACCATGGCCTATAGCTTGGAGGTATTCCGCAAAGTTCAAGGGGTATAGATAAAGAAACTCGACCCTGCCCACTGGAAAACTTTCTACCTCCTTCATCGCAAATTCCAGCAAAGACCCAGCAGCAATCACGTGAAGCTCCGAAACCTCTTCAAAAAAATACCGCAACAATTGTATGGCCTTAGGCAGTTCCTGAATCTCGTCTATAAAGAGTAAGGTGTTTTGTTGCTGGTCAGGGGTAATGTTGTTTGATAGGAACAACGACTCTAAAATGGTATTTACATCATCATAAGTTTCAAAAAAGGCCTTGTCGGCAGCTTTTTCAAGATTCAATGAAATAAAAAAATCATAGGTTTTGGCAAATTCCGTCACAAAGGTAGTCTTACCCACCTGTCTAGCACCGCGCAGTATCAATGGTTTCCTATGTTTACTGGCTTTCCAGTCCTCCAAATAAGTGGCTACATGTCTTTCAAAATTCACACTTCTATATCATTTGTAACAAAGTAAGGGTAAATTTATTAGATTTATGTAATAAAGTAAGGGTTAATTTTGATATTATTTGTAACAAAGTAAGGGTAACTGATTTGAATAGTTGAAAATATCAAAAGCCATTATAAATTTTTATGCTTTCCTTTTTTTAGGACCTTGGTAATCTCACTTATATAAATTAATATATACAGTACTCAGTTATTTTTTAAACAGAAGCACCAATGCTTCATGAGAATCCTTTATCAAGTAATTATTAAAAGGATTAAACCAAGGGTTTATAAGTAACAGTGTATTTGTAAAATGGTTTTATGTATATTTGATTCAATTCCGTTTAAAGAGGCTCTAGAATAGAGCTGATTAACGGTATATTTTATAAGCATACAACTAGTTGTGCGTAAAAAAACATCGTAAAGCAAAATAATTATGGCATATCCAATCGGACAAGAATTAATCTTAACATCACCAAACGGAAGAAAAGAGAAAGTGACTATCTTAAAAAGAGCAGTTGATTATAAAAATGGAGTTATAAACGAACAGAACTACAAAGGGAATTTTGACTATTTTGTAAGTGTAGAAAGAAATGGTCAAATAGGAAATATTTTTTGTCAAGAAAGCGAACTATCATAAAAATAATTTTATGAACTCACTAAATTTTGGAAAAGACAGCGCAAATGACAAATATGAAGAATTTTTGCAGGATTATAAAGAATATATAAATGATGATTTATCTGTTCAGAAAGCTATAAGATTAGCAAGTAGTGCGTGGCATTTAGTTGATTGGACTTTTGAAGAATATAAAACCACACATAATTTCGAAGACGTTGGGAGTTTTAGAGAATCCCTTTATCCGAATTGTGAATCTTTAAAAGTTATGCATGATTTAACAAATGCTTCCAAACACAAAATACTTACCCGACCAAAAGGGAATTTGAAAAATACAAAAAAGCATAAAGGGGATTTTTCAAGTGATTTTAGTTCGGATTTTGATATTTCTTATTTACAAATAGAAAAAAACGACGGAACTAAATTAAGTTTTACGGACGAAATTGAAAATGTCAAAGAATTTTGGGTTGAATATTTTAAAGATAAATAGTAAAAAGACTGCGACAACACAGTAGCCTATGAGCTATGGCTTGGTCGGTTCTCATTTGGAGAGGTCTGTGCCGAGACACGCCACTGCTCATTTACAAATACGTTGGAAACAAGCTGAATAAACGGATAATAAATGTAAACTTTGCAAAGAAAATGACCTTGAAGATGTTGGCTCGCATATTTTCACTGAAAGTATAATTCGAACAGCATTAAATGAAGATGGATTTACCAAAAGAGATGATAAAGAGCTTATGTTCGAAATTTCGGTAAATAAAGTTGGATTAGATTTCTTTGGCTCAGCAATACTACCTTATAAAATTGAAGAAATAACAGGAAAAGCAGTTACTGAAGAACAAATTACTGGAAACGTTAATGAGTTAATCAATAGAAAATTAGTCTGTAGGGCTTGTGAGAACAGATTTAACCCAATAGAAACATCTTTTGCTCAAGATATTTATTCCAAAAATGTAAAAAAAAAAGCAAAAACGGGACTGTTCAGAAAACCTGTCCGCAAGAAATCCTCTTACAATAGGGCACTAGGGCACAAAGCCAATACCTAATTCTCCGCAAAGCTCTATAGTCCCATTTTCATGAACACGTTCAAGAAGTGAATATTCATTTTGAAGTGGGGTAACAGGCTGTATATTGTGTGCTATTCTTATAATTTCATCATCCTTATTTTAATGGTTCAATTAGTAAATTATATTTTCCTAGTATATTCATGTCTTATTTTCCATTGTCCTTCTACATTCTCCATCAGTAATAATATGATACGACGATGATATTCTGCTTCCGAACACTCAATGACTAGGATAGCTTTATCAAGAAGGTTGTTAAATTCAATATTTGAATATGAAATCAATACATTCAAGTAATTCCATATTGAATCATTTTTTCTTATTTGCGATTTTATAGGAACTATAATATTCCCCCTAGTCAACTTAATCATCGATGGGGTTAAGCTGGCTATATCTTCGTTACGATTATTTCTATTTATTAGCTTTTGGAATAAGCTAATAAATTTTTCTTCTACTTCAGATTTTTTAAATTTATTTTGCCATTCATAATTTAGTGGCCTTAATCCAACAAAATATTTTTGTTGTGCCCATTCTCCTGTTTTTAATAAGCCAACTATAGAATCTCTATCGTTTTTTAAAGTATCGGACATGCCTTCAAGTGGAGGTGGAGGAATTATTAGTCTAGGCTTAGCATATTCATCTATTATTGTTGATAATATCTCATAAGTATTCTCCTGAATTTTCTCGTCAGATTTCTTTACACTGCACGAGTTGAGAACTATTATAAGTATTAGAATATTTACTTTAATTACATTTGACATCTGTATTATTGTTTACAATTTCTTGGTAATTATTATATTTAGTTTTGTCACTAGAAGATAACCTACTGTTAAAATTATATGAGCGTTCCAGCCCTTCCCATCCGTACCACATATAATACTCTAGAGGGTATTTATTACCATCTAAAGAGCGAATAGCCTCAGCTATAGGTTTTACATAATTCTCAGCCATATACTCATGTTGTGCCATGGTAACAGGATAAGTAATATTATAATCAGTATTCTCTGCAATACCTATGTAATGACTATATAATTCCATCAGTCTAGTTCTATTTTTTGGATCTACTGGATTATCGGTATGCTCATCTACATACCTATAAATTTCAGCATGAATTCCTTCATGGAGAATTGATGCTGCTATTTCTAATGTAGGTTGGTAAACATCTTCTAAAATAATTGTAATATCTCCATTCTCACCTACCTCATTACCATCTGTACAACCGATATTAGTATATTCACAATTCCCAACAGTAAATATTAAATCATATTTAGGATCATCAATAAACTTGCCAATTGTTGTTTTAAACAAATCTCCATTTTGTTTTTTTAATTTTTGAAAGGCGCAATCTGCTTTGGTATTTTTAAAACTGTCATCCAAGATAACATCTTTAGGGTGATTACTACCACTGCTTCCACTTCCATGATTTAAGTTAGGGTCGTCCACATGATGGTGTACATAACTGCCTATCTTAGGTTCAGGGTCATTAACCGGTACGGCTACCCATTTGGTTTTTGTGCCATCATATGTAGAATAAGAATAATCTAATTTTCCACCTTCCCGTACATTGTAATGATCAGTATAAGTGCTTACGGAAACAGCAATATATGTTACAGTTTTTCCATCTTCACAAAAAGGATTATAGTCTCCGCAAACTTTTGGTGCCTTTGATTGTAGGGTTACCTTGCCGTGTTCCTTATCCATAAACTCGGTCATTTTCACACCATCCTCATAACTTTCAATTTTCTTTGTATTACCCTCTAAATCATAAAAATATAAGGTTCCTGTAAAGGACACAGTATTAGAAGTAGACAAATTACTTGGTAGTATACTATCTTTTACAGATAAAAACTCTAAAAGAGTGTAGTTCCAATTGGATAAGCTGTCTTTTTCTGCGAGCAACTTGTACATTTGTCCCCATTTTTGTTCATTACTGTACAACGCGCTTGGCACTTTAAGGGAGGTACTATATAAATACTTTCCTCTGTCAATAGAGCTATCAACTTCTACATCATATGCACCCCAATTAACAATAAGATTCTTTTTTATAAATTCGTCGCTAAATTTATGCAATGAGAATGAATGATGTAATTCTTTTTGTGACAGATTACCTATATCTTCTTTTTCGCAACTATAAAAGAAAAAGAGGGATAAGACAATATAGATTGTATAGGAGAAATTTATTTGATTTAATAATTTTTTCATATCATAATAGTTTTGGTAGTTAAGGTGACATCAATAAAATGTATAATTATAAAAATGCACTGTTTATAAAAATACAGTAAATAAGTATATAATCATTACGGAAGAGTGAAAAGAGGGATTTTCCCCTTAATTTTTTGCTAACGAATCGTCTATTATATTAAAGGTAAAACTACGGGGCAAAGCAAGAGGGTAACACGCTAAAGCGATGTTACTGGTTTTCATTTCCCTAAAATTCCCTTTGTTTATAGGAGCTATTGGCGATTTTTACACATTTTATTTCTCACTATTTTATTTCATTTTACAGTAAAAACCTGCTCATGCCTATAAAACCCGTATTTAAAAAAACACTTTTGATATTTCACAAAATATTATATCAGCATTAAGAATTATCGGATACGATTTTTTTTATTAGCGTCTCCCATATATGAAATATAATTGCTTAGTAATAATGCCTTACATATAATTTATACTCTTCAGTGCGGTACGTAGAATTGGAATAAGTGGTGCATATATGTCGGAATGTCAGCCGTTTTTATTATAAAAAACTGGTGCACTTTCACGAAATAAGCGGTGTGCTTTTACGGAATAAGCGGTGTGTTTTACCGGAGTAACTGGTGCAATTTGCCGGTTCTTCGTCAAATTTGGGGAAAACATTATTAAAAAATAAATAGAAAATAAGATTCTTTTGTAGTTTTTAAGTTGTTATTGTAGTGATTAATTCATATATTTAAGTGTGTATAAATCAATCACTTATGCAATTAAATCATCTATTTAGTATGCCTCAAATCAAACTATATAAAACTCAATTAACCCTCTCTAAATTAACTTTTTTCGGTTATGTTTCTTCTAAAAAAGGTCGTTGTCCAAATAGTAATACACTCAGCAGAAAAGTAAATTATTTCTATGAGCGGCGTTTCCGGGACTTGAGCATACTCGAATACCAAGTCCTTATTGTTCTTAGAACTAGAAAATTTAAATGCCTAAACAAGGCATGTGCACGTAAAGTCTTTTCACAACAGACTTCAGCAATCTCAAGATATGCGTGCAAAGGATCAGGAACATCTAACCCAGATAAAAGCCTTTATCAAACAGGAACACGACATCTTATCCAAGATTATCAAAGACTACGGCTCTCTGGAAGATGTAGCAAACAGGAGTTCCGAGACAACACGCAAACACCTTTCAATATTGACTGAAAAGGAAAATGTAATAGTTGCCAAAGTATCACAGATACCCGACAGCGTGAAGATAAGGCATCTTTACGGCGTTGACCTGAAATCCACACCCGTGGTCATTATCATGATATTGTTTTCGGTCATTATTTCATTGGGATTAGGTATGTTACTGGAAAAGGATCGGCAGATAGGCGATAAAACATCCTATGAACTTCGTTACCGGATGATGACTTTGGAAATGCCCGAACTTATTCAGGAGATTGATTCTATCTACAACAGCAACCCCGAAAAACTTAAAATATGGGTAAAGCAGGAGGAAGAAAGATTACTTGCCATTAGAAAAGCCGAAGAAAATGCAAAGCAGTCCACTAAACAGGCAGAACGAGCAAAAGAAGAATTGCAACAGTTGAAGCACCGAAAAGGTGGGAAGTAACAAAATTCACCAAATCATTTTTATAAATTTGTCGTTTATAAAAATCAAAGATATGGGGATTAACAATAGTTTTATTGAAACGAATCAAAATAGTTGGAATCAACGAACACAGGAACATTTTGAGTCTGATTTTTATGATGTAAATAGCTTTATAACTGGTAAATCTTCTTTAAATCAGATTGAAATAAATTTATTAGGAGATATAAAAGGGAAAAAAATATTACATCTACAATGCCATTTCGGAATGGATACAATATCGCTTTCAAGACTTGGAGCTAAAGTCACGGGGGTTGATTTATCCGATGAATCCATTAGAAAAGCAAAATATTTAGCTGAAGAAACAAATAGTGATGCTGAATTTATTTGCTGTAATATTTTTGACTTACCAAAGCATTTAAATGAAACTTTCGATATTGTTTTCACAAGCTATGGTGTTATCGCTTGGTATCCTGACCTAAAGGAGTGGGGAGAGCTTATCAACCAGTACTTAAAGCCTAAAGGAAATTTGTTATGATTGAATTTCATGCTATTTTGTGGATGTTTGATGACAGTTTTCAATATATAGAATCGGCTTACTCAAGGGAAGAGCCGTATGTTATGCTGTCGGAAACATATACAGATGCAAAGGATAAAGAGCAATACGAAGAAATAACTTGGAATCATGGCTTGTCAAAAGTATTTCAAGGATTACTTCATAACAATATGCAAATAATTGATTTTGAGGAGCATGATTATTCACCTTATAACTTGTTTGATAACATGTCAGAAGATAATGGTAAATTTCGGATAACTGGGATGGAAAACCTTATACCTCTTCTCTTTTCCATTGTTGCCGAAAAAAAATAAAATTGTGATGGAAATTTCACCAATAATTAAAACAGAGGAACTTTTGAAAATATCCAAAAACCCTGACGTAATGATATTCGATGCCAGTAATGGCAAAAATTCCAGAAAGAACTATGAAGCCGAACATATAGAGCGTGCTTATTTTGTGGATTTACATTCTCAATTGGCTGAAGTTAAAGGCGATTTTTCTCTGGGAGGACGGCATCCGTTGCCAAGTGTAGAAAATTTTGGTAAAACATTAACCGATTACGGGGTGACCAAAAATACGCATATCATCATTTATGACGACAAAAACGGCTCAAATGCTTCTGCAAGATTTTGGTGGATGCTAAAGTCAGCTGGTCATGAAAAAGTTCAAGTTTTAAACGGTGGACTTAGCCACGCTAAAAAAAATAATTTCCCATTAAGTTCGGGAACGGAGGTTATTCGACGTGCTTCTGAACCTTACCTGATAGAAAATTGGGAATGGCCAACCGTTGAGCTAAGCGATGTAGAGAAAGCAACTGGAGATTCCGAATATCTCATTATAGATGTAAGGGGTAAAGAACGCTTTGACGGAATAACAGAGCCAATAGACCAGATAGCTGGGCATATTCCCAATGCAATAAATATTCCGTTTACGGAAAACTTGGACGAAGATGGGTTATTCCTTAAGCCAATGGAACTGCGGTATAAGTATGAGGCGACGATCGGCGAAACTAATGCTGACAACATCATTGTTCATTGTGGGTCTGGGGTAACAGCTTGCCATACCCTATTAGCTTTAGCCTATGCAAAATTTAAGATGCCAAATTTATACATTGGTTCGTGGAGCGAGTGGAGCAGAAACAATAAGGTGATAGAAAAAACGAATAGCTGAAGATATATCGGTAGGATACTATAATTAATTACCTGAACTCCCAAGGCTCTTGACCGTGGTCGTTCTCGCTTTTGGCTGTTTACGGTGAAGAAATGATATCATTACTAAATCAAGTTTAAAAGATAATGTATTAAAATCCCTTAAGAAATCTGATGGTAGTGCTGTGGATGAATTGGAGATTCTGTTTAAATCAGACCCAATATTTACATCATAAAAATTTTCAACTCTTTTTGGAAGAAGGATTAGAAACTCTGATGATATTGTAGATGCTTTGAATAACAATATTATTTTGAGTAAATTATTTGAAATCGTAGAATAATGTATCATAAACTTTTTGACAGGAAAAAAACAGGATTTTTCGAATTCGTGAACAATTGAATCTTTGGGTTAACAAATGTGGATGGTAATTTAAGGCTTGCGGAATTTGATAATGATTTTGAGATTAAATGGTTGTCACAAGATGATAGGATAAATAATTTTATAATATTTGAAGATGATATTATCTATACAGTATACAGAACAAAAACGGTCTCATTAAACCTTACTGATTTTACAATAAATTATGAAGTAAGAGAACCTATAACTATATTTAAAAGTAGTTTGGACAAGCCCTTTTATTATGACTATGATAGAGATAGTTTTTTCAAATTTGATCTGAAGAAGGGAAAGATGCTAAGAGTATCATCAAATAAAAAACTAAATGGTTTAATTAAAATAATTGGTGATTGCCAAATTCATTACCAGTCAGGTAGCATAAATTTATATAACAAAACCGATTTTTCTCTTTTATGGCAAAAAAATTTAAGTGAGATAGCATCTTACACCAATTGGGATGGAGAACATAAAGGAGAAGTAAACAATGTATATTCTTATAAGGATAAAATCATTGTTGTGGCAGGAGATAGCATATTAGCTTTAGAAATGAACAATGGAAAAATTCAATGGCAAACTACTTACAATGATTTTCAACCCTATACGCTTCATATTGTAAAAAACATAGGATATTTATGCAGAGGAGCTTATTATTCGTTAATTGACTTAGACACAGGAGAAAAGTTACTGGAGGTAATGTTACTCCGTCCTTTTGATCTAAACTCTAAACATAAAAGCGCAAATGTTGCTATGGTACGCTCAGATATGACGTATCATGAAGGTTATTTTTATTTTACCGATACGCATGAAGGACAAAGCTATTTGGGGAAAATAGAATCCCAAACAGGAGTCGTGGAAGGATATCAAATACTAGAAGGGATTAATTCGAATATACATCCTCCAAAGTTTCATGACGACAAAATGTTTCTGCTGGATAGTGAAAGTAACTTGCATATTTATAAAAAAGATTAAATATATACCTCCTACTCGGTACTTTAAGATATAACCAAAATGTGTATTGAAATAGAATTCAGAGCCTGTATAAGTACAATTGTGATACTCGCACGAGCTAGGAGAAGTACTAGAAACAACAACAGGGTGTCCGATCCTAAAAAAACTTCAAAATCAACAATAAAGCTATAGGAGATGTGCTTTAGGTAGATGTCATTGCTTTTTAT
>Ga0079224_100015280_pt1 | contig 10751 bp, 8 predicted proteins | sample Stecom2015_FD_80414 | JGI IMG/M metagenome (GOLD analysis project Ga0079224, IMG submission 80414) | Agricultural soil microbial communities from Utah to study Nitrogen management - Steer compost 2015 | ecosystem: Environmental > Terrestrial > Soil > Agricultural land | place: USA: Utah...
CCCGCCGGGTCACCGGCGACGCGATGGAGGTCCGCGGCGGCGTGGGCTACGTCGAGGAATTCTCGGACGCGCGCCTCGTGCGCGACGCGCACCTGGGATCGATCTGGGAAGGCACCTCGAACATCGTCGCGCTCGACGTGCTGCGCGCCATCGAGCGGGAGGCGGCGCTCGCGCCGCTCCTGCAGGCGCTTCCCTCGGCGCCGCTCGAACGGGCCGCAGCCTTCGCACAAAGCGCCGACGAGCGCCACGCGCGGCAGGCGGCGAGCGGCCTGTACTACGCAGTTGCCGCGGCGCTTCTCGAGCGCGAGGGCGCGCGGCTGCCGCGACGCGCAAGGCTGGCTGCGCTCGTTGTACGCCACAAGCTCTCCCCGCGCGATCCGCTTGCGCCGGAGGCTGCAGGCGAATCAGCAGGCGAGTGCGAGGATCTGCTGGACGACGTGTCGGCCGAGGTGCGGCCTTGAACGACCGCCTGAATCCGGCAGGCGCCCTCCCCTATGCGGGCGTGCGCGTCCTCGATCTTTCCCAGGGCATCGCCGGCCCCTATTGCTGCGCCCTTCTCGCGCAGCAGGGCGCGGAGGTGATCAAGGTCGAGCCGCCCGCCGGCGACTGGTCGCGCACCATCGCGAGCGCCCGCGACGGGCTCTCGGCGCACGCCATCGCCTGCAACGTCGGCAAGCGCTCGGTCGCCCTCGACGCGTCAAAGCCCGGCGCACGCGAAGCGCTACTTCGCCTTGCACGCCGGGCCGATGTGCTCGTGCAGAACTACCGCCCCGGCGCGATCGAGCGCATGGGTCTTGGCTACGAAGCGCTCGCCGCCGGGAGCCCGCAGCTCGTCTATCTCTCCATCACCGGCTTCGGGCCGGACGGCCCGGAAGCGCGCAAGGCGGGCAGCGACTCCGTCCTCCAGGCCCTCACCGGCATCGCGTATGCCAACCGCGACGCCGACGGCGTGCCGCGGCGCGTGCCATTCGTGCTGCCGGATACCGCCACTGCCCTCTACGCCGCACAGGCGGTCGGCGCGGCGCTCTTCGCGCGCGAGCGCGAAGGCCGCGGCCGGCACATCCGCATCTCGCTTCTCGAGGCCTGCGCCGCCTTCCTCGCCGGCTCCATTCTGGAATCGGCGCTCTTCCCCGGGCACAAGGCGCCGCTCACCGTGCCCTCCGGCGTCTTTCGCACGCAGGACGGCTGGATCGCGCTCGTCGCCGTGAACGACGCGAGCTTCGGTGCGGTGCTGCGCGCCCTCGGCCTCGAGGCATGGCTCGCCGACGAGCGCTTCGCCACCATGCAGGCGCGCCAGGCGCACGCCGCGAGCGTCAACGACGAGGTGGCGCAGCGGCTCGCCGCCGACACGACCGCGCACTGGAGCGAGCGGCTCGCCGCCCACGACGCGCTCTTCGCCCCGGTGCTCGACTTCGAGGGCCTCCGCGCCTGGCCGCAGGCGAGGCACGCCGGCGTGTTCCTGGACTTTCCGCAGCCTCCCTATGGGACGGTACCCCTCCCCCGCGTCCCGGGGCAGTCGCATCCACATGAAGAAAAGCCTACGAGCCCTGCGCCGCGGATCGGCGAGCACACGCTGGAGGTCTTGCGGGAAGCGGGCTTGAGCGACGAGGAAATGGACCGTCTGAGATCCTCTGGCGCGATCGGCTCCTAGATCGCTTCCATCAAACTTCTTGAATCAAGAAACTGTCAGGCAACCGGACGCTTGCGCAGAAGGTAGCGGTGCGTGCCCTCGAGGACGAGCTCGCCGGCCTGGTTGTGCACGGTCGCGCGCATGACGACGATGCCCGTCGTGCGCTGGGGGACGAGCTCGGAGATCTCGAGCATCGGATAGACGGTATCGCCGCAATAGACCGGCGCGCGCATGCTCGCGGAGCAGTCGAGCATGGCCACCAGGGAATCGGCGACCAGATGCGGAAAGACGCCGGCGCCGGCGGCGGTCTGGACGAGCACCTGCATGCCGTGGGCGAGCATGTGCCGGTGGCCGCGGCGCCGGCAGTACTCGACGTCGTAGTGGATCGGGTCGTTGTCGCCCGAGGCGAGCTGGAAGGCGGCGAAGAGCGCCTCGTTCAGCGTGCGCGAGGGAATCCAGAAGCGCTCGCCCACGGAGAAGTCCTCGAACCAGCGCGTCGGCGCGAAACGATGGTCGCGGTCGATGTCGAACGCCGGCGGCATGTTGCTATGCTAGCAGCCCCTCATGGCACCCCCCTCCAGCCCCTCGCCGAAGCCTGCGCAGCCCGGGCAACGTCCGCTGCAGCGGCCCCGCGTCCTGCTGACCGACCCCATCGCGGGCGAGGGCCTGCGCGTCCTCGAGGCGGCCGCGGAGGTCGTGCAGGCGCCCGACGGCGAGCCCGACACGGTGCGCCGCCTCGCGCGCGAGGCCGACGGCATCATCATCCGCAGCAAGCTTCCCGACGACATCTTCGACGACGCGCCGCGCCTTCGCGCCATCGTGATCCACGGCACCGGCACCGACCTCGTGCGGCTCGACGAGGCGAGCCGGCGGGGAATCGCCGTCGCCAACCTCCCGGGCGCGAACGCGCCGTCGGTCGCCGAGTATTGCGCGATGGCAATGCTGACGCTCGCGCGCAACACGCCCGCCATCACGAGCGCGATGCGAACCGCCCCTTGGGACAGCGCCCGCGCCCTGGGCTCGCGCGCCCACGAGATCGGCGGCATGACGCTCGGCATCGTCGGCGTGGGCGCGATCGGCCGTCATCTCGCCCGCATCGCCCGCCAGGGCTTCGGCATGCGGGTGCTCGGCCACCAGCGCCGGCTCGACCGCATGGGGCCGGACGCGGAGCCCGCCTCGCTCGAGACGCTCCTCGGCGCAGCCGATTTCGTGGTCCTCGCCTGCCCGCTCACGGCGCAGACGCGCCACCTCATGAACCGCCGGACGTTCGCGCTCATGAAGCCCTCCGCGTGGCTCGTGAACGTGGGCCGCGGCGCCGTCGTCGAGGAAGAAGCCCTCCTGGAAACGCTCCGGGAAAGGAAAATCGCCGGCGCCATGCTCGACGTCTACGAGCACTACCGCATCGCGCCGGGACATCCGCTCTTCGCGCTCGACAACGTCGTGCTCACGCCGCATCTCGCCGGCATGACGGTGGAGTCGCGGGCGCGAATGGCGAGCGCCGCCGCCGAAGAGCTGCTTCGCATGCTGCGCGGCGAGCGGCCGCGCAATCCCGTGAACCCGGTCGACTCCGCCCCCCAAGCGCCCGATCCCGATGCCCGCCCTGCAAATCGCTGAAGTCCGCGCCTTTCCCGTCTCCTTCGCCATCGCGCCGGAGAACCGGGTCGCGCTCGGCATCGGCACGGCAGTGAAGCGCGACGCGGTCGTCGTGAAGGTGACGACCGAGGACGGGCTGGTCGGCTGGGGCGAAGCGCACCACGGCCGGGCGCACACGGCGGTCGCAAAGCTCATCGACACGACGCTCCGTCAGCTCGTGGTGGGCCAGGACGCGGACGACGTGTTGGGCATCTGGGACCGCATGTACCGCTACCAGCTCGCGAGTCACGGCATGGGCGCGGGCGCGTGCCTTGCGATGAGCGGCATCGACATGGCGCTCTGGGACATCCGGGGCAAGGCGCACGGCCTTCCCCTGTATCGCCTGCTCGGCGGCAGCCGCAAGCCCATCGCCGCCTACGCCGGCGGCGTCTCGCTCGGCTACCAGGCGCCGGGCCTGCTCGTCGAGGAAGCGCAGAAGGTGCTCTCGGCCGGCTACAAGGCGATCAAGCTGCGCGTCGGCGACACGGTCGGGAACGACATCGAGCGCCTGCGCGCCGTCCGCAAGGCGTTCGGGGACGGCCTCACGATCCTGACCGACGCCAACATCGGCTACCGCGTGGAAGACGTGCGCCGCGTGATGCCGGCGATGGACGAGCTCGGCATCGGCTGGCTCGAGGAGCCCTTCCCCGCCCACGACTACGCGAGCTACCGGCAGGCGAAGGGCTTCGGCCGCACGCCGCTCGCCGCGGGCGAGAACCATTTCACCCGCTTCGAGTTCAACCGCGTGATCGAGGACGGCGCCATCACCGTCCTGCAGCCCGACCTTTCGAAGAGCGGCGGCATCACCGAATGCCTTCGCATCGCCGCGCTCGCCTCGGCCTGGAAGCTGCCGATCCATCCCCACAGCTCCATGACGGGGCTGAACCACGCGGCCTCCATCCACTTCCTCGCCGCGATCGACAACGGCGGCTGGTTCGAGGGCGACGTGTCGCGCGCCAACCGGTTCCGCGACGAGCTGGTCGACAATCCGGGCCGCATCGACGCGGACGGCAACGTCTGGCCGCCCGAGGCGCCCGGCCTCGGCGTCGAGGTCGACGAGGCCTTCCTCGCCCAGCACCCGCCCATCGAAGGGCCGGGATACGTCTGACAGCCTGAAAGCAGAGAGATGATGAACATCGGAAGAGACAATTACCCCGAGCTGCGTGACGCGGTGCGCAGCCTCTGCGAGAAGTTCGACTCGGCCTACTGGCAGGAGGTCGACGAGAAGCGGGCCTATCCCGAAGCCTTCGTCGACGCGCTCACCAAGGCGGGCTGGATGTCCGCGCTCATCCCGGAGGACTACGGCGGCTCGGGCCTCAGCCTCACCGAGGCGACGGTCATCATGGAGGAGATCACGCGCTCCGGCGGCAACGCGGGCTGCTGCCACGGCCAGATGTACAACATGAACACGCTGCTCCGGAACGGCTCCGAGGAGCAGAAGAAGAAATACCTGCCGAAGATCGCCGCCGGGGAGCTCCGCCTGCAGGCGATGGGCGTGACGGAGCCCGGTGCCGGCACCGACACGACCAAGATCAAGACCACGGCGGTGAAGAAGGGCGACCGGTACGTCGTCAATGGCCAGAAGGTCTGGACCTCGCGCCTGCAGCACTCGGAGCTCATGATCCTGCTCGCCCGCACCACGCCGCTCGACCAGGTGAAGAAGAAGTCCGAGGGCATGTCGGTCTTCCTCGTCGACGCGAAGGCCGCCTGGGGCAAGGGCCTGGAAGTGCGGCCGATCCGCAACATGGTGAACCACGAGACGAACCAGGTGTTCATCGACAACCTCGAGATTCCCGCGGAGAACCTGATCGGCGAGGAAGGCAAGGGCTTTCGCTACATCCTCGACGGCCTCAACGCCGAGCGCATCCTCATCGCCGCCGAGTGCATCGGCGACGGCTACTGGTTCGTCGAAAGAGCGAGCCGGTACGCCTCCGAGCGCGTGGTCTTCGACCGGCCCATCGGCCAGAACCAGGGCATCCAGTTCCCGATCGCCGAGAGCTACATGGAAATCGAGGCCGCCAACCTCATGCGCTACAAGGCGGCCGCGCTCTACGACGAGAAGAAGAGCTGCGGCGCGGAAGCCAACATGGCGAAGCACCTCGCCGCCAAGGCCTCGTGGGACGCGGCGAACGTGTGCCTGCAGACGCACGGCGGCTTCGGCTTCGCCGCCGAGTACGACGTGGAGCGCAAGTTCCGCGAGACGCGCCTCTATCTCGTCGCGCCGATCTCGACCAACCTGATCCTGTCGTACCTCGCCGAGCACGTCCTCGGCCTGCCGCGGTCCTTCTGAGCCGGCCCGGTCCCTCGCAGGCGCTGCAGGGCATCGGGCTCATGGTGCTCGCCACGAGCTGCTTCGCCTGCCTGGACACGCTCTCGAAGGTCCTCGTCGCCCACTATCCTGCGCAGGCCATCGTCTGGCTGCGCTACCTGCTCCAGACGCTCGTCATGGGCGCGATCTTCCTGCCCCGCATGGGCGCGCGGCTCGTCCGCACGGGCGCCCCGGGGCTTCAGCTCCTGCGCGGCCTCTTCCTCGTCGCCGCGAGCATCGTGTTCGTCGTCGCGCTCAGCCACATGCAGCTCGCCGAGGCGGCGACGATCGTGTTCCTTGCACCGGTGCTCGTCGCGCTGGCAGGCGGGCCGCTCCTCGGCGAGCGCGTCCCGGTAGCGACCTGGTGGGCGCTCGGCGGCGGCTTCACCGGCGTGCTGCTCATCATGCGCCCCGGAGGCGCAAGCTTCAGCTGGGCGTACCTGCTTCCGCTCTTCTGCGCCTTCTGCTTCGCCGGCTACCAGCTGCTGACGCGCAAGCTCGCGGCGCGCGAAGACCCGATCACCACGCTCTTCTATCCGGGCTTCATCGCCTGCCTCGCCATCCCCGCCGCGTTTCCGGGCTCCGCCCTCGAGGTTCCGTCGGGCGTGGCGCACGGCGCCATGCTTGCAGCCATCGGCGTCCTCGGCGGCGTCGGCCACTTCCTCCTCATCCGCGCCCACGCCCTCGCCCCGGCCACCCTCCTCGCCCCGTTCGGCTACGCGCAGCTCGTCGTCGTCCTCGTCCTCGGCTGGCTCGTCTTCGGCCAGCTCCCCGACGCCCTCGGCTTCGGCGGCATGGCACTCGTGGCGGCTTCGGGTGTCGTAGTCATCCTGGGCAGCCGACGGAGGACCCATGGAAACACATGAGCTGCATCGCGGCAGGCTGATCGACCATCTCCAGCTCGTCGTGAGCGACCTAACAGCAAGCCGCCGGTTCTACGAGGCCGTCTTTGGCGTCCTGAAGGTGCCGCTCGGTGGCGAGGGTCCCGATTACTTCTGGGCCGACGAGCTCTTCGTCTCCTCCAGGGCGAGCAAGGCCGCGCAGGGCGCGCTGACGGGCCGGCACCACCTTGCCTTCCAGGCACCGGACCGCGAGACGGTGGACGCGTTTTACCGCGCGGCGCTGGCCGCGGGCGGCAGGGACAACGGCGCCCCCGGCGAGCGGCCCTACCATCCGGGGTACTACGCCGCTTTCGTCCTGGATCCCGACGGTAACAACGTCGAAACGGTGTACCACGGGCCGGCGAGGCGCAGCGCGGAGTCGGTCAGGATTACGTTCGACTAAACGGGGTCCCCGCCTGCGCGGGGACGACCAGACGGTCGCCTAGCGCCTGGCGAGCTTGAGGTTGGCCTGGCTCAGGCGGTCGACGAGGACGCGCATGAAGGCCTTGTTGAAGCCGACCTGGCAGCCGTCGGTGGCGGCGCGCAGGGCCTCGGCCTTGATCTCGATGACCGTGATCTGCTCGGTGGCGACGATGGTGGTAGTGCGCCGGCCGGAAGCGCCGGTGAAGTAGAGGATCTCGCCGAAGCAGCCGCCCGGCTTGATGGTGTTGAGCGGCTTGCCGAGCAGCGTCACGCCCACCTCGCCCTCGATGAGGATGTAGAAGCTGTCGCCGGGATCGCCCTCGCGGATCACGATGGTGTCGGCGGGCAGGGTCTTCCAGCTGCCGATCCTCACCACCTCCCACAGCGCCACGTCGCCGAAGTCCTGGAAGAACTCCATGTTGCGCAGCTTGTTGAACTTCTCCGAGTCCGAGGCCGTCTCGCCGGCGAGCCGCAGGTTGACGAACGCCTGGCTGAGGTCCTTGCCGAAGTCGAGCCAGGACTTGTAGCGCTGCGCCGGATCCTTCTGGATCGCCTTCATGACGATCTCGTCCAGGAGCGGCGGCAGGTCCGGGCGCAGCTTGATGGGCCGCTGCGCCGGGGTGTTGAGGATCGCGTAGTGCAGCCCCGCCTGCGAGGAGGCGTCGAAGGGCAGCCGGCCGGTGAGGAGCCGGTACATCACCACGCCGAGCGAGTAGATGTCGGTCTGGTGCGAAAGGGTCTCCATGCGCACCTGCTCCGGCAACATGTAGGCGGGGGAGCCGATGCCGGTGATCTGCGTGGTCTCGACGCCGTGGCGCTGCTGGAAGGAGGCGCCGAAGTCGCCGACCTTGGTCTCGCCCGTGTGCGAGAGCAGGATGTTGCCCGGCTTGATGTCGCGGTGGATCACCCCGTGCTGGAACGCGTACTCGAGCGCCCGGATGCACTTGAAGATGATCTCCACCACCTTGTTGAGCGGCAGCAGGCTCGTCACGTCGGAATGGGCCTCGAGCGTCGTGCCGGGCACGTACTCCATGACGAGGTAGCTGTGGTCAGGCTCCGCCACCGCGTCGAAGATGTCGACGATGTGCGGATGGTTGAGCTTCCCCGCGAGCGAGGCCTCGGCGAGGAACGCCTTGTGCATCATGCGCGAGGTCTGCGGGTCGATGTTCGAGTCGAAGAGGAACACCTTGATCGCGACGTCGCGCTCGGCGAAGGTGTCGCGCGCGAGGTAGACGCGGCTCGTCGCCCCGCTCCCGATCTCGCGGATCACGGGGTACTTGCCGATGTGCTCCTGCAGCTCGAACTTCAATGCAGCGGCGAGGGGGCGTCTGCCGCGGCCACCACGCCCGCGAATGAAGCGACGTGTTGCAGCAGCTCCGCCTCCTGGTAGGGCTTGCCGAGGAACGCGTTCACGCCGAGCTGCGCCGCCTGGTTGCGGTGCTTGTCGGCGGTGCGCGAGGAAATCATCACGATCGGGATGCCGGCGGTGCGCGGGTCGCCTCGGACGTTCTTCGTGAGGTCGAAGCCGTCCATGCGCGGCATCTCGATGTCGACGAGCATCACCGCCGGGAGCGCGTCCTTCAGCTGCTGGAGCGCGTCGAGGCCGTCCTTGGCGGTGAGCACCTGGTAGCCCTCGCGCTCGAGCAGCCGGCTCGTGATCTTGCGCACCGTGAGCGAATCGTCCACCACCATGACGACCGGCGAGCGGCTGAGGCTCTCCTGCGCGGGCGCCGCCTCGGCCTCCGCCGGCGCCGTCGGGGCCGCCGGCCTCGCGTTCTGCGCGAGCTGCACAGGGTTGACGATGAGCACGATGCTGCCGTCGGCGAGCACGGTCGCCCCCGCGACGCCCGGCACGCGGGCGAGCTGCGGCCCGATGCTCTTCACGACGATTTCCTGGTTGGCGATCAGCTCGTCCACGTGCAGCGCGAGCCGGTGGATGCCGCTGCGGAGGAGCAGCACCGAGTTGTAGGGCTGGATCTCGGTCGCGCCGCCGGCGCCGAGGAGATGCGCCAGGTAGTGCAGCGGGTAGGAGCGGTCCTGGATCTCGACGAGGCGCCGGTCGTAGAGGCCGGCCATGGCGTCGGCCTTCAGGCGCAGCACGTTCTCGACCATGGCCGCCGAGACGGCAAGGCGCGTCGCGCCGGCGCGCACCATCACCACCTGGGTCACCGCCAGCGTGAGCGGCAGGTAGACGGCGAAGGTCGTGCCCCGGCCGCGCTCGCTCGAGATGTCGATGCGCCCGCCGATGCCGACGATGTCCTTGCGCACCACGTCCATGCCGACGCCGCGGCCGGCGAGCTCGCTCACGGTTTCGGCGGTGGAAAGCCCCGAGGCGAAGATGAGCTGCATCTTCTCGGCGTCGGTGAGCGGCTGGTGCACCTCGATCACGCCGCGCTCGACGGCCTTGCGGTAGAGCCGGTCGAGGTCGAGGCCGCCGCCGTCGTCGGCGACCACGAGCGCGATCTCGTTGCCCTCCTGGCGCAGCGCGATGTGGATCCGGCCGGTCTCGGGCTTGCCGAGCGCCGCGCGCGCCGCCGGCGCCTCGATGCCGTGCGCAAGCGAGTTGCGCAGCATGTGCTCGAGCGGCGCGGCGATGCGCTCGAGGACGCTGCGGTCGAGCTCGACCTGCGCGCCGTCGATGACGAGCTCCGCCTTCTTGCCCACCTCGCGCGCCGTCTGGCGCACGACGCGGTAGAGCCGCTCGTTGAGGTTGGAGAAGGGCACGGCGCGCATGCGCATGAGCGCCTGCTGCACGTCGCGCGTGGTGCGGGCCTGCTGCAGGAGCGCCGCGTCGGTCTCGTGCAGGCTCTTCATCAGGCCCTGCTGGATCGAGACGACGTCGTGGAGGCTCTCGGCCATGAGGCGCGTGAGCTCCTGCAGGCGGGTGTAGCGGTCGAACTCGAGCGGATCGAACTCGGACTTGCGCTCCTCGAGCTCGGACTTGCGCGACTGCAGCTGGCTGTCGGCCTGCAGCTCCACCTCGCGCAGCTGGCTGCGCAGGCGCACGATGCTCTCGTTCAGGTCGCCGAGCGCGTGCTTCACCGAGCGAAGCTCCGCCTCGACCCGCGAGCGCGCGATGCTCACTTCGCCCGCCTCGTTGATCAGGTAGTCGAGCGTATCGGCATTGATCCGCAGCAAGGCCGCTGCGCCGGGCAGCGCTGCCCCTCCCTGGCGGGCGCGCTTGGACGGCGCCGCCGGCGCGGGGGCTGGCGTCGTGGGCGCGGGAGCGGGCGCCGCGGGGCTATCGGCAACCCCCGCGGCGACCCCAACGGCAACGCTAGCGGCGACGACCGGTGCGGAAGGTGCTGGGGTTGCGGGCGGCTCAGGCTCTTCTTTCTTCGGCGAAGCGGGCTTCGCTTCCACGGCCGGCGCGGCCGGCGCATGGAGGCCCGCCTGCATGCGCTCGATGTCGAGGCTCAGGCGGTCCATCTTCTCTTCCAGCTCGACGAACATCACCGGGCCCGGGGCGCCGGCTTCCAGCGCCGCCTCGACCAGGCTCTCCATGAGGTGCGTGAGCTCGCCCAGGCGGATCGCGCCCGCCATGCGCGCGCTTCCTTTCAGCGTGTGCAGCGCCCGCTGCAGCGACTGCACGACGTTGTGGTCGCCCGGGTTGGCCTTCCAGTCGCGGATGTCGGCGCCGATCTGCGGCACGAGCTCCTGCGCCTCCTCGAGGAAGATCGGCAGGAGCTGCTCGTCGATGTCGTCGCGCATCCGGCGCTGCTCCGGCTGCGGCGGGCTCAGGTTGAGCGAGAGCGTCTGCTCCGCGGTTGCATCGACCGGCGGCGGCGCGGCCTGGAGCTCGGCGGTCAGCGCCTCGAGCGAGCGGGCCTGGGCCTCGCCGGAGCCCGGATCCTCGGCGCGCGCGAGCGCCTCCACC
>Ga0079224_100015281_pt1 | contig 10750 bp, 7 predicted proteins | sample Stecom2015_FD_80414 | JGI IMG/M metagenome (GOLD analysis project Ga0079224, IMG submission 80414) | Agricultural soil microbial communities from Utah to study Nitrogen management - Steer compost 2015 | ecosystem: Environmental > Terrestrial > Soil > Agricultural land | place: USA: Utah...
CCCGGCAGGCGTCGTCGGTGCAAATTTGCCGCAAGCGCAAGAGAGCCGTCTGCCAATCGCCGAAGCCGACGCCGGTCAGCAGGTCACGAACTTCGTCGCTGCCGCTCGCGGCGGGATCGACGATGAACTCCAGCACGCGCGGCCGCTCGGTCGCGAGGGCTCTCCGCCAGGCGTCGCCCACCTGGGCGGGATCGTCGCTCCACTCCGCCCGCAGCCCCAGCTGCCCCGCCATGGCCGCGTGGTCGACCTGCGGGATGCGCTGCGACGGGATGAACTGCGGCGCACCGCTCATCGCCCGCATCTCCCAGGTGACCTGGTTCAGGTCACCGTTGTTGAGCACCGCGACGACGCCCCGCGGATCGCTCTGCTCCCTCCAGTGCTGCGCCAGGGTGATCAGCTCGTTGATGCCGTTCATCTGCATGGCTCCGTCGCCGACGAGCGCGATCACCGGGCGGCCGGGGTGTGCGAACTTCGCTCCCGTCGCGTAGGGCATCCCAAGCCCCATCATCGCCAGCGTTCCCGACAGGGAGACCCGCATGCCGCTGCGGATCTTCAAGTTCCGGGCGTACCAGTTGGCCACCGAACCGGAATCGGAGGTCAGGATCGCGTTGTCGGGGAGCTGCGGGGAGAGCTCGTGGAACACCAGTTCCGGGTTGACCGGGTCGGCGGTAACGTGGGCCCGGCGCTGCAGGACCGCCCACCAGTCGCGCACGTTGCGCTCCACGTCTTCCCGCCAGGTGCAGTCCTGCCCGCGGTGCAGCAGCGGCAGCAGGGCGCGCAAGGTCGACTCGGCATCACCGAGCAAGTTGACCTCGAAGGGGTAGCGCATCCCGATGCGGTTGGGGTCGACATCGATCTGCACCCCGCGGGCCTGCCTGAATTCAGGGAGGAATTAGCTGTAGGGGAAGCTCGACCCGATCGCAACAGCGTGTCGCAGTCGCGCATCAGCTGGTAGGACGGCTTGGTCCCCAGCAGCCCAGCGGCCCGGTGGCGAACGGGAGGTCGTCGGGCGGCACGTCCTCGCTGAGCAAGGCCTTCGCTACGCCCGCGTTGAGCACTTCCGCTGCCCGGTGCGGGCTCGCCTCGTCCGACACCACCGCGGGCTCGGACGTGCCAACGCTGAAGGGCACCACCTTGAACTCGTGCTTCGGCGGCATGCACGGCGAGGCCTGCGCGTCGCTGGGCATGACCACCGCCGTCACAGTCCTGTGCGCTTGCGCGGTGCGCATCGCCCGGTCCAGCGCGTTTTCCGGCATCCCAGGCGGCCAGCAAACCGTTGATCCAGCAAATCGTCGATACCGTCTCCGCCGTAGGCGAAGACGTGCTCGACTCCCCACTCTCGCAAGCGGAACAGCACCCGGCCAGCCACCAACTCCGCCACTGCAGCACCTCCTCGCCCGAGATCCCCACCACCGCGCACCGCGTCAGCTGGGATCTCGGGCTGCTCGAACCTTCGACGCCAGGGGCTTCCGGTGACGACCTCCTCCGCAGGCCCTACCCGGAAATCGACCATGATTGACCCGGCGGCACTGCAGGAGTTCGCACGAGGAGGTGCGGCGGAACGCGTTCGCCTCTGTTCACACCGGGACAGAGCTTCCCCGCCGGGGATTCAGGACAGCGCAGTCCGGCACCGGGAAACGGGCTTGCGGCGCACTTCCACAAGCCCGTTCAGCGCTCTCGGAGCAGGAAGCTCAGGCGCTGACCAGCGACGGTGAGCTGAACGTGAAGCCGGAGTAGCCGCTGTTCTTCTCCTTGGCGAGCTCTTCCCGGTACGCCCGAAGACCGGCCATGTAGAACAGCACGGTTTTGCTCCTGCCGGGAGTGTTGGCCCCGAAGATCCACGACGCGGCTTTCGAGAACACCGTGGCGTCCGCGATCTCCTTGCAGTGCTGTGCCCACCGGTTCTCGGCGTCCTCCGTGGCCTCGACGGCCACCGAGTCGCGATTGCCAGCGTCGGAGATCAACTCTGCGATGAACTCGACTTGGGTTTCGATGCTCGGCGGCAGGTTGGTGAACGGCCCGTGCGGCCCCAGGATCATGAACATGTTCGGGAATTTCGCGGTGGTGACGCCCAGGTAGCTCGTCCGACCGTTCGACCAGTGGTCCTGGATCCGCGTGCCGCCGCGGCCGCGGAGATCCATCTTCAGGTAATTGCCATCCACCGCTTCGAACCCCGTGGCGAAGATCAGCACGTCCAGTTCGTGCTCGACACCGTCCTCGGTGCGCACGCCCTTCGGCGTGATCTCGGCTATCGGGTTCTCCTTGATGTCGACGAGGCTGACGTTGTCACGGTTGAAGGTCTCGTAGTACCCCTTGGAGCACAGCGGTCGCCGCGCGTAGGGCTCGGTGGGGGTCAATTTCCGCGCCGTCTCCGGGTCCTCGACGATCTCCGCGATCTTCGACCGGATGAAGGTCGCCGCTGCCTCGTTGGCCTCCGGATCGGTCGCGATGTCGGAGAAGGTGCCGAACATGAACCGGAATCCGCCACCGGTGTCCCAGGCCCACTGGAACACCCGCTGGCGTTCTTCTTCCGACACGCTCATGGCCGGCGTGGTGCTCTCCTCGAAACCGAACGCGACCATCGAGTTCTTCACGTCGTGCCAGATCTTGTCGTAATTGGCCTTGACGCGGGCGACTTCCTCTTCGCTCACCGGTCCGTCACCGACCGGCACCGCGTACTGCGGCGTGCGCTGGAAGACCACCAGGTGCTCGACCTCGGGCGCCACGGCGGTGATGACCTGCTGACCGGTGGAGCCGGTGCCGATGATTCCGACCCGCTTGCCCGCGAGTTCGAGCCCCTCCGGCCAGGCACCGGTGTGCACGAGCTCGCCTTCGAAGGTGTCTCTCCCCTTGATGTCGGGAAAGTTGGTCTTGGACAGCAGTCCGAGCGCGGTGACGAGGTAGCGGCAGGTGAAACGCTCGCCCACGTCCGTGGTGATGTGCCAGGTTCCCGTCAGCTCGTCGTAGTGCGCGGCCTCCACGGCGGTATTCAGCTGGATGTCGCGGGAGAGGTCGTAGCGCTCGACGACGTGCTCCAGGTAGGCCAAGATTTCCGGCTGCTTCAGGTATTTCGTCTTCCAGTTCCACTCCTGGAGTAGTTCTTCGTCGAACGAGTAGCGGTAGACGAAGCTCTCGGTGTCCGACAGCGCACCGGGGTAACGGTTCCAGTACCACGTTCCGCCGACCCCACCGGCTTTGTCGAATCCGCGCACCGTCAACCCCATCTCGTTGCGCAACTTGTGCATCATGTAGATGCCGCCGAAGCCCATTCCCACGACGATGGCGTCGAAGTCGGTGTTGTGCTTGCTGGTCACGGGAAACTCCTTCATTTCACGGTCTGCGCAACGGATGGGTCAACCGCGGTACCACCGGGCGATGGCTTGGATTTCGTCGTCGGCTTGCGAATCCCTACCTGCCAGGAACGGGAACACGTGCTGCATTCCGTTCACAACGGACAGAGTTACGTCTACACCTGATTTCCTCGCCCGCTCGGCAACTCGGGTAGCATTGTCCAAAAGAGACTCTTCGGATCCGGCATTGACGTAGAGCCTCGGAAAACCGGTGAAGTCCGCGTGGAGAGGATTGGCCAGCGGGTTCGTGGGAGACACCGAATCGCCCAGAACACCAGCTATCATGCCCTCGAGCAGCCCCGGAGTGATGAGCGCATCGGTGGCGTCGTTGGTGATCAGGGTTTCCCCCTTGTTCTCCATGTCCAGCCAGGGCGAGAAAGCGATGACGCTCCCGGGCAGAGGTTCGCCCTGCTCGCGCAAGGCGAGCGGAATCGCGATCGCGAGGTTGCCTCCCGCAGAGTCCCCGATGGTCGTGATGTCGGCGGGTTGGATGCCCCGGTCGAGCAGCGCGGTGAACACCGCAACCCCGTCCTCGATCTGCGTGGGATGGGGGTGTTCGGGAGCGCGCCGGTAGTCGAGGACGAACGCGGTGACGCCGAGCGCCTTGGCGACGTGCCCGGCGAGCTTGCGGTGGCTGGCCGCAGAGCCCACGGCGAAACCACCACCATGGGTGAAGATCAGGACTTTCGCCCGGTCCGCCCCGATCGGCAGCGCCCAGATGCCGGGCACCCCGCCGATCACCTCTTCCGCGTAGGTGACGTCCTCCGGTTCGACGGTCGGCTGGTGCCACTCGTCGAAGAGGCTGCGCAGAAGCCGAGTCGTCAGCCCCGGTGTGCTGGCCATGATCTCGGACCAGTCCTGGTACAGGTTCCGGAGCGCGTCCGCTCTCGCGGTGGACGCTGATTCCGCCTTTTGCAAAGAGATCTCCATTGCGACTCCATGAAGTGGCCGTGCGGCGCCAGAGGCGCGCCGGTGGTTGGGATCCGATCGAACGCGGTCCTGTGAGGTGCCACTCACTTTCGGCCGCAGCTGCGGGTGACGGATGTACCGATTTGGAACAGCTGGTGTTCCGGAACGGAACACAATCCGCAGACGGAAGCGACTAATACGTTTTTCGTCTCAAGCAGGAATTGATCCGGTAGTTCACTTTCCCTTAGCTGTTCGGCACAATTCCGGGAAGCGCTGTTGCGAAGGCGGAGAGCAACCGTATGCCCACGCATTGCGATCAATGGTGACCGCGCCCGTGGCGGGGAGGTAGCACGCCATGACCAGCCAGCTCATCGATTGGACCGCTGATTCGGTGCCCGATCCCGAGTCACTGCGGCAGGCCAAACAACGCCTGACGGACGCGGGCCTACTCGCACTGCCCGCCACGCTTCCCGGAGTCCCCGGCGTGATCGAGCGCAGCTGGCGCCGGTGCGTCAGCGAGTCGGTGCCGATACAACGGACGGAGCCCCCTTACCGCGAAGACTTCGATCCCTCGACTCGACTTCTCGACGCCGCAGCACCAGTGATCAACCGGATCGCCGAGCAGCTCGGCGACATGCCCGTGGCCATGTTCCTCACCGATGCGACAGGGCACATCGTGCTGCGCAAGGCCACCGAACCCAGGCAGCGGGCCATGTTGGACAACGCCTACGCCGCGGAGGGTTTCTACTTCTCCGAATCCGCGGTCGGAACCAACGCGCTGGGCACGGTCGTCGAAGAACGCCGCCCCGTCGTAGTGCGGGGATGCGAGCACTACAACGAAGCCCTCGAGCAACTCACGTGCGCGGGCACACCGATCTTCCAACCGTTCACCCGCAAGCTCGTCGGCACCTTCTCCCTGGCTTCGCCCGCCAAGGACGCAACACCGCTGATGTGCGCGGTGACCAACGACATCGGCAAGCAGATCGAGAGCAACCTGACCGAGCGCATGAGGACCAGAGAACGAGCGCTCATCAACTCGTACCTGCTGGCTGACCAGAACTCCGGCGTCCCCGTGATCGTGCTCAACGAGCGGACAGCGTTCGCCAACACCGCCGGTCTGCCGTACCTGAGCGCGACCACCCACGCCTTGCTGTGGCGCCACGTGCGCGAACACGGCGCCACCGGGCGGCGGCGAATGAGCGTGCCGCTGGAGAAAGGCTGGTACCCGGCTCACGTCGAGCGGATAGACGACAGCGGTGGCACCTGGCCGGCGTACTGCGTCCGGTTGGCCTGCCGTGAAGCGGAGGTGGATGCTGCGCCTCGCCGGCGCGTGATGGTCAGGCCTCGGGAGGGCGCCCGGGAACCGCTGCACCCGCTAGCGCAGATCACCAGGCAGCTCGAGGAAGTCGCCCAGCACCGCGAGGCCCTGGCCCTCGACGGCGGTCCGGGAACTGGCAAGCTGCACACCGCGCTGACCTTCCTGCGAACCTGCTTCGAGGTCTCCGACCCGTTGGTGATCGACTTCTCCACAGTGCGGCTGGGGAACGACCAGCACTGGTTCCAATCCGCGCGTTCAGCCGCGAAGACCGGCCGCGGTCTTGTCCTCCGCCACGTCGACCAGACGACAACCGCCGACGCGCGCCAGATCACGGCACTGGCAGAGCAGACCCGTCCGACACCGAGTGGCGGGGCAACCGCTCCGCCGCTGGTGCTGACGGTGGACCTGAACGGCGCGGCCGACCACGTGCACGCACTGGTGGCGAGACTGGCGACCGCAGTGCGGCTGCCGGCGCTGCCGGAAATGCCCCAGGAGATCCCGGCGCTGGTGAAGCGGATGCTGGCGGAAGTCCCCGGTGCCTGCCGGAGCACCACGTTCTCGTCCGAAGCGCTGCAGCTGCTGCTGAACTGGACGTGGCCCGGCAACCTGGCCGAGCTGCGGCAGTTGGTCAATCAGCTCTCGCAGCGCAAAGCGGGCCGGGTGGTCCTCCCAGCCGACCTGCCGGACCGGATGCACGCGCGCCCGGGACGGCGGATGAGCCTGATGGAAAGCGCGGAGCGCGACACGATCGTCGAAGCGCTTCGGCGTTGCGGGGGCAACCGCAGCCAGGCCGCTCAGGCGTTGGGCATCGGTCGGACGACGCTCTACCGGAAGATCCGGCACTACCGCATCGACATCTGAAAGCGGTGGTGCTCGCCGCGCGCGGAACCACTGAGCGCGCGACGAGCTCCCGTCACGGAATGCGGATCAGCTTCTTGTTGGCGAACTCCTCGACACCGAACCTGGCCAGTTCGCGCCCCACACCGGACCGCTTCACCCCGCCGAAGGGCAGATCAGGAGCGCTTCGGCTGATGCCGTTGAGCCACACCATTCCGGTTTCGAGCTGCTCGGCCACAGCCCTGGCTTGGGCGATGTCCGCGCCGAACACGGAAGCCCCCAGTCCGTAGGGCGAGTCGTTCGCCAGCGTGATGGCCTCTTCCACGGAGTCCACCCGGTGCACCACAGCGACGGGACCGAACAGTTCTTCCCGATAGGCCCTCATGCTCGGGGTGACCCCGGTGAGCACGGTTGGTTCGTAGAACGCGCCCGGCCCGTCCAGTCGCTTGCCCCCGGTGCGCAGCACCGCCCCGCTGCGCACCGCATCGTCGACGAGCTCGGCGATTTCGTCCACAGCGGACTGCGAGCACAGCGGCCCGAACGTGGTCTCGGGGTCGGTCGGATCACCGGGTCGCACCGCCGCCATCGCGGGGACAAACGCTTCGAGGAACGCCTCGTAGGTGTCGCCGACGACAATGACCCGCTTTGACGCGGTGCACGCCTGACCGCCGTTGTACATTCGCCCGTTGACGGCCGCGCGAACAGTATGGTCGAGATCGACGCCGTCCAACACCACGAACGGATCGGAACCGCCCAGTTCCAGCACGTACTTCTTGAGGTGCCGGCCGGCGACCTCGGCGACGGCAGAGCCCGCTCGCTCGGAACCGGTCAGCGACACCCCGCGAACCCGATCGTCCGCCAGGATGTTCGCCACCTGCCCGCTGGTGATGAACAGGTTCCGGTACGTCCCGTCAGGCAAGCCCGCCTGTCTCGCGATCTCCTCCATGGCGAGCGCGGCCTGCGGACAGTTGCGCGCGTGCTTGAGCAGGATCGTATTGCCCAACAACAAGTTCGGAGCGGCGAAGCGGGCCACCTGGTAGTACGGGAAGTTCCACGGCATGATGCCGAGCAGCGGCCCGATCGGCTCGGTGCTCACGAACGCCTCGCCGGCGCCGGCAATCTCCAGCCGCTCGTCGGCCAAGAAGCGCTCACCGTTGTCCGCGTAGTAGTCGTAGATCGACGCCACCAGCTGGACTTCAGCTCTGGCCTGAGTGATGGGCTTACCCATTTCCAGCGTGATGGTCGCGGCCAATTCGTCCTGCCGCTCGCGGTAGAGCTCGGCGATCCGGGCCAGCAGTTCGATCCGCTTGACGAGCTTCGTGGCACGCCAGCGCCCGTACGCGTCGAACGCTGCGGAGATCGCTTCCTCGACCTCGGCGTCGGAGATGACCTGGTATTCGCGCACCAGTTCACCGGTCACTGGATTGGTGGTCTTGTAGCTGCTGCCCACTGCTCGGTCCTCGTTCGCGACGTGAGAGATTCCGGCCGCGGCGTTCCGCGGTTTCCCGACCTCCGACAGCCTGCGCCGGTCGAGCCCGTGACGACTGTTCCGATCTGGAACACAGCACGACCAGGGCTGCTTGGCAGCATCGTCGCCATCACCGAGCCGGTCAGCTTGTGCAGCGAGACGAGGAAGAGCTATGCGTGCGTTCGCCGTGGTAGAGGGAAGCACCTCGATCGTCGACATCGAAGTGCCAACACCGGTCCCGGAGGGCAGCCAGGTGTTGTTGCGGGTGATCCACTCCGGCGTGTGCCACACCGACACCCACCTCCGGCAGGGCTACTACGACCTCGGCAGCCGGGGCGAGCTCCGGCTGGTCGACCGGGGCATCAGCTACCCGCTGGTCATGGGGCACGAGGTGGTGGGCGTGGTCGAACAGGTCGGCCCGGACGTCACCACCCCCTCCCCCGGACAAACGCGGCTGGTATACCCGTGGATCGGCTGCGGCGAGTGCCGGCAGTGCGAGAACGGCCAGGACAACCACTGCGCCGCGGGACGGAACTTGGGGGTGGCCGCGCACGGCGGCTACGCAGATCACATCCTGGTGCCCGACGAGAAGTACCTGATCGACATCGAGGGGCTCGATCCGGCCTGGGCAGCCACCCTGGCGTGCTCCGGGTTGACCGCTTACAGCGCGGTCAACAAGGTTCTGCCGCTGTTACCGGAGGAGCCGGTGGCGGTGGTCGGCGCGGGAGGCGTCGGGCTCACCGCCGTGGCCACGCTGCGCGCGCTGGGCCACGAGGCGATCTGCGCCGTCGATCTCAGCGAGGAGAACTTGCGCGTCGCCGGGAGGATCGGTGCTTCGGAGATCGTTCGCAGCGACGGCGGCGACTTCAGCGGGCGCCTAGTGGAGGCGTGCGGCGAACCGGTAGCGGCGGTCATCGACTTCGTGAACAACAGCGGCACGGCGGCAGCTTCCTACTCCGCCCTGCGCAAGGCGGGGAAGCTGGTGCAGGTCGGGCTGTTCGGCGGTGAATTGACCATGGCGACCGTGCTGAACGCGCTGAAGATGCTGACCGTGCAGGGCAGCTTCGTGGGCTCCCCAGACGAGCTGCGCCAACTGGTCTCCCTGGCGAAGCAGGACCTGATCCCGACCATTCCGATCATCCGGGAACCGCTGACCGCGGAATCGGTGGCCGCCAGTCTCGACCGCCTGTCCCGAGGAGGCGTGGCCGGACGCATCGTGCTGCAGGCGTGACAACAGTCTGAAGCGCGCAGGACGCCCACCGCTTTCGGCAACGCTGCCCGGCCGGGCCCGGCTGCCGCGCGGGACGCCGGGCCCGGCCGCGTGCGGTGCTGGGCGGCTATTCCTTCTTCATCTTGTCCTGAGCGGTTCCGGCCGCTTTCTCCATCGGGTTGGGCAGTTCTGTGGTGCCGTAGAACCGGGCGTCCGGGTGCGTGGGCGGCGGCATGGGCGCGGTCGTCGTCGGCCCCTCGTGGTAGCTGAACTCCCCGTGCCCGTCCGGAGTCGGGCCGGACGCCCAGCTGCCTTCCGAGGCGTGTTGGCCGTCGCTGAAGTTCAGGTACTGGTACGAGACTTCCCGGTGCTCGTTGCTCAGCGGGAAGTTGCTCGGCGTCGGGAGTTCCTCGACCCCCTGTTCCCGGAGCTCGGCCGCGGCGGCCAACCACTGGTTCTGGTGCATGGTGTCCCGGGCGAGCAGGAACGACAGCAGATCGCGGACGCCTTTGTCGTCGGTCATGTGGTAGAGCCGGGCGACCTGGACGCGTCCCTGCATTTCCGCGTTGGCGTTGGAGGTGAAGTCCGCGAGCAGGTTCCCGCTGGCGGTGATGTAGCTGCCTTGCCAGGGATTGCCCATGCTGTCGACCGGGCGAGCGCCCGCACCGGCCACGATCGCGTGCTGCAGGTCGGTACCGCCGATGACCGCGGCCACGGCCGGATCGGACTGCACCGCCTCGTCGGTGATGCCCACCGGTGCCTTCTCCAACAGCTGGGCGATCATGGTGGCCAGCATCTCGACGTGCCCGAATTCTTCAGCGCCGATGCCGAACAGCAGATCGCGGTACTTGCCCGGGATGTGGATGTTCCAGCCCTGGAACAGGTACTGCATCGCCACCGTGATCTCGCCGTACTGCCCGCCGAGCACTTCCTGCAGTTTGCGGGCGAAGACGGCATCCGGTTCGTCCGGTACAGCCTTGAACTGCAGCTCCTGCCGATGGAAGAACATGGAATCCCCCCTGTGCGCAACCCTGTTTCCGGAGCAGCGCCCGCGACTCGTTCTGGCCGCCCGAACCCGTCGTGCGCGGACCCGCTGTGGCAGCCGAGCGCTCGGCAACTGCCGCCGGGCGGGCCGCTCGTTGTGCTCATCAGCTGCATCTCCCCCAGCAGCCGCTGCTCCCACCGTGAGCGTATGTCTCCCCGCGGGGCGCTGCACGATTAGCCGAATTCCGTTGATGTGCTTCCGCTTTCCGAACACAGGAGCGGACATCCCTCGAACACATCCCACCAATGTGGACGAAGTATTCGGGGAACTCGCATAAGACAGCTCGAATACGACCGGAACCCACTTGCGTCGAGCGACTACTGCTTCGAACTTCTGGGCGCCTGGCAGTGAATTAGCTGCCTGACTGGCCTCGAACCTCGAGCACGACGTTGCGAAAACCGGATTTCTGTTAGCTCGCTGTGGGTATGTGCTGCTGGAGAGCCAGGCGGCGACTCGTCTGACACAACCTCACAGCATCGGTCAAGATTCCGCGCCGATCGGTAGTAACTGGTACGCCAGCCCTGCTTCGTGCTCACCGCAACTCATGGACCAGCAAGCATGCACAGGAGCAAGTACTCAGCCAGTACCACACGTAGCATCTCGTGACCTGCCA
>Ga0079224_100015282_pt1 | contig 10750 bp, 8 predicted proteins | sample Stecom2015_FD_80414 | JGI IMG/M metagenome (GOLD analysis project Ga0079224, IMG submission 80414) | Agricultural soil microbial communities from Utah to study Nitrogen management - Steer compost 2015 | ecosystem: Environmental > Terrestrial > Soil > Agricultural land | place: USA: Utah...
CGCGCCTCGGCTATGGCCTCGCCGATCGCTTCCTGACCGACGGCGCCGTTGAAGAACCGGTCGCCCACGACCCACCCCGGCGTGCCCGAGATGCCGAGCTGGTTGGCCAGCGCGGCGTTGGCGTGGAGCTGCAGGTCGAGCGTGCCGCTGTCGATCGACGCCCGCGCCAGCGCGAGGTCGACTCCCGCCTGCCTGGCCGCGGCTTCGATCGTCTCGGCCGACGGCGGGCCGATCCGGAACATCGCGTCGTGGAACGCCGCGTACTTGCCCTGCTGGGCGGCAGCGAGCGCCATCCGCGCGGCGTCGACGCTTTCCGCCCGCAGGATCGGGAACTCGCGGACGACGACCTTGAGATCGGGGTTGGCGGCGATCAGCGCGTCGACGTCCTCGCGGCTTTGCCGGCAGTAGCTGCAGGCATAGTCGGAGAACTCGACGAGGGTGATCGACCCGGACGGGTTGCCGAGCACTGCTCCCGGAAACGGCGCCTCGAGCTCGCTGCGGAGCGGCTCGATCCGCGCTACCTGCTCGCGTTGCTGGAGCACGTCCATCGCCTCGGGCAGGACTTCCGGGTTGGACAGCAGGTAGGCGCGTGTCGACCGGTCGCCGAGCCCGCTCACGTCCCACAGTCCGGCCCCGGCAAAGCCGGCGGCGAGGGCGATCACCACGGTGACGATCGGGCGCATGGGCCCCGGCCTATCTGCGGTCGCGGGTTCGTTCAAGTTCCGCTCTCGCCTGCAGGGCGACGTCCTGGGCCCGGATCCAGTCCGCCGAGCCCCTCGGCAGCCCACGCTCGGCGGCCTCGGCGTTCTGCAGCGCTTCGCGCGGCCGGCCCGACATGATCTGCTGCTCGGCGCTGGCCAGCCGGGCGCGCGGGATGTCGCCTTGCGCGCCGTAGACCACGCCGAGCTGGTACCAGGCGGCCGGGTTCTCGCGGTCTCGGCCGACCGCCCCCTTGAGCACCTGTTCGGCCTCGGAAAGGTGCGAGGAATCCTCGGTCGCCATCAGCGCGTGGGCGAACAGGCTGGCGATCAGCGGGTTGTTGCCGGTTAGCGTGGTCGCCCGGCGCAGCGGCTCGAGCGCCTCGGTCGGCTTGCCCGATTCGAGCAGGATCTGGCCCTTGATCTCGAGGAAATAGGGATCCTCGGGCGCGGTGGCGAGCAGCGCGTCGGCCTCGGCCAGCGCGGCGTCCATCCGCGACTGCTTGTGGTAGGCATAGGCGCGCGCGTAGCGCGCGGGGGTGGTGGTCAGATACTCGGGATAGGCGGTGAACGTCTGCGCGGGCGTGGCCAGGTAGCCGTAAAGCTTGGCCTTCGCGCGCTCGAAGCGGCGCTCGAGCTCCGCGGTCGCGATCGGCGCGGCGGCGCAGTTCGGGTCGGCGGGCGAACGCGCGTCCTGCGCGGGCGGCGCCGGCGAGGGCTCGAACTGGGTCACGAGGTCGGCGTCCGGTGCGCCCCAGGCGGGGTCGCTCTTCAAATCGGCTTCGAGCCGCGAAATGCGATCGCCGGTCAGGGGATGCGTGCGGGCGAACCCGGCCTCGTCGCTCTGGCTGTAGCCGTGGCGGAATTCCAGGTTCTGCAGCTTGCGGAAGAAGGCCACGGCGCCCCGGCCGCTGATCCCGGCGCACTTGAGAAACTGGACCGCGGCGGCGTCGGCGCTCGATTCCTGCGTGCGGCTGAAAGCCAGGAACGAGCCCATCGCCGCCTGCTGGCCGAGTGCCATCGCCGCCATCCCGGCATCGCCCGCGCCGGCGAGCATCGCCCCGACTGCGGCGAGCATCGACAGCAGCTGGATCTTGGTCGCCTTGCCGGCGCCTTCGTAGATGCTGATGACGTGGCCGCCCGTGATGTGCCCGAGCTCGTGCGCGAGGACGCCCTGAACCTCGTTGGCGCTGTCGGCCGCGTTGATCAGTCCCGAATGGACATAGATCCGCTGGCCGCCGGCGACGAAGGCGTTGATCGAGGGATCGTGCACCAGCACGACGTCGACCGCGCCCCTGGGCAGGCCGGCCGCCTCGACCAGCGGGTCGACCATGTCCTTCAGCAGCGCCTCGGTCTCGGCGTCGCGCAGGATCGACTGGGCCGCAGCCGGCTGGGCGACGATTCCCAGCAGCGCGAGGACTGCGAGCAGCCGGGCAAGGACTCTGGCGAGGGGTCGCATCGCGCCCTCGCTAGCGTATTGCGGCCTGAACAGGAACTGAAGAGATGGCGCGCGCCCCGCCCGCGCCCGAACGCGGGCGGCTCAGCCGAGCAGGCGGCGCGCGGCGCGCTCGACCAGGGTGAGATCGTCGGGCACTTCGCCGAGCATGACCACCTCGCCCTCGTCGGTGCGGCGGATCATCACCAGCGCGAACTCGTTGCCCTCTGCGTGCAGCGCGTCGAACGGCTGCGGCGGCAGCTCGCGAAGCTTGCGTGCGAGGGCGTGGCGCGGCGCGTCGGCCGGCTCGACGGCCTTGCCGGCTTCTTCGCGGCGCAGCCGGCGCTCGGCCTTGACCACGCCCTTGAGCCCGCCTTCGGCGCGGCACAGGAAGTCCGACAGCGCCCCGCGCGGCAGCTTGAGGCGGTGCGCGTGAGTCAGTGCCGCCGCGTACTCGGTGAGGCGGGTCTTGTCGTAGTCGGCGCCGAACACGAGCTTGACCACGGGCGTCATCGGCGCCCGCTCCTGCATCGTCAGGCCCGAATCGGCGAGGATCTCGTCGAACTCCTCCGGCTGCTCCGTTGCCGCCAGCGAGAAGTCGTAGGCCCGGCCGATCGCCTCGTAGAGCGCCTCGCGGGTCCGCTCCTCGCTGCCCCGCGCGGCGACGGCCATTTCGCGCGCCGCGGCGAGCCAGTCGCCGAGGCCCATCTCGGCCGGGTCAATTTCAGGCAGGTCGATCTCGGGCAGGTCGATCTCGGTCGCGCCGACATCGCCGACGTCGGCTTCGGCCTGGTCCCCGGTCGCGACCGGAACTTGCGGCGCCGGTCCGGTGTCGTCGGACGGGCCGGTCTCGGCCTCGAAGTCTGTGACGAAAGCGGGGTCGGCGAACTCGTCGACCGGCGCGACGAGCGATTCCGTCTCGCCCTCGAGGCCCCCGTCGGGCAGGCGTTCGAAGTCCTGGTCGAAGGACACTCCGGGCGCGTACTCGCTGAGGTCGAGCGGCGTCTGCGGCACCTGGATCGGCATCTTCAGCAGCGAGCCGAAGCGCGGGCCCCGCTCTTCCTCCTCGTCGTCCTCGTCCCGGGCTGAGGCGCTGCCGCCGTCGTCCTCGCCGGCCATCCCGAAGCTCGGCAGCGGCAGGCCGCCGTCTTCGTGCGGCTCGACCTCGCGGCGCTCGATATCCGGAGCGCCGCCGGCCGAAGGCTCTTCGGCGGGGGCAGCGAAAGCGTCGACGGAATCGTCCGCCGGCTCGGTGCCGGGGCCGTCGGCCCAGTCGGTCAGTTCTCCCTGGGCCACGTGACCGGGAGCCGGCGAGAGCCGGGGCTGCAGCGCCTGGTCGATCTCGAGCAGCAGCTCGTCGGCCGTCTCGGCATCGGCGAGCTCCTTCCAGTTGATCACGCCGTAGATGAAGTCGATCGTGTCGTCGTCGCTCGAATAGGGCAGCAGGATGCCGCGATAGGCGATCGTCGTGCCGCGCTGGTTGACGAACTCGGCCTCGAACCCGATCGGCGCCTGGTTGGCGAGGATCTGCATGTAGTGGTCGGTGATCCGGCTCAGCAGCGAGCGGCTGGGCACGTCGGCGAGCGTGCTCAGTTCGCCGTCGGCGATGTCGCATTCGGCCGCCAGACGTTCGCCGAGGAACGCGATTCCGGGATTCTCGATGCCCGAGGAGAAGTCGAGAAGCACGCTGTAGGGGCCGAAGTCCGGGAGGTTCTCGGGTTCGAGGTCCTCGATCGCGGGAAAATTGCGGTCGCCGAGCAGGCCCGCCCAGTGGTTGTAGGCGCGCACCTGCATGCGCCGTTCGTCCTGGCCGATCCCAGCCGGGGGTGTTTCGCGCACGGGTTCGTCCTCCGCCGGATCGTAGCTGTCAGATTCGGCGAGCGACCCGAAATTGCCGCGCATCGTATCCATGCGAATAAGCCCCCTAGGTCTCCTCGGTCGGGCCATATCGGCGCAACATAGTAAATTAACGGTAAAGTTGTGCCGCGTCGAAGCCGTGCCGGAGTGACGCCGCGACGCGCCGGTGGCGCTAGAGCATGTAGCGCATCCGGATCGTCTGCCGAACCTCCGCAGGGCCGACCTCGAATGCCGCCTGCTCGAAACTCGGCGGCCCCATCCGCACCGGCGCGTCGCGCGAGAATCCGTACCCTTCGCGCGGCATCAGACTGAGCGCGCGGTCGGCCTTGCCGTTGCCGTTCTCGTCGTGCAGCAGCGCGATCGCGTAGCGGCCGGGCCGCACGTCGGCGAACGCGAGCGTGACGCGCTCCCCGGCCGGTACCACGAGGGCATAGGCGTCGGCGTCGCCGCGGCACCGCGGGAAGCGGTCGGGGTGCGACGTCATGCACGCCCGCACGACCCCTTCGGCCGAGCGCAGGCCGGTCACCTCGACCGTCACCGCCGTTCCGCCGCCGGCACCGGCGGGCAGCGGCAGCGCGGCGAGGCTCAGGCCGCCAAGCGCGAGGACAAGCCGCGATCGGTGCCGCACAGGCGATCCCAGAAACGGAAGTATAGGCCGAAGTTGCATAAGTACTCGTCGTGATGACGCTGGTGATGGCTGGCGGTGATCAGCCAGTTTCCCAGCCGGGAATGGACGAGGGAGCGGGGAAACATCTCCCAGCCCATGTGATTGGTGACCCCCATCACGGTCATGATCGCCAGCACGAGGCCGAGCATGCCGACGTGGATCGGGACCACGAACACCAGCGCCGGGATCACCACCGCGCCGCTGACGGCTTCGAGCGGATGGAAGCTCATCGCCGCCCAGGCGGTCGGGGGCCGGCTCGCGTGATGCACGGCGTGGGCGGCGCGGAACCACGCAGGCCGGTGCAGCAGGCGGTGGGTCCAGTAGAACCAGGTGTCGTGCGCGGCGAGATAGAGCAGCAGCGACAGCGGCAGGTACCACGCCGGCCAGGCCGCGAGGTCGGTGTAGATCAGGGTCCAGCCGCGCTGCTGCCAGCCCCAGGCGACGATCCCCGCCGGCACCCCGTAGATCGCGGCCGAAGCCAGCGACCAGCCGATCTCCCGGCGGATCTGGGGGTCGAGCCCGCCGTAGAGGCCCGGGTGAAGCCGGCGGGTCAGCCAGGCGAACAGCCCGCTCGACAGCAGGTAGCGGATTGCGACGATCGCGCTCATGGCCAGGGCTGAAACGAGGGCGGCGGTTGCCATGGGCGCGACTATGCCGCGGCGGCCGCGCGACCGCCAGTGCTAGCCGTGTCCGTAGCCCCAGCTCGCGCAATGCGGGTCGAGCCCGACGACCTGGCGCCGTAGCGCGGTACGCGCGAGCCGCTCGACTTCCGCGCGGCGGCGCGCGGCGGCGAGCGGGCGGCTCGGTGCCGGGCGGACGATCTCGGCGTCATACTGGTCGGCAACGATCACCCCGCAGCACTCGGGCAGGAACTCGGGCAGCTCGAGGCACGAACGGTCGAGCTCGGGCGAGAGCCCCCAGTAGAAGCGGTCGCAGAACTCGAGGTAATCGGGCCACTTGCCGTCGCCGAGAAGGTCGGCGCGCGCGGTCTTGATCTCGACGATGACCACGTGGCCCCGGGGATCGATACCCATCAGGTCGGCCCGGCGGCCGTTCCGGAGCGGCATCTCGGCGAGCGCCCAGATGTCGTTGCGCGCCAGCAGCCGGCAAATGCCGCGGGCGACGGCCTGTGCCCTGCGGGCATCCTCGGGCAGGGCGCGGCCGGTTACGGTCTGAGACATCGGCCCCGGGTGGAACAGACGAGGAACAATGTCAATTGCGCGATCCACGGCAAGCACGCCGGGTTTATGTCAAAACCGGGCCGCTCCGTGAAATTTGCCCAGTTACGAATGAAACATAATTTCAGCCACCATGCTAACCACATGTTTCTACGTATGAATCCGTGCTGTTGCGGTTTGGTTACACCTGCAACGCAAAGTTGTTGCCTCTGCAACCAAGAAATTTGCGGTCGCCGCGGGCATGGGGCAGGAACGGGCATCCATCTCCGGTCGGCCTGTGGCGATCGGCCCGATTCCATTGGGCCTCGTTGACCTCACCAGCTGGATTACGGGTGGATGCGGCGCCGAGAGGCGCCCCATTGCGAAAAGGGACTGCAATGCAAAAATCTACTCTGACTGCCCTTCGGGCAGGCGCGGCTTCGTTCGCGCTCGCCGCTGCGCTGACCGGCGCACCGGCATTCGCTCAGGACACCCCCGCCCCGGCAGCTGCCGCGGAAGAGGAGGAAGACCAGGTCATCCTCGTCACCGGCACGCTGTTCTCGCGCACCAACACGGAAACTCCGTCGCCGGTCACCGTGCTGTCGTCCGAGACGCTGGCCGAACGCGGCATCAACACGGTCGCCGAGGCGATCCAGCGCATCCCGGCGAACAACGCGGGCACCATCCAGCAGGGCTGGAACACCGGCTTCAACTTCGCTTCGGGCGCCAACGCGCCGGCGCTGCGCGGCCTGACCGTGCAGTCGACCCTGTCGATCGCCGACGGCCTGCGCATCGCGCCGTACCCGCTCGCGGACGACGGCCAGCGCAACTTCGTCGACCTCAACACCATTCCGCAGGCCATCATCGAGCGGATCGAGATCCTGCGTGACGGTGCGTCGTCGACCTACGGCGCCGACGCGATCGCCGGCGTGATCAACGTGATCACCAAGAAGGAAATCCAGGGCCTGCACCTCAATGGCTCGTACGGCATCTCGCAGGAAGGCGATGCGGGCGAGCAGCGCGTGGACGTGACCTGGGGCTACGGCGATCTCGCCGACCAGGGCTTCAACTTCTACGTCAGCGGTGAGTATCAGAAGCAGGACGCCCTGTGGGCGCGCGACCGCGACTATCCGTTCAACTCGGCCGACTGGACCAACATCTGCTCCGACAACGGCGGCAGCTGCATGGCCAACCTGAACTGGAACGGCATCACGCCGGAGAGCGGGTTCTTCAACGCGTTCGTCACCATCCCGGGCGTGACGATGGTCCGTCCGTACGTCGATGGACCGGATGCCGACACCAACCCGTTCAACGATCCGGTCGCTGCCGGCGGCTACCAGTTCCTCAACCCCGCCGCTGGCTGCCGTGGTTACAAGCACATCTCGGCCGCGACGATCGTCAACCAGACGGGCTCCACCGCTTTCCCCGAGGGCGTCTGCGAGATCGACTTCCAGCGTGACTTCATCATGCTGCAGCCCGAGATCGAGCGCATGGGCCTGTCGGGCCGCTTCACCTTCAACGTCGGCGACCGTGCACAGGCCTACGCGATGGTGAACTGGTACAACACCAAGACCCATGCACAGTTCACCGGTCTGGGCTTCAACGGCACGCCGACACCGCCGAACAACGGCGCCGCGGCCTACAACGTCTGGCTGCCCGACTACGTCTGCCCCAACGGTGTCGGTACTCCGACCGGTCAGGGCACGGGCTGCGATGCCGTCAATGGCACGCTGAACCCGTATAACCCGTTCGCCGGCACCGGACAGGTCGCCCGTGCGTTCCTGCGCATGCCGGCGGATCGTGGTCGCACGGTCGACACCGATACTCGCGCGCTGCGCGGCGTGCTCGGCGTCGATGGTTCGTTCGGCGACGACTGGAACTACTCGGCCAGCTTCACTGCGTCGGAAGTCAGCCTCAAGCGCGACCAGGGCAATTACCTGATCCCGCAGCGGGTGATGGACGTGGTCGCTCGCGGTACGTTCAACTTCAACGATCCGATGGCCAACACGGACGAGATCTGGGACTACATCGCGCCGCTTCAGAGCACGACCTCGACCTCGAAGCTCTGGCAGGTCCAGGGCACGCTGGCCAAGGAGCTGTTCGAGCTTCCGGGCGGCCCGCTGCAGGTCGCGGTCGGCGGCGTCTATCGCGAAGAGTCGATCGACGCGCCGAGCGGCAACCCGGGCACCTTGGGCAACCAGTACGATCGCTACTACTCGATCAACTCGGTCGGCACCAAGGGTTCGCGCAGCGTCTGGTCGGGCTTCTTCGAAGTCAACGCTCCGGTCGTCGACATGCTCGAACTGAACTTCTCGGGTCGTTACGACGACTACTCGACGGGTCAGTCGAGCTTCTCGCCGAAGGTTGGCGCGAAGTTCACCCCGATCCCCGAGATCGCGATCCGCGGTACCTACTCGCAGGGCTTCCGTATCCCGAGCTTCAATGAGTCGTTCGGCCTGCCGACGACGGGCTACGTGACCCGCACCGTGAACTGCTCGACCTTCGCGGCGTTCTGCGCGGCGCACGGCAACAATGCCTACGCCACCGGGCAGTACTCGCTGGGCCTGACGCAGGTCGGCAACCCGGACCTCGATCCCGAGGAGTCGGAAGCCTTCACCGCGGGCATCATCATCGAGCCGATGCGTAACGTGAGCTTCACGGTGGACTTCTGGCACATCACCGTCGATGGCCTGATCACCGGCGTGACCGACACGTCGGCGGCCGAAGCGGCGTACTATGCCAACAACGGCGTGGTGAACATTCCGGGCATCACCGTGATCCCGGGCCAGCCGGACCCGGCGTTCCCGAACGCCCTGCCGGTGATCGGCTTCATCCAGAGCTCGTACGTCAACCAGGACCGGCAGACCGTGTCGGGTCTCGACTTCGGCGTGAATGCCAGGTTCGAGGTCACCCCGGACATCACCTTCCGGACCATCTTCGACGCCTCGTGGCTGATGAAGTACAGGCTGGAGACCGATGCCGGCGACGTCCTCAACTACGAAGGCACGCTGAGCCCCTGCAACATCACGTCGTGCTCGGGTTCGCCCGAGTGGCGCGCGAGCTGGCAGAACTCGGTCGACATCGGCGAGACCACGCTGTCGCTGACCGCGTACTACACCGATGGCTACGACACGGCGTCGATCGACTTCGGCGGTATCGAAGGCGACTGCGCCTGGAATGCGGCCAACCATGCGTCGACCGTGACGTACGAAGACGGCACTCCGGTGAACTGCACCCAGCCGGCGCAGTGGAACGTCGACTTCAACGCGCGTCACACGATCAACGATCAGTTCACGGTCTACCTCGACGTGCTGAACGTGTTCGACATCGGTCCGAAGTTCGACCCGTCGGCGGCCTACGGCCTGTTCGGCTTCAACCCTGCCTGGGGCGGTCCGAACATCATGGGTCGTTACTTCCGTCTCGGCGCGAAGGTCGACTTCTAGTCGCACGGAATCTCGGCGGCCCGGTGATATCACAGGGTCATCGGGCCGTGCGGGAGGGGGCGGGAGCCGAAAGGCTTCCGCCCTTCTCCGTCCCGGGATCCGTGAAAACATGCGGGCGGGCGTCGCAAGGCGCCCGCCCGCTGCCTTTGTGTAAAGGTCAGGCCGCGGTCAGTCCGCGTCGGGAGGGAGCAGCGCCAGCACGGCGGCGCGCGCGGCAAGGAACTCGCGCCACAGCGCCTCGGCTGCGGGCCGCGGGTCGGCCCCTCGCGCGTTGACCGCCAGCAGCGCGGCGAGGCCGGGCTCCATGATCGCGGTCAGGTCGGCAACACCCGCCTCGGCGCGTTCGCGGCGCCAAGGGTCCGCGCGGCGAAGCCGGGCGGGGATATCGTCAGCCCCTGCCGAGACCGCTTCCGGCTCGACAGACGCCAGCGCGGCCACCACCCCGGCGGCCTGCTGGAGCGCTTCCCAGCGCTGGACGGCGTCGGGCGCGTCCGCAGCCGTCGAAGGCGTGAAAGTGGGCGGGACGAAGTTCATCGCCCGCCAGGATAGCGATCGCGGGCTTGCGAATTGGTTACCCTTGGTCCCGCGCGGGATAGAGGGTTATTCGGCCCCGGGGTCGCCCGGCGGCGGGCCGAACGGATCGTCGGGATCGTACTCGAGGTCGAGCTCGATGTTGGCTCCGCCCTCGCCAGCCGTCAGCCGGTTGTTCTCCTCGCAGACGTATTCGCGGATCGTCCACTCGGCCTCCTTGCGGTAGGCAAGCTGCTGCACCAGCGGCTCGGCAAGGACGCCGGGATCGGTGATCGTCGTTTCTATCCGCAGCACGTCCGGCCGTTCGAGCCAGATACGCTCGCTGATCTTCATGTTCGGGCCGTGCGCGACACCGGCAAGGTACTCGACCAGCGGGTTGAATCCGACCGTCTCGACCAGCAGCGTGTCGCCGTCCCAGCGGCCGACCGAGGTGCCGTTGAACAGGTCGTCGGGATCCTCGGGCAGCGGCCGGCCGTCGGTGTAAATGCGGCGCGCCTGGCTGTAGGTCTCGGCGAAGATCGTCACCCGCCCGGGCGTGAACAGCATCTCGATCGGGTAGGGCTGGCGCATGATCCCGGGCATGCCCGGCGGGCGGCAGGTGATCTGCGCCTCTTGCGCGACGCCCTCGGCCGCCTGTTTCGCCCGGAACGCGTCGAGCTGGGCCTGTGCCGCCGGCTCCAGCTTCGGCTGGACCGGCGCGCGCCCGCCGCCGGCGCCGAACAGCAGCGACCAGTCAGGGTTCCACACGCCGCTCCAGTCGGGCAGCCGTTCGAGTTCGGCGTAGCCGTCGGCCCGCGGAATCGCGGTCTCCTGCGCGGCGGCGGTGGCACCCGCGGCAAGCATGGCCGCGCCCGCCAGCGCGCGCGCGAAAACGGACCAACGATGCATCGAACCCTCCGCCAAGCAAATTTCACTCTCTCCGGCCGCGAGATTGCGGTGTGAGCGCCGCGCAAGTCAAGCCG
>Ga0079224_100015283_pt1 | contig 10749 bp, 5 predicted proteins | sample Stecom2015_FD_80414 | JGI IMG/M metagenome (GOLD analysis project Ga0079224, IMG submission 80414) | Agricultural soil microbial communities from Utah to study Nitrogen management - Steer compost 2015 | ecosystem: Environmental > Terrestrial > Soil > Agricultural land | place: USA: Utah...
ATTTGGAAAGACAAGAATCACAGGTGTTTTTTCGGAACACAAATCTGAAACCAAAAATATAGTTGCACAAGGCGGAAGCGCCATAACTGATTTTGATGTTTTTGCTTTAGACTATGATGAGGATCGTCACTTTTTCTTAGCACATTACTTTAGAGATAATTACGACAAAGCTCTTGCTCAATACCCATTTATTAATTCAAATGTTCAAGTCACCAGAATCGAAGTTTGGGTGACAAACAAGAGCATGCAAACCCAAGATGTTAGGAACTTGGTAGCCATTCAAGACATCGGTGAGTCTGACCCCAATAATATCGGGCTTGATTTTCCTCCTGGAGGATTTATTAATCGACCACCCAATTCTTATCCTGATAATGCCAATAATGATTTCAATCCTTTCGGAATCGATGGAGGACAACAAAGTATCTTAAACCCAAATATTCGAACTATTTCCACCGTACAGTTAGGATTTAGCGGCGTACAAGTCAAAGAGGGCAAAGATTATGTGGTTCTTGAAAATGCCAGACGGTTGAACATGAACGAATATACCTTGAACTCACAATTGGGATATATTTCGTTAAATCAACGCCTTAATAATGATGAAGTATTGGCCGTTGCGTTTCAGTTTACCGTGAATGGACGAGTGTATCAAGTGGGAGAATTTTCTTCAGACGGTGTTGAAAATAATACCGAATTCAATCCTGAAGAAAATACCGGAGGCGAAACTCAAAACTTAGTAGTAAAACTTTTAAAGAGTAATATTACTTCTGTGACAGAGCCGATTTGGGATTTGATGATGAAAAATATTTACAGTCTGGGAGCTTACCAGTTGGATCAGGAAAACTTCCGACTAAATATTTTGTATACCGACCCATCTCCGCTTAATTATATTTCTGCTGCCACCGGTTCTCCCGAATTTCCTGCCGCACCACTTCCGGAGGATGTAGAGCAAACACCATTGTTGCATGTATTCCATCTGGACCGATTAAACACCATGAACGACCCACAGCAAGGAGGGGACGGATTTTTTGATTTTATTCCCGGTATTACGGTGGACGCACAAAACGGAAGGATTATATTTACAACCGTAGAGCCCTTCGGAGAATACCTGTTCAATAAACTAAAAGATCCGGGAAGAATTGAAAATTACGATGTTTCGAGTTCGTATAATGCCAATCAAAATAAATATGTATTCAGGTCTTTGCACCGAACTTCCAAAGTAGTTGCACAACAACAAGAAAGCCACAAAAATAAATTCCAACTCAAAGGATCGTACCAATCCAGCGGTGGAGACGGTATTCCACTCGGTGCGTTTAATTTACCTCCGGGTTCGGTAACCGTTACTGCCGGAGGAAGAGTTTTGGTGGAAGGAATTGATTATACGGTAAACTATCAATTGGGTAGGGTACATATTTTGGATCCTGCCTTGTTAAATTCAAATACTCCCATTCAAATTAGTACCGAAAATACCAGTATGTTTGGACAAATGACCAAACGTTTTACCGGATTGCATATAGACCATCAGTTTAATGAAAATTTTGTGATTGGGGCTACTTATCTTAACTTGAATGAACGTCCGTTAACCCAAAAAACTAACTTGGGAACTGAACCTATCAATAATACCATGTTGGGATTCAGTGCCAATTATTCTACACAAGTACCCTTCTTTACGCGTTTAGTAAATAAATTACCTAATATCGACACAGATGTCGAATCTAATTTATCCGTGAAGGGTGAATTTGCGTATTTAATTCCCGGGTCGCCCAAAGTATCAGATTTTGACGGAAAAACCACGGTATATGTAGATGATTTTGAATCCTCTCAAACCAACCTGGATATGCGTTCTCCACAGTCTTGGTTCCTTGCCAGTACCCCTATTGGTTTCGGTGGTGAATTAGAAAATAATAATTTGGCCTATAATTACCGGAGAGCGAAACTTTCTTGGTATACTATTGATCCTATTTTTTATAGCTCACAAAAGCCTTCTGAAATTTCTAATGACGACCTGTCTCATTATTCTTCGAGAAGATTATTTATAAAAGAAATATTTCCTCATACAGATATTTCTCAGGGCCAATCCACCGCTTTGTATTCTCTGGACTTAACATATTATCCCGGCGAAAGAGGACATTACAACTATAATCCTGCCGCCGGTGGAACAAATACCTTACCCAATCCTATTTCAAACTGGGCAGGTATTGCCAGAGATATTAGTACTACAGATTTTGAAAAATCTAATGTTGAATATATTCAATTTTGGATTTTAGACCCCTTTATTTACGAAGAAAACCTGAACCATACCGGAGGTAAACTTAGCATTAATTTAGGGCACCTTTCAGAAGACATTTTAAAAACCGGTAGAAAACAATACGAAAACGGGTTGCCGAAAGATGGTGGTGTTACTGGAACAACTGCCACTGTATATGGTAAAGTTCCTACTAATCAGTCTCTTATTTATGCTTTTGATTCTGAAGGGCAAGAACGAATTAATCAAGATTTAGGTTTGGACGGTGCCTCTGATGCTGAAGAAGCATCGTTGTTCCCCATGTTTGGAGGATTGGAAGACCCTGCAGGAGATAATTATATGTATTTCTTACAAGCTACAGGAAATATAGTAGAACGCTACAAATACTATAATGGTACTCAAGGAAACTCTCCTGTAGAGGTAACTGAAAACAATAGAGGTTCTACTACTTTGCCCGATGTAGAAGACTATAACCGCGATAACACTATGAATACCGGTGATGCATATTTTGAATATGACATTGAACTTTTTCCGGGGATGTCTGTTGAAAACAGTACCTATATCTCAGATGTAGTGGAATCGCAGGTAACTCTTGCCAATAATGAAACCGCTACAGTAAGATGGGTTCAGTTTAAAATTCCTATCAGTAAACCAACAAGAGCGGTAAACGGTATTTCAGACTTTAGGTCTATTCGTTTTATGAGAATGTATTTGAGTGAATTTGAACAACCGATAACCCTTCGTTTTGGAACACTGGATTTAGTAAGAGGAGATTATAGAAGATTTTCACAAACCTTACACCCTTCAGGAGTATTACCTGAAAACAGCAATACTTTATTTGAAGTAGAGAACATTAGCATTGAAGAAAACTCTCAAAGAGAGCCTATTCGTTATGTAATGCCTCCGGGTGTAGAAAGAGAAGAGTTGATAAATAACAATACCACACTTCGCCAAAACGAGCAATCTTTAGTATTGAGAGTTTGCGATTTGGAACCTGACGATGGTAGGGCGGTATTTAAAAATTACAACATCGATATGCGGCAGTATAAAAATTTAGAGATGTTTATACATGCTGAATCTTTGGTAAACCAAACCCCATTAAACGATGGAGACATGGTTATGTTTATGAGATTGGGTAATGACTTAACCGAAAACTTCTATCAAATAGAAATTCCGTTAAATACTACCAATTTTGGGGCAACTAGCGCTGAAGAAATTTGGCCAATCCAAAACCGATTGAATTTGCCTTTAAAATTACTTCAGGAAGTAAAAACCAAAATACTGGGTAACCCCGGTATGTATGACCTGACACAATTAAATTTCTTTGACGAATCAGAGTTAGAGGGGTATAGCTCAGGGCCTGAAAATGACATGCGGATTGGTATGAAAGGGAACCCAAGTTTTGGTCATGTCAGAACTATTATGATAGGTATCAAAAACAATTCTGAAAATAATATTTGTGGTGAAATTTGGGTGAATGAACTACGCTTAACCGAATTGAACAACAAAGGAGGTTGGGCAGCTGTAGCGTCAATGGATACTAATTTTGCCGACTTTGCAGCTATCAGCGCTAATGGAAGAATCAGTACGGTTGGGTTTGGTTCGGTAGAGCAGACTCCCTCCGAAAGAAGTATGGAGGATGTTAAACAATACGGCGTCTTAACCAGCTTAAACTTGGGGCAATTATTGCCACAAAAATGGGGCATCCAACTGCCGTTTAGTTATTCCATTGAAGAAGAATTTATTACTCCGCAGTACGATCCCGAATATCAGGATATCGAACTTAAAGAGCGCCTCAATAATACAGTAGACGAGGATGAAAAAGAACGTATAGAAGAGCAATCTGTTACATATACCAAAAGACAAAGTGTTAACCTGATTGGTGTTAAGAAAAATCGTACTACAGATAAAGCTCCAATGCCGTACGATATTGAAAACTTTACTTTCTCTTACTCGTACAATCAGGAAGACCATACCAGTTTTGAAATTGAAGATGCCATACTCCAAAACGTGAGGACAGGTGCTACATACGATTTTGCATTTCCACAAAAAACGTATGAACCTTTCAAAAAGAATGACTCAATTTTTAGAAATAAATATTGGCAATTACTGAAAGACTTTAATATAAACTATTTGCCTGCCACTTTTTCTGCCGGGTCTAATATAACCCGTCAGTATAATGAGCAAAAATACAGGGAAATTAATTTAATACCTGGAAATATTGGTCTTCCACGACTGTACCAACGAAATTATATGTTTGATTGGCAATATGCTGTAAATTATAACTTGACTCGTTCGTTGAGACTTAATTTCAATGCTTCCAATAATCGTATCATTAAGAATTTTATTGATGAAGATGGAGTGGTGGATAATAGTATTGGAATTTGGGACGGATTTTTCGAGATAGGAGATCCATCGCAGCATTACCAAACCTTGCAGCTGAACTATGATATTCCTTTCAATAAAGTGCCTTTTTTAAGTTTCATTCGTTCTACTTACTCATACACGGGTAACTATCAATGGCAACGGGGAAGCGATATGTTTAGAGAATTGCAGGTTCCTTTGGAAGATGGTTCCATCGGAGTGTATGATTTAGGAAATACAATTCAAAACTCCAATGTACACAGATTAAATTCTGTGTTGGATATGAATAATTTTTATAGATATTTAGGCCTGACTAAGCTCAAAGCGGGGTCATCTGGTAAAGGTGGCACTATCGGAACCTTAAAGGGAGGTCAAGAATCTAAATCACGTGGCGGAAATTCGGGAACAGATGGGGGAGATGACGGGGGGGCCACCAGTGGTAATGAAAAGAATACGAAAACGACACTCTCTGCAGGAGATAAAGCTTTAAATACAGTTATCGATTTGTTGACGATGGTAAAAAGAGTTAACTTAAATTATCAGGAAAATAACGGTATTTTTATGCCGGGATATTTACCGTCCATTGGATTTTTAGGAACTACTAAACCCACCACCGGATTTGTTTTTGGTAGTCAGGCAGAAATTCGTGAAATGGCGGCCAGAAAAGGATGGCTTACCATCTACCCTGAGTTTAATGAACAATATACCGAAACAGAATCTTCACAACTTGATTATCAGGTAAATATTGAACCTTTAACGGATTTAAAAATAGACCTAGTTGGAAACAGAGCTTATTCAGAATCTTTTGCTGAAAATTATATCGTTGTTGATGGACAATATCGTTCATTAACACCTCGAACATTTGGAAACTTTAATATTACCACTTCGTTAATCAAAACGGCATTTACTGCGAGTGATGAAACAAATTCTGAAACCTTTGACCAATTCAGAGAAAACCGTCTTGTTATAGCCGAACGACTTGCTCGTGAATATTATGGCACCGATGATTTTCCACGAACTGAAGACGGTTATCCCGTAGGTTTTGGCCGAAATAATCAGGCAGTATTATTACCGGCTTTTGTTTCTGCTTATCAAGGAAGTGATGCTTCAAAAGTATCCACCGGATTCTTAAGAAACTTTCCAATTCCAAACTGGGACGTGAGGTACTCCGGGTTGATGCGGTTAGAGTGGTTCAAGAAAAATTTCAAAAGATTTTCACTACACCACGGATACAGATCCAGTTATACGGTTAACCAGTTTGAAACCAACCTGGATTATGATGCCAATAACCCCGATGCTACAGACCAAGGAGGAAATTTTAAAAATAGAACTCTTATCGGTAATGTAAATTTGGTCGAACAATTCAGTCCGCTTATCAAGGTGGATCTTGAGATGCAAAATTCTGTTAGAATTTTAGGAGAAGTTAGAAAAGACAGAGCACTGTCTTTGAGTTTTGCTAATAACCTTTTAACCGAAATACAAGGAATGGAGTACATTGTAGGATTGGGATATCGGATAAAAGATTTGCGTTTAACGACAAATTTTGGCGGAAAGAGACAAATCCTTCGCAGTGATTTAAATTTTAAATTGGACTTGTCTTTGCGAGATAATAAAACCATAGTAAGGTATCTGGATTTGGAGAACAATCAAATTACTGCCGGTCAAACGATTTACGGAATTCAGTTTTCGGCAGATTATGCACTTACAAAAAATCTTACTGCTTTGTTCTATTACGATCACACATTTTCAAAATATGCTATCTCTACGGCCTTCCCACAAACAACCATACGTAGTGGTATTACCCTGAGATATTTATTTGGTAACTAAAAATTTTCAATACTAACATTATGAATATTCCTACAGATTTAAAGTACACAAAAGACCATGAATGGGTAAAGATTGAAGGCAATGTTGCAACCGTTGGCATTACCGATTTTGCTCAAAAAGAACTTGGTGATATTGTTTATGTTGAAATCGAAACCTTAGATGAAGAAATGAAGGCAGAAGAGGTATTTGGTACGGTAGAAGCAGTAAAAACAGTGTCTGACCTTTTTCTTCCTATTTCGGGAAAAATAACTCAAGTAAATACTGAATTGGATACCGCTCCGGAAAAAGTTAATACAGATCCTTATGGAGAGGGATGGATGGTTAAAGTTGAAATTTCAGATATTTCGGAAGTCGAAAATCTTTTAGATGCGTCTGACTATAAAGCACTTATTAACGCCTAATTTTTTTTTGTGGCTGGCTGTTGTATGCTCTGTTTGTATTTTTGCAGGGTCTATAATTAGCACGAATATCCCGCCCGAATTGCCGTTTAAAATAGGAGATAAAATTATTCATAGTATCTCCTATTTTATTTTAAGTTGTCTTTGGTTTTTGGGAATTTTTAATCGAATTCCTTTTGACATAAAAAAAATGTTGCTGATTACACTTCTGATCTTGCTTTATGGCATAATCATTGAGGTATTGCAAGAGGTTTTTACTCAATACAGAGAAGCAGATTTTTTTGATATTTTGGCCAATTTTGTCGGGGTGTTCATTGCAGCCACACTGGTTTTAATTTTCAGAAAAAACATTTTTGTAATAAAAGCCAAAAATAAACTTTAAAATAATTTAGAAATTATATACTTTAGCAATTATAAAATCAAGAGCCATGGAAGTTAAAAAAAACCCCAAAGCCGATGTTTCGAAAAATAGTACGACCTATTTTCTTTTGGGAATGGTAATTATGATGTTATTGTCATACTACCTCATTGAGTATAAATCTTATGATAAATCTGATTTTGAAATAGGATCCTTATTAGTAGATGAGGAAATTATTGAAGAAATTCCAATTACTACGACGCCTCCACCACCCCCGCCACCTCCACCACCAGCCCCTGAAATTATCAATGTGGTAGAAAATGAACAAGAGATTGAAGAGACCATCATTGAATCTACTGAAACTTCACAGATGGATTTTGTTGAGATTGTAGAAATTCAGGAGATTGAAGTAGTTGAGGAGGTAATTGAATCTGTTCCTTTTGCAGTAATTGAAAATGTACCGATTTATCCCGGCTGCGAGAAGGAAAAAAATAATGATGCGAGAAAAAAATGTATGTCGGATAAAATAAGTGCATTTGTAAACAGTAAATTCAACACCTCTCTTGCTGATGATTTAGGTCTTACAGGAAGACAAAGAATATCGGTTCAATTTAAAATAAACAATAAAGGGGATGTTGTAGATGTAGTTGCAAGGGCGCCACACCCCAAATTAGAAGCCGAAGCCAAAAAGATTATTGGCCAGCTTCCTAAAATGACCCCCGGCCAACAAAGAGGAAAAGCCGTTGATGTGCTTTATTCTTTGCCCATTATTTTCGAAGTACAAGATTAGATTCCAACAGAAATATATTAAAAAAAGCCACTTTAGTAAGGTGGCTTTTTTATTTGGCATTCTTATTGATATTCGTTAAGAAAATGCCATATCATGAAATTAGTTCATCAAATTTTAGCATTCCTTAACGGGAGTAAGGATGCTAAGCAGACACAAAAAGAGGATATAAAAATTCAGTACAATTCTACTGCGTTTTTTCTATTGGGAATTATTATAGCATCCTTAGGGGTGTGGATCATTGCCGAAAGTAAGTTTGCTACAGACAATATTATGGCAGAAGGCAAAAGAGAATTACCTCCTGAAGATGATTTTTTTTACTATATTGATATTAAAACCGATCCAAAACCCGAAAAACCTGAAAAACAAGAGGTTAAAAAGGTTGTAAAAAAGGTAATAGAAAAAGTAAACCCCGTTGATAATAATACAAAAATCGACGACCCAATAGTTGATACTACTGATGATACTGTTAACACACCCGATAAAAACCCGGATACAGATGACACTATTGATGATTCATCCAGCACTGAAAACAACCCTATTTTTCTCAATGTTGTAGAAGTTGTTCCGGCATTTCCGAGCTGTAATTATTTGTCTGATAAAGCAGCTCGAATTCAATGTCTTTCTGATGAGATCAATAAAATTGTCACTAAGAGATTTGACACTTCGGTAGTAGAACGTTTGGGATTACAGGGGCAAACAAGAATCTATGTAAGTTTTGTAGTTGATACAAATGGTATTGTTACTGATGTTAAAGCTCGTGCACCTCATCCCCAACTTGAAAAAGAGGCTAAAAGGGTTATGGGATATATACCAAAATTGATTCCGGGTATGCAAAATAACAAGCCGGTAAATGTGATATATAATTTACCCATCACACTTCAGGCACAATAAAATACATTACCCGCCCTACCGGCGGGTTTTTCTTTTGCAAATCAATTTGTTTTCGTTTTATTACCTTTGCTAAAATATTCTTGATACCATGTATCCACTTAACAGATATCGCCGTTTACGCACCCGAGACTCCATTCGTTCCTTAGTAAGAGAAACCATTATTACCCCTGATGATTTTATAGTTCCACTGTTTATTGTGGAGGGAAAGGGTGTCAAAGACCCCATAGCCTCGATGCCTGGATACTATCGTTATAGTTTGGATGTATTGAAAAAAGAAATTAAGATTTTATGGAATTTAGGTTTAAAATCAATTTTACTCTTTGTAAAAATTGCTGATAATCTAAAAGATAACAGCGGTACTGAAGCCTTAAATCCTGATGGTTTGATGCAAAAAGCAATCAAGACCGTAAAAGATACTTGCCCCGATATGGTGGTAATGACGGATGTTGCCCTAGACCCTTTTTCGGCATATGGCCATGATGGAATCGTGTTTGACGGACAAATCCTAAATGATGCAACCAATGCTCTATTAGCCGAAATGAGTCTTTCTCATGCTCAGGCCGGAGCTGATTTTGTAGCTCCTAGTGATATGATGGACGGCCGTATTTTTGAAATTAGAAGTCTTTTGGAGGACGAAGGATTTACCAATGTAGGAATTATGAGTTATAGTGGCAAATACGCCTCAGCATTTTATGGGCCATTTCGCGACGCACTTGATTCAGCTCCGGTGGACGCATTAAATATCCCAAAGGACAAAAAATCATATCAAATGGATCCCGCAAACAGAAGGGAGGCTGTTAAAGAAGTAATGGCTGATATAGAGGAAGGTGCTGATATTGTCATGGTTAAACCCGGGATTAGTTATTTAGATATTGTTAGAGAAGTGAAGAATGCAGTTCGTGTACCTGTAGCAGTTTATCAAGTAAGTGGTGAATATGCTATGATTAAGGCGGCTTCCGAAAAAGGATGGATAGATCACGATGCAGTTATGTTAGAGCAAATCACCGCTATAAAAAGAGCGGGAGCAGATATAATAGCAAGTTATTTTGCCCTGGATGTTGTTAAATTAATAGGTGCGTAGAGAGATATAGGAATAATAAAATCCTTATCTTTGACCAGATAACGGAGGATAAATTTGACTGATTGCGACCTCACTCAATCGTTGAGTAAAAAATGCTAAAACAGTGCTTTTTACTGCTCGCTTTTTTGTCAAATCCCTTTCCTTTTTTTAGAATAAAACTTTAAAAAATATAATGGCATATTTATTTACATCTGAGAGTGTATCTGAAGGACACCCAGATAAAGTAGCAGACCAAATAAGCGACTCACTTTTAGATAATTTTTTAGCCTTCGACCCACAATCTAAGGTGGCTTGCGAAACTTTGGTGACAACCGGACAAGTAGTATTGGCTGGAGAGGTAAAAAGCAATACATATCTAGATGTCCAAACCATTGCCAGGGAAACGATAAACAGAATTGGTTATACAAAAGGGGAATATCAGTTCAGTGGAGATTCGTGCGGAGTTATTTCTTTAATACACGAACAGTCTCAAGATATTAATCGCGGGGTGGAGAGAGAGGATAACGAACAAGGTGCCGGAGATCAGGGGATGATGTTTGGATACGCTACCAACGAAACCGAAAATTATATGCCTTTGGCATTGGATATTTCACATAGAATCGTGAGAGAATTGGCAAATCTTCGACGTGAAAATTATCAAATAAAATATCTAAGACCTGATGCCAAAAGCCAAGTCACAATTGAATATAGTGATGATAATGTTCCGCAAAGAATTGTTGCAATTGTAGTTTCTACTCAACATGATGAATTTGCTGATGAACAAACCATGTTGCAAAAAATCAAAGATGATGTTATTAA
>Ga0079224_100015284_pt1 | contig 10749 bp, 10 predicted proteins | sample Stecom2015_FD_80414 | JGI IMG/M metagenome (GOLD analysis project Ga0079224, IMG submission 80414) | Agricultural soil microbial communities from Utah to study Nitrogen management - Steer compost 2015 | ecosystem: Environmental > Terrestrial > Soil > Agricultural land | place: USA: Utah...
CCTCCCCGCCCATCTGGGCGCCAGAGACCAAGCCTCCGACCGCTCCACAGGAGCTGCTCGAGGATGCACGCCGGCTGGCCGCAGCAGCACAGAGTCTTCAGGAACTGCACGAAGCCATCGCCGCTTTCGAAGGCTGTTCCCTGAAGAAATCTGCCACCAACACCGTCATTTTCCGCGGAGATCCGAGAAGCAAGATCATGCTGATCGGCGAAGCTCCCGGGCGGGAGGAGGATCTGCAGGGGAAGCCCTTCGTCGGTGCCGCCGGGCAATTGCTCGACCGCATGTTGACCTGGGCGGGCCTGGAACCCAGCAAGCTTTTCATCACCAACCTGCTCTTCTGGCGCCCGCCGGGCAATCGCACACCGGAACAGCGGGAAATCGCGCTCTGTCTACCTTTCGTGGAGCGGCAGATTGCGCTTATCCAACCGGAATATCTTCTTCTGCTGGGCAACGTCTCGACAAAGACTCTACTGGAGCGACAAGAGGGGATAACTCGTCTCAGAGGTCGCTGGTTCCCCTACCACCACCCTGAAGCGAAGGATCCTCTACCGGCGATGGTTATGCTCCACCCCGCCTTCTTGCTCCGGCAACCGGCACAGAAGCGCCTTGCCTGGCGTGACCTGCTGGCCTTCCAGGATGCCGTAAGCCGCGGCCAGTTGCCCCTTTCGGAGTAGTAGATCCCTCCAATGCCCAGTGCTTCGCACCTGGCCAAACGATAGTATGTGTCTTTCCTGTGACGGTTAATGACAAAATCGAGCTCAACCGGAAGGGACGCTGGTCCCGGCGCCGAAGCGGAGGCTATAGTGCGCCGGGGCAAGATAGAGCTGACAGCAAGACGAGGTAACCGCGTGATTGTGAGACACGCAGGGGCGCTATTGCGCACCTTGCTGGGCGGAGCATTGCTTTGCTGCCTGCCATCTTCATTTGTCCTGGCAATGACAGGCCTGTCTGGCGGGTCGGAGGTCATTCCCTACAGCGAGCAGGCAGGCTCCTTCGAGGAGGCCCCCGCCGCTGCTACCGCCACGGCCAGCATGACCGAGGTTCTTGATCGCCGCGACGTCGCCCTCTATCGCCGCATTTTCGCACTGCAGGAAGAAGGCCGCTGGGAAGAGGCAGACAAGCTCATCGCGCGGCTGACCAACCCGATCCTTCTGGGGCATGTCCAGCATCAGCGCTACATGCATCCCACCGCCTATGTTTCCAGCTTCTCGGAGCTGGCTGCCTGGCTGGAAGAGCATGCCGACCATCCCGGAGCGGAAAGCGTCTACAGCTTGGCGCTCCAACGCAAGCCGGCAGAAGCCCCAGCTCCTCGCAAGCCGGAGCGAAGGGGAGAATTCCGGGTCGACTTTACCTTCTATGAAATCGCATCGGAAAGCCGGGGGGTCGACGACCTGCTGCAGGAAGTGGCAGCAACCTCGAACGACTTCGGCCAGGGAGACATAGCCGCCCTCCAGGGCTTTACCTTGGGGCGGGGCACCTCTGGTAGCTGGATCATGCCGGGTGACCGGCAGAAAGCCGAGGAGATCGAAAGCCGCGCCAGCGAACTGGTGGCGCGCGCGGCACCTAGCACTAACTGGAACAAGGGCCTATCAGCCTGGAGGGAAGGGGACATCACCTCGGCGGCAGCCCACTTCCAGGCCGTGGTACTGGACGAGGGATCCTCTCCAGCACAGCGCTCGGCGGCGGCCTATTGGGCAGCGCGCGCTTCGCTGCGCCTCGGTCAGCCCCAGGAAATGAGCCGCTGGCTGCGCGAGGCGCTGGTAAGTCCACGCAGTTTCTATGGCCTTCTGGCACAGCAGGCTCTCGGCGCGCCGCCACAGCTTAGCTTCGAAACGCCCGCCTACGATCCTGCCGCACTCAAACGGCTTCTTGCGCGTCCCGAGATCACTCGTATCGCCGCGCTCCTTCAGGTGGGGGAGATCGAGCGGGCCAGTAAGGAACTGGAGGCTCTCGGCGGCGTCTACGACTTTTCCGAGGCAGAAGCCCTGCTGACCCTGATCGACGGAGCGAAATTGGCCGCCAGGGCCTTCAACCTTGCCAGTCGCATGGAGCAGGTGGTGGGAAACGATGGGGGAATTGGCACGCTCGACGTCGGCCTTTTCCCCTTGCCCCCCTGGGAACCGGCCGAGGGCTTCAAGGTCGACCGCGCCTTGCTCTATGCCCTGATGCGGCAGGAATCAGCCTTCAATCCAGCCGCCAGGAGCCCGATGGGGGCCAGCGGGCTGATGCAGATAATGCCCCAGACAGCCAGTTATGTAGCCGGCGACAAGAGTCTGAGCGGCGCCAACCGGCACCTGCTCCTTGATCCGGCCTTCAATCTGGAAATCGCCCAGCGCTATGTCCTCTACCTGCTCGAGGGGCCTGACGTTCAGGGAAATCTTCTGCACATGGCCGCCGCCTATAATGCCGGGCCCGGAAACCTTCAGCGCTGGTTGCGCAAGATGAAGGCGGAGGGGATGGATCCCGATGATCCTCTTCTCTTTATCGAAAGCCTGCCCTCGAGCGAGACCCGCAACTTCGTCCGCCAGGTTCTCAAGAATTTCTGGATGTATCGAATCCGTCTGGGCCAGCCTGTACCCTCGCTGGAGCAGCTCGCGGCCGGCGAGTGGCCGCAGTATGAATCCCTGGAATAGCTGGCTTTTTCCTCTTGTCTCTCCTAGCTTTCTTCGAGAGCTGCCACCCCTGCGAAGGAGCGTGACGCCTCTTCGGAACTGGAGCGGCTTCCTGGACCGGATAGAGCCGAGCACCGCATTCCGAGAGAGCAGGGCGGCGACCGCTGCGTGACGGTTCAAACATGGGTGAGGTCGTGCCTTCGAGCGACAGGCCAGGTCCTACGTAAGAAGGCGGCTCGTTCTCGAGCAGACTGCCTCAAATCGGGTTCGCGAAGCGACCCCTGTGGAGGCGTGACTCTGCCCTGTACCTTTTGAATCAGAGCGGATTTCCGCCTTTGGTCCGGACACTTATATCACGGATCAAACGCGAGCCGCTCTAGAGGGAGCGCACTATGCATCGCATCGATGAAAATCGTCCCTTTCTGCCGGTGAAGATCGCAATCCTGACAGTGTCCGACAGCAGGACTGCTGCCGAAGATCGTTCAGGCGATATCCTTCAGCGTCTCATCGAGGAGGATGGGCACGAGGTCGTGCGGCGGGAGATCTGCCGCGATGAGGTCGAGGCTATCGAGACCTTCCTGCGCAACTGTATCGACGACCCGCAGGTCGATGTGGTGATCACCACCGGTGGGACGGGCGTGACCGGTCGCGATATCACGCCAGAGGCCTTCGATCGGGTGCTCGAGAAGCGGATCGAGGGCTTTGGAGAACTTTTCCGCATGCTCTCCTATCAAAAGATCGGTACCTCGACGATGCAGTCGCGCGCCTTGGGCGGTGTCGCCAAGGGCACCTATCTTTTCGCTCTCCCGGGCTCACCAGGAGCCTGTAAGGACGGCTGGAACGATATTCTGCGGTGGCAGCTCGACTACCGCCACTGGCCCTGCAATCTGGTGGAGCTCATGCCGCGCCTTCAGGAGCAGGTAAGCGCGGCCGAGTGATGGAGGTCACGGCGGATCGCCTTAAAGCTCCGCTTCAGCCAGCCGTCTGCGTTACCTTGGGGAGCTGCTCCGGCGTCTTCTGCTCCAGCTTCCGCCACAGAGGATCCTTGATGTCTTCCAGCATGCGAGCATGGGCGGCCAGTTCCGCGGCGCTTGGTGCGTGCGGGCGGGGAGGGCGGTAGCGCCGGATCACCGGTGTCTCTGTCTCCGGGCCCTGCTTTGCACCATCCAGGAGGAAGCCTGGCTGGCGGCCGCCGCGCAGCTCCAGATAGACCTCCGCCAGCAGCTGGCAGTCGAGCAGCGCGCCATGGAAGCTTCTTGCGCTGAGATCGATGCTGAAGCGCCGGCAAAGCGCATCGAGGTTGACCTGGGCACCAGGAAAGCGGCGCCGCGCCAGATCGACGGTGTCGAAAGCGCGCTGCTGTGCAATCGGTGGATAGCCCAGGCGCGCCAGCTCTGCATTGAGGAATCGCAGATCGAACTCGGCGTTGTGGATGACCAGGATGTCGTCGCCGATGAAGGCCAGGAAATCATCGACGATATCCGCAAAAAGGGGCTTGTCCGCCAGAAATTCCGAAGTGAGGCCATGCACCCTCGCGGCCTCTTCCGGCATGTCTCTTTCGGGGTTGATATAGTACTGCCGCGTCCTGCCCGTCGGCACGTAGTTGATCAACTCCACACAGCCGATCTCGACGATCCGATGCCCCTCGTCGGGATCGAGACCCGTCGTTTCTGTGTCGAGCACAATCTCGCGCATCAGCAGCAAGTCTCCTCACTTCTCGGCTGCAGCTGCCAAAGGATGCGGCGGAGCTGCTGGAAGGTATAGCCTTTGCTTCGGCCGGTTCGCACGATGAAATCCGCGCGCCGGCGCTTCTCCCGATCCGGCATTTGCTGCGCCAGAATCGCTTCCAGACGCTCCCGCGTCATCCCCGGTCGGCGCAAGACCCGCTGCTCCTGCAGAAAGCGCGGCGCCGAAACAACAATCACGGCATCGCATAACCGGTCGCCACCGGTCTCGTAAAGCAGCGGAACATCAAGAACCACCATGGGTCGCCGCGCGCGACGCTGTCGGGCCAGAAAGGCCCTGGCTTCGGCGCGCACGAGCGGATGAACGATGGCTTCCAAGCGGCGCAGGGCAGGCGGATCCTCGAAGACAAGTGCGCCCAGTATCCGTCGATCCACGGCGCCCTCTACCACCGCTTCCGGAAAGGCGGCTGCCACGGCCTCTACGGCGCCACCCCCCCGCGCAAAGAGCCTGTGTACCATCGCATCGGCATCATAAAGCGGCAATCCCAGGCGCTTCAGCATCTTGGCCGCCGTCGACTTGCCCATTCCTATGGAGCCGGTCAGGCCAAGAACCCGCACCTCAGGTCTCCAGAACCGCGCGGCGAAGCGCTGGAGTGACGCTTGGAGAAACCCCAAACCAGGATTCGAAACCGGGTCGAGCCTGGTGGAGCAGCATGCCAAGCCCATCGACAACAGGATTGCCGCGGACCCGCGCCGCGGCCAGGAGCCGCGTCTCGAGCGGAACATAGACAATATCGTTGACGAGCGCGGAGCGCGGCAAGGCATCCAGCTCTATGTCCAGCGGGGGCTGTCCTTGCATTCCCAGCGAAGTGGTATTGACCAGCAAGGCAGCGCCCTCGAGCGCCCTTTCCCAGCTTCCCCAGTCGAGCGGTTGGATCGGCCCTCCGAGATCCTCGGCGAGGCTTTCCGCGCGACTTCTCGTACGATTGAGCAGGCGAATTTCCGGGACGCCCGCATCAAGCAAGGCAACCAGGATTGCCCTGGCAGCGCCGCCGGCGCCGAGTACCACCGCCGGGCCCTGCTCCGGCTGCCAGGCATCGGCCCGTTCTTTCAGGTTCTCGAGAAAGCCGAAGCCGTCGCTATTGTCCCCCTCAAGGTGGCCGTCGCGCACGACAAGCGTATTGACCGCTCCGATCCTTGCCGCCCTCTCGGTAACCTCAGCACAGAGTTCCAGCGCTCTTTCCTTGTGGGGCAGGGTGACATTGGCACCACGGAACCCCAGGGCGATCAGCCCCCTTAGTGCTTCCGCCAGCTTCTCCGGCTCCACCTTCAGCGGAAGATACGCGCCATCCACGCGATACTCCCGCAACCAGTGCCCATGCAGCCTCGGTGAAAGAGAATGGGAAATGGGCCAGCCAAGAACCCCGGCGAGGCGAGCTTCACCCGAAAGCTTCATCTAGGCAGTACTCCTTGAGCCCTGAGAACTTCCAGCAATGGCAGAAGGGGCAGGCCAAGCACGCTGAAAAAGTCGCCCTCCACCTTGTGGAAAAGCTGTGCGCCAAGCCCTTCCAGCTGATAGGCGCCTACGGTCGCGAGAATCCCTTCACCGGCCGCATCGAGATAGCTTTCCAGGAAGCTCTCCGTCAAAGGCCGCATCGTCAGGTGTACCACAACATTGTGGTGCCAGAGGCGCTCTTGGTCACAAACCAAGCAAATAGAGGTGTGGAGGCTGTGGCGCTTGCCGGAAAGGCTCTCAAGTTGCTTCAGGGCAGCCGCTCGGTCCGCGGGTTTGTCGAACCACTGGCCCTCACATTCCAGAAGCTGATCCGCACCTATGACCAGTGCGGCTCTTCGCTTGTGGGATACCGAACGCGCCTTCAGCTCCGCGAGACTTTCGGCTGCCTGCGTCGCCCCGGCACCCTCCGCAAGGAGTGAGCGCTTGACTTCTCCTTCGTCCACGGAGGGCGGCACGACCTCGAAGCTGAGGCCCGCACGGGCCAGCAGCTCCCGCCGGGCGAGACTGGAGGAAGCAAGAATCAGCTCTCTATCGCTGGCCTCTGCAGCCGTCATCGCGCCTTGCTCCTGTGCTCTTGAAGCAGCATCAAGATCGCTGCAGCCGTTTCCTCGATGGAGCGGCGCGTAACATCGATAACCGGCCACCCCCTTTGTGCACAGAGGCGGCGGGCCGCTTGCACCTCTGAAACGACAGCTTCCAAATCAGCATAGCTGCTTGCTCCGCGCCGCGCTCCCATGGCCCGCAGACGCGTACGCCTGACGTCGACGAGATGAGCCGGATCCTTGGTCAGGCCAACCACCAGAGGCCCCTTTGCCCGGAAAAGGCTTTCCGGGAGGGGCACCCCAGGCACAATCGGCACGTTGCCCGCACGCACACCTCTTTGAGCCAGATAAATACAGGTTGGGGTCTTGGAAGTACGCGACACCCCCACAAGTACGACATCGGCCTCGAGCAAGCCCTCCACCGATTGCCCGTCGTCGTGGGCGATCGCAAAGTCCATGGCTTCGATCCGATCGAAATAGACGGAATCCAACGCGTGCTGCCGACCGGGCCGGCGGCTGCCGGCGCGCTGAAAGTGTCCAGCCAGGGCATGCATCACCGGATCGAGGATATCCACAGAAGCCACATTGAGGCGCCGACACGCCTCGGTGAGAACGGCCCGGAGCGCATCGTCCACCATCGTGTAGAGCACTGGCCCTGGGTGAGCCTCGATTTCCGCAATCGCCTTGTCGAGCTGGCCCCGCGTTCGCACGAGGGTCCAAATGTGTTCGATAGGCTCGGTTTCCTCGAACTGTACGAGACAGGCTCGCGCCACAGAGTTCACCGTTTCCCCCGTGGCGTCGGAAACCAGATGCAGATGATGCTGTTCTTTCTCGTCCTTCACACTCGCCCCGCTTTCCATCCCATGAGCAGTGGATAACCCGTGAATCAAGCGTGACCAATCAAGATCCCGCTGATTCCTTGCACATCCGCTCCTTCTTGTTCATGCAGCTGTCCAACTGTGCAGCTTCGCAGTGCATCACCTGTGGATAAATCCTCTCCGATGCCTTTTTTCCAAAGTTATCCACCTCTTTCACAGAGGCTGACAAGGACTGGAAAAGGCCGCTGGATTGATCACATTCCACTGTCTTATCTTCAGAAGGTGGGGGATCGCCCCTTCCTGGAACAAGGCTGTGGATGTTTTCCGGAAAGTCGGCTGATCCACAGGACTCACAAGGCAACAATCACAACCCGACTCTTAGACCTAAGAAAGAGTCAGGGGATGAGGGACTATGAATAGAAATTCGCCCGGCACGGAAAATGACTTCCCTTCGGACGGCGCAGCCGCCAATCTCGGCGGCCAAAAGCCGCTCCTTAGAGCCTTGCGTGGGGAGGTCGTGGATCCACCGCCGGTCTGGCTGATGCGGCAGGCAGGACGCTATCTCCCCGAATACCGAAAGGTCCGTGCCGAGGCCGGCAGCTTTCTGGATCTTTGCTACACCCCAGAGCTGGCCGGCGAAGTGACCCAGCAACCCATCCGGCGCTTTGGCTTCGATGGGGCCATCCTCTTTTCCGACATTCTCGTAGTTCCCCATGCACTGGGGCAGAAGGTGTGGTTCGAAGAGGGAAGGGGCCCCTGCCTCGAGCCATTACGGGGCGTTCAAGATCTGGCGAAACTCGACCCGGGGAGGCTGGAAGAACGCCTGAGGCCGGTCTTTGCCACGGTGTCGCTGCTGCGCCGTTCCCTGCCGGAACAAACGACCCTTATCGGCTTTGCCGGCGCCCCCTGGACCGTCGCGAGCTACATGGTGGAGGGCGGATCGAGCAGGGATTTCCTCACGGCGAAGCGCTGGGCCTACAGTGAGCCACAAGGCTTCGCCGCCCTCATCGATCTTTTGATCGAGGCGACAAGTGGCTACTTGCTGGCACAGGTCGAGGCAGGGGCGGAAGCACTCCAGATCTTCGATTCCTGGGCGGGTGTCTGGCCTGAGCCTGAATTCCGCCGCTGGTGCCTGAACCCGGTGAAGGAAATCATCCGGCGGGTGAAGGGAGTTCACCCGGCCGTTCCGATCATCGCCTTTCCGCGGGGTGCTGGACTCCTCTATGCTGCGGTGGCAGAAGAGGCGGGCGCAGACGCGCTTTCCCTCGACACGACCGTGCCATTGCGGTGGGCGCGGGAAGTTCTTCAGCCGAAGGTTACCCTGCAGGGCAATCTGGACCCCGCCGTCTTGCTGGCCGGCGGAAAGGCGCAGAAGGAAGCTGTGGCCCGCATTCTTGAAACTCTTGGGGATGGGCCCTTCATCTTCAATCTGGGCCACGGGATCGACAAGAACACTCCCCCGGAGCATGTGACGCAATTGGTTGAGCAAATCCGCGGCTTGCGTGGCTGACAGCCTGGAAAAGCGACTTGGATCCTCATCGAATGTTCGAAGCACCCCGAAGAATAGGGGTGCTGCTGATCAATCTCGGAACTCCCGACGCGACTGACTACTGGTCGATGCGCCGCTACCTCTCGGAGTTTCTGAGCGATCCTCGGGTGATCGAGGTTCCGCGCCTGATCTGGCAACCGATTCTGCAGCTGGTGATTCTTTCCCGCCGGCCCCAGAGGTCCGGGGCCGCATACGAAAGCATCTGGGACAAGGAAAGGAACGAGTCGCCCTTTCGGACGATCACCCGTAATCAGGCAGAAAGTCTGGCCAGGCGCTTGAGTGCCCGGGATCCTTCCCTCTTGGTGGACTGGGCGATGCGCTACGGTCGGCCATCGATCCCTGAACGGCTCGACGAGATGCGGCGGGAAGGCTGCGATCGCATTCTCCTTCTGCCGCTCTATCCGCAGTATAGCGCGGCCTCTACCGCGACGGCTTGTGATCAGGCCTTCCGCTGGATGCTGCGCCAGCGATGGCAACCAAGCATTCGGGTGGCGCCGCCCTATTTCAACGAGCCTTTCTATATCGCCGCCATTGGCGACTCGATGAAGGAATCCCTGGCCGCCTTGGATTGGGAACCCCAGCGGATCCTGGTCTCCTTCCACGGCATGCCGCGCGATACCCTGGACAAGGGAGATCCCTATTACCTTCAGTGCCAGGAAACGCTACGTTTGTTGCGCACCTATCTGGAATTGCCCGAGGAAAGGCTCCAGATGGTCTTCCAGTCGCGTTTCGGTCGCAAGGAATGGTTGCAGCCCTATGCGGACGAGACGATAAGGTCCCTGCCCAGGAAGGGCATAAGGCAGATCGCCATGGTCAGTCCCGGCTTTGCCGCAGACTGTCTGGAAACTCTCGAAGAGTTGGCTATTGGCCTGAAGGCGAGCTTTCTGGAGGAAGGGGGCGAGCGTTTTGCCTATCTTCCCTGTCTGAACGACAGCCCGCGGGGGCTTGCAATGCTGGAGCAACTGGCTGAAAGGGAATTGGCAGGCTGGCTGAAGGCCTGAGGCCTCCTCCTCCTCCTCGTCATCTTCTCGGGAGCGACGATTCCTCATGGAATTTCTGGTCACCCTCCATCCCTGGATCAAGGCTCTCCACGTCATCTCGGTCATTGCCTGGATGGCGGCCTTGCTTTATCTGCCGCGGCTTTTCGTCTATCACGCCGAGGCTTCGCCGGGATCGCAAGTAAGCGCGACCTTCAAGGTGATGGAACGGCGCCTGCTGCGCGGCATTATGACGCCCGCCATGATTGCAAGCCTTTTCTTCGGCGGGCTGATGCTGTTCATACCCAACGTCGTTCAACAGGGGTGGCTGCACGTGAAGTTTCTCCTGCTGATCGGCATGTTTGGTCTGCACGGCTTTTTCGCGCGCTGCTACGCGGCCTTTGAAGCCGATCGAAACCAGAGGTCTTCACGTGCCTACCGCTGGCTCAATGAGCTGCCAGCGCTGCTGATGGTCTTCATAGTTCTACTGGCGGTCGCGAAACCCTTCTGATACCCCCTCAAGTCATCTTGACGTGCACTGCTTGAAAAGGGTAGGAAACGGCTGAGTGGCACTTGCCGATCCTGTCCGGAGTTCCCACCTTTACAGCTAACCAGCCTTGCTCAAGGCCAGAGGTAGCTGGGACGCACAAGGTAACGATAGCGTCCACCGCACCTGAAGCTCTCCTATCCCTCTTTGCTGACGTCCACCTCAGGACCGGCCCTCCAGTTTCAATAGCTTTTCCAGCCTCTATCAGAGCATCAGATGAATCTAGAAGAACTGAAAGCCAAATCCCCGGCAGATCTTCTGGCTTACGCCGAAGAGCTTGATATCGAGAACGCCAGTGCCCTGCGCAAGCAGGACATGATGTTCGCGATCCTTAAGCAGCTGGCGGAGAACGAAGTCGCGATCTTCGGCTCCGGCGTGCTGGAAGTGCTGCCAGACGGCTTCGGCTTCCTGCGGAGCCCGGAGGCCAACTACCTTCCCGGTCCGGATGACATCTATGTCAGTCCCAGCCAGGTACGCCGTTTCAATCTGCGCACCGGCGACAC
>Ga0079224_100015285_pt1 | contig 10749 bp, 9 predicted proteins | sample Stecom2015_FD_80414 | JGI IMG/M metagenome (GOLD analysis project Ga0079224, IMG submission 80414) | Agricultural soil microbial communities from Utah to study Nitrogen management - Steer compost 2015 | ecosystem: Environmental > Terrestrial > Soil > Agricultural land | place: USA: Utah...
AAAGCATTTCTTCGGGTTTCGGGATCGTGATAGATCTTACTACTACCCATATTGCCCCAATACCAATTAGTTACAGTCTTATACATCTTATCAGTATCTATATTTCCTATATATAGCGGATGAGCCTGAAGTTTCATATCGGTTTTTACAGGTACCAACTTATAGGCAACACCTGTCAACTGCAAATAATCTTTCATCCATAAGAAATCTTCATCGGAAAGCGAACCAGATGTAAAATAAATAGGTCTATCCCAATTGTTATTTGCAATAATATCTAACATGATGATACGCAAGCGATACAAGGCATTTGATTTGATATCTACATCGATATAATCTACTACTTGGTCGGCAAATTTTGGAGAGATGGTACCATTGGATAAGACTTTTTGCTTATCTACTGGGATTCGGATTTTGTTAGTTGGTATTTTTACTATTTCCGATCCATTGGACATTTGCATTTTGGTACGAGGGTCATCACTCGCAATATATTCCATCATCGCATTGATATCAAATCTTTCGTCTAAAGTAGGCATAATGGCAGCATAATACATATTGTTACCTGCATATTGCTTGTGATCGAATCTAATTTTTAATGGAGCTGATTCGTATGCAGCTACTTTCATTTGGTCTATGTACCATTCGGCTTGTAAAAGCGCTGTACACACCACGCGTACATCGGTTCGATATCCTTCTACTTCTTGTAGATACCACAAAGGGAATGTATCATTATCTCCAATAGTAAATATGATTCCGTTGGGTTCTACCGAATCTAAATAAGCTTTTGCCATAGCCAAAGCAGTGTATTTTTCAGATCGATCGTGGTCGTCCCAGTTTTCTTTTGCCATAAGAATAGGCGAAGCAAGCAAAGTAGTAGCTAAAGTAAGAGGTAAAGCTATTTTTGTTTTTATTTTACTTGATAAAAACTCATACAATGCATACACGCCAAAACCTACCCAAATAGCAAAAACCATAAACGAACCTACCACGGCATAATCGCGTTCGCGCGGTTCGAAAGGACGTTCGTTCAGGAAGATTTTTAAAGCAAAACTTGTAAATAAAAACAACGCCAATAATACATAAAAAGATTTAGGATCTCTGCGATAATGCCAGAAAAAACCAACCAATCCGATGATAAATGGCAACATATAGTAATGATTTCTCCCTTTGTTGTTCAATAAATCAGATGGTAAGTCTTTTTGAGAACCTAGTCGGATTTCGTCTAAAAATTTAATTCCCGTAACCCAATTACCATGCTCGCGCCCGTCAGTACCTTGTATATCATTTTGTCTTCCTGAGAAGTTCCACATTAGGTATCTCCAGTACATATATCCAAACTGATATTGGAACATGAATTTCATGTTTTGAATAAAAGAAGGATTTTCCAAGATTATTTCACCTTCTAGATCGGGTTCATTGAGTATCATGTTCAGATAATACTCATATTCCTTAAAGTCTAAATCGCCACTTTTTGCAGCATAATTGATTTGATTTACAATTTCTACAGCCTCAGAACTTGCTCCAGGTAATGCTTTCAACTGCAAAATACCTCCATAACGCATATAGTTTTGCGGATGAGAGCCATCTGTGCTCCACATACGGGGTAAAAATCCTTTTAGGCTGCTCGAATAATTAGGCTCAGAATTTTTATAATTATTTACAATGACATATTTACCTGTTTCATAATCTCTCTCGTAGTTGGGTTTACCATCTACATAAGGTTTCTCTTCGTCTAATTTATTGGAATATTTAGAAGTGAAAAACGTATCATACAACAACGAACGCGAACCATACTGTTCTCTATTGTAGTATGCCAATACTTCGGCAGCATCCGAAGGTTTATTTTCATTGATAGGAATTTGAGTATTGGCACGAATGGGCAACATCAGCCAACAAGAAAATCCTATAAAAATAAATAATACTGATAACAAAACAGTATGTATGGTAGAATATCCTTTTGCTCGAGAGTATTTTAACCCAAAAACAAAGAAAGCGATCAAGAAAACAAATGCCAAAATAGTTCCGGAATTAAATGGCAACCCGAATGTATTTACAAAGAAAATTTCGGATTTACCGAAAAATGCCAAAGTGTAAGGCAATAAAAACATAAATACAAATAGCAAAATAGCTACAATAAGTATGTTAGCTATAATAAAATTTTTGATTGTAACATTTGGGTATCTTTTGAAATAAAACAAATAACCAATCGAAGGAATAGTAAGTAAAGACATAAAATGTACGCCAAAAGACATACCTATTACCAGACCGATTAGCAAAACCCATTTATTACCACGCGGATTATCTATATCGTCAATCCAGCGCAGACCTAGCCATAACAACAAGGAAATAAGAAACATTGAGGTGGCATATACCTCAGCCTCTACCGCACTATACCAGAAAGTATCGGAAAAGGTAAAGGTAAGAGCTCCTATAAACGAACTACCCAAAACTGCCCATTGAGAGGCGGAAGATGGTGTATTGCCTTGGATAGAAATCACTTTTTTTAGGATATTGGTACTACTCCAAAACATAAAAAGTATAGTAAAAGCACTTGATACAGCTGCTACCATATTGACCATATATGCTATATGTGCACTATCAGGTGCCAATGTAGAGAATATAGCTCCCAACATTTGATACAGTGGAGCTCCTGGTGGATGTCCTACTTGCAATTTTGTAGAAGTAGATATGTATTCTCCTGCGTCCCAAAAACTTAACGTAGGTTCTAAAGTTAAGACATAAGTTAGCAATGCAATAGCAAATGCGAACCATCCTAAAAGTATGTTCCACTTTTTGTAATTCAATGTCGACATAATAGACAAAATAAGGTTTAAAGTAAATATCTATTCTACAAAGAAAACATTTTTTTTTGAGGGAGCATAAATAAAATTTTTTTTTGATTTTTTTGAGGCTTTATCTTGCATCGAAAGAAAAATGTTATACCTTTGCACACGCAATACAGAAATAAGTACGTTCTATAAAAATCCATATTGGTCTATGGTGTAATGGTAACACAGCTGATTTTGGTTCAGTCGTTCTAGGTTCGAGTCCTAGTAGACCAACTTTTTAGAATATTTATTTCGTGCACCTTGGTCTATGGTGTAATGGTAACACAGCTGATTTTGGTTCAGTCGTTCTAGGTTCGAGTCCTAGTAGACCAACTTTTTAGAATATTTATTTCGGCACCTTGGTCTATGGTGTAATGGTAACACAGCTGATTTTGGTTCAGTCGTTCTAGGTTCGAGTCCTAGTAGACCAACAACTCCTTAAGTAGCTACTTAAGGAGTTTTTTTTTAACATTATTTTATTTTTGGAAAAACAACTCCTTTTTTAGTTTTTTTCTATTTTTGTTTTATGATAAAACTCCTGAATGTATTTATACTTCTCATGTTTGTAGGGTTCTTAGCAACACCTACTATGCTCGCATTGCACGATCAGGAGACGCCAACTATTATCATTAATGAAGAAGAAGAGCACGAAACTCATACTTCCAAATTGCAATTGAATGAAGAAGAAGTCAAAGCGATTCATTCTACCTACGACATAACTATTTTATTAAAGTCTCAATTATTTCACAATTTTTACATAAACCAAATCCTTACTGACGACTTGGTGGTAAAAATTCCATCTCCTCCTCCAGAATTTTGTTAGTTTTTTACAAAAAATAACATTTATCCCAACTTTCTTGAAGTATGGATAGGATCGGTATTGTTTTAAACTAACTAAAATTTATGAAAACAGATAATATAAAAAGCGAAATCACTCAGAACTTCGCTTCAGGACTCGTTGTCTTTCTTGTTGCTTTGCCTTTGTGCTTAGGAATAGCATTGGCATCAGGAGCCCCACCTTTGGCGGGAATTATCGCCGGTATCATTGGCGGTATTGTAGTTGGAGCGATAAGCAACTCTCATGTTTCCGTAAGCGGACCAGCAGCTGGACTTACTGCTATCATCATTACAGCTATCTCTGATTTAGGGAGTTTCGAACTCTTTTTATGCGCTGGCATTGTAGCTGGAATTATCCAATTGGCTTTGGGATATATACGTGCGGGTAGTATTTCGAACTATTTCCCTACCAGTGTAATAGAAGGAATGTTGGCTGGTATAGGTATTATCATCATCCTAAAACAATTGCCACATGCCTTGGGATATGATTCTGATTTTGAAGGAAGCCAAACCATTTTTACACACGGATATTCATTCCAAGCAATTTTTGATTATATCACTTCGGTAATTTCTTCTATACACATAGGAGCCGTGACGGTAACTTTGGTGTCTATAGCTATCTTATTGTTATGGGAAAAAATTGAGATTCTAAAGAACCTAAAAATGCTACCAGGAGCATTGGTTGCAGTAATTGTAGGTATTTTGCTCAATCAATTTTTTATAGCAACAGGTAGTTCTCTTGCCATTAGCACAGAACATTTAGTCAATCTGCCCGTTCCACAAACAGCAGAAGATTATAAAAACCTAATCACACTACCCAATTTTACGGGCTTTGCCAATCCTCAAGTATGGATAGCTGGAGCTACTATAGCCATCGTAGCTTCTATAGAAACCTTGTTGTGTATCGAAGCTGCCGATCGTTTGGATAAAAAACGTCGCATTACCGATACCAATTTAGAATTGCGAGCTCAAGGTATTGGAAATCTTGTAAGTAGTGTTATCGGCGGACTGCCTATGACATCTGTAGTGGTAAGATCATCTGCCAATGCCAACTCGGGAGCAGCATCCAAAGCATCTACAATCATACACGGTATTTTGCTATTGGTGTGTGTATTGAGTATTCCTTTTTTGCTGAACCAAATCCCCTATTCTACTTTAGCAGCCGTACTTATTTTGGTCGGATACAAATTGGCAAAACCTGCCACTATCATACATTTTTGGCACAAAGGAAAATACCAGTTCATCCCTTTTGCTGCAACTATCATAGCAGTAGTAGCCACAGATTTGCTAAAAGGTGTAGGAATAGGACTATTTATCTCGGTAATCTATATCTTACAAGGAAATATGAAACGCGCATACTATTATAGTAGAGAAGATCTGAAAGACGCAGAAAAAATCAATATCAAACTCGCTGAAGAAGTCTCTTTTCTCAATAAAGCAGCTATCAAAAAAACGCTCAAGAATATAAACCCGAATGCGCATGTAACTATAGATGCCAAAAACACCTCTTATATAGCTACAGATGTATTAGAACTCATTCAAGACTTTGCAAATATTCGCGCAAAAGAAGAAAATATTACCGTAGAACTTATAGGTTTCCGAACCTCCTATTCTGACTATGAAGCGAATCAACATTCGAGGATAAAAATAGAACATCGCAAGGCCATCTAAAAATAATTTTGCGAATATTACTTTTGAAAGGATTTTTTTCATAAAAAAATAAAAATTAACACCATTAAAGACATATTTTCTAATAATTTAATCAGAAATTTGTATCATCTAAAACAGCAATATTATGTGCAAAGATTTAAAAGAAGGATTCAATAAAATATTAAACGGTAACAAAGAGTGGATGGAATTTGTAAAAAACGACACTTCAGGCCGTTTTCAACAATTAGCAAAAGGACAAAATCCTGAAATTTTATGGATTGGCTGTGCCGACAGTCGCGTACCCGCAAACGAATTGACCGGAACCAAACCAGGGGAAGTATTTGTGCATCGTAATATTGCCAACGTATGTGTACATTCAGATATGAATATGCTTTCCGTATTGGACTACGCAGTAAATGTATTGAAAGTAAAACACATCATAGTAGCAGGACATTACGGATGCGGAGGTGTAGCCGCATCTTTGAGTAGCTCACAATACGGCATCATCGACAACTGGCTACAACATATCAAAGATGTATATCGATTGAATGCTGCCGAAATAGATGCCATCGAAGATCAAACTAAAAAAGAAGATCGTCTGGTAGAACTGAATGTTCGGGAGCAAGTATCTAATCTCTGTAGAACATCCATAGTACAAAACGCATGGAAAAACGGCCAGGATCTTGCTGTACATGGTATGGTAATCAATATCGGAACCGGTGAATTGATAGACCAAAATTGTACTTTTACCAATAACGAATTATTAGGAAACGTATTTGCATACAAATAACAAAAAAATCCAGCTTTGAAGCTGGATTTATTATTTTCTTAAACCGCACAAACGAGCTACGTATTTCCCGATAACATCAAATTCGAGATTGACCTTATCTCCGATTTGATACCTACCGAATAGGGTATGATCCATGGTAAATGGAATAATAGCTACACTAAACTGATTTTCTTCCGATTTTACAACCGTAAGACTCGTACCATCTACCGTAATGGAACCTTTTTCTATAGTCACATTACCCGAATTGGCATCGTATTCAAACGTAAAAACCATACTACCATTGGCATCTTTGCGTCCTATACAAGTACCTACCTGATCTACATGACCTTGTACAATGTGCCCATCTAATCGAGCATGTATCATCATACCTCTTTCCAAATTGACACGATCACCTTCTTTCCAATATTTAATAGTCGTTTTATCTATAGTCTCTCTAATAGCAGTAACTCGGTACAAATCACCTACGATTTCTACCACTGTAAGACATATTCCATTATGAGCAACACTTTGATCGATTTTCAACTCATGGGTAAAACTACTTCGAATCCAAAGATGCAAATTATCACCTTCCGAATAAATAGTTTGAATAATACCAAACTGCTCAACAATACCTGTAAACATTTCTATGATTTTTATTACATTTGTAATCAAAGGTAGCAATTCTACCTGAAGAAATTATGTATCAAAAAGAAGAAAATATATTATTAGGTATCTCCGTAGGAGACATGAATGGCGTAGGACCCGAAGTGATTTTAAAAACCTTTGAGGATCCGCGAATGATGGAATTATGTACTCCCATTGTTTTTGCGAATGCAAAATTGATTTCTTATATCAAAAAAATTTTAAGTCTTAACATAATCATTCATTCTATAGACACTTTGGAGGAAGTACAAAAAGGAAAATTCAATGTACTCAATGTATGGAAAGAAGGCGTGAATTTAGAATTTGGAGTGCTCAACGAAAACGTAGGTAAATATGCTATAAAATCGTTTACCGAAGCCACACAAGCACTCAAAAACAAAGATATTCACGCGTTAGTAACTGCTCCGATCAACAAGTACAATATACAATCGGAAGAATTTCATTTTCCAGGACATACAGATTATCTCAATGAGCAATTAGATGGCGACGCATTGATGTTTATGGTAAGTGAAGATCTCAAGATAGGCTTGCTCACCGATCATTTACCATTGAGAAATGTAGCCGACGCCATCACGCCCGAATTGATTCACAACAAGATTGTAACAATTAACCAAAGTTTAATACAAGATTTCAATATACAACGCCCAAAAATTGCTATCTTAGGGTTAAATCCCCATAGTGGAGATAACGGAGTCATAGGAAAAGAAGAACAAGAAATCATCATTCCAGCCGTAAAACAGTTATCAGAAGAAGGATACATTCTTTACGGACCTTTTTCTGCAGATGCGTTCTTTGGAAATGAGCAATACAAAGCATACGACGCCGTCGTAGCATGTTATCATGACCAAGGCTTGATACCATTTAAGACCTTGTCTTTTGGTTCAGGAGTCAACTATACAGCTGGGCTACAACAGATTCGCACTTCGCCCGATCACGGTACCGCATACAATATAGCAGGCAAAGGAATAGCGGACCATCAATCATTTCGAAATGCGGTTTATTTAGCTTTAGATGTTTACAAAAACCGAAGTGAATACAAAATCAGCGTGGACAATCCTTTAAAAATCGAGGACAAAGATTAATTCACAAAAAATTGTTGATAAATATTTATTTTTAATTAATTTTTATATCTTTGCACGCTCAAATAGATTGCTATGAGACAGGAAAAAGAATTCAATATTCAGTTTTCCGGACTAAAAATTGGAACTCACGAATATGAATATCACATTGAAAACGATTTTTTCAATTTATTTGAATACGAAGAATACAATTCTACCAATGTGGACGTAAAAGCCACCCTACTAAAAAAGGAAACCTTGATGGAATTGTCTCTTTGGCACGAAGGAATAGTGAATGTACCTTGTGACGTAACTGGAGAAAATTTTGATTTACCTATACAAGGCGAATTAAAATTGTTAGTAAAATTTGGCGAAGAATTTAATAATGAAAACGAAGAATTATTAATTTTGCCCCACGGAGAATACCAGTTCAATATAGCACAATACATATACGAAATGATCGTATTGTCTGTTCCACAAAAAAGAGTGCATCCAACCATTGCAGCTTCGTACGAACCAGATTCACTAGACGAAGATGAATTGGATTTCTTAGACGACTGGGACGAAGAATTCGATGACGATAAAGAAGAAATCGTACAAGTGGACGAACAACAACAAGAGAATAATAAAGAAACAGACCCGCGTTGGGACGAATTAAAAAAACTATTAACGGATAAATAATATTGTAAGATGGCACATCCTAAGAGAAAAACCTCAAAAACAAGAAGAGATAAAAGAAGAACTCACTACAAAGCAGTAGCTCCAACCATCGCTACTTGCCCAGTAACAGGTGAAGCACATTTAATGCACAGAGCATATTGGCATGAAGGAAAATTATACTACAGAGGTCAAGTTATTGTAGACAAAACTGAAGCTGTAGCATAATTTCATCTCTACAAGATAAAAAAAATCTCGCAAACCGCGGGATTTTTTTTTATTCAAAAATCACCGAAAAAATCACCTTTTATATCAAAAAAAAGAATTTAAGAGCAAAAAATCACTTTATATCTATTTTTTTTGTAATTTTCCACACTTTAAAAATAGTACAAAACAACTGTAAATTCTATGACTAAAATAACAGCAGCCATCACAGCCGTTGGTAAATATCTTCCGGATTACATTCTCAGCAATCAGATCCTTGAAACTATGGTAGATACCAATGACGAATGGATTACCTCTCGCACAGGTATCAAAGAACGTAGAATACTAAAAGAAGAAGGAAAAGGTACTTCTTTTATGGCAATAAAAGCAGCTCAAAATTTACTCGAAAAAACAGGAATAGACCCTAAAGATATAGATGTCGTAATAATGGCTACTGCAACTCCCGATATGCCTGTAGCATCTACCGGAGTATATGTAGCTACACAAATAGGCGCTACCAACGCCTTCTCTTTCGATTTGCAAGCCGCTTGTTCAAGCTTTCTTTACGGAATGTCTACAGCAGCAGCTTATATAGAGTCAGGAAAATATAAAAAAGTATTACTCATAGGAGCAGATAAAATGTCTTCTATTATCAATTACGAAGACAGAGCTACTTGTATCATTTTTGGAGACGGAGCAGGTGCTGTTTTATTCGAACCAAATACCGAAGGTTTAGGCTTTCAAGATGAAATATTAAAAAGCGATGGCATAGGTAGAGAATATTTAAAAATTGAAGCTGGTGGGTCTATCTTACCCGCAAACGAAGACACTGTAAAAAACAGACAACATTTTGTACACCAAGACGGAAAAACCGTTTTCAAATACGCCGTTTCAGGTATGGCCGATGTTTCGGAGCAAATCATGCTTCGCAATCATTTGACCAAAGATGACGTAAACTGGTTGGTACCACATCAAGCAAACAAACGCATTATCGACGCCACCGCACAACGCATGAATCTCGATGATTCGAAAGTACTAATCAATATCGATAAATACGGAAATACAACATCGGCTACATTGCCTTTATTGTTAAACGATTACGAAGACAAACTCAAAAAAGGTGATAATCTTATTTTTGCCTCTTTTGGTGGAGGTTTCACATGGGGAGCTATCTACCTAAAATGGGCTTACAATACACCAAACGCAAACTAAACAATTAAACTTAAAACATTCGAATTTTATGGACATTAAAGAAATTCAAAACTTAATTAAGTTTGTAGCAAAATCAGGAGCTACAGAAGTAAAATTGGAAATGGATGATTTCAAAATCACCATCAAAACTACATCAGACGCAGCTACCGTAGAAAACGGAAACTATATCCAACAAATTCCAGTGGCTATGCCACAAATGCAAGCAGCTCCAGTAGCACAAGCACCAGCAGAAGCACCAGCAGCTACTACACCTATAGCAGAAGCAGACGATTCGAAATACATCACTGTAAAATCTCCAATCATCGGTACATTCTACAGAAAACCATCTCCAGACAAAGCGCCATTTGTAGAAGTAGGTTCTACAATCAAAGCCGGAGACGTATTGTGTGTGATTGAAGCAATGAAGCTTTTCAACGAAATCGAATCTGAAGTAGCGGGTAAAATCGTAAAAGTATTAGTAGACGATTCATCTCCAGTAGAATTCGACCAACCATTATTTTTAGTAGATCCATCTTAATTTGAAAATGAATCATTTGAATACCGTTTCAAATTTTCAAATTGCATAATTTCAAATTGAAGAATCATGTTTAAAAAAATATTAATTGCCAATAGAGGTGAGATTGCCCTTCGTATCATCAGAACATGCCGCGAAATGGGTATCAAAACCGTGGCTGTATATTCTACTGCAGATGCAGATAGTTTACACGTAAGATTTGCCGATGAAGCTGTGTGTATAGGGCCAGCACCAAGTGCTCAGTCTTATCTAAAAATGACCAATATTATTGCTGCTGCAGAAATAACTAATGCAGACGCAATACATCCGGGATATGGTTTCTTGTCAGAAAATGCCAAATTTTCTGCTTTATGCCAAAAA
>Ga0079224_100015287_pt1 | contig 10748 bp, 12 predicted proteins | sample Stecom2015_FD_80414 | JGI IMG/M metagenome (GOLD analysis project Ga0079224, IMG submission 80414) | Agricultural soil microbial communities from Utah to study Nitrogen management - Steer compost 2015 | ecosystem: Environmental > Terrestrial > Soil > Agricultural land | place: USA: Utah...
CCAGCACGCGGGTGCCGGCGGCCATCACCAGGTGGATCTCATCGATCTGCACCTGGTCCAGCACCCGGCGCAGGCGGGCGATGGCCACGGCGTCGCCGGGCCCGCGGCCGGCGGTGTCGATCAGCACCAGGTCGGCGCTGCGGCACCGCTCCACGGCCTGGAGTAGATCATCGGCGGTGTAGGCCACGTAGAGGGGAACGTCCAGGATCTCGGCGTAGGTCTGCAGCTGGTCCACGGCGCCGATCCGGTACGTGTCCAGGGTGATCAGGGCCACACTGCGTCCTTCCAGCAGCACGGCCCGCGACGCCAGCTTGGCCAGGGTCGTGGTCTTGCCGGAGCCGGTGGGCCCCACGAAGGCCACCGTGCGTACCGGCCCGGCGTGCCCGGGGCCCAGGCGCTCGGCCGCCAGTTCTTCCAGGCGGCGGGCGAACTCCGGGTCGTTGATCCCGACGCCGCCCGCCAGGAGGCGTTCGGCGGTCTGGGGCATCAGGTCGCAGCGCAGCAGCGCCGCCAGGTCCGCGGTCTGCGGCAGCGCCGGGGCGGGTTCGGCAGGCACGGGCGCCGCGGCCGCCTGCACCCGATTCACCACCCCGGCCGGCGCCGTGCCGCGGAACTCCTCCATCCACCAGGGCCGGGGTGCAGCCGGCGGCTCCACCGGGCGCCGCTTGGGCTCCGCCGCTGCCGGCGCCAGCGCCGGCCCGTCGCCGGCGGAACCCAGGTCCGACACCACCCGCAGCCCGGGGTCCACCGCGGCGATGACCTCGAAGCCGCCCCGGCCGAAGAGTCCCAGCGCCGGGCGCCGGCGGCGCGCCTCCAGGATGATGGCGCCCGGCCCCAACTCGGCCTTCACTTCCTGCAGCGCCTGCTCCATGGTCGGTGCCACGTAACGCTTAATCCTCATCGCCGATCACCCCCACGGCTCGGATCTCGATGCCGGCCGGGATCTCGCCGTATCCCACCACCGGCACGTCCGGCAGCGCCGCTTCCAGCAGTCGCCGCAGGTGCAGCCGGACCAGCGGCGGCGCCAGGATCACAGGCTCCTCGCCGGCGTCAAGCCGCCGCCGGCAGGCCTCGGTGCAGGCCCGGACCAGCCGTTCGGCCTCGCCCGGCGGCAGCGCCAGGTAGGTACCGTCCTCGCCCCGCTTGATGGACTCGCCCAGGCGCTGCTCCACCCGGGGCGCCAGCGTCAGCACTTCCAGGCGGCCGTCCCGGACCGGCAGCAGCGCCGCGATCTGGGCAGCCAGCGCCTGGCGTACATGCTCGGTGAGCACGTCGGGGTCGCGGGTGACGGGCGCGCGGTCGGCCAGGACCTCCAGGATGGTGGTCAGGTCGCGGATGGGCACGCCCTCCCGCAGCAGGTTGCGCAGCACCTTCTGCACGTCGCCGATCTTCATGTGGTCGGGGATCAACTCGTCCACCAGCGCCGGGGAGTGCTCGCGCACGGCGTCGATCAGGCGCTTGACGTCCTGGCGGCCCAGCAGCTGGTGGGCCGCCAGGCGCACCACCCTGGACAGGTGGGTGGCCAGCACGGTGCCGGCATCCACCACGGTGTAGCCGGCCAGTTCGGCGGCTTCCCGGCGGGACTCGTCGATCCACAGGGCCGGCAGGCCGAAGGCAGGCTCCCGGGTGGGGATGCCGTCGATGCCTCCCTCGGCGCCGCCGGGGTCCATGGCCAGGTAGTGGCCGGGCATCAGGGTGCCCCTGGCGGCCTCCACGCCGCGGACCCGGATGACGTAGTCGTTGGGGCTCAACTGGACGTTGTCGCGCACCCGGATCAGGGGCAACACGATGCCCAGTTCCGCCGCCATCTGCCGGCGGATGGCCGCCACCCGATCCAGCAGGTTGCCGTCGCGGCCGGTGTCGGCCAGCGCCAGCAGGCCGTAGCCCAGCTCGATCTCCAGGGGGTCGACCCGCATCAACTCGGTCAACTGCTCGGGCCCGTCCTGGGGCCGGGCGGGCTCCTCCGGGGCCTCCGCCGGTACCGGCGCCGGGGACCGGGTCATGGACCAGGCCACGAAGCCGAAGGCCGCCGCCAGGAGCAGGAAGGGCAGCGCCGGCAGCCCCGGCACCAGGCCCAGCACCGCCAGGACGCCGGCGGCGATCTGCAGCACCCGCGGCTCGCGGGCCAGCTGGCCCGTCATATCGCTGCCCAGGTTGCCCTCGGAAGCGGCGCGGGTGACGATGATGCCCGCCGCCGTCGACATCAGCAGCGCGGGGATCTGGGTCACCAGGCCGTCGCCCACCGTCAGCAGCGTGTAGCGCTGCAGGGCCTCGGCGGCCGTCAGCCCCTTCTGGGCCATGCCGATGACGAAGCCGCCCAGCACGTTGACGAGGGTGATGAGCATGCCGGCCACCGCGTCGCCCCGGACGAACTTGGACGCGCCGTCCATGGCTCCGTAGAAGTCGGCTTCCCGGGCGATCTCGGCGCGCCGCGCCCGGGCCTCCTCTTCCCCGATGAGGCCGGCGTTGAGGTCGGCATCGATGCTCATCTGCTTGCCGGGCATGGCGTCCAGGGTGAAGCGGGCCGCCACCTCGGCCACGCGCTCGGCGCCCCGGGTGATGACCACGAACTGGATGATGACCAGGATGACGAAGACCACGAACCCGACCACCGCGTTGCCGCCCACCACGAACTGGCCGAACTGCTGGATCACCTGGCCGGCGTAGCCGTGCAGCAGGATCAGGCGCGTCGACGACACGTTCAGCGCCAGGCGCGCCAGGGTGGCCACCAGCAGGATGGTGGGGAAAGCCGCGATGTCCAGCGCCCGGCGCACGTAGAACGTGGCCAGCAGCGTGGTCAGCGAGAAGGCCAGGTTGGCCACCAGCAGCAGGTCCAGCAGCCACGGCGGCATGGGGATCACCATCATGGCCACCACGGCCACCAGTCCCACGGCCACGCCGATGTCGCTGAACCGGCCGATGCCCTGGGCGGCCTTGACCATGGTCGTCAACGCTCATCCCCTCCCAACGTCCGGTTGCGCAGGCGCCAGACGAAGGCCAGCACCTCGGCCACGGCCTCGTAGAGGCTCTCGGGGACGGGTTCGCCCACGTCCACGGCGTGATAGAGGCTGCGGGCCAGGAAGCGGTCCTCGACCCAGGTGACGTTGCACTCCCTGGCGATCTGCCGGATGCGCAGCGCCATGTGGTCCTTGCCCTTGGCGCAGCAGACGGGCGCGTCCATGGTCTCGGGGTCGTAGCGCAGGGCCACCGCATAGTGGGTGGGGTTGGTGATGACCACGTCGGCGCGGCGCACCTCCTGCAGCATGCGGGCCTGGGCCAGTTCCCGCTGGCGCCGGCGGATCCGCGACCGCAGGAGGGGATCGCCCTCGGTCTGGCGCAGCTCTTCCTTGATTTCCTGGCGGGTCATCTTCAGGCTCTGCTCGTACTCGTAACGCTGGTAGAGGTAGTCCAGGGCCGCCACCACCGCCAGCACCAGGGCCGCCCGCCAGCCCAGGCCCAGGGCGTGGCTGCCCACGGCCGCCGCCAGGGAGCGGACGTCGGCGCCGGACCGGGCCACCACAGACTCCACGGCGGTGCGGAAGGCGCCGTAGGTGACCGCGGCCACCAGGGCCACCTTCAGCAGCGACTTGCCCAGTTCGAACAGCGCCCGCCGCGAGAAGATGCGCCTGGCGCCCTCCAGCGGGTTGATGCGGCTCAGCCGAGGCGCCAGCGGCTCCACCGACCAGACCAGTCCCGTCTGGGCGGCGTTGACCGCCAGGCCCAGCACCGCCAGCACCCCGAGCAGCGGCAGCACGGCCAGCAGGAAGGTCCAGACCACCTGACCGGCCAGCCCGCTGACGGTGGCCGTGGTGAGTTCCATGCGGGTCCAGACGACCAGCGCCTCGTGGATCAGCCCCGTCATGCGGCCGTAGATGTAGGGGCCGAAGAACTGGAGGGTCGCCAGGCCGCCCAACAGGATGACGGCGGAACTGACTTCCAGGCTGCGGAACACCTGGCCCCGGCGCCGGGCCTCCTGCCGGCGCCGCGGGGTGGCCGGGAACTGGCGCTCCTCGGCGAACAACTGCAGGTTGATGACGCGCACCGGGGCCGCCACCGTCACCGCCCCCCCAGTTCCCGCAGGAACCCGCGCACGAAATCGAAGGTAGTGTCGAAACCGTCCAGGAAGACCTGGTATAGGGCCGGCAGCACCAGGGCGATGACCGCCAGGCCCAGGGCGATCTTCAGGGCCAAACCCACCATGAACACGTTGAGCTGGGGCATGGTCCTGGCCAGGACCCCCAGGGCGGCGGTGGTCAGGAACAGCACGCCCACCACCGGCAGGGCGATGCGCACGGCGGTGACGATGACCCACGCGAACTGCCGGGCCACCGCGGCCAGCACGGGCCCCTCCCAGCGCCCGCCGCCGGGCGGAATGGCCTGGAAGCTGTCCAGCAGCGCCCGCAGCACCAGCAGGTGGCCGTCCACCGCCAGGAAGACCACCAGCGCCAGGAAGTACAGGAAGTTTCCCACCAGCGGCACCGGCCGGCCGAAGGCCGGGTCGATGACGTTGACCAGGCCGAAGCCCATCTCCAGATCGATCAACTCGCCGGCACCCTGGATGGCCAGCAGCAGCAGCAGGATGATGAGGCCCATGGCCAGGCCCATGGCCAGTTCCCCGGCGGCGGCCGCGGCAAAGTCCCAGGGGCCGGCGCCGGTCCAGGCCGGCACCGCCGGCACCACGATCAGGGTCAGGGCCAGGGCCAGCAGCGCCCGCACGGCGACGGGGACCGTGGCGGCCGCGAAGGGCGGGGCCACGGCGATGATGCCGCTGATCCGCATCAGCACCAGGCCCACGGTAGGGATGTGGTTGAGAATGACCGCGGCCAGGTCCACCCCACGCCCTCCTTCCCGGCGCGCTTACCGGGCCACCTCGGGCAGCATCGCCAGCAGCCGCGAGGCGTAGTTGACCAGGGTCGACATCATCCACGGCCCGAACAGCAGCGCCGCCGCCAGCACCGCCAGGATCTTGGGTACGAAGGCCAGGGTCTGCTCGTTGATCTGGGTGGTGGCCTGGAAGAGGCTGACCAGAAGGCCCACCGCCAGGCTCAACCCCAGCACCGGCGCCGCCACCAGCAGCACCATCCACACCGCTTCCTGGCCGATCCGCAACGCCAGCTGCGCTTCCATCGACGCCTACCCCCCGTACCCCAGCAGCAGCGACTCCACCACCAGGTGCCAGCCGTCCACCAGCACGAACAGCAGTACCTTGAAAGGAAGCGAAACCATCATGGGCGGGACCATCAGCATGCCCATGGACATCAGGGCGCTGGCGACGATCATGTCGATGACGACGAAAGGCACGAAGACGATGAAGCCGATCTGGAAGGCCGTCTTCAGTTCGCTGATGGCGAAGGCCGGGATCAGCAGGTAGCTGGGCACGTCGTCGGGAGTCTCGGGACGCTCCAGGCCCGCGTAGTCCACGAACAGCGCCAGGTCCCGTTCCCGCGTGTGCCGGAACATGAACTCGCGCACCGGTTCCATGGCCCGCTCCACGGCGGTGGCCTGGTCGATCTCGCCCTCCCGGAAGGGGACCCAGGCCTCGTCGTAAGCCTGCTGCCAGACCGGCGCCATGACGAAGAAGGTCAGGAACAGGGCCAGGGCGATGAGCACCTGCGTGGGCGGCAGCTGCTGGGTGGACAGGGCGTAGCGGACGAAGGCCAGCACCACCACGATGCGGGTGAAGGCCGTCATCATCACCAGGATGGAGGGGGCCAGCGACAGCACGGTCAACAGCAGCAGGATCTGCAGCCCCGTGCTCCACGCCTCCACGCCGTCGGCGGCGCCCCATTCCAGCGACAGGCTGGGCAGCACGGCCTGGGCCCAGGCGGGGTCCGCATCCCACAGCACCGCCAGCGCAGCCCCGGCGGCGGCGGCCGCCAAGCGCCCCAGCATCAGGCCTCGCCCCCGCCTTCACCGTCGGGACGCCGGAGCAGTCCCTGGAAGCGGGCGGCGAACGAACCGGCGCTCCCGCCGCCCCGCGGGCCGGGTTCCCCGGTCCCCTGGGCCAGCAGCCTCTGGGCGTCGTCGCCGTCGAACTCGGTGATGGGCCGCAGCCCGTCGGCGCTGACGCCCACGCAGATCACCCGGGTGCCCGCCCGCACCAGGGCCAGGTGGTGGCGGCCGCCCAGGGACAGGGCGTCGATCAGTTCCAGATGGGTCCCGCGCCGCAGGCGCACGGCCCGCTGCCGCAGCAGCGCCGCGGCCAGGTAAGCCAGCCCCGCCACAAGGGCCGACATGACCAGGACCCTCAGCAGCATCCACACGGTTTCCACGCTCGTCACCCCACCACACGGAACCGGCCTGCAGGTTCCCACGGCCTGCCGGCCGGGTCGTCAGCGCATGCGCTTCAGCCGCTCCGCGCGGCTCACGATGTCGGTGATGCGCACGCCGAAGTGCTCGTCGATGACCACCACCTCGCCCCGGGCGATCAACTTGCCGTTGACCAGCAGGTCCACCGGCTCGCCGGCCAGCTTGTCCAGTTCCAGCACCGATCCGGGCCCGAGGTTCAGCACCTCGCCGATCTGGCGCCGGGTGCGTCCCAGCACGGCCGTCACTTCCAGCGGCACATCGTACAGCAGCTCGATGGCCGCCCGGGCGGCCTGGTCACCGGCGGGATCCAGCTCCGGGTACTCGGCCGGTTCGGCCTGCCTGCCGGCCGACTGCACCGCTGCCGCAGCAGCAGCCGCCGGCGCCGCGGCAGCCGCCAGAGGGACTTCCGCCGCCTGCTGCCTGGCCTGGGCGGACTGCTCCACCAGGCTGCGCACTTCCCGCAGCAGGGCGGCCGCCACCGGACCCTGCACACCCCAGCGGGCCACCACCGCCGGGTCCTGGGCCGAACCCTTGCCCAGGTCGGGCTGGTCCTGCCACTGGGCCTGGAGGTCGACCCCTCCCACCGCGGCCTCCTCCAGGGCCCGCCGGATCTCCGCCGCCGCCGCCTGGACCGCCGGTTCGTCGGGCGCCTGGCTGGGGACGCCGCCTGGGCCCACGGCCACGGTGGCCTGCACCGGACCGGACACGTCAATCACCAGGGCGCCGCCCGACAGGGCTTCGTGGGCCTCCTCCACCGGCACCACCTCGACGTCGGCGTCGGACGCCCCGGTATCGGGAGCCTGCAGGCCCAGCGCCGGAGCCGCGGCGCCGGCCACGGCGCCCAGCAGCCGGGCGAAAGCCGCTTCCTCGGCCGGCTCCAGGTCGCCGCCCTCATCGCCGGCTTCCAGCTCGGCCAGGAGCGCGTCGATCTCTTCCTGGGTCAGCAGATCGCCCTCGGACTCGTTCATACCAGGTCACTCCTCCCTTCCGGGTCGTCCAGGACCGCCTCGATGCGTACCGCCAGGCGGTCCCGGCGCCGACCCGGCATGGCGCGGAACGTGGGCTGGTCCTCGACGAAGACCTCCACAGGCTCGCCGCGCCGCCGGTCAAGCTGGATCAGGTCACCCGGCTCCAGGCCCAGCAGGTCCCGGACGGTGACCACGGCGGTGCCCAGCCGAACCCAGAGGCCCACCTGCACCCGCTGCAGGTCGCTGCCCACATGGGCGTCCGCCTGGACCTTGCGCTCTGCGGCGAACCACTGCTGGGTGCTGAGCTTGGGCAGCACCGGCTCCAGCACGATGTAGGGAAAGCAAAGCCGCATGTAGCCCCGGTGCGAGCCCACGCGCACCTCGAAACCGATGACCGCGCACATCTCGTTGGGCGCCACGATCTGCACAAAGGTCGGGTTGGACTCCACGGCCCGGATGGAAGGCCGCAGCCGCACCAGGTTGGACCAGGAACCGGCCAGGGCATCCAGCGCCGCCGACATCACCCGGTCGTAGACGCTGCGCTCGATGTCGGTCAGGGGCCTGCGCTCCGCCATGCCGTGGCCGGGACCGCCGAACAGCCGGTCCAGCATCTGAAAGACCAGGTCCAGGTCCACCTGCAGCAGCCCGGTGCCGGGCAGCGGTTCCAGTTCCACCACCACCAGGAGATTGGGGTCGTCCAGGCGGTCGAGAAACTCTCCGTAGGTCGTCTGGTGGACCGCGGTGACGCCCACCTCCACGCCTGCCCGCAGGTGCGTGGTGAACACGGTGGCCAGGGCGCGGGCGTAGTTGTCGTGCACCATCTGCAGGGTCCGGATCTGTTCCTTGGAAAACTTGTCCGGCCTGCGGAAGTCGTAGAGTCGGATATTGCTCCTCCTGGCCATGGCCCGACCCACCATCACTGGACGACGAACTCCTGGAAGTAGACCTGGAGCACTTCGCCCCGGTCCAGCACCTGGTTGACCGCTGCCAGCAGCCGCTGGGCCAGCGTCGCCATGCCATCGGCTCCCTGCAGTTCCTCCGCGGTGGAGGCCCGCAGCGTCCGCAGCGCCGCGTCGCGGACGGCTCCCTCCCTGGCCGTCAACTCGGTCAGGGTCAACTGGTCGGCGGCCTCCAACTGCACCGAGACCTGGATGAAGCGGGGACGCCCCTCGTCGTTGAGGTTGGTCGTCAGGCTTCCCAGGCTGAACACGGGACCGGGCTGCCGGGCCGCGGGTTCGCGGGCCACCACGGGCGCCGCCTCGAAAGCACCCTGCCCCACCCAGTACCCGGCGGCCGCGCCGCCGCCGGCGGTCAGGAAAACCGCCAGCGCCAGCAGCAAGTGGCGCACGGCACGCCGCCTGGTCCCGTTCTGGTTCCCGGCGTCGCTCACTGCCTATCCCCTCCTGCGGACGGCTCCCACCGGGACTGGCCCTGGAACAGGATCACGATGTCGACGCGGCGATTCAGCTGGCGTCCCTCCGGCGTGGCGTTGTCGGCGATGGGCCGGTACTCCCCGTACCCGGCCGCCGACAGCCGCAGGGGATCAAGGCCGTGCACCTCGATGAAGTGCCGGATCACCGCCGTGGCCCGCGCCGTAGACAGTTCCCAGTTGGTGGGGAACCGGTAGGTGTTGATGGGACGGTTGTCGGTGTGGCCCTCGACCCGTACGTGGTTGGGTATCTGCCCGATGACCCCGGCGATGCGCTCCAGGACCAGGCGCGCGTCGGGCCGGATGTCGGCACGGCCGCTGTCGAACAGGGCCCGCTCGGTAAAGCGCACCACCAGGCCCCGCTCCTCGATCTGGGTGACCACGGCGTCCTCCATCCCGACCTCGCGCAGCACCTGCTCGATCTCCGCCTGGACGGCTTCCATCTGCTCCATGTCCGGGACGAAGATCATGCGGAACTGGGGACCCGGACCCGGCTGCTGCATCGGCTCCGGGGACAACGTCTGGCCGCCGGGCAGGATGCCGAGGGCCCCCTGCAGCGAGATCAGCGCCCGCTGGAACTTGATGACGTCCAGGCTGGAGAAGGCGTACAGCATGACGAAGAAGCACAGCACCAGCGTGACCATGTCGCTGTATGTGGTCAGCCACTCGCTGCCAGTCAGGCCGCCCGCTGCCCTGGAGCGCCGCCGCTGCCTCACGCCGTGACCTCCCCCCGCCGGCGGGCCTCGGCCTGCTCAGCAGTCTCGCCGCTCTCGACCCGCTCGCGCATGCTGGCGGGCAGGAACGCCCACAGCTTCTCGTAGACGATCCGGGGGTTGTCGCCGGCCTGAATGGACAGCACGCCCTCGATGGCCATCTCCCGGAACAGGGTCTCCTCCTCGCTGGCCAGCCGGAGCTTCCCGGCAATGGGATTCAAGAAGAGGTAGGCCAGCAGGGCCCCGTAGAAGGTGGTGGTCAGGGCCACGGCCAGGCCCGGGCCGATGGCGTCGGGATTGTCCAGCTCGCCCAGCATCTGGATCAGGCCGATGAGCGTGCCGATCATGCCGAAGGCCGGCGACAGCGCCGCCATGGTGGAGAAGATGGACTGGCCCATGCGGTGCCGGTCCTGCTGGAAGGCCAGCTCCGTCTCCAGCACCGAGCGGACCAGTTCCGGGTCGGCGCCGTCCACCACCAGGCGGATGCCTTTCTTAAGGAAGCTGTCTTCCAGGGCCTCGGCCTCTTCTTCCAGGGCCAGAAGGCCGTCCCGCCGGGCCCGCTCGGCGAACCCCACCAGGGTCTGGATCAACGCCGCGTGGTCGTACCCGTTGCCGCGGAACACGCGGAATGCCAGCCGGATGGCCGTCAGCACCTGCTGCACCCGGAAGTTGATCAGGGTGGCGGCGAAGGTACCGCCCAGCACGATGGCCGCCGACTGCGCGTCCACGAAGGCCATCGGGTCACCGCCGGAGACCAGCGCCCAGCCGATCAGGACGATGCCCGCGACCAGGCCCAAGAGCGTGGCAGCGTCCATGGCTACTGCTCCCTCCCGGCCAGCAAGCGGCGGCGGTAGGCGACGACCCGCTCGATGACCTCGTCCACCGACTCCCTGACCACCAGCTTCCGGCCGGTGGTGAGGGAGACCACGGTGTCGGGCGTAGTCTCCACGGTTTCGATGAGATCGGCGTTGACCACCAGGGTCTCGCCGCCCAACCGCGTCAATTCGATCATCTGGTGTCCTCCCGTCGGCCCGGGCCTTCCCGGGCCCCGGCCCCCGGCCGGTGCGGCGGCTTCCCGCTCGGGAGCCGCCGCACCGCCGGCGGCTCAAATGTGCTCGACGTTACCGCCGCAGGTTCACCAGCTCCTGGAGCATCTCGTCGGAGGTGGTGATCACCCGAGCGTTGGCCTGGAAGCCGCGCTGGGTGACGATCATGTCGGTGAATTCCTGCGACAGGTCCACGTTGGACATCTCCAGCGAACTGGGCACGATGTCGCCCAGGCCGCTGGTCCCCGCGGCGCCCACCACGCGGGCGCCCGAGTTGTTGGAC
>Ga0079224_100015288_pt1 | contig 10748 bp, 11 predicted proteins | sample Stecom2015_FD_80414 | JGI IMG/M metagenome (GOLD analysis project Ga0079224, IMG submission 80414) | Agricultural soil microbial communities from Utah to study Nitrogen management - Steer compost 2015 | ecosystem: Environmental > Terrestrial > Soil > Agricultural land | place: USA: Utah...
CGCGGCTGCCAGACCGCGATCGGGGCGCCGGAGGGGTCGAGGAACACCGCCATCCGCCCTTGGTCGTGCACGTCGAACGGGGGCACGACCACCGTCCCGCCGGCGGCCGCGGCCCGCCGGGCCGCCTCGTCGGCGTCCTCCGTGGTCACGTACGTGGACCAGGCCGGGCGTCGTCCTTCCCCGAAGAGCGGTCCGGCCCCGGCCACGGTCCGCCCGTCTTTGCTGAAGGTGACGTAGGTGCCGGATTCGGGCTCGGGCGACTCGTGGGCGGTCCAGCCGAAGAGCCGGGTGTAGAAGCGGGTGGCGCCGGTGAGGTCCGACGTGCCGAGGTCGACCCAGCGCGGGACGTTCAGGGCGGAACAGTCTGGCATGGCTCCTCCTATCGAGCGCCCGTCCTGAGGAGAGCCGGCGGTGCCCTACGGCGATCCTGGCACCGCGAGAGGGGGACGCGTGCGGCGATTTCCCGAATGCGAAGGGAAACTCAGGCCAAAGCCGCAGGTGTGACGCTCGGCGGACCGCCGTGCCCGGTGTCGGCGCGGCCGATACGGTGTGGGTCATGAGCGAACGCGCGCTCCGGCGGCCCCGGGTCGGTCATATCCAATTCCTCAACTGTCTGCCGCTGTACTGGGGCTTGATGCGCTCGGGCGCGCTTATTGACGTCGACCTTTATAAAGACACCCCGGACCGGCTGAGCGCGGCGCTGGTCGCCGGCGAGCTCGACATCGGTCCCATCTCCCATGTCGAGTACCTGCGGCACGCCGACGAGCTGCTCCTCCTGCCCGATTTGGCGGTCGGCAGCGACGGCCCGGTGCTCTCCGTCAATATCGTCTCCACCCGGCCGTTGGCCGAGCTGGACGGGGCGCGGGTGGCGCTCGGGTCGACCTCGCGCACCGGGGTGCTGCTCGCCCGGATGCTCCTCGGGCAGCGGTACGGCGTGCGCCCGGAGTACTTCACCTGCCCGCCGGATTTGACGCAGATGCTGCTGGAGGCGGAGGCCGGGGTGTTGATCGGCGACGCGGCGCTGCGGGCCACCTACGAGGCGCCGCGGCGTGGCCTGATCGTGACGGACCTCGGGCAGGCCTGGCGGGAGTGGACCGGGCTGCCGATGATCTTCGCGGTGTGGGCGGTGCGGCGTGAGTTCGCCGCCGCGCAGCCCGGCCACGTGAAAGAGGTGCACGAGGCGTTCCTGCGCTCGCGGGACATCTGCCTGGCCGAGCTGGACGAGGTGGCGGCGGCCGCGGCCCGGTGGGAGCCCTTCGACGCGGCGACGCTGGCGTCGTACTTCCGGGTGCTGGACTTTTCCCTGGGCGAGCGCCAGATCCTCGGCCTGCGTGAATTCGCTCGGCGGGCCGCGCAGCTCGGCGAGGTGCCCCCGCTGCCGGCCGACGGCCCCGCCTTCTTCTCTGTGTGATTTCTCCGCGTTGATTTCTGTGTGTGATTTCTGTGGGTGATTTCTCTGCGTGATGTCTTGGTGTGTCTCTGTGTGACGCGTCTCGGTGTGACGTCTGCGTGTGACGGCGCCGTGTGATGTCCAGTTTGGGGTGAACGCGGACACATCGCCCGCTAGACCGATCACACCGCCGGGCCACACGGTGGTGAAACGGGAACGGCGACGTAGGCTCGGGGACGTGACTGGGAGCCGGGAGATCGACGACATCCTGCAGCGCGCCGCCGACGGGGGGCGGATTTCGCCGGAGGAGGCGCTGCTGCTCTACACCGACGCGCCGTTCCACGCCCTCGGCGAGGCGGCCGACGCTGTGCGTCGCCGCCGATACCCGGAGAACATCGTCACGTATCTCATCGACCGAAATATCAATTACACGAACATCTGTGTGACGGCGTGCCGGTTCTGCGCGTTCTACCGGCCGCCGAAACACGCCGAGGGGTGGGTCCACTCGACCGAGGAGATCCTGCGCCGGTGCGGCGAGGCGGTCGAGCTGGGGGCGACGCAGGTGATGCTGCAGGGCGGGCACCACCCGGACTTCGGCGTCGAGTACTACGAAGAGCTGTTCTCCGCAGTGAAGGCCGCCTACCCGGACCTGGTCATCCACTCCCTGGGCCCGAGCGAGATCCTGCACATGGCCAAGGTCTCCGGGGTCTCTGTGGAAGAGGCGATCACCCGGCTCAAAGCCGCTGGTCTCGCCTCGATCGCCGGCGCTGGGGCCGAGATGCTGCCGGAGCGGCCGCGCCGGGCGATCGCGCCGCTCAAGGAGTCGGGCGAGCGCTGGTTGGAAGTCATGGAGATCGCGCATCGCCTGGGCGTGGAGTCGACCGCCACCATGATGATGGGCACGGGCGAGACCGCGGCCGAGCGCATCGAGCACATGCGGATGATCCGCGACGTGCAGGACCGCACGGGCGGCTTCCGCGCGTTCATCCCGTGGACCTACCAGCCGGAGAACAACCACCTCAAGGGCCGTACTCAGGCGACGACTGTGGAGTACCTCCGGCTGCTCGCGGTGGCGCGGCTGTTCTTCGACACGATCGCGCACCTGCAGGCGTCCTGGTTGACCACTGGCAAGGCGGTGGGGCAGCTCGCGCTGCACATGGGCGTCGACGACCTGGGATCGATCATGTTGGAAGAGAACGTCATCTCTTCCGCGGGCGCCCGCCACCGCGCCAATCTGCGCGAGCTGATTTGGCTGATCCGGTCGGCGGACCGGATCCCGGCTCAGCGTGACACGCAATACCGCTACCTCAAGGTGCACCGCACCCCGGAGGACGATCCGGTCGACGACCGGGTGGTCTCGCATTACTCGTCGATCGCGCTGCCGGGCGGTGGCGCGGGACGCCAGCTGCCGCTGGTGGATGTGAAGTAGCCGAATGCGACGTAGCGGAATGTGACCTTGGCGGCGCGGGGCGGGCCAGGGCGAGTCATGAGGGCCCCGCGTTCGTTACAGCATGACGAGACGTCCTCGGTCGGACGGACTCCTCCACCGGTCCACAGGGGCCGTGCCCATAACCACAGCGCCGAGGGGCGGGTGCGCTCCTCGGCGCTGTGGTGACCGTTCGCCCCGGTCGCGGCCCTGATCAGGCCGGCTGGCACAGTAGGAGCCTGTGAACTGGTCACCGCGCGGTATCCGCGCCCGTCTAGAGAAGTCATCGCGCGGCACCCGCGCGAGCCTGGACAAGCAGCCGCATGAGGTCGCCGCGATGTTCGACGGCGTCGCGGAGCGCTACGACCTCACCAACAGCGTCCTGTCCTTCGGGCAAGACCGCCGCTGGCGACGGGCGACCCGGCAGGCCCTGGAGCTGCGGCCCGGCGAGCGGGTGCTCGACGTCGGGGCCGGCACCGGCGTCTCGACGGAGGAGCTCGCCCGGGGCGGCGTGTGGGCGGTGGGGCTCGACCTCTCCTTGGGGATGCTGCGGGCAGGGCGGCGGGTTCGCCCGGATGTGCCGCTGCTCGCCGGCGACGCGCTCGCGCTGCCGTTTCCCGACGCCACGTTCGACGCGGTCACCATCTCGTTCGCGCTGCGCAACGTGGTGGATCCCGACGCGGCCCTGCGGGAGCTGGCCCGGGTGACCCGGCCGGGCGGGCGGCTGGTGGTGTGCGAGTTCAGCCGCCCCACCAACGCGGCGTTCCGCACCGTCTACCTCAGCTACTTGATGCGGTCGCTGCCCGCGGTCGCCCGCGCGGTGTCGAGCAATCCCGACGCGTACGTCTATCTGGCGGAGTCGATCCAGCAGTGGCCGGATCAGCCGCGGCTTGCCGCGCGGATCGCGGCGTGCGGCTGGCGATCGGTCGCCTGGCGCAACCTCACCGGCGGCATCGTGGCGCTGCACCGGGCGGTCCGAGCGTGAGCGCGGGCCGCGAGCGCGGAAGGAGGCGACCAATCGCCGGCAACGCGCCCAAAGAGTCAAATGTCGGTCTTGCCTAGTTTGTCCAAGTACCCTGCTCTCATGGTGAGCGAGGACACGCCGCGCGTTGGCCAGTCAGACGCCGGCGGACTAAGGGCGGACGCCGGCGACCCGACTGAGCTGATCGAGCGGATCCGCGCGGCGGCCGCGTCCGATCCGGACGTGCGGCGTGCGGTGGGCGAGCTGGTCGCCGAGCTCAGGCGAATGGTCGGAAACGTTACGGTTGATCCGTACTCCGGGTTAACACGATCGTGCGAACAGTGATTGACGATGATCACTGCTGTGAGTTAGGGGCCCCGGACGGGCGGTCGCGGATTAGCCGGCTTAGACTTCACCGTGCTGCTTGTGAAGCATTTCACGAGGGTCGGGACGGGAATTGGAGGAGGTGGCCGTGAGCGACAGCGATGCCGACGTCATCGTCGTCGGCGCTGGGCCTGGCGGTTCCGCCACCGCCTACCACCTGGCCCGACACGGTGTGCGCGTCCTGTTGCTAGAGAAGACGCGATTTCCGCGGGAGAAGGTCTGCGGCGACGGGCTGACCCCGCGCAGCGTCAAGCAGCTCATCAAACTCGGCATCGACATCTCACCCGAGGCGGGCTGGCACCGCAACCGCGGCCTGCGGGTGCTCGGCGGCGGCGTCCGGCTCGAACTCGACTGGCCAGAGCTGGCGAGCTTCCCCAACTTCGGGCTGGTCCGCCCGCGGCTCGACTTCGACCACGTGCTCGCCCAGCGCGCGGTCGCCGCCGGCGCCGAGCTGCGGACCGAGACCAACGTCACGGGCCCGGTGCTCGACGCGGACGGCCGGGTCGTCGGGGTCACCGCCGAGGTCGGCCCGGAGAAGGAGCCGGCGACCTATCGCGCGCCGATCGTGGTCGCGGCCGACGGTGTCTCCGGCCGCTTCCCGCTCTCCCTCGGTCTGGCCAAACGCGACGACCGCCCCATGGGCGTCGCGGTGCGCCGCTACTTCCGCTCGCCGCGCCACGACGACGACTACCTGGAGTCCTGGTTGGAGCTGCGCAGCCGGGAGGCGGGCGACAACCTTCTGCCCGGGTACGGCTGGATCTTCGGGCTCGGCGATGGCCGGGTCAACGTCGGGCTCGGCGTCCTGAACTCGTCGACCGCGTTCGGCCGGACCAACTACCGCCGCATGCTCAAGGACTGGCTGGCCGCCACGCCTCCGGAGTGGGGCTTGCACGACGAGGCCAACGCGGAGGGGGCGATCCTCGGCGCCGCGCTGCCCATGGGGTTCAACCGGGTGCCGCACTACACTCGAGGCGTCATGCTCGTCGGCGACTCCGGCGGCATGGTCAATCCCTTCAACGGCGAGGGCATCGCCTACGCGATGGAGTCTGGCGAGCTGGCCGCGGAGATCGCCGTCCAGGCGCTAGCCCGACCGGCCGGGCCGGAGCGCGAGCGGGCACTGCGGCACTACCCGAACGAGCTCAAGATCCGCTATGGCGGCTACTACAGACTCGGCGGCATCTTTGTGAAGCTCATCGGCCACCCGCAGATCATGCGGATAGCGACCCGACACGGTCTGCCACATCCGACGTTGATGAGGTTCGTCCTGAAGCTGCTGGCGAACCTCACCGATCCGCGCGGGGGCGATGCCATGGACCGGATCATTAACGCGATGACGAAGGTGGCACCCGCGGTGTAGAGGACCCTGATCGATGCACCTGAATGAGTGCGAATAGTGTGATCTGATCGACTGGTAGAACGGCAGGAGGAGATGGTGTCACTCTCCGCGTGGGTGCCCATCGCGGGGCTGCTGGTCCTGGGTGCGCTCTTCGCACTCTTCTCGGTGGCGATCGCCCCGATCGTGGGGCCGAAGCGCTTCAACCGGGCCAAGCTTGAGGCGTACGAGTGCGGGATCGAGCCGGCGCCGCAGCCGATCGGGGGCAAGCGGTTCCCGATTAAGTTCTATCTGACCGCGATGTTGTTCATCATCTTCGACATCGAGGTCGTCTTCCTCTACCCGTGGGCCGTGTCCTTCGATCTGCTCGGTCTGTTCGGGTTTGTCGAGATGCTCCTGTTCATCGGCACCGTCTTCATCGCGTACGCCTACGTGTGGCGGCGTGGCGGCCTGGACTGGAACTGAGGGCTGGGACTGAGAGATAGCCATGGGTATCGAGGAAAAACTCCCGAGCGGGATCTTGCTGACCTCGGTCGAGAAGCTGTCGAACTGGGCGCGGAAGTCGTCGTTCTGGGGAGCCACCTTCGGCCTCGCCTGCTGCGCGATCGAGATGATGGCCGCCGGCGCCCCGCACTACGACCTCGGCCGCTGGGGCATGGAGGTGTTCCGGGCCTCGCCGCGCCAGGCTGACCTGATGATCGTCGCGGGCCGGGTCAGCCAGAAGATGGCCCCGGTCGTCCGGCAGATCTACGACCAGATGCCGGAGCCTCGCTCGGTGATCTCGATGGGCGTCTGCGCCTCGTCCGGCGGGATGTTCAACAACTACGCCATCGTGCAAGGCGTCGACCACATCATTCCGGTCGACATGTACCTGCCGGGCTGCCCGCCGCGGCCCGAGATGCTCATCGACGCGATCCTCAAGCTGCGCGAGAAGATCATGGCGCAGCCCCTCGGGCCCAAGGGCCGCAAGATGCTCGAAGAACGGCGCGCCCGGGGCGACGTACCCTTGGTCCCGCCTGGTTCGATGCCCTCCTCCTACCGTTCGGACAAGAAGCGGCGGGCCGAGTGGGAGCAGGCGGTTCGCGAAGGGCGCGAGGAGCAGCTGCGCATCGAGAACTGGATGAAGGCGCGCAACCACCTGCGGGAAGGCTGGCGATGAGCGCGCGCAAGCCCGCAGCCCACCTGCCTGTTCTCGCCGGGCTGCCCGGCACTGTGAACGGACCCGTAGTCCCCGACGAAGAGGTGACGCCGTGACTCAGTCCCCGGACCGCGACAGCGTCCGGTCGCCGCAGGGCAAGGAGCCGACCGAGAAGTCCGCTGGCGGGGTGCCCGTCGCGGCGCCGCCGGCCGGTGCGACGAGCGGCGCCCCCGCCGAATACCCGCCGGGGAGCGTCGCCGGGCGTGGCATGTTTGGCGTGCGAGGCACCGGCGACACCTCAGGCTTCGGCGGTCTGGTCCGCCGCCGGCCCGTGGTGGAGAGCAGCCCGCGCCCGTTCGGCGGCTACTTCGACGAGGTCTACGACGCGGTCCAGGAGGCGTACCCGGCCTTCGATGAGGCGATCGAGAAGGTCGTCGTCGATCGAGGCGAGCTGACGCTGCACATCCGCCCAGACAAGATCGCCGAAGTGTGCCAGGTGCTGCGGGACGACGAGGCGCTCCGCTTCGAGCTGTGCTCGTCGGTCTCCGGCGTCGACTACCTCGGCGCGGACGAGCGCCGGCTGCACGTGGTGTATCACCTGACGTCGATGACCTACCGCCGGCGCGTGCGGTTGGAGGTGGCGGTCCCCGCCGACAACCCGCATGTGCCGACGATCACCAGCGTCTACCCGACCGCCGACTGGCAGGAGCGGGAGGCGTACGACATGTTCGGCGTCATCTTTGACGGCCACCCCAACCTCACCCGGATCCTCATGCCGGACGATTGGGAGGGGCATCCGCAGCGCAAGGACTACCCGCTCGGCGGCGTGCCAGTCGAGTACAAGGGTGCGGAGATCCCGCCGCCAGATCAGCGGAGGAGCTACCAGTGAGCACGTCCACCAACCCCGGCTACGCCCGGGAGCGCGAGACCACTGAGGGCAAGGTCTTCACGGTCACCGGCGGCGACTGGGACACCGTGGTCGAGGGCCGGGACCCGATGGACGAGCGCATCGTCGTCAACATGGGTCCCCAGCACCCGTCGACGCACGGCGTGCTCCGCCTCGTGCTCGAGCTGGAGGGGGAGACGGTCCGCGAGGCGCGCCCGGTCATCGGCTACCTGCACACCGGGATCGAGAAGAACCTCGAATACCGCACCTGGGTGCAGGGCACGACCTTCGTGACCCGCATGGACTACCTCTCGCCGATGTTCAACGAGACGGCGTACGCGCTGGCCGTCGAGAAGTTGCTCGGCATCGAGGACGAGATCCCGGAGCGGGCCACGACGATCCGGGTGCTGATGATGGAGCTCAACCGGATCGCCTCGCACCTGGTGTGGCTCGCCACCACGGGCATGGAGCTCGGCGCGATCTCGATGATGCTGTACGGCTTCCGGGAGCGGGAGTACATCCTCGAGATCTTTGAGCTCTGCTCCGGGCTGCGGATGAACCACGCCTACATCCGGCCGGGCGGCGTCGCCCAGGACATCCCGGACGAGGCGGTCAAGAAGATTCGCGAGTTCATCGCGTACCTGCCCAAGCGGCTCAAGGAATACGAAGACCTGCTCAGCGGCCAGCCCATTTGGCGGGAGCGCACGCAGGGCATCGCGGTCCTGGACGTGACCGGGTGCTTGGCGCTGGGGGTGACCGGCCCGGTGCTGCGCTCGGCCGGCCTCCCCTGGGACCTGCGCAAGACCATGCCGTACTGCGGGTACGAGACGTACGAGTTCGACGTGCCGACGACCACGACGGGCGACGTCTGGGGTCGGTACCTGGTGCGGCTCGGCGAGATCCGCGAATCGTTGAAGATCATTGAGCAGGCGGTCGACCGGCTCCGGCCCGGCCCGGTCATGGTGTCGAACAAGAAGATCGCCTGGCCCGCGCAGCTCGCGATCGGCCTGGACGGGATGGGCAACTCGCTGGAGCACGTCGCGAAGATCATGGGTCAGTCGATGGAGTCGCTGATCCATCACTTCAAGCTCGTGACCGAAGGCTTCCGGGTGCCGCCCGGCCAGGTCTACGTCGCGATCGAGAGCCCGCGCGGCGAGCTGGGCGTGCACGCGGTCTCCGACGGCGGCACCCGCCCGTACCGGGTGCACTACCGGGACCCGAGCTTCGTCAACCTGCAGGCCATTCCGGCGATTGCCGAAGGATCCCTGCTGGCCGATGTGATCGCCGGCGGCGCGTCGCTGGACCCCGTGATGGGTGGGTGTGACCGATGAGCGTGAATAGCGAACGGGCGCAGCGCCCGGCCACCGCGAACGACAGCGGGGCGGTGTTTGACGCGGAGACCCGGGCCCGGGCCCGCGAGATCATCGCGCGCTACCCGGCGGACCGGTCGCGTTCCGCGCTCCTGCCGCTGCTGCACCTGGTGCAGTCCGTGGAGGGCTACGTCTCCCCAGCGGGGATCGCGTTCTGCGCGGAGATGCTCGGCATCAGCAAGGCTGAGGTGAGCGCCGTCGCGACGTTCTACACGATGTACAAGCGGCGGCCGACCGGGGAGTACTTGGTCAGCGTCTGCACCAACACGATGTGCAACGTGCTCGGCGGCCAGGAGATCTACGACCGGCTCTCCGAGCACCTCGGGGTCGGGCACGAGGAGACCACTGAGGACGGTGTCATCACGCTGGAGCACTCCGAGTGCCTCGCGGCGTGTGACTACGGTCCCGTGCTCACCGTCAACTACGACTTCTTCGATCAGATGGACCCGGAGACCGCGGTCAAGATCGTTGAGGAGCTGCGGGCCGGTCGCCGCCCGAAGCCCACCCGCGGGGCCCGGTTGTGCACGTTCAAGGAAATCTCGCTGCAGCTTGCCGGCTTCGCCGACACCCGTGAGGGAGCGGTCGCCGAGGGCGGGCCGGGCGAGCCGTCGCTGCGCGGACTGCGGTTGGCGCAGCAGTACGGCGTCACGGTGGCCGGCTTCGACCCGAACACCCCGATCGGCGGGAAGGCTTCGGCGACCCAAGCGGTGGCGAACAAGCCGGCGAGCGACTCCGCGGCCGGGAAGAAGGCCGGATCGCGGGGGCGCTCGCTGAAGGAGGCAGACAAGTGACCCAGCCTCGACGCGAAGTCCTGGAGAAGCTCACCCCCGTCCTGACGAAGCGCTGGCTGTCGCCGGACGCGTGGCGGCTTGAGGTCTACGAGCAGCTCGACGGCTACCTCGCCCTGCGCAAGGCGCTCGCCGTGCACCCGGACGACCTGATTCAGCTCGTCAAGGACTCGGGGCTGCGCGGACGCGGCGGCGCGGGGTTCCCGACGGGTCTCAAGTGGAGCTTCATTCCGCAGAACGACGGGAAGCCGCACTACCTCGTCGTCAACGCCGACGAGGGCGAGCCGGGCACCTGCAAGGACCTGCCGCTGATGATGTACGACCCGCACTCGCTGATCGAGGGCGTCATCATCGCGTCGTACGCGATCCGCGCCAACCGCGCCTTCATCTACATCCGGGGCGAGGCGGTGCACGCCGCGCGTCGGCTGCGGCACGCGATCACCGAGGCGTACCAGGCGGGCTACCTGGGGAAGAACATCCTCAACTCGGGCTTCGACCTCGACGTCGTCGTACACAGTGGAGCCGGCGCGTACATCTGCGGCGAGGAGACGGCGCTGCTCGACTCGCTGGAGGGGCGCCGTGGCCAGCCGCGGCTGCGCCCGCCCTTCCCGGCCACCCACGGTCTGTACTCCTGCCCGACCGTCGTCAACAACGTCGGGACGATCGCCAGCGTGCCGTACATCGTGCTCGGCGGCGCGGCCTGGTGGCGGTCGATGGGGACGGAGAAGTCGCCCGGTCCGATGATCTACTCGCTGTCGGGTCGGGTGGCCAACCCGGGCCAGTACGAGTGCTCTATGGGGATCACCCTGCGGGAGCTGCTGGAGCTGGCGGGTGGCATGCAGCCCGGCCACAACCTGCGGTTCTGGACGCCGGGCGGCTCGTCCACCCCGTTGCTCACCGCGGACCACATCGACGTGCCGCTGGACTTCGAGAGCGTCGCGGCCGCGGGGTCGATCCTCGGCACGACGGCCACGCAGATCTTCTCCGATCAGGACTGCCCGGTGTACGCGACCTACCGGTGGTTGGAGTTCTACCACCACGAGTCGTGCGGCAAGTGCACCCCGTGCCGGGA
>Ga0079224_100015290_pt1 | contig 10747 bp, 10 predicted proteins | sample Stecom2015_FD_80414 | JGI IMG/M metagenome (GOLD analysis project Ga0079224, IMG submission 80414) | Agricultural soil microbial communities from Utah to study Nitrogen management - Steer compost 2015 | ecosystem: Environmental > Terrestrial > Soil > Agricultural land | place: USA: Utah...
GTCCCATTTTGACATAGCCATGCAGGATAGTATAATCTAACTATGACTTCTGGGGTTTACTCGGCTACGGGTTTAAGGAAATATTGAAATAATGTCCCTAAAAATTACTGTTTTTGAAACGAGCAACAAAAGTACCCGTATTGCAGGAAAAAACAAAAAGGGATGAATTATTTCTCTTCCCATCATTTTTTTCTTGCTTTTTTTAGATTTTTTATAACGGCGTTTAAATATTACACAATTTTATTGGGGAACCACTTCTGGACACTAACCTATCACATCAGCTGCAGTGTTATTGTCACTGGTATCCCTTTCCTTGGTTTGCTGGTCATTAACTTCAGCTTGCCAATTCATATTTAAGAACCTTCGCGGGTACGCCAGCCACCACAGCATGGTCCGGCACATCGCTGATAACGACGGCCCCTGCTCCTACTATACTATTCTTTCCGATTCTCCCGACGCCGGTCATAATGGTCGATCCGATCCCGATAAATGCCGATTCTTCGATGATAACCGAAGCACCTACATTAGCTCCTTGGGAGAGGAAGCAACCTTCCTTTATCGATGTATGGTGAGCGATGTTGACGCCCATACTGACCATCACATATTTTGAGATAGTCGTAAAAGGCATAATTTGCACACCTGGAAAGATATACACAGGCGCCTCCAGTTGTACGGAAGAATCTATAATTGCCGTCGCATGAACAAAGGAAGGAGTTGGATAGCCGTACGTTTCAATTTGATTTAGAAGCTGCGTTCTCACGCGGTTATTCCCGATGGCTACAAAAATACAGGTATCCTCCAAAGAGAATGCAGGGGGTCTGAACAGCAGACCAGTCGGCCCTAAAACAGGAAGCCCTTGTACATGGGAACCCCATAAAGCGCTATTGTCATCGACATATCCAAGGATCGAATAGCATTCAGACAAGTATTTAGCATAGACTTGACCATAAGTTCCTGCTCCAACGATAATACAATTTTTCATACTAGTTATTTCCGTTAAACCTTTCCATAGTCAAGTCTTCCCGCGCATTAACGTCCTTAGTGTGAAACAGTTTTGAAACCGTCAAAAGAACTATTTTAAGATCCATACCTACACTGAGATTATCCACGTAATATACATCGTATTCAAATTTCTCCTTCCAACTAATAGCGTTCCGTCCATTAATCTGCGCCAGACCAGTAATGCCCGGCCTTACTTCATGGCGCCTCATTTGCTCCTGCGAATAAAGGGGCAAGTAAAATGTTCTGAGCGGTCTGGGACCTATTAAGCTCATCTCGCCATTTAGAACATTAAACAGTTGTGGCAGTTCATCCAATGAGGTCTTCCGAATGAATGCACCCACCTTGGTTAGTCGAACAGCGTCCGGAAGCAAATTCCCCTCATCGTCAGTGAGGTTGTTCATGGTACGAAATTTAATGATATTAAAGATCCTGCCGTCTTTGCCAGGGCGTGGTTGATAAAATAGCGGGTTTTCCTGAGTAGCTACGCAGAGCAGCAGCCAAACGAATACCATAAGGGGAGAAAGTAAAACGATAGCCAGTAAGGCCACCAAAAAATCAATCCAACGCTTAAATATATTTTTGTACATAGATGATTTAGGATTTGTTCGTGATCAAACAAATATCACTTGAGATAGGAAGCGATAAGAGGTAATTTGCCACGACCGGCTGGTATTTGCCAGGTATCCTTATTCCAATTACTGTTTCCCTCTATAATTAAAGGGCCATTTTCTGTCACAGCAATATCCCAGCCAACAGACTTCACTTGAGGAAAAATTAATGCAGCTTTTTTAACGGCAGCAAGAATTTCAGGCCAAAATGGCAATTGGAAACCTAAAATGGCCTTTTTGGTGATGGGGTGAATATGATGATATACATCGCAGCTCGACCTCTTTCTAATGCCGCCTGAAATTACTTTCCCTGAGGCAATGTCAATCTCTGCAGCCAAATTACCTGCTGAATAGTTGTCAATAGGAGCGTCTACACTGATCCTTAACACAGCGCCTATAACCTCGACCTGCTGGGCGGTGTGTACCAAGGTAATGATTCTAACGGTATTAACTGCCGTGGGAGACAGCTGTGACAACGCTGCATGTTGTATAATATAATCTTCAAAATACAGGGTAGAGCGATTCCTGAAAAATTCGCTTATAAATTGTTGAGCAGGAAGTCCATTGACTACAATGCCCCAATCAAACTTTTCAATTCTTACGATTTGAACGCCTTTCCCCCCCGTGCTGGTAGGATCTTTAATCACAATTTTTTGATGGATCCTCTTGGCAAATTCTTCTCCAATACGCTTAAAGTCCTGGCTATTAAAGATGTAAGGCGTTGAGCAAAATTCAGAAAAATTAGTGTGAAACTCCCTTTTGTCATCTATTTTGTGAATAAAGCGCCTGTCATTTACTTTTTTGTGAAAGGAATACATGATTCCCATGGTTGCATAAGAACTCCTTTGTGACCTATTTTTCGAATAAAACTGAAAATTGAAATAATCCGGAAAGGACGCGCCGTAGCTGATAGCGCAATAAAGCATATCCAGTATCAACTTAAGCATGGTAAAGCCCCGTTGGTTGGCGCAGACAAAAGACTTTCTCAATTCTGAATAGTCAGTTTTAGCCATGAAATATAGGGTGAATAGAATATTCTTCATCTGGATCTTAGTGAGCTATCGGTAGCGCGTTAACTATATCAACATATTCCTTCGTTAGTCGAGACTCGCTATACGTTGTCACGGCAAGCTGCCGGCTGTTGTTTGCCATAGCTGTCAACCATTGCGGCTTATGCTTCCAATCTACGAGCAATTGCGCTAAGGCTTCGGGTTTATTTGGATCTACATAAGCTCCACACTGACTATCTTCGACCAGCTTTCTTGTCCAACCGTCTGAGTTCACGATAATTGGCTTTCCGGCAGCCAAAGAATCAAATAATTTGTTGGGGGAGTTGGTACTGAGGATAGGAATATCTTTAAAGGAAACTAAAGAGATATCGCACAAATTGATTATTTCACTCGTAAGATCCATCGGTACTCGCTTGTAAAAATGTACGTTTCTAAGATGATGGATTTCCGTAAAATGCCTTAAATCATTTTCACACCTTCCCTCTCCCAGAAGGACGAATACGATGTCGTGCTCACCTTGATCTTGCAAAATTTTTGCTGCCTCTAGCATATACAATAAGCCATTGGCAATGCCCATGGTGCCGAAATGAATGACTTTGATTGATTCAGATTTTAGGCCGAGCTCCTTCTCTAAGCCAACATTTTTTGCCCTGGGCCAAAACCTGTCGATTTTAGCCATATTGGGTATCATGGAAATTTTGTTCGCATCTACATATCTGGCGACACCTGCATACATCCCGGGCGACAGCGTTACAATATGCCTGGCATTCCTGTAGATGAGCTTCTCAAACCCAATTGCCAATTTTTTGACAATGGGATTTTTTATTCCCCCCATTTGAATAGGGACTTCCGGCCATAAATCCCTGACTTCAAAGATAAATGGTACATTCCTAAACCACTTGAGCAAAAGTGCCGGCAATCCAACGGAGAGCGGTGTGGATGTGGCAATCACCAGATCCATACGCTTATGATTAAACACCTCGATAGAAGCTTTCATCATAAAATTCGCAAAGGATTTCAATCGCATGGGAATGGACATATGATTGGAGTAGGCATTTTTGAGATATACCACCTGTATCCCATCAACTTCTTTTACTTCTCTCCCCACTTTTGCTCCTTTGCTCTGGGTAACTACCGTTACATGGTGTCCGTGCTCCATCAACCTTTTGACGATGAAATAGATCCGAGTGGCTCCCGGCTCATTGGGAGTCTTAAAATATTGATGGATAAATAAAATATTCATTTTACTATAGCGGCTTGGTATAATTTTAATATCTCCAAAGATACTCGCTCCCAAGAGAACCTGTCTCTGACCTTTAGGACAGCGCGCTGAATTTCTTGAAAATTGGATTTTATGTTAATGAGTTTTTCTGCTATATCTCCGATATCATTGGGATCAACAGCATAACCAACAACCCCTTGTCCAAACACGCCATCAAAACCTTGTTTTTTAGAATACAATATCGGCGTGCCCTGCGCTAATGCCTCGCCATAAACAAGACCAAAGGATTCTGTTTTTGAAATTACCGCCAAAACGTGTGAATGCCTATAAAGTCGGGCAAGCTGCGTCTTCTCCGATATCATCCCGTGAAATGTTACATCCATACCCTCGGCCAATTTACGCAAGTTGGCTTCTTCCCCTCCACTTCCAACAATTTGGATAGAAACTAGTATGCCTAAAGATTGTAACCTCCTACAAGCATGAAGGAGCGTATCGACATTTTTGTTGGCTTTTAAAGCTCCAACAAAAAGGATGTTAAAGCTACCGTTGATTTGTTTTTCTTCAGAAACTAAATTTCTAATCCAGAAGTCGTCTATACCATTGGGCACGAAAGCGACCTTTTTTTCTAACCTTGCAAGGAAAGAAGGAGAGTAGACCTCTCGAAAGTTATTTGTCCAAAATGCCGGGCCTAAAAAAATTACTTTACGCGCGTTCGTCAGCACGGGCTTTACTAACCATTTAATGAGCGGTGTTCGCTTTAGGAATTTATTGGCATCGGTATTTCGGACGGTAATTAAATAGGGCGTTCCAGTCCTTTTATAATAGAGATAGGCTATTATACCGTTGACCACTAAAGTATGCGCATGAACGACATCAAAATGGCGTCTTTTCTGCCATTTGACAAAGTCGCGCCATATCATTATCATTTTTAACGGCCATAGTTTTCGGTGAATGCGGCCAAAGCAAGGACGGACAGAAAGGTGAGTCTGTGGACTTTTCGGTTCTTCAATGTGGTCACCTATACCGTCTGTGGGACAATATACTTCTTGGTGTACAGCTTCATCTTCGGCTAATCTTTCAACTAACCGCCGGTGAAGCGGACTCGTAAGAAAATAAGAGTTGATATGAAGGATGGATAGCTTTGATTTTAACATTGGTGATCGCAAATATTAGGGCGTCGAGGTCCGATATAGGCAGGTGCTTATAATTATACTATTTTGCGAAGATCGCTGAACCTACAGAAGATCTTTTCTTTCCAAGAATTGTAGAATTCTTCTTCCACGCCCTTTCAAATCAAAACGCTGTGAGGCTTCCAAGGCTTTCTGGCCCATTTGCTCTCTCAAGCCATCGTTTCCAAGAACAAGATCTAGGGCAGCCGCTATTGCATTGGTATCCTTTGGATTGACAAGGATGGCATACTCCGGCTGACATTGAAAACGAATCTCAGGAATATCGGATGAAATGATGGGTAAACCTGTCGCCATTGCCTCTACAATTACATTACTTGATCCTTCATGCAATGTCGGTAGTACAAATACATCGGCTGCTCCCATCATTTCAGGAACTAGGTGGTGCGCAACCACTCCAGAATAAACAATTTTCGGATGGTTGGGTCGCTGAGGACCCTTTCCTAGAAATATAGCGCCAACATTATCATCCAGTTGGTCTAATGCATTTTGTAGGCGAAGTGGGCCCTTATTCTCAATAAACCTTCCGATAAACAACACTAACTTCTTATGAAGAGGAAGACCGTGCTTTTTACGTAGGGCGATTTTGTCTTGTGGTTTAAACGCGCTTAAGTCCACGCCATTGGGCTCCACTATTATCTTCTTATTTGGTACCCCAAGAGAAATTAACTTTTGCTGTACTTGTGGTGACACAGCGATATATCCATTGACGCGCGCTACTAGTTTGGAATAAAACTGGGGAGAAAAGCGTCTCCGAACTTTGTCAATATTATAATACTCCCCTACGGCCACATAGATCGGCAACTTCGACTGTGGAAATGCGCCGTAATAGTATAGTGCAGAACTGAGAAAATGACAATAAACCAAATCAGGCTGGAATGTAAGATTCTTTACTGCCCGCCTTATCGCTCTAACCTGAAAATAAAAGGTGAAATAATACGTATTGAGAAAGCCAAACCGGAAATTTGAAAAGCTTAACCTTTTGGGCCTGTGTACTACTGCCAACTCTTTGCCATAGGTGTTCGACACTTGCGTATCTTTCCTCAGCTGGTATTTTACGGGGGAAATAACGTTAACCTCAGCCCCTTGCTTCACAAACTCCTGCACTAAATTATAGACGAAGGTACCCACCTGAGGAGAGTTTGTTGAAGGGTAATTGCCGGAAATCACTAAAATTTTCATAAAATCCGCCTTTCCAAACGTAAGGTTTTTCTGTTGTATATCACAGATCCGATTAGCACCGATAGAAAGAACCACAAAAAGATATGGTTGATAAATCCGCCTGCCTTCGACATATTAAATACAAGAACACCAAACAGACTCAGGTAAAGGCCATTGTTTGTCAATTTATAGTCAGTATAGAGCTTTTTGGCTAACCTGTACAGAAAGGTGATAAAAAACATAAAGCCAACTATACCTGTAGTCATAAACACGTAAAGAAATACGTTGTGGGGATCCATAGCTCTTCCTATGTATTGTTCCATCGTTGGTAGGGCACCTGGCCGTCCTACCCCAATTAGGGGGTTGTCCATAATGGCTTGAAACGCACCTTCCCACAATGAATTTCGACCGGTATTACCTTCTTCCAAGAGAACATATAATCGCATGGCAAAATTTTCGTCTTGAGTAAGGACATAATTAAATGCCGCAAATGAAAAAAGTAACCCTAGAGCCAAAAAAAAGCCTTTTTGAACAATAGTTATCTTTTGGACCAAAACCAAAATACTTAGTCCTATAAATACGGAAAGCAATGCGCCACGAGAAGCTGTTGCAATTAGCATTGAAAAAATGAGGACTAATAAACCTACAAAGATAGCCTTGTTCCAAAATCCCGATTGTGTTAAAATGATGTGCAAAATTATCAAAACTGCGAAAGATGCCTTCATGCCAACCATATTGGGATTTTCTCCAAACAACAACAACCTGCCTCCTTCTCCTGCCGCCCCTAATTCGACACCAATGCCTGACAAACTTAAGATGCTTAATAGGACAACATTTGCTATATAACTGTATATGATCCAATTCAACATCCGAGGATTATTATTGATATGGTTAACAACTAGAATCAAGAGAACAATGAGTTGTAAAACTTTAAAGTTAAATGTGTCAAAGAAATCATCAGCATATCGTATATTGATGGCTGAGCTAACAAATTCTATGAACAGATAAACGAAAATTGGGGTGCAAAAATACAATAAAGGTTTATATCCCAAGCTTATGCGCCGGAACTGCGGGATCCATGTTAAGATGTAAATAATTGCAGTAATTTTTGTTACTGAAAAAATGCCTTGTAAACCAAAAGGATCCCAGTACTCGAAATTAACCCCAAAAACGAATAGTAAGAGTGAGAAATTGCTTAAGTAGGTCATAACGTTAGTCACTATTAAGCAGGTCAAGTAGCATCCACTGTTCGGGATGTATAGGTTCCTTATGCCAATTTAACTGTTCATCCCACCAGCCCTCGCAGTCTCTATACCCCTTAGGATTATATCCGAAAGAAACTTCAACAATAAGAGGTATTCCATCAACGTCAAATAAAAAATCAAAAGCGGCGCTCTGCATCCTAAGCTTTTTATTCGCTTCAAATGCCAAGCTGACGCAAGCCTCATCTATTTGATGATGATCAAAAATTAAATGACCACTACCTGAGGCTCTAAAATCACCTCTCCTATTCATCCGCTTAATGCCAAATGCCCTTTTCCCCACTACAACAATTCGTACGTCGAAATCATTACCCGGAATGTAATCCTGAAAGTAGACATAACCCTTTTCCCTAGCAGACATCTTGGTGTATTTACTTCCTACCAAGGCGCGATACCCGCCCTTAAAGACGCCTAATAGGTTCTCACTTCCAGCCTTAAATTTGCGGACACGCTCTTTAAATATAAAAAAGCGATCGATGGGCTTAAAGCCACTCCCAAAAGCGGTGTTAATTAATTTTACAGCTTCCCCATGCGACTTTGCTAATCGGACCCCTTTTGAACCAGAGCCTCTCCGTAACTTAAAAACCTTGGGAAATTCCGCAGTTCTAAGCCACTGGACCGCCGTATCTCTGTCATAGAACACATAAGACTTTACCAATGGCAAATCCAAAGATTCAAAAAGATACTTTTGTGCCACTTTGTCGTCAAAATGCCAATTGGTATTATAATTAGGAAAAACCCTTACACCTTGACCCTCGATCACGTTCAACAGATGTTTGGCAAACAACTGGTCGCGATAGTTAAGATTGTTGATATGCCAAAGGAAATACTTAACCCCTTTCAGTTTATAGACAATGTCTGTGCTATAGGCATCAACGGTGATGTAAGGAATATTTTTTTCATCTAAATAAGCCTTCCAATACTCACTGAAATTATTGCCCGGTTGATAATGAACAGCAATCATGCATTATAACAATTTGATATCGTGGTGTTCGACTCCTATTAAAAAACAGTTAGTCAAACCATTTAGTATTTTTTTATCAATGTAGCAGGATTTCCGCCGTAAATCGACTTCTTTGGTACATTTCCCTTTACCACACTCCCTGCAGCGATAACCGAACCGGCACCTATAGTTGTACCTCCCAAAATGATGCAATTGGCACCTATCCACACATTGTCTTCAATAAGTATAGGCTTACCATCATCTTTTGAATTAATTCTATTGAAGGGACTGTCCATCAAGAGCAAGTGACCGTTTCCGTCGATGATCTGCGTATTTGCTGCTATCAAACAATTATCCCCAATGATGATATTGGAATAGGCATGGATACAAGTGCCATGTATTCTACAATTATCGCCTATTTTAATCAAAGCATGTTCTCTATCTGCATACAATTTGCATCTAGAATGCATGTTCAGGTGATATCCATGGTTTGAAGAATTAATGATGGTATTTTCGCCAATAATAATCCTAGCATTTTTATGCCTATAAATAAGCGGCTTTTGTTTGAACGCGACACCTTTGCCGACCTCAATGTCCCCTCCAACCTTAATCATCATCCTAATGATCTTATTGCGTATGGCCCGTAATTTACTTTTCATATCGCTGTATCTTATACCACTTATAATAAAGTTGCCCCCCCATGAGCATCCGGGCTAATGCTAAATTAAAAGCAGCCCCTAATATTCCGTAAAAGTAAATCAATGGAAATGCAGTAATAAAACCAATTATTGAGGATGAGATGGTATTTTTCATCACTAAGCGGTCTTCTCGCCTCACAATAAAATAATTCAGTCCGAAAATATTATACAATGCATACCCAATAGTGCTTACTAAAAGGATGGATAATACCCAAAAAGCATGAATATAATCTACATTCAGAAAGGATATGATAAGCTTATAGCCTGCCATAATTAACACCACTAATCCGATACAAGCAATCAACATTAAATTCTTGTACTTTATAAATGCTGAACTTTTTCGGCTGAGAAAGGGAAAAAAGACACGGGAAAGAATACCCATTAAGGATACCAAAATATCTGTAATTTTCTTAAGTGCATCATATACTCCGACAAAATAGGTATTAGTCAGCAAGCCTAAGAGAAATGTGCTTGTATTATTGTAAAGCGTAGGAAAAAATTGATTAACGAAAATGGGAAAGTTTGATTTGATTGTATTTTTTAACCGTTGGGGTTTTAGCCAATAAAATTTTATATTGTATTTATTCAGCATAATGTATTGAGCCGCAGCTCCTGCCCCTACCGAACCGAGGCCTTGAAGTAGAGGAAGCAGCCAATAGTCATTCTCATTAGCGATGAATATAAAGACAGAGACCGTAAATATTACCCTAATAATAGTGCTTATAATGGTAATAACTTTCATCCTTTCAACCCCTTGAAAAAACCAGTCAGGTAACAATGCATGTCCGAGTAATGAAAGAGTAGAAAGCAGGAAAATTTCTTTGTTATTATAAAAAGGTTCGTACAAGAGCACGATAAATAAAATAAATAAAAGAGAAATTGCCAAAAACAAACATTTGACAAGAAGAACATTGCTGAATATCAAATTCAATTTTTTGGGGCTAGATCTGAAAACAGCAACGTCTCTAGTAGCGGTAATCATAAAACTGAAGTCAGTCACGGATTGAAAATATACCATCAGAGAATTAGCCAGCACAATTATTCCGTATCTTTCGAATCCTAAAACACGGATGAGATAAGGTAAAGTGATTAGTGGCAAAACCATTCCCAAGACTTTCAGGAAGGTTAATGACAAAAAATTTTCAATCAGAACTTTCCTGTCGCTGGTGTTAACGTACCGCAACAAATTCTTTGTAGGTTTCCTCATCAAAGTAAACTAAATGGCGAGAGATGGCTTGGTAATGTATGTAGCAGACCAAATTTTCCTGAGTGGATCTCCGCCAGCCATAGTCTTGTCCTTCCAAATAGGTAGAATTCGTAAAGTTGTATCTATTTCCAATCCATATATGGACGAGAGAAGCCAAAAACACAAAAAACAAGCCTTGGCCTTACCCTTCACATCTTAAATGGATGCGAGGAAGGTCTGTATAGGTACAGCTTCGCCCGGTCAATCCCAATTATAATTCCGAGAGTCACGCAAAACGGGGATGTCCAATGGTTTTCCTGCCTCGCCAGAAGGACGTTTGAATCAATGTGCCTGAAATTACTGCTTTTAAAATGAGCGACAAAAGTATTCCTATTGCAGGTAAAAACAAAAAGCAAAACTCATTAGTGGTTATTAATAAATACCGAAGTAGCTGTCTTGGTTCAAACA
>Ga0079224_100015292_pt1 | contig 10747 bp, 10 predicted proteins | sample Stecom2015_FD_80414 | JGI IMG/M metagenome (GOLD analysis project Ga0079224, IMG submission 80414) | Agricultural soil microbial communities from Utah to study Nitrogen management - Steer compost 2015 | ecosystem: Environmental > Terrestrial > Soil > Agricultural land | place: USA: Utah...
CCTTCGAAATACGACTCGCCGATGTCCTTGCCGTCGGACTCGGGCGCCGACTCCGCTTCCGGCGTACCGCCGCCTTCCGAATCCCAGCCGCCACCCTGGAAGCGGCCTTCGACCTCGTCAGGCCGCACGGATTTGGGATCGGGCGGCATGTTCACCTGCTTGATGGCCTCCCACTTCTGGCCGGTTTCGTCCTCACCCAGGCCCCACTCACCCACGATCTGGTGCGGCTCGCCCTCCTTGGGCTCCGTATAGACGAAGTAGCCTTTGCCCGAGCTGGACGCCGACGGCCCGACCATACCAATGCGGTGCTGGGTCCACTGGTACTTCATCACGTTGCCGTCGACCTCACCCGCCATCTCACCCCAGGCGTCACCACCGGTCGTGCGCCAGGCGCCGGTGACGCTGTCGCCCTCCTTGATGAGGTGCAGATAGCCATAGACGGTGCTGTAGTAGACGCCGGACCACTCGCCGTCGGCCGGCATTTCACCCGGCTTGACCTGGGCCACCTTGGGCCCTTCCTTGTTGCCACAGGCCAGCGTGCTCACCGCCGTCGGCGCTGCAACGGCCAAAAACATCGCGAATTTGAGCGTGCTGCGGGAAATCATGGGCGCACTCTACCACGCGTCTTTCGGCAAGAAAGCATTTGGAGCGCAGCTTGTCGCTCCAGCAGCTCGAGAAGCTCGGGCGGAAGTTTCAATCGCCACTCCAACGCCAGCACCGGGGCTCGTCCGATCCTCGGGGGCAGCTTGGTCGCGCACTTCTCGCTGGTCAGCCACGCATCGAGGGGCACCGCGGGGATCGGCAACCTGCCGTGATCACCGAACCGGTGCACCCGAACGGGGTGGATCCCAAGCTGTCGCAAGGTGCGCGCCACCCGATCGGGCCGCGCGATCGCCAGCGCCAGCCCGACGCGCCCGCTCCGCAGCGCGTCGGGCGACCAGCGGTCCCCCGAGGCGCTGCGGCCCGCGACGAGCTCCGCGTCGTAGCGGTAGCCGGCTCGGGCAAGCTCCAGGCTCGGCCGGGTCCCCGAAGCCGCGGGCCCGATCAAGACGACGTCCGCGGCGTCGAGCAGCCGGCGCCGGCTCGCACGGAGGTCGCCCGCGGGCGGGCAGCGCCCCGCGCCCCACGGGAGCCGCTCGTCGAGCACCAGCATGGAGAGGTCCAGCCTCTCCGGCCGGACCTGCAGCACGCCGTCGAGCAGCAGGACGTCGCCCAAGCGCGCCGCCAGCGCGAGCGCTCCCTCACGGCGGCTCCCGACCACCACGGGGATGTCCGGCAGCGCTCGAGCGAGCATCACCGGCTCGTCCCCCACCTGCTCGAACGTGTCTTCGGCCAGCACACGGCGCGCCGGACCGGGCGAGACGGGGTAGCTCTTCGCGACGATCGCGACCCGTTTGCCGCGATCGGCCAGCGCCCGCGCCAGCGCACCGGTCACCGGCGTCTTCCCGGAGCCGCCGAGGGTCGCCCCACCGACCCCGATCACGAACGCCCCGGACGGGAGCCGGCAGGGCCGCACCGGATCGGCCAAGGCCTCCCAGAGCCGACCGCACCAACGCGCGGGCGGCGTCACCCAAGAGCCGCTCTCCAGGCGCTCGGCCACCTGCCGTCGAAGTCGGCTGTCCAGCGCGACGCCCTCGAGCGTTGGAACGGATAGACCCGCAGCCGTGCGTCGCGGGCGAAACACGGACCTAAGCCTGCTTCAGCGCCGCGCCGAGGCTCAGACCGTGACGCTCCGCCTCCTCGGGGAGGGTCGGCCAGTCCAGATCGAGCGTACGGCGGCGCACGCGCGTGCCGTCGGTCTCGGCGAGCAGCGCCGAGACCCGCAGCCGCTCGCCAGCGCGGCGGGCGAACGCGGCCACGGGGATCTGACAGCTCCCGTCGACCGCCCGCATCACGCCGCGCTCGACAGCGACGCACAGCGTGGTCTCGGCATCGGCCAGCGGCGCCAACAGCTCGGCCACCCGCTCGTCGCCCGCGCGTTGCTCGATCGCCAGCGCCCCTTGCCCAATGGCCGGAATGCACCGCTCGGGATCGAGCACCTCCGTCACCCGGTCGCTCAACCCAAGCCGCACCATGCCGGCCCGCGCCAGGATGATCGCGTCGACGTGACCCTCGTCACAGCGCCGCAAGCGCGTGTCCACGTTGCCCCGCAGCGGAACGATCTCAACGTCCGAGCGCCACGCCAAGCGCTGCACCTTGCGCCGGAGCGACGACGTCCCGACGCGACTTGCCGCGGGGAGCTCGGACAGCGGCTGGCCCGTGCGCGTGATGGCCACGTCGCAGGGATCCTCGCGCTGCGGCACACACCCGATCGCCAACCCCGGTGCCAGATCGGCCGGCACGTCCTTCATCGAATGCACGGCGATGTCGGCCCGGCCGTCGAGGATGGCCTCCTCGATCTCCTTGATGAAAAGTCCCTTGCCGCCGATCTCGCTCAAAGCGCGATCTTGTACCCGATCGCCGGTGGTCGTCACGTGCAGCTCTTCGACCTCGAGCGCCGGGTGGCGCGCGCGGAGATCAGCGATGAAGGCTCGAGTTTGGGTCAACGCCAAGGCGCTCTTGCGGGTGGCAACGGTCAGCTTGTGGAGGGTCATCGGGAATCCGTTCCGGTCACCGGCCGCATGGTGGAGCGGCTCGTGTCGCCCGCGAGGCGCCGGCTCTCGTGCTCGGTGTCCGCCTCCCAGTCCGAGTCGAGCTCGAACAAGTCCGAGAGGGCGGCGACCAGCTGCTCGACGCGCGCGCCGTCGCTCGTGGCTTCGCGCAGGTGGACGCTGGGCGCGTGCAAGAGCTTGTTCTGAGCCGCTTCCAGCATCTTTTCGATCGCGGCCCGGTCCTCTGTGCCAAGGTGCTTGAGCTTGCTCCTCAGGCTGCGATCGAGCTCTTCTTTCATCGCCGCGGCGAAGCGGCGGCGCAAGGCGAGGATGGTCGGCGTGACCTGCTCGGTCTCGGAGCGCCGCTCGAAGCTGGCGGCCTCCGCCTCGACGATGAGCTCGGCCCGCTCGGCCTCGCGGTGGCGGTTGTGCAACGACTCGGCGACCAGGCGCGAGAAATCGTCGATGTTGTAGAGAAAGACGTCTTCCAGGTCGCCGGCGCTCGGCTCCACGTCCCGAGGCACCGCCAGGTCGATGAGGAAGCTGCTGCGGCCGCGCCGGAAGCGGCGGGCGGCATCGAGCATGCCGCGACGGATCACCGGCTCGGCCGAGCTGGTGCTGGTGATGACGACGTCGGCCTCGTTCAGCGAGGCTTGCAGCGCGTCCCACGTCCGCGGCTCGCCACGGACGGCGCGCGCCAGCGCCGCCACCTTGTCGGCGCTGCGCCCGAGCACGATCAAGCGCGCGCCCGACTGGCACAAGAGGTTGGCGACCGCCTCCGCCATCTCGCCCGAGCCCACCAGGAGCACGGTCTTCGACTCCAGCCGGCCGAAGATCTGCTTGGCGAGGTCCGCCGCCACGCTCGGCACCGACACCTGCCCGGCGCCGATGCTGGTCTCCGTGCGGACCCGCTTGGCGGCGCGGATCGCGCGCGGCACCGTCCGGTGCAAGATGGGGCCCAGCGTGCCGGCCTCTCGCGCGTGCTCGAAGCCCTCCTTGAGCTGACCGAGGATCTGCGATTCGCCAACGACCAATGAATCGAGCGAGGCGGCCACCCGAAACAGATGCCGGACGGCGTCCGCTCCGGCGTGCGCGTAGAGGTGTCGTTCCACCAGCGGCGCACGCCGCACGAGGAAGTTGGTCACGTCCTGGCGGACCTGCGTGAAGTCGGAGACCGGCAGCGGACCGGCGGCGACGACCTCCACCCGATTGCAGGTCGAGATGATCATCGCCTCGGCGATCGCCGGCTCGGCGGTGAGCTCGGCGAGCAGCGCGGGCAGGTCCTGCTTGGCCAGGGCCACGCGCTCGCGCACCTCGATCGGCGCCGTGCGATGTGAGAGGCCGGCGACGACGATCACAGCCCCGCTCCGACCGTGGGACGCACGGCATAGATGACGATCACCAGCAACACGCAGACCGCGCCCGCGATGGTGCCGTACGCCGCGCGGCGACCCCGCCACCCCGCCAACGCCCGCAGCACCAATACCGCGGCCACCAACAGCCACGTGGTGTACGACAAGAGCGCCCGCAACCACTCGGCGCTGCTGGCCTGGGTGAGCTGACTGGCGAACGCGGCGCCGGTGACGATGCCAAGGGTCAACAGGGGAAATCCAGCAAGCAGCAGGCGGTGCTCGGTGCGATCGAGCGAGTCGAGCGCGGGCATCTTGCCACCCAGCGCGCCGAGGCGCTTGGCCTTCAGCCGTCGTTCCTGGATGAGGTAGAAGGCGCCCGCCGCCCCCGCCAGCAAGAACAACCCCACCCCGGAGAGGTTGGCGGTCACGTGCACGGCGAGCAGCGCGCGCGGGATCTCGCGCGTCGGCTGCTGATAGCTGATGAACTGCGCGGCCACCAAGAACGTCAGCGACAGCGGCGCGACGAACGCGCCCATGGCATGCACCCGTGACCGGCGGCGCACGGCCAGGAAGACGCCGGCCGTGATCAGCGCCGTCAAACTGAGCGCGAAATGCAGCGACTCCACCGGGCAGATGCGGCTCAGCAAGCTCGCAGACACCACGTGCAGGGCGTGCACCAGCGCGCCGGCACCGAGCACCCTCGGCGCCCAAACCGACACCGCCGTCGAGCGCTCACGGCGCGCCAGGTCCAGGAAGAACAGCGTCGTGGCCGCGGAGTACGCGATCACGCCGAGGTAAAACGCGATGTTGACGAGGTCCTGCATCCGCTCTTCCGGGAGCCGTCAGTCCAGGGCTCGAATGAGGTATGCCGCCAAGAGCTCCTGTTCGCTCTGGGGCACGGCAGACGTAGCATAGGCCGGCCCGGCGGCACGGTGCTCGGCGAAGCTGCCGATCGGGCTTCCCAAAAAGCCCGGCACGACGTCGTAGGCGCTGTCGCCGAGCACCATCGAGGTCCCGAGCAGCTCGGCGCCGAGCTCCTGCAAGAAGTTGAGGGTCTTCACGCGGCCGACCAGCCCGTATTCGTCCCCGCCCGTGCCGACCTCCTGGAGGATCCGCACGGCCTCGACGAGCTTGTACCGGCGATCCTCGGCAGCGATCCGAAGCTCGCCCGACGAAAGCTCCACCCGGCCCTCCTGGAGCCAGGCGTCGAGAGCCGCCTGTGGGAAAAATACCCGGTTGTGCGCCATCGAGCGATCTCGTCTCCGGGGCACGTCCGCTCATCCCGGCCCAGCAATGCTGCCACATTCGCCCGCCGGATGCCCGTCCCGCGCGGGGAAGCGGCCCGCCCCCTCCCCGCGCCCGTGAGCGGCGGGATCAGTAGCCTTTCCGCGCGACAGCCCGATCGCCGACCACGATTTCGCGGTGAGCCATGGTGACCACCGCCACGGCGCTCTTCTCGTGCGTGCGCAGCACCCGAAGCTCTGCGATGACCTCCTCGGGAAACTCTTCCTGATCGCCCTTCAACGGCGTGGTTTCGATATCCACCCGTTCGTTCACGTCCTGGTTGATGCGCTCGCGGGCCATCTTGGTGCTCGACTGCAGGCTCGAACGCCAGGCGTCACCGCGCCGCACCACCAGGAGCCGATTGCCGATCGCCAGACCGTCATCGCTGCCGCGGTCGAGAAACACCATCTGGTGATCGGCCATGTAGACCCGTGGGGAGAGGCTGGCCAGCACGCGCGCCGTGAGGTCCGTCTGATTTTTCTTCGGGGCGACCACCACGAACCGCCGCCCAACGGGGCCGATCGCCGCGCCGCGCTCGATCACGTCCACTGACTCCACGATGCGGCCGCGTGCGATGCGCGTTTCAGGGTTCCACTGGTCGATGCGCACGCTGCCCTTCACCGCCACGATCTCGCCGGGGACTTCGCGCGCGCCTTCGACCCGTTCGGGGGCGCGCACGCTTCGATAGACGGTGAGGACCTGGCCCAGCCGAAGATCGACGCCCGGGCGCATCATCATGTAGACATGGTTGCCTTCGGACAGCAGCATTTGGTCTTCGCGAGCGCCGACGACCTCGCCCCAGCGATCCTTCTCTGCGTCGCCGATGAACCCGCTGCTCCGGAGGAAAATGCTGCCCTCCGAGAGGGGGCGCCCCCCGGCCCCCCCGCCACCGTCCCCCGGCCCGACGCCGCTGAGCGAGCGGGACGCGAGCCCTGCCTGCTCCGGGGTGGCGTCCTCCCGCATGCGCAGCTGGTCGCCGGGGTAAATCCAGTGGGGGTTCTGAACGTGCGGGTTGTAGCTCCAGAGCCGCGGCCAGCTCCACGGCGTCCCGTAGTACCGACTGCTAAGGTCCCAGAGGGTATCGCCGCGGCGAACGGTGTGGATGGGCGGCACCTGCGTCGTGACCCGCCCAGTGATGGTCTTCGAACCACCCAGCATGGCCGGCGCTCCTGGCCGGCCATACACCGTGCCGCTGCCCGACCCGCTCGGCGCAAGATCGAAGTCGTCCGACGAGCTCGAGGCGTCGGAGGTGGGGCGAGCACTCGAAGGCAGGCCGGCGTTCAGATCGGTGCCGGGCGCCGGCATGCCATAAGGCACGTAGACCACGCCGCCTTGGCCGGGCGCCTGACCCTGCGGCGGGGGAGCGGCGCCCCCTGGACTGGGTGGGGGCACGCCGTCGTCCACCGGGGGTCCAGCGCCGCCGCTCTCCTGAGCCGCAGCGAGGCTGCTCGTTGCCAACAGCACCCACCCCAGACGTCCGAGCCCAGCCGACAGCTTGCTGATGGCCATCTTCAACGTTTCCGCGCCGTTTGCCGAGGCTCGGCGGTCGCTTCACCCTGGACGATCTGCGCCTCCGTCCCCTCGCCGCGGATCAGGGGTCGTTCCGCGTCGGCGCCTGCCGAAGGAGCTTCGGGCAGCGGCGCGGGGGACGGTTCCGACCGCGCCACCGGATCGGGCGCCCCGGGCTCGAGCCGCACCACCTTCAGGGGCGGCCGCGCGAGGCGCTCGGCTGGCGGCGCCTGTCGTTGACCCACGGCTGCCTCCGCGAGGCCGAGCTCCATCGCCGCGAGCCGATCTTCGAGGCGGTCATTGGAATTGTGCAGCAGCGTCACTTCGTCCTGGAGCGCCCGCACCTTCTTCTCGAGATCGGAGCGGCCGCCGGCGCAGCCGAAAGCGGCCGACGCCCCGACGAATACAGCCCAGAGCACGCTGGCACGTCTCATCGCCGCCATGGTAGGCGGTCCGGTCTTCAGGGCCAAAAAGTTGTGCCAGGCGCCCGGCTCGGACGTCGGCTCCGGCGCCGCTCAAAACCTGGACGCCCCCGGTCCGGGAGGCTAGCTTTTGCCGAGTGGGAGCCGAACGCGGTCGCACAGGTACACGGCGCGAGCGGCGGAGGTTGAACCTTCGCAAGACGCTGTTCGTCGTGCCCAACCTGATCACGTTGGCCAGCGTCTTCTGCGGTTTCAACGCGATCCGCATCGTGGCCAAGGAGGGCGCCGCGACCGACGACTTCCACCGCGCGGCCGTGCTCTTGATGTTCGCCACGCTGTTCGACCTGCTCGATGGGCGGGTGGCGCGGATGACCCGCACTCAAAGCGCCTTCGGCCTGCAGCTCGACTCGCTCGCCGACATCATCTCGTTTGGCGTGGCCCCCGCCCTGCTGGTCTACAACTGGGTGCTGCACCGGCACCCGGTCGCGGGTCTGATGACATCGTTCCTGTTCGTCGCGTGCGCGGCGATCCGACTGGCGAGGTTCAACGTGCTGAGCAGCGGCGCCCACGGCGTCCCTGTCAAGCCGAGCAAGTACATCATCGGCCTGCCGACGCCGCCCGCCTCGGGTATTTTGATCTCCCTCGCCTTCGCCAACAGCGCCGTGGGTGGAGCGCTCGGGGGAGAGCAATACACGCTGGCGCTGTTCGGCCTCACGCTCTGCTTGAGCCTGTTGATGGTGTCGAACATCCGGTTCCGGTCGTTCAAGGATCTGCGCATCAACCTCGGCAGCGCCCTGTTCGTGCTCTTCGCCATCGGCTCGAGCGCCATCGTCTGGCAGCTCTACAAGCCTCAGTTCGTCCTCTTATGGTTGCTCGGTCTGTACGTATGCCTCGGGCTGCTCGAATCGTTGCGCGCGCTCGCCTTGCGAGCCGGCGGTCTGTTGGATCGAAGCTCGGTGGCTCCGACCACGGATGCCTGAGCCCGATCGCCATGAGTGCGCTGCCCCAAACTCCCTCGGGCTACTTTCCCGCCTGGCGGGTGCTCCGCTGGCTGTTGCTGCTGGCGTGCCTGTGGCTGACCGCCGCCGCCTGCGACAAGGAGGGTGAGCCCCAGGCGGGCGCCGCCGACGCCGGCCAAGCGGCGAAGGCCGCTGCGCTGCCCCCGCTCGAGCTGAGGGATGGCGCCGACAAGCTACTTTTGACCTTCGTCGACGAAAAGGGGGACTTCCACGTGGTGCAGCAGCTGACGGAGGTGCCCGAGGCGCACCGCGCTCGGGTGCGCGTCGTGGTCACCGACCGCGCCGAAGGCACCGGCAGCTCCATCTACGTCGCCGACCTCACCCAGAAGAACCCTGACGGGACCTACCCGGTGACGGTCATGAGCCGCGCTGCTTGGGATGAAATCGGAGCGGAGCGGAGGAAGGCACGGCTCGAGGCGCTCGCGCCCTCCGACGCCGGCCCGGCGCCATCCGGCGAGGCTCCTTCGTCGGGCTCGCCAAGCCCCGGCGCGGCACGCAAGCCGAAGCCGGTGGTCGCGGTGATCTACGGCGCGGAGTGGTGCAAACCCTGCCACGATGCCGCTCGCTATCTGCGATCGAAAGGCGCTCAGGTGATCGAGAAGGACGTCGAGGAGAGCGCCGGAGCCCAGGCGGAGCTGCAGCGCAAGCTCGAGCGCGCCAAGATGCCACCGAGCGCCTCCATTCCGATCATCGAGATCAACGGGCAGCTGCTGGTGGGCTTCAGCCCACGCGCCATCGACCGAGTCCTTGACGCTGCGCGCGCCGGCAAGACGCTCTGAGGCCGCACCGCGGCGCACGATTTTCGGATCCACGCGCAAAAAAATGACCACCTTCGAGTGGCCGGGGGCACTTAGTCATGCCGGAACCGCTCGACACTGCGACGGTCGCCGGGCGTGCAACGTGAGACCAAGCAGCAGCGACGCAAACTTCTACGACGAGCGCAATTGACCTTCGTCTCGGCGATGTCGTGCCCGACCCATCGTCCACGAGCGAAGGTTGGCGAAGTTGGAATACGCAGAAAATGCGCCCTTGTAGTACTAGTACGGGACCCGGAGTGCGCCCGGGCTTCGAGGCATCGGGCAGCCGCGCCGCCGAGCTGGGTTTGTCCAACGGGTGTCGACCCACGCGCGGCGCGACGGGTTGAAGACGACGGAGACGTGATGAGCTGGAACCGATTCTTGGTGCAAGCAGTGCTGGTGGGGACGACGGCGGCCGCGAGCGCGGCGTGGGTGGAGCCAGCGGCGGCGGCCGAGGACACGGCGGCGGAAGGGGCGGCGGCAGGCCCCAAGCGCGTCGTCATCGCGTTGACGGGCCCGCAGTCGAAGAAGGTTCGCGGCTACCTGGTCAAGGAGCTCGACGGTGACGTGGTGAACGTCGTCCCCGAGAAAGAAGCGAAGAAGATCGGTCCCAAGACGGAGAACGAGGAGCTGGTCGCTTTCGCGACGGAGAACGACGTCTCGGCGTTCGTGCTGGGCCGGGTCATCCTGAAGAAGGGCGTCGCCTGGATCCTCGAGGTCGAGGTGCTGAACGGCGCCGATGGTGAGCGCATGGAGGAGCTGACGACCCGGGCGGCGAGCGTACCGGGGCTCGGCAAGAAGATCAGCGCTGACCTGGCGCTGGAGATCGGCGAAGCGCTGGCGGACTCCAAATCACCCGCGGCCCTGATCGCCGAACAGGAAGCCGCGAAGCAGGCCGAGGAAGAGGCCGCCGAAGCCGAAGACGCCGAGGCCGAGCTCGGGGAAGACGCGACGCCGGAAGAAGAAGAGGAAGAACCCGACGCGCCCCCGAGCGGACGACCTTCACCTTTGGAGGTAGGCGCTGGGCTGAAGTTTTTCACGCGCAACCTCAGCTACGAAGACAATCTCTCCGAGAACCTCCTCGGCTACGAGCTCGGCGGCGCCCCGGCAGCTTTCATCCAGCTGGCCTGGTACCCGCTCGCTCACGTCTCGGGTGGGGTGCCGGCAAACTTCGGGATCATCGGCAGCTATGAGCACGCCTTCGCGCTGACCTCGACCGGACCGAACAACGAGGACATCGACACGTCGTCCAATCAGTGGTTCGCCGGGCTGCGCTTCCGCATCCCGATGAACGCGCACGAGATCGGCCTGTCCGCCGCCTACGGCAATCACTCCTTCGAGGTTGCGGCATCGGGGGTGCCGCTGGTCCCCAACGTCAGCTACTCCTTTGTGCGCGCCATGCTCGACGCGCGGTTCCGGTTTGGGAAGATTTTGGTCGGCGTCAACGTCGGGCCGCGCTTCCTGCTCGATCCCGGCGACGGCATCAAAGACCCGGCGTACTTTTTCCCGAGCACCAGCGGCCTCGGGTTCGAGGCGGGGCTGATGCTCGGCTACGCCCTCTCGCCCTCGCTCGACCTCGTCGCGGGGGGCGAGCTGCGCCGCTACGGTCTCTCGTTCAATCAAACCGCCGCGGAAGTGGACGCCCAGGCGACGCCGACCGTCGCCGCGGGCGCCGTGGATCAATTCTTGGCGGGACACCTGGGCCTGCTGTTCCGTATTCCGGGCGACGAGTAGCGCGGGGCGGCGTCGGGCCCGCGGAGACCCCTCGCGACC
>Ga0079224_100015293_pt1 | contig 10747 bp, 12 predicted proteins | sample Stecom2015_FD_80414 | JGI IMG/M metagenome (GOLD analysis project Ga0079224, IMG submission 80414) | Agricultural soil microbial communities from Utah to study Nitrogen management - Steer compost 2015 | ecosystem: Environmental > Terrestrial > Soil > Agricultural land | place: USA: Utah...
ATCATCTGTCGTGCTGTCCCTTGTCTGAATCGCAATGCCTTGAGTGGCGTTTAGGACAGTCCGCACAAGCCCATCCGAACGAACAACCTCAAGACCAAGCTCATCACTAATCCGCACGCCGTTATAATATTCGCTTTCCTTGAGTACCCCAGTTAAATCGAGGTCTTCGATCATCTGCTGAATGTCCTGAAGTTGTTGTTCAGCCTCGTCCAAACGCTCCAGGGCCTCTGACAAATCAAGTCCGGCCTGGTCAATCATTCGTTGTGCCTCTTCGACTGCCCGCTGAAAAGCACTGTCCGCCTTCTCCTGTGCCCCTGATGGCGTTTCCTTATAGTCCCAATTACCTCTTCTGTCGCCCACAATTCTTTCGATTGCCCGCAAACGGTCACTTTCTGCAAAGAACGAGTCCCGGAAGTTGCCAAGCAATATCTTAGAACGAGTCGGGTCATTTAGGTCGTGTTCAATCTTGATCACGTGCGCTTCCAGCAGGGCGGGCGGTTGCATGTAATAATCGACAACATAAACGCCGTCTCCTAGCCGTACCTGCTCGTGGTCCCTGTCTAAAAGCTCCTCCAAAGCAATTACATCTAATTCGTATGTGACAACCGGCTGGCTTCTCCTTTGCAACTCTGCCCAAGTTTCCATGAGAAGTTGGCCCGGATCGCTTGCCTGGCTTTCAAAGACTCCAAAGCGGTGCCTTGTGCCACCTTCGTAACCGTATTTCGCCAGGGCATCCGGGTCGCCAACCCATCTTTGACCAAGGGGCTTGTCAACCGGGTCGCCGCTAGCCTTGCTCCATACCACATTAGCAAAGTCAATGCGGGGGCCGTCGTTTTCGGTAGACTCCCCAAACCCATAGAGGGCGGTTTTGATCTCGCTATAGTCCACTTCCCGGCGGATATTTTGAATATCCTTTCCAAGCTCAAACCTCTTTCCGGTGAACGTCCCCCGCCTACTCAAAATGTCGATGTACCGACGAACAATCCGGTTTCCATCAATCTCAATCCTAATCTGTTTTTCGCCCCCGAAGATAGTTAAAAGCTCGGTGATGGCGGCTTTGACACTCATTTTGTCGAGGTCAACCAGCCTGGCTTCTGTGGACATTACTCGCCCGGCTTGAAAGCGTGTGCCCTGCAAGACCGTATTTAGGGCAGTGCGCAAGGTAACAGGTTGGCCAGGAGCATAGCCGGTTAACCATTCGTCGTTTAGCTCATACTCGGCGGACTCGCAAAAGACTTTTTTGACCGTTCCTTGAGGGCCGTTTTCATCATGCACTTGTCTAATGATAAACTCTACAAAATCGCCGTCCTGGTTTCGTATAACCGCCCTGCCGTCTCCTTTGATCCAGGCTACATCTGTGTCTTGCTCGGTATAGGGAACCTCAAATTGCAAGGTCTCTTGGCCGTTCAACTCTTCGACGTAGACGGCGTTAATGTAGATTAACGGGCGTTCCGCACCTTCCCCGGCGTGTGTTTTCGGTTCCAGGATTAAGCGTAATGTGTTGTCTGCGTCAAAAATATAGATCATGCTACACCCACCGCCTTCGCCATGTTACCTGCACGTTTGATGTGATGCCTTTAGGAAATAATTCCAGCAGGTTTTGGCCTTTTTCTAAGGCAAAAAAGTGGTTTTCCAGGGCGACAATGTGGTTTGACGGCCTGCCGTTGAGTAAAACCCTGTTAAGCCCGCAGTCAACCTGGATAACGTCCCCCTGATAAGCGATATAAGGGACTTGTGTTGTCTGTTGGACTTGGTTAATCCGATAAAAACGAAGCTCATCAATCGACATATCGCAAGGTTCGTAATTCGCCCCTACTGCGATATGCACCTGGACACTGCTAACCTGGGCCGCATAAAGCCCTTGGGTGTCGGTGAAAAAACGAGTCCGGCGGGCATAATGTGTCCCGTCCGGCCTTACTTTTGCAATGTAAGCACGCCAACGATTGCCGTTGCGTTCAAGCTCAAGGATTCCGTCAAAGTTATTCCAAACGCCGGGTGTGTCTCCCTTTTCGGCCACAAAATAGGTTCCCCCGGTCAACTCCCCGGCCCTGGCTTCAAACGTATTTAGCTGCGCCCTACTGCTGTTGTCTTTCAAAGCGATTTTACCGACTGCCCTGTCGTTTACGTCAAAAAGATAGATTTCCACCCTACCGGATTGCCCCACAAGGTTATTAAGTTTTATCCGGGCTTGCAATAGAAAGTCCTGCACGGGCGTGCTTAAAACTCTTCTCAAAGCGGGGCCGTGCCACTCACTACCTGAACCAAAATCACTGGCATAGAAACGTTGGCCATCCGAAGCCATTTGCCCGGTGATAATCCCTCCGTCGACGGAAACCCCTGCTTGCCAGCCCGATGTGCTACCCATCGTGTCGTGGATAAGTAGCGTCATGGGGTCAACCGGCGTTTGTTCAAAGTCACTTGCCGCCGAACCAAGCATAATGGCCCTGGGCGTGCCGGTTGCCGGGTAAATAGAACTATGGTTTCTGATCTCAAAAAACGTGGTAGGAGCGTTAAAAGTAATTTCAAAAACCGGGTAAGTCTCCGCCGTGCCGGTATTGCTGACAGTAAGAAGGCTGCTTGTACCAAAGCTGGCTGATTGGGTAGACACATCCAGGGCATACGGATCGGAACAGATAAAGGAGATAGTCCCACGGGCCAGGTGCATGATTTCCTCAAGGTCTGTGTCCCCGGATAGGCTGCCGATATACATTTTTTGTGGCTCATCCGGCAAGATAATGGTTAGGTCATTTTGGCTTGCCAGTATCCCGGCTAAGGCATGGGCTTTTTCAATCCGGTCTGCTGTGCTGGTGCCGATGATGTCAAAATCAATGTCAATCCGGCGTTGCTTAAGTTGGTTGCGGATATGGTACATCCCATGCCTTCCAGGAACGTCAAAGACAAGGTTTTCGATTGTGGGGGCCAACCTACGATTAATGCGCTTAATCCGCATTAAACCGCTAACATCAATTCCGTTGATATGCATTAGCGCAACCCCCTTGCCCTAGTAAAGATTTTACGCTGTCGTTCTAACTCGTCGCCTAGGTATGGAGCGGTGGCCCGTGCGACCTCCCTGCCATCCAGCAATAAGACGATTTCATAACGCCCTTGATGGTTTGTGATGTTCGTGATGGTTGTGGGGCTTTCCCTGGCCATTCCTGCCAAGGCAGCGGCAGGCATGACAGAAGGCATTTGCATGGCTGCGTTGGCCAACGCCTGGGCTTGCCGGATGACACCTTTGGCGGATTCGGCCAAGCCGATTTCAAACCCCTTTCCTGTCCACTCACCGACCTCAATCATGACTTTAGAGGGCGAAGCAATCCTCAAAGCCGACTTGATTCTGTTTACCGCACCTGTAGCCAGGTTTTTAGCTTTGTCATAGAGAGCAGAAGCCATGCTGCCTACTCCGTTGATAAGCCCCCGGATAATGTCCTGGCCGATCTTAAACAGGTTGATTCCTTTTAGGAAACTCTTAATCCGGTTCCATACGGAAACGATAGTTGCCCGGATGTTGTGCATGATGTTCCGGGCCGACGAAAGCAGATTGCGAAAGTGATTTAAAACACCATTGACGATGTTGCGAACGACTCCCACGACGGCTTCCCGTAGGGCGTTCCAAATCGAAGCCCCGAACACCCTTAGCCTAGTGAAAATCTCGATGGCCTTCCTAAACAGGTTTCCGAAAAAGCCCAGTACCCTGTTCACAAGGCCAGTGACGACAGTTTCGGCGTTTTTACCAAAGTTGCGGAAAAAGTTGACGATGTTTTCCCACATACTGCGGATTGTCTTGAGGGCGTTTTTGGCCAAATTCCGCAGCAGATTCCGAATCTGTCCGACGAACGAAAGCGAAAGTAAGCCTAGCAGGAACTTAATTGCCCCTTTAAAGATGTTCTTTACGCCTTCCCAAATCATCGAAAAATCCCCGGTAAAAATACCGGCAAAAACCTTGATAAGCCCCTGGATAACGGTAATTGCGCCGCCGATGATGTTGGTGATGGCTGCCCAAACCGTTTCAATGATGAACCGGATAAGAGGCATGACAAACTGAACAACCTGCAAAATAAACTGGAAGGCATTAGCGACGGCCGTCATGACTTGTTCGCCGTTTGTTTCCCAAAATTGCCGGATTGATTCAAGTTGAGATTGAATGAAAGGGACAACAGAGTTGCCTATAATGTCGCTGATCGTGTCCCGGATCGACTGAATGACACTAACGACAGTATCATAAACGGTTTCAAGTGCTGTCTCGACCTTGCTTGCCGCTTCCGGCGAAAGGCCGAACCTTTCTAGCAAGTCCCCGGCTTCCCCTGTGCCTAGAAACAGGCTCATTATGACATTGTAAAGCGTCGTGACTACGCCAACGATTGTTTGGAACGCCTGTTTTACCTGGTCGAGAGAAGGGAACCAAGGTTCAATCGCCTGGATCACGGTGCGAAAAGCGTCGACGACGACAGGAATTGAATCGGCGATAAAAGCGAAAGCCCCTTTGATGACGGGTTTCAAACCGTTTATCGCATTCTCGATTGCGCCAGGGCCCCCCAGGGCTTCGTCAAAAGCCTTAAGGATGTCCGCAACCCCAGTTACAACCCAAGTGCGCATGTTTGTTAGGGCTGTCTTAATCCCGCCGCTGGCGGTCAAAGCCATTTCAGCGAAACCGCCTTGGGCATTGGAAACCTCAATCAGTTTGGCGTTGAATTCATCAAAGGTGATAACACCTTCTTTTAAGGCGGCATAAAGGTCGTTCTGTGCCGAAGCCCCGGTAAAACCGAACTCCTTTGCCAATCGGTTGAGGGCCAAGCCCATGGTTTCCTGCAATGTCCGCCAGCTTTGCAGGTCTACTTCGCCTTTAGAAAGCATTTGCACATATTGCGTCAAGCCCCGTTGTGCGTCCTGCGCACTGGCTCCACTGGCCAAGAAGGCATTGTTCAACGCCAACGTCGTTTCTACGGCTTTGTCTAAATCCTGGGTCAAAATGGCGATGTTTTGTGCGGTGGCCGCCACCTCGTCCAGGCGTGTCGGAAGGCCCTGGATTCCGTCGGAAAGGCGTTGAATAGCCTTTTCTGACTGCTCTGCCCCGAAGCCAAGTTGCTGCATGACTTTAGGGAAGTTGTTTAGCGTGTCATACCTGGCGATGGCTCCGTCCAAGGCCCCGGTGACCATGTTGATAGCTTTACTGGTTAATTCAAAGACTCCAATCCCGGCTGCGATTTTGCCAATACCTGCGGCGGCTTTCTTTGCCATCCCGGTAAGTCCAAGAAAGCCTTTATCCATTCTTGCGACCGCTTGGACCACCTTGCCGTCATCTAGTTCAACATCGATAATGACACGCCCGTCCGCCATACTCGTCACCTGCCTTTCGCAAGGGCAAATAAAAAAGCCCGTGTTTTACGGGCCTATTTCCGTTTGCCTATATACTTTTCTGCCCTCCGTTTCAAGACGGCTGTTGCGCCCATGTTCCGTAACTCCTCATTGATTCCGTCGGCCAGTTGGGCCAGGTAGTCCATGAGGATTACCACGGAAGGCGTAAGCTCATAGATTTTTTCAAAAGCCCCGTCTCCCAAAAGAAGGTCAAATCCCCTGCGCAAAACATCTTTGCAGGCTTCCAAATCCTCCTGCTTATTCTCGTCCACTTTCAGCTCCTCAAGCTCTTTTTGAATCTCGACGGCTTTTTTACGGAACTCCAAAACCGACTCATCTGTCACCTCGAAACTGAACTTGAGAGGGCCGATTTCCACGGGTATTTCCGGCTTTCGCTCTTGAATCCGAATGGCCATTCAATCACCTTCCCGGTTTGTTTTTGGTCTTAAAATGTCTGCCAGTTGATCAAACTTAGAATCTATATCATCAGCTGTCTGGCTGTTATCAAGGGAGTAGAACCGCTTTAATTCAAGGAGACGTTGTCTTTCTTTGTGCGGGATTTTTCCAGGAGGCGGAACGTCCATTGTTCGGTAACCGATGACTTTCATTAGCTTGGTGTCGTCCCTAAGCCCGAACAGAAGGGCCTTAAACTTCTTCCAATGCAACTTCCCCTGGGCTTCAAACAAGTCTATGCCGTAGTCCTGCATAAATGACGCATAGATATAAGCAGCGTCCTTTTCAAAATCCAGGATTGGTTTTTCGTTGCCGGTTTGCTTTGCCTCGCCATCTGAAATGAACTTATCGAAAATCGTCTGCACGATCAAGGTTTTTTCGTGCATATCAAGCCCGGCAATGCTATCCGGGTTTTCGACAAACATTTGCAGCAAGATGTCTATTTTCTCTGCTTCGGTGAAATATTCGTCTTGTAAAAGCTCAAAAGCTCGCAAAACAACGTCAAAGTAGAGTCCCAGACGGATTTTGCGGCCCCGGTATTCGATTGTGTCATCCAGCCTGTCGGTTAACTTCATACCTAACCCCCATAACAAGAAAAGCAGCAGGAGAAAGTCCCCTGCTGCTTCTTAAATTAAGGCGTAGGTTCCGGTTCGGGTGTATATTGCGGTTTGCCGTTGAAATGGATTTCGAAACTAATTTCACCCTTGGCATTAGCGTCCCCGCTGGGACCTTCGATGTTTGCAATTGTGCAGGGGCCTTGAAACACTTCACCACTGGGCAACGTCCAGCGGAACTGCGTTTCCCGTTTGTTGCCAATCTCGATCATGTTCGCAAAAATCCAGTCCTGCGCAGGATCACCAAAATAACGGTGTCCGCTAAACGTTATTACCAGTTGACCTCCCATAACGGTAGTGGTAGCGTAACCGTCCCCGTCAAGATAATGGGTCTGGTCGATCTCATCGTTTGTGGAAGGCTCAAAGTTATTAAGGCCCCTGGCCAATCGTGCCCAGGTCGGCTCGCTTTCCTCCGGTGTGATGTCGATTTCAAAAAGGTGCTTCGATTGGACAAGCAACCCTTCATCTGCCATTTTTTATACCTCCTTCGGTTGGAATATCTCGGCATAGAAGATTGCCGAATAGACGTGCGTCCCCTGCGACGTGACTTCAATAAAATTCGGTTGTGTGTAAACTTCGCAGGAGACGAACACAAAAGAACCATCCTGACTGACGATAGCGCCGTTTTCTAGGCTCTGTAAGGCCCGTGCGATGGCTTCCAGCGTCTCAAGTGCGACTTTGGGCGACCGGTGTTGGGTAAGCACTTGAAAGGCATAGGTCCTCACCCTGTCGCCTGTCAAATACTTTTGAGGGGGCATGCCTGGTGTCGGCCGAATGGCTATGCTGTCGCCACTTCCCAAAATACCAACCCTGATTTTTGTGTATAGCGAAAGGTTTTGCTCAAGGTAGTCGCAAACCCTGTCCAGGAAGTCCAAAGACACACCCCCTTTATAAGTTTCGCTTGATGGCTTCCTCGGCTACTTTTTGCCACTCGTCCAAGTGTTGGGCCTTGGCCCTCTCATACCAAAGCCCTCCTGCTTGGGGATTTTTGTCCTTGCTAAAGTTATATTGCGGATTGTAATACAATCGCTTCGCATAGGGCGTGTCCCATATTAACCGCCCTTCGCCGATTTTGGAAGCTGTCAAGCTACTGTTAATTAAATTCCCTGTGTCCATTGGTGCGTAGTTATTGCTGTCCTTGAGAACTTGCTCGTCAAAGGCGGCTTGCCCTTTTTTGACGGCTTTTTTGACTGTAGGAACAATCTTTTTAAGATCGGTTTTAACCCTAATACGTGACCGGGCCATTTACACCAGCTCCGCTTCAATGTGGTGGATTCGGTTGCTTATGGCATAAAAAATCTCAACCCTACTGACTTCGTACTCCCGGCCCTGGAAAATGATCTTGTCTTTTTGCTTAGGTACAACAAACGGCTTTGTGTGTCTGCCATCCAGGAAAAGTATGTTTTCGGCCCGGACTTCCTCTTTCGCCGAGTCTCTGTCTAAGGCGGTCGCAGGCTCCACACGAACAAAACGAACGGGTACAGAGTCGGCATAAGTATCCCCCCAGCGACCATCTTCCAGGTATTCCACATATTCAATTTCGTGGATAAGCAGCATTCTTGGGATTGCTCTGATAATCACGATCCGACAACCCCTAAGCCTTGATAAAGCAGCCCTGTAGGGGCTAAGTACGCCAAGGCAGCTTTGCTAATTCTTTGCGCTTCCTTCGGTTCGGTTGGTTTTCCTTGGATATGCCCAACACTGTAGTTAAATCGACCAATCCCCACATTTACAACGTCCGCCATCCCGGCATTTATGGCTTCGTCTCCGCTATTCAAGACAAAATATTCCACTTGTGCGGCGACGGCCTTCATAACTTGCTCCCGGATAAATTCGGGCAAGCTCTGCAAGTCTTTGATTTGGTAGTTAGTTGCCTGGTCGATGATGTCGCTGGCCCGTTCGATATATTTCTCCAGGTCATCCCCTGCGTCCGCCCCCTGGTAAATGTCCTGATAATATTCGGGCGTGATATAGCCCATTATTCTCATCCCCTTAAGAGAAAGGGACGCTCGACATTAAGCGTCCCCTTCCTTGGCTTTGCTGTTATCGCCTTGTCCAGAAGCCTTGGTTTTGGCCTTGGCTTCCGTCTTCCTGGGCCGTTCGATTTCCTCGAACCCCCGCATTTTCAGCTCCTTCATTTTGGCCGGGTCGTTTGTCCGCAGAATGACGTTCTCCTTCTTAAACACCTTCATCCCGTCCATACGCTGTTACCTCCCTTATTCTTGCTTCAAACTAACGACGATGCCGTCTGCCTTTTGTTTCAGCACAAACAGGTCATGATAAAGCCGGTTTTGATACAGGTAGCCATCTCCTTCAGTGTGTTGGCCAGGGGCAAACAAGTAAATGCTGTTTACTTTTGCCTTGGCCACGACGGCCCCTTTGTAAACAATAAGCCAGTTGATTTGCTCACCTTCGGGAACGAAGCCGTCGGTAAAGTCATGTTCGGTATTAAAGCGGTCTAAGTCCCAAACCTCGATGAGCTGCACACCATCCAGGGAAGTCACACGGGTTTCGATAGACGTACCTTGGTTTTGCACGTTAATCATCCGGGTAAACTGCGGAGAACGTTCTAAAGCGTCTAAGGCTTCGCTGGAAATGAAGCAGAACAGGTTGCCAGGGCCATATTTGCGAACTTTCAAGATGTCTTGTTTAAGCCGTTGATAGACAGTATCCGGGTCGATGGCTTCCCTGGTGACGTTCCCTTGCGCTACGGCATGGGTAGCCATTTTCCCGAAACGATATGCGTCAATTTCGGGCCCTGCGTTCTCGGTCATAAACACCCTGGTGATGTTTGCTGCGCTGGCGGCCTGGTTCGATTCGTCCACGTCCATTTGGTCTACGAAAAACTCCACATCCCGGTCAAATTGCAAAGTGTAAGGCTCATGGGAAAGCGTTACAGAGCCCCTGTTCCATCCACCTTGACGGCTATGGTCTTTGTAACCGGAAACGGTCAAAGTAGGAACATGGAACGTCCGGGCCCCAAGCCAAACGACGTTCGGGGTCTCCAAAACATTCGTCAACGTAGCCTGTTTGATGACTTGGTCAAGCTCGGCCTGATAGACTTGGGCATAGTTGATCACGTTAGCCATTGTTCATACCTCCCAAAAGAATTTTTGCAAAGTCATCCATCTTTGCTTCTTTGTTGTGTTGCCCTTTGCTGAAATAGGGCTTGTTTTCTTGTTTCTCCTCCTGCTGCTCATGTTGCGTCTTGAAGTGCGGGTATTTGTCCAGCACTTGCTTGATGGCTTGTTCAATATCAACCTCATCGTTGACCATCGCCCTGGCCAAGATGACAACATCTTGTGCGCTGTCCGGGCGAACGCCCATTTTTAGGGCAGCCAGTTGGGCTTTGAGGGCTTCGTTCTCACTTACGACGGCTTGATGGTCCGACTCTAGCTTTTGCAGGCGTTCAGCCTGTTTTTGTGCTTCGGTTTTTTGAGACTCCTGCCACTCGTGAAACTTTTGCGGCCCTTCTTTGGCGGTCTTAAAGTCCTCGATCCCAAGCTCCCTAAGCAGTTTTTCTTGAGCCTTCTTTACCTCCCTGGCAACGATGTTGTTTACATCGGCCTGGGTAAAAGTCTTTTCGGTCTGCTCCTGTTGAGCAGGTTGTTGTTCGATAATCTCTCCCCCAGCACTTTGCGTTTCGGCCTGCTGGTTAGCCGGTTGCTGTTGTGTTTGATCGTTCGAAAATTGATTGTCCATGCTAAAACCTCCCTAATCGGGTGATTTCCTCCGGTTTTATTTAACGCCCACCCCCGGTAAACGGGCAGTCTGTGTCAAAGCGAAACAATTCGCTCACGATCATAACGCCTTGTGCGTCCAGTCTGTGCAATAAACTCCCTCATGGCTGCTTGCCGGGTCTTGACTTTTTCGTTTGCCCTCCTAATGCCATTCTCGTCTCCTATAGCCTTCATCATGGCCAACTCCTTTTTGGCTTGCCGGATTCGCCTTTCCAGGTATCGTTGCTTTTGACTCTCCTGGTATATCCGGCTATTTTCGGCTTCGTCATATGGCTGGAAACGTTGTTTGCTTACACCCTCGATATACGGGTAGATTTGGTGCCCGCAATTGATTCCTAGGAGCCCGGCAGGCTCCCCGTAACTCGTGCTGCTAAATGGCGGATAAACCGGGTGATTCCCGCTTTTGCTATATATCCGGCCCTGATATGGCGCACATAAAGGGCGTGCCCCGGCGTGACTTGAAACCTCAATGAGGTCTATGCCGTAATCGTCCATGCGGGTAAACTGGGTTGCTGTTGCAACTGATTTAATCGTCGTCCGCATGAACATACTCACGTAGCCTTCGACTGACCATCGCCGCCCGGC
>Ga0079224_100015294_pt1 | contig 10747 bp, 10 predicted proteins | sample Stecom2015_FD_80414 | JGI IMG/M metagenome (GOLD analysis project Ga0079224, IMG submission 80414) | Agricultural soil microbial communities from Utah to study Nitrogen management - Steer compost 2015 | ecosystem: Environmental > Terrestrial > Soil > Agricultural land | place: USA: Utah...
AAGTGCTGCGCCCGCTCGTCGAACTCCGCCTGCAGGCGGGCCGTCTCGCGGGCCAAAGGCTCGTTGAGCCGCGGCGCCAGGTACTCGTCGATGATGCGGGAGACATCCACGTAGCCAATGGAGCTTTCCGACGCGGCCCAAAGACGCCCGCCGACCAGCTGCGCGCCGAGCACAAGGACGAGAACGGCCGCCATCAACGCGGCGACCGCCCGGAACCTGCTCCGTTCCACGCCGAAACGCGCAGGCACGTGTTCCTTCTTCATGGTGGCCCCATCCTCTCCCGGGCCGGCGGCGCGCTGTCAGCCTCGGTCAGAACGTGGGCCCGAAGCTGAAGTACGTCCGGCCTCCGCCTTCTTCGCCGAAGGCATAATCGATGCGCAAGATGCCCAGGGGCGTGTCCAGGCGGACACCCACACCGTAGCCGGCCTTCAGGTCGCTGAGGCTGACCGGCTCGCCGGCGTCGAACGCGTTGCCAAAGTCCGCGAAGACGACGCCTTGCACGGCTTCCACGATGGGGAAGCGGAACTCCGCGTTGAACACCAGCATCCGGTCGCCGGCCAGCTCGCCGTAGTCGTAGCCCCGTACCGTGTTGGAGCCGCCAATGAGGAACTTCTCCCGCAACGGCAAGTTCTCGCCGATCACTTGTCCATACATGCCGCGCAGCGCGAGGGCCTGGCCCTCCCGGCGGCCGACTTTGATGTACGTGCTGTACTGGGCCTGCAGCTTGGTGAATTCGGTCGTGCCGCCCAAAAAGCCCCCGGCCCGCTCCACCGACAGCAGGCTGCGGAAGCCTTCCGTGGGCCGGAAGAGATGATTGGTGGTGTCCGTGCGGATGCTCAGCGCCACGCTGCTGGTGCTGCCTTCCGTGGTCGTGCCGCCCACCGTCTCATCCCACTTTTCCAGCTTGTAGCTGACGAAGCCCCGCGTGAACTCGCCCAAAGGCCGGCCCACCGTCAGGTCGCCGCCCGACTCATGGCTCTGCACGGCGACGCTGTCCGATCCCTGCTTGACGGTCCGCTCCTGCGTCCGGTTATACAAGTTGAACCCAAGCGACGTGGGGGTGCCCAGGAAGTACGGCTCGTAGAAGCCCAGCTCATACATGCTGCGGGCCTTGCCGAACTCCCAGCGCAAGTTGGCCTTTTGGCCGTTGCCCAGGAAATTGTCGTCCGACACTTCAATGTAGCCGATGAAGCCGTACTCGTTGCTGTAGCCGGCGCCGAAGGAGGCCATGCCGGTCTTGCGCTCCTCGACGCGAATGCGCACGCCCAGCGCGTCCGGATCGTCCAGCTCGTAGAACTGGGCGTCCACCGTCTGGAAGTACCCCAGCAGGTTGAGCCGCTGCAGCGTGCGGCGCACCTGCGCCCGGTTCAGGATGTCACCGACCTGGAACGTGATCTCCCGGGCGATGACGTGCTCTTTCGTCTTCTCGTTGCCCTCGATGACGATTTCGCCCACCCGGGCCGCCTTGAACTCCACCGTCACGGTGCCCGTCTCTTCATCCAGGCTGACGAAAGCAGGCCGCACGTATACGTCGTACTCGGCCACGGCCCGCTCTTGGACCGTCAGCATGTCCTGCTCGAACTCGCGGAAGTTGAGGATGCGGCCTTCGCGGGTCGTCATCCAGCTGCGGACGACGTCTGCCGGCACGCTTTCGCTGGTGATGGAGAGCGCCCGCACGACAGGGAGCTCGTACACCTGAACGACGAGCCGCACGCCGCTGCGCGTGCCCGGCACTTCCTCGAGGCTGGGCACGACGTCGTAAAAGTAGCCGAGGGAGTAGATGTTCATCAAGTCCTCGTTGATGGCGTCTACGTCCAGCGGCTCGCCCAGCCGCGTGTTCGTCATCGCTTCCCGGATCGTCTCCGTCGGCACGTTCTCGTTGCCGACGATGCGCACGTCCAGCAAGATCAGCTGCTCCTGCGCGGCCGCTTTCGGCGCCGCCCCGCCGGCCGCGACCAGGACCGCCAGCGCCAGCAGCAGAAGCCCACGCCGCCAAATCATGTTCATGCTCCGCAAAACCCCTTCCATAAAACAAAACAAAGAGCCCGCCAGGACTCGGGTCTTCCCGTGGACACGGTTTCACACTTCGTTGCCCCGATATTTGACTCCTGCCGGACGGTTCGTGCAAATGCAGTCAGGGACGGCAGCGGCTGACAGAACCGCGCGCCCCGGGGCGTTCACCGCACCTGAATGAAGCGAACCGCCGCCGTCTCGGGTTCGTCGGGTGCGACGATGGTCAGGTCGAAATATTGCGAGCCCAGGATGACGTACGGCGTTGGCCGCGTCGAGACGACCCAGCCGCCGCCTTCAAAGCGCTGTTGCCAGCCCGAGGCAGGCTCCTCTTCATCGGGTTCGCCGCGCTCGCCGTTGGCCGCCGGTTCCCGCGGCTCCGGCTCGTCGGCCCGCCGGCCGTAAAACTCGGCGACGATCTCGTTGTTGCGCTCCCGCCGCACGAACTCCTCGATGAGCCGCTCGAGGTCCGTCACGATGCCCAGCGTAACCTCGGGATCCTCAATGATCAGCTCCTCGTCCTCCGTGCTGGGCAGGCGCCAGCCCCAGCCGCCGCCGCGCACTTCCACCGTTACGGGTCCCGGCAGCGCGTCCGCGGGCACCGTCAGCGAGACCACCTCCCGCACCACCCCGCCCCGGAACGGGCGCAGCTGCACTTCAATCTCCACCGTTTCGCCCGGGCGAACTTCCGTCTTGCTGGGCGTCGCGCGCTCGATGTGCGCCGTCCGGCGCTGCTGCTCGACGTGGGCCGTGAACTGGATGCGCTCTACGTCCACCCGGCTGAAGCGGTTGGAAACCACCAGCTGCACGGCCTCCATGAGCTCCAGCAGCGCCACCGCGGCGATGTCGCGATCGCTGTAGTACAAGTTGTCGCGCACCAAAGGCCGCGGCAGCCCGCGCGCGTCGATCTGGAACACGACTTCCGCCGTGCCCCGGCCCAGCCGGTCCAGCCCCCTATCCAGCGCGGACAGCGCGCCGACGGCCACCAAGTCCACCAAGAGCTCCTCGTCGGCCGCCACTTCAAACGTGAACGTCCGCTCCGCGTACCGGTCCAAATCGTGAACCGACACGGAGACCGGAATCATCCGGGGCGTCTCGCCCAGCCGCCCGGCCACCGCCGCGGCGCGATCCTGCAGCAGCGCGCCCGCCGGGGCCAGGACCGACCCTATCTTGAAAGGAGTCTCCACCGACTGCACCACGTAATGGATGAAGGCGCCGGTAACCAAGTAGCCGACGGCGCCCCGAGCCAGCAGGGAATGGCCGAAGCCGACGAAATGGCCGTCGTCCACGTACGTCACGGTGCCGATGGAGGCCAGGCTCACGTCGCCCCGCATGAGCTGGACGGCGAGCGCGCTGCCCGGCTCCAGCGCCGGGGTCGCCACGCCTTCCAGCGTGCCCCCGCCCGCCTGCAGGGGTACCACATCGAAGCGCTGCAGCCGCTGGCTCAGCATCGCGGCGGCTCGGCTGCTCAAGCCCGCGGCCAGCAGCGGCGCACGCACGGGCGTGAAGACGAGCGTGCCGGGGGGGACCGCCGCCGCCAGCGCCTGGGCCTCTGCGGCGCTCGCAGCCAGGACGACGCCGTGCACGGGCACGCCGTCAACCACGGGGACCTGTACCGCGATGGGTGCCGCCGCGGGCGCGCCGCCTTCCCCGCCCGGCTGTTCCGAGTCCTCGCCGCTAGTCTTAGCGCGCCGCACGAGCTCCAAAACATCAAGCATGTCGCCGATAGGGGTGACGAAACCGATGCGGTGATCGGCCAGGGCGTAGCCGTAGCTGATGGCGCCCACCAGCTGGTCGCCGACATAGACGGGGCTGCCGCTCATGCCGGCGGCGATGCCGCCCGTCCGCTCGATGGTGTCACCGCTGACCCGGACGAGAATCAAGTCGCCGGCGGGGCCGGCATCGCGGACGACGCCGAGAAACTCCACCTCGAACGTCTCAATTTCGGTCCCGCGCACGACCGTCTTGCCCGTGCCCCTCAGGCCCGGTGCGACGGCCTCCAGCGGAAAAAATTGCGCCTGGGCCGGCAGGCCCAAGGCGAACACCACCACAACCAGCAAGGCCAGACGGCGGACGAGCGAAGCCAACGCGGTCATCCCCTCGGCGGGAAAATTTGCAGCGCCGGTTTATTTCGCGCTATTTTCCATACCGCCCGGCGATGTCCTGCCGCGCGGCTGATCCGCCTGCTCATACGGCGGCGCGTTGGCCAAGTGCACCGACAGTTGCTCGTAGATCAGCGCCGCGAGGCCAAGGCTGCCGCTCTCCGCCATGGCCTTGGAGCGTTCTTCGTCCAGCATTTCCTCGAACAAGCGCACGGCCGGTCCGTCAAACATGCCGCTCTTCATGACGGTGCGGCGCATGCTCTTCCACAGCTCGTTGATAAACACGGCCTCCAGCTGCTGGGCGGCCCACTTCAGCCGCGCCGCCTCGCCCGCCGAAACGGGCGGCGCGTCGGGCGCCGCGCCGAAGTTGGCGGGGTCCGTCCGTATACCCGTTATGCGCGCCGTCGCCGGGCGATAACCTGCTGGCCCGCCGACGCCGCCCACCGCGTTCGCCATGCCAGCCCGCTCCTTTGTCCTCGCGTGTGTCCAGCACGCCGCCGCAAGCCCGTTTACAGAATTTCCAGCTCGCCGTAAAGGGCTCCTGCCGCCTTGATGGCCTGCAGAATCGCGATGATGTCCCGCGGCGACGCGCCGATCGCGTTCAGCGCCCGCACCACGTCCTCCACGCTGGCGCCGCCCTGGATGAGCACCGCGCCGCTGTCCTGCTTGACGTCGATGCGGGTAGTCTCGACGATGACCGGCATCGGCTGTCCGTCCTCGCCGGCGGGCGGAACGACGCCGAAACGCGGCTCGCTTTCGATGCGCACCGTCAAGCCGCCGTGGGAGACGGCCACCGTGGCGATCCGGACTTGATGGCCGATGACGACGGTGCCGGTACGCTCGTTGACCACGACCCGAGCCGGCGCGTCCGGAGTCACTTCGATTTCCTCCACCAGCGCCATGAACTCCACCGGGTTGTCAAGGAAGACGGCCGGCACGCGCACCTCCACCGCGCCGCGGTCCACGGCGCGGGCCGTATCCGGCGTGAATACGTTGTTGATGGCCGCGGCCACCCGCGCCGCGGTGGTGAAGTCGGGCTGGTGCAGGACGAGGGTCAGCATGTCGCCCCGCAGCACCGTGGTCGGCACCGAACGCTCCACGATGGCGCCGTTGGGCACCATCCCGACGACGGTATGGTTCTGCTGGACCGCGGCACCGCCGGCCCGGACGTTAAAGCCGCCGATGGACACCGGGCCTTGCGCCACCGCGTACACTTGCCCGTCGGCTCCCTGCAAAGGCGTCTGCAGGAGGAACCCACCCTGCAGGCTGCGGGCGTCGCCGATGGACGACACGGTGACGTCGATGCGATCGCCCGGACGCGCGAAGGCGGGCAAATCGGCCGTCACCATCACCGCCGCCACGTTGCGCAGCCGCAGCTCGTCGCGGTTGACGGTGATGCCGAACCGCTCCAGCATGTTGGCCACCATCTGTACGTTGGCCTGGCTGCTGCGGCCGTCGCCCGTGCCCTCCAGGCCCACCACGAGCCCCAGGCCGTACAGCTGGTTTTCGCGCACGCCGTCGAACCGGGCGATATCTTTGATGCGCACCGTCGGCTGCTGGACCGCGGACTGGGCCAATGCGGCGCCGGCCGGCGCGAAGAGAAGCAGTGCGGTCAAGATCCATGCGACGATGGGCCGTTTCACGGCAACGCCCTCCCTTGTGCTGCATCGCTCGCCGGTGCGCGGCCGCTTAGAATAGCCAGTTGAGCAAGCGGGTCAACAGGCCCGGCTCCTGCGCGTCGCCGATGGGGCCGGTGCCGTTGTAGACGATGGTCGCGTCCGCGATGTACGTGGAAAGCACCGTGTTGTCCGGCTCGATGTCCTGCGGGCGCACGATGCCGCTGACGACGATCACTTGCTCCTCGCCGTTGATGACGATGGTCTGCCGCCCCTCGATGACCAGGTTGCCGTTGGGCAGCACTTCCACCACCTTGGCCGTCATGCGGGCGTTGACGGACCCGCCCCGGGTGGTGCTGCCCGAGCTGTTGCTCTTGTCGCTCGCGCTGCCGCCGATGGGCGGAATGACCGGCAACAGGTCCGCCAGCGAAATGGGGCCCACCTGTAACGCCCCTTCCCTGCCGGTTTGCGTCGAGGCCGTTTGGGTCGCCTGGGCCCGCTCCACGATGATGATCGTCACCAAATCGCCGACCCGGCGCGCCTTGCGGTCGCTGAACAGGCTGTCGCCGTCGCGCCACAGCGAACCGCCGTTGGCCGCCGCCGGCAGCGCCAGCCCCACCCCCAGGGCCAGCAGCACCGCGAGACATGCCGCACGCCGTACCCAGCTTCGCATCGCCGCCACTCCTTCCCCTTTCAGAACACCACTTCCACCCGATCGGCCGCGGCTACCCGCGCCCGGATGATCTGCCCCGACGTTTCGTTGCGCACTTGGATGATGTCGCCCGGGCGGCCGTCCTCCAGCGCCACGCCCGGCGCGGCGATGAAAAAGTTCGCGCCTTCCGCCACGATTTGCACCGGGGCGCCTTTCAACACCACCGGCATCGTTTCCACCATGGCCTGCGTCAACACCGTGCCCGCCGGCAGCGAGCGCGTCGCCCGCATGCCGGCCGCGCCGTCGCCGAACAGCGCCTCCGGCGTCAGCAGCTGCCGGGGAAGAATCGTGAACTCGCGCCGCTCCACGGCCACGTTGCCTGCGCCCAACGCCTCATGCCGCTGCACCATAGCCGTCGTCACCAGCACGTCCAAGGCCACCGCCGTGTCGCAGCGCAGCATGACGGTGCGGCTCAAGGCGCCGTTCACCAGCACATCCACCGAGACCACCACCGGCCCCGGAGGCGAGCCGATGAGGCGCGACGCCGCCAGCTCCAGCTCGCCGTCGGCCACCGTCACCGGCCCGGGGTCGCTACACGTCAGCACGATGTCGGCCTGCGCCCAGGCGGGATCGACGCCGGCCCCCGCCGGCACGCCGTTGGCCAAAACGGCCGCCTCCGCGACCGCCGCCAGCGCGGCCCCCGCCACCGTGCGCGACCGCGTCGCGACCGCCACCGCGCCCGTCTCCGACTCGATGACGATTTGCTTTTCCGGCAGCGACTGCTGCCGCATGCGCACGCGGACCGTCGCCACCGTCACCTCCCGGCTCTGGCCGGGGATGGCGGCTCGTCCCACCGACAGCTGCGCCAGCTTTTGCGCCAGTTCTTCGTCGTCCGACTCGATGACGGCGATCTCGCCGAGCAAAATGTCGGGACCCGTCACGGCCGCGTGCGCGGGCAAGCGGACGACGGCCAGCGGCGCGGCGAACGCGGTCGCCGCCGCGGCCGCCGCCAGCAACGACGCGATGGCCAGCAGCCTCAGCCCGCGCCACATCAGCCTATCCCGCCTTTACCGGCGCAGGTTGTTGGCCGTCTGGAGCATGTCGTCGGCCGCCTGGATGGCCTTGCTGTTCGATTCGTAAGCACGCTGGGCGATGATGAGGTTGACCATCTCTTCGACGACCTGGACGTTGGACATCTCCAGGTAGCTCTGCGCCACGATGCCGAAGCCGTCCAGCCCCGGCGTGCCCACCATCGGCGGCCCCGACGCCGCGGTCGCGACGAACAAGTTGCGACCGATGCTGCGCAGGCCGGCGGGGTTGACGAAGCGCACCAGCTCGATCATGCCGATGGTCTGCGGCTCGTCGTCGCCGGTAAGAATGACGGACACCGTGCCGTCGGTGCCGACGATGATGTCCACGGCTTCCTCCGGAATGATAATTTCAGGCTCCAGGACGAAGCCGTCGGACGTTACGATGCGGCCGTCGCCGTCCTGCTTGAAGGCGCCGTCGCGGGTGTAGGCCACGGTGCCGTCGGGCAGGAGCACCTGGAAGAAGCCCTCGCCTTCGATGGCCAAGTCCAGCGGGTTGTCCGTCTGCTTGAAGGTGCCGGTCGTGAAGATTTTCTGCGTGGCGACGGGCCGGACGCCGTGGCCGATCTGAATGCCCGTCGGCACTTGCGCGCCCTGGGTGACGGGCGTGCCCGCGAAGCGGGTGGTCTGGTACAGCAAGTCCTGGAAGTCGACCCGGCTCTTCTTGTAGCCCGTCGTGTTGACGTTGGCCAGATTGTTGGAGATCGTGTCGATGTTGAACTGCTGGGCGGTCATGCCCGAGGCCGCCGTCCACAACGAACGCATCATGGCTCCACGGTCCCTCCGCTTCCGGAGGCAGACGGCTGGCTGCGCGGGCAAGCCTGTCTCCGGCCTTGCCGGTGGACGCCGGGCGCCTCAGTCGGTCAGCTGCCCCGGGCTTCCGCAAAGCGGTCCGGCCCTCGTTGCATCGTCCACCGTTTCCGGCGGCTGCCGCCTGCCGTCCTGTGTCCTTCTTCGGTTGTCCTATACCTCCGCCCGCCGCCGAGCGCCGCGCCCGGCGTCAGGCGCCGCATCCAGCGCTACACCCGGCCCAGGTCGTTGACGACCCGGCCCAGCGTCTCGTCGTACGCCTGAATCACTTTTGAATTGGCCTCGTACGAGCGGTACGCCTCGATGAGCTCCACCATGGTGGTCACGACGTTGACGTTGGCGTCCTCCACGTATCCGGCGTGCACCGTGGCGTTTCCGGGCACCGGCTGGCCAGCCGCCTCCGTAGGCGCCCACAAGCCTTCGCCTTCCCGCTGCAGCCACTGCGGCTGGGGGAACGCCCACACGGCCAACTGACCCACGACGGCGCCATCGACCCACACCCGCCCTTGCTCGTCGATGGCCGCGGTCCCGCCGCCGACGACGATGGGCTCGCCGTCCACGCCCAGCACCGGCCAGCCCGCCAAGGTGACCAGGCGCCCGGCCCCATCCAGCACAAACCGCCCGTCGCGCGTGTAGCGCACGCCCGCCGCGGTCTGCACCGCGAAAAAGCCGTCGCCTTCCAGCGCGACATCGAGATCGTTGCCGGTAAAGCGCAGCGGCCCCTGTTCGTGGACCGTCCACGTGCCGTCGACGTAGGCGCCGGTGCCGAGCCGGCCGATGACGGGCCGCGGGTCGTACAAGCCGTCGCCGGCGAAAAACGTGCCGCTCGTTCCGCCGCCCGGCGCGACCGGATCAAACACACGGCGGAGCAGCATCTCCGGGAACGCCCGCTGCAACACCGCCTCGCGCTTGAAGCCGACCGTGTTGGCATTGGCCAGGTTGTTGGCCAGCACGTCGGCGCGCACCTCCTGCGCCAGCATACCCGACGCGCCGGTATACAGGCCCCGCAGCATCGCTTCACCTCCCGCGGCGGCTAGTTGCCGTGGGCAGCCGGACGCTGCCTCTAATCATTCGTTCGTCCATCGCGACGGCGCGCTTTAGCCCTTTTTGCCGGAGCCGGCCGCCCTTACGAGCGTGTCCGCGGGCTGGTAAAATAAGAGTTGGAGGGATGCACGGTGGCAGTCAAAGAAGGCCGTCCCGTCCTCTGCTACCGGTGCGGGCGCGTCCTGGCGGTCGTCGAGGCTGAATGGACGCAGGAAGGAATGGCCCGCTTTCGCGAAAAAGCCGCGGCCATCCGGCGCGACCATGTCTGCGATCGCGCGGCCGCGGACCAGAAAGTGGCCCGGGTCGGTTAGGAGACGCGGAAGCTCCTGCCGTCGCCGGGCAGCTTGTTGATGTATTCCAGCACTTTGCCCGTGCCCCGGGCCACGCACGTTTCCGGCTCGTCGGCCACGACGACCGGCACGCGCGTCTCGAGCCGGATGAGCTCGGGCAGCCCTTTCAGCAAGGCGCCGCCGCCGGTGAGCACCATGCCGTCCTGCATGATGTCGCCGGCGAGCTCCGGCGGCGTTTTCTCCAGCACGGAGCGAATGAGGTTGATGATGGCCTGGACCGGCTCCTGCAGCGCCTCGTACACCTCGGCGGCCGACAGCCGGATGGATTTGGGCAAGCCCGAGAGGGTGTCGCGCCCGCGCACTTCCATGGTCAGCGATTCGTCGGGCGCAAACGCGCACCCGATTTGGACCTTTATCTCTTCCGCCGTGCGCTCGCCGATGAACAGCTTGTGCTCGCGGCGCACGTAGCGGATGATGGCCTCGTCGAACTTGTCGCCGCCGACGCGCAAGCTGTCGGAGATAACCTCGTCGCCCAGCGAAATGACCGCAATATCCGTCGTGCCCCCGCCAATGTCCAGGACCAAATGGCCGCGCGGCTGCGACACGTCGATGCCCGCCCCGACGGCCGCGGCCATGGGCTCGGAGACGAGGACGACCTTCTTGGCGCCCGCTTCCTGGCACGCCTCGATGACGGCCCGCTGCTCGACGCTGGTGACGCCCGACGGCACGCACACGGCGATTTGTGGACGGAAAACGGGCCGGCGGCCGCAGACTTTGCGGATGAAATGTTTCAGCATGAGCTCGGTCATGGTGTAGTCGGCGATAACGCCGTCTTTCAGAGGCCGAACCGCGATGATGCTGTCGGGGGTACGCCCGATCATGCGCCGGGCCTCTTCGCCCACCGCCAGCAGCCGGCTGGTTTCCTTCTCCACGGCGACGACCGACGGCTCGCGGAGAACGATGCCCTTCCCGCGCACGAAAATGAGCACGTTGGCCGTGCCCAAGTCGATCCCTATATCACGCCCGAACAAACGTGCCGCCCCTCTCGGTCCGAACCGTCCTTGGCAAAGTCCGGAAGGTTACGGCAAAATTTTCGACGAGCTGGAGGGCTTTCCTGCCCTTGCCGCACGTTTGC
>Ga0079224_100015295_pt1 | contig 10746 bp, 8 predicted proteins | sample Stecom2015_FD_80414 | JGI IMG/M metagenome (GOLD analysis project Ga0079224, IMG submission 80414) | Agricultural soil microbial communities from Utah to study Nitrogen management - Steer compost 2015 | ecosystem: Environmental > Terrestrial > Soil > Agricultural land | place: USA: Utah...
GTCGAGCGGGCCCGGGAACAGAGGTTGGCGTCCATCCGCCAGCGCCGGATGGATCCGGCCGCGCTGGCGGCCGATTCCGCCGTGCGGAAGTACTTCGCGGCCCACGTGCCCTACGCTCGCCCCCTCGGGGGGACGGTGGCCTCCATGGAGCCCGTCACCGGCGCCACCTTGCGCGGCTACGCCGAGGCGGCGTACCGCCCCGGGCGAGGCGGGCTCGTCGTGGCGGGCGACGTCGACGCACGCGAGGTCGCCGCGCTCGCGTCGACCCATCTGGGGTCATGGGCGGGCGCTCCGTCGGGGGGGGTGTCGTTCGAATCCGAGCCCGCCAGCCGTGATCGCCGGATCACCGTGGTCCACCGGCCGGGCTCCGTGCAGTCCGAGATCCGCGTCGGACACGTGGGCGCGGCGCGGGCGACCGAGCTGTACTTCCCCCTGACGGTCGGGAACTCGCTCTTCGGGGGCACGTTCACGAGCCGCCTGAACCTGAACCTCCGCGAGCGTCACGGATTCACGTACGGCGTCCGGTCGCGCTTCGCGTACCGGAGCCGGCCGGGGCCCTTCGAGGTTTCCACGGCCGTATCCAACGACGTCACCGCGCCCGCGGTGCGCGAGATCGTCTCGGAGATGGAGCGCCTGGTCTCCGGCGGGCCCACGCCGGAGGAGGTCGCCGCGACCACCGACTTCGTGGCAGGCATCTTCGGCCTCCAGCTCGAGACGGTGGACCAGATCGCGGGCCGCCTCGTCCAGCTCATCGTGTTCGGGCTGGATGACCGATACTGGCACGAGTACCGCGACCGGATTCGCGCGGTCACCGTGGAGGACGTGGCGGACGCCGTGCGGCGTCACTTCAGGCCCGCGGAGGCGCAGATCGTGGTGGTCGGGGACGCCGACGCGGTCGCGCCGTCCCTCGAGGACCTGGGGCTCGGCCCGGTCGAGGTCGAGCGTCCGGAGCCGTAGGCGCCATTCCGTCGGCTTCGGCGCGGTCCGGCGCCGGCCCCCCCGTGTCCTTTTCCGCCCTCCTCGGACGTCACATGTAGAGGACGGTCGATCTCCGAGGCGCGCCCAAATGGGCCCTTCGGGCGTGGCACGCGCTCTGCATCTATATTTCGCGGCGACCACGAGTGATCTGCCGGACCGGCAGATACCGCGAACGAGGAGGTACACGTGGCCAGGGCACAGGCAGAACGGAAGCACGAGGGACCGGTCGTCGGCGAGGCGAAGGCCCACCGGCTCCACCTCGGCGAGCTGAGCGACTCCGATGTGGTACAGGCGTCGCTCGATGGAGATCCCCGTGCCTTCGGCGACTTGGTGCGGCGCTACGATCAGCGTCTGCTGAACTTCGTGTACCGCACCATCGGCGACCGCGAGCGAGCACAGGACCTGGTCCAGGAGACGTTCGTACGGGTGTATCGGCACCTGCACCGCTTCGATCAGTCCAAGAAATTCTCCACCTGGATCTATACCATCGCCAGCAACCTGGCGAAGAACGAGTTGCGCAACCGCTCGAGGAACCCCCTGGTCCTGTTCCAGACCCTGAAGAAGAACTGGGATGCGGACCACCGGCCACTCGAGTGGGAGGATACGCAGTACAAGCCGGACGACCTGTTCCGGAAGCGGCATCTCCGCGAGAAGGTCGAGGAGGCCGTCAAGCAGCTTCCCGAGCATCACCGGATCGTCTTCGTCCTCCGCGAGATGGAGGGCAAGACCTACGAGGAGATCGCCGACATCACCGACTGCAACCTCGGAACGGTGAAGAGCCGCCTGAACCGCGCGCGGAACAACTTCGCGCACATCATCGCACCGATGATCGACTGACCGGAGGCCGGACGGGATCCGGCCACCGAGTGGGATACCGTGCGGCCCCGTCGGACTCCGGCGGGGCCGCGCGTGCGTGGAACCCCTCCCGGACGCAGACAGTAGAACTCTCCGACCACCGCGCATCGCGCGAACGGCAACACCCGGTATCGACGACGCAGGACTATGAACTGTTCAGATTTCGTGGCACGCTCGTCGGACTATTTCGACGGGTCCGCCCCGGCGGAAGACATGGGGGCGATGGAGGAGCATCTCCGTGCGTGCTCCTCGTGTAAGCGCTACAAGGCCGTGTACGAACAGGGGACGTCCCTCCTCAGGTCCCTTCCCGAGCCGGAGATCGGCGATGACTTCGAGCCCCGCCTTCGACACCGCCTCTTCCACGTGGACGACCGCAGGGCCCTGATCGACAATTCGGGGTCGGCTGCGCCCGCGCTGTCCGTGCTCAGCCTCGCGGTGCTCCTCACGGCGGTCGCCTGGTCGCCGCTCCTCCGGAGCGACGGCCCCGTCGTCGACCTCGCCCCGATCGTGGTGGACGACGTCCGTCAGCCGTTGCCCCAGGCTCGCCGCGGCTCGTTCGGCGTCAGCTTCGCGGCGGCGACGACGCTCGGGTCCCTTCGGCGCGGGCTCTGGGACGATGCAAGGCTTTACGAGTACACCCGCCTCTCGAAGCGCTACCTGCAGGACGGCGCCCTCCACCGCGTGGGTCTTGACCACGAGTGACCGGGCGGCGGCGCCTCGACGCCGCGCTCATCCTCGACGCCGCGCTCATCCCCGCCGCGACCCCCTCCGCTCCAGGCGCGACCTGTGGGCATGACCGGCGCCCTTCCGAGGGGGCTCGGCGACGAGCCGGGCGGAGCCTTCTACCTCCACGGAGCGGACTACTTCCGGAAGGAGGAGGCTTTGAGGGCCCTGATCGAGATGCATCTGGACCCCGGCACCCGAGATTTCAACCTCGACCTCCTGCGCGGATCGGAGGTGGACGCGGAGACCCTCGCTTCCGTGCTCGCGACGCCGCCCATGATGGCGGAGTGGCGGGTGGTCGTGCTTCGTGAGGTGGAGGGCCTGGCCGGCAGCAAGCACGCCCGGGAGGTGCTCCTGCAGACGGTCTCGGCGCCACCGCCGGGCCTCGCCCTGCTGATGAGCTGCACGGTCCCGGACAACTCGAAGGCGAAGCTGTACCGCGACCTCGCCCGCGTGGCCCGCTCGGTCGAGTTTCCCGCCGTCACCGACGCGGACGCGCCGGGGTGGGTCATCGCGCGCGCGGCCGAGGCCCACGGCTGTGAGGTGGATCTCGAGGCGGCGAGGGCTCTGGGCTCCGCTGTCGGCAACGACCTCGGCGTGCTCGCGCGGGAGCTGGAGAAGCTCTCCGAGTTCGTGGGCGAGCGGCGACGGATCGGGCTCGACGACGTGAAGGCGGCAGGCACGACCCTGCCCTCGCAGGACCGATGGAAGTGGATCGACCTCGTCGCCGAAGGGCGGTTCGAGGACGCCCGCTCGGCCCTCCTGATCCTCCTGGCGCAGGGCGAGTCCGGTGTCGGGCTGACCGTCGCGCTGGCCTCGCAGCTCCTCCGTATCGGGGTCGTGCTGGAGCGGGGTGCGCGCGGCCTGGAGGCGATGCTTCCGTCCTATCAGAAGTGGCTGGCGAAGACGGCGACGGCGCAGGCGCGGCGGTGGACGCCGGCGTCCCTGGACCATGCGCTGGACGGTCTGCTCGAGGTGGACCGTCGCCTGAAATCGACCTCGCACGGGAGCGAGCACATCCTGGAGACCTGGCTGATGGAGTTGAGGGTCCGGGCGGAGGCCGTATGAGCCGCCGCGTCACGGGGCCGGCCGCGACCCTGATCGCGATCGCGATCGGCTTCGGCTGGAACGTCACCGCGGGCGCGACGCGCGCGCTCGCCCAGTCGCCCACGCTCGAGCGTATCGACCGGCTGGCGGGCGCCGGCCGGGTCGATGAGGCGCGGGCGTCGCTGGTGGAGTGGTGGAGCTCCGAGCGGACGTCCGGCTCGCGCGTGGACGAGCAGCGCGGGCTCTGGCTGCGCGCGAGGCTGACGGTGGATCCCGAGCAGGCCATGCTGGACTATCGCCGGCTGGTCCTGCTGTACCCGGCGGGGCCGTTCACCGACCAGGCGCTGCTCCGTCTGGCGCAGGCGGCCCATGCGCTGGGCGACGACGCGGGCGCGCGCGCGCACGTGGCTGCGTTGGTGCGAGACCATCCGAACGGTCCGTCCCGGCGGGCGGCGGAGGCCTGGCTGGCGACCGCGGGGGAGCCATCGACCCCGGCCGCGGTGTCCGGCGCCGCGCCGGGCGCCGAGCCCGGTCGTGCCGAGCCCCGTCGAGCCACGGGCGTGGAGCCGGAGCGGCCCCCGAGCGCGCCGGGCCCGGTCCTGCGCGCGAGCACCGCCGAGGTGCCCTCACCCGGCTCCGTCGGCACCTACTCGGTGCAGCTCGGCGCGTTCGGCGATCCCGCCCGCGCCCGGGACGTGCAGGAGCGTGCGGTCGCTGCCGGGCTCGATGCGCGGATCGTGCGGGTGGAAGGGAGCGATCTCCTGCACGTGCGGCTCGGCTCGTTCGCCGAGCGGCCGCCGGCCCAGGAGATCCTCGACCGGATCACGCGTCTCGAGATCGACGGCGCGGTCGTCCGGGATCCGCGGCCGGAGCACGCGCTCGGAAGCCCCTGAGCTCCCGGCGGACCGGTCGTCATCGGCCGGCCGGATTTCCTAGACCCGGTTCAGCACCCGCCGCATCCGGTCCCTGACCTCTTCCGCGAGGGGCTCGAGGTCCGCCCGCCCGGCCACGCCCAGCTGCTCGACCGGGTCCAGGATCGAGATCACCACCCGCCCCGGCGTATCGTCCGTGTAGACCACCACGTTGCACGGCAGGAGGAGGCCGATGTCGTCCTCCTGCGTCAGCGCCTGGTGGGCGAGGGCGGGATTGCATGCGCCCAGGATGCGATACTCGCGGAAGTCCACGTCGAGCTTCTTCTTGAGCGTCGCGGCTACGTCGATCCGGGTGAGCACGCCGAAACCCTCCGCCGCGAGCGCGTCCTCCGTCCTCGCCTCCACGTCGTCGATGGACCCCTCGATGGTCTTCTTGAAGCCGTATCGAAGCGGATCGGGCATGATGCCGTCAGCTCCTTCTGGAGGATTCGTGACACGGAGGCCGCGACCGGCGATCGGCGCGGTGGGTTCCTCCGGCGGCCAGCGCGAGACGGGCCACATGGTTCCCGAACCCGCGACCGCGGCCCGCGTTCCGCGCACGCCGGGTCGGCGACTCCGCGCGTGGCATGTCGGAAGGCTCCTTGAGTCGCGGCCCCGCCGAGGTACCTTCCCCGCATGACTTCCGGAGATACTCCCCTGATGCAGCAGTGGCGGGAGGCGAAATCCCGCCACCGCGACGCGCTCCTCTTCTTCCGCGTCGGCGACTTCTTCGAGCTCTTCAACGAGGATGCCGAGGAGGGGGCGCGGCTCCTCGGGCTCACGCTCACCTCGCGGAACAACGGGGCGGCCGCGCGCGTGCCGTTGGCCGGCGTGCCGGCGAAGGCGCTGGACGACTACCTGTCGAGGCTCGTGCGCCTGGGGCGGCGTGTCGCGATCTGCGACCAGGTGGAGGACGCCTCGGAGGCGAAGGGGATCGTCCGGCGCGAGGTCACCGAGACGGTCACGCCCGGCACGGTCCTCGCCGACAACCTGCTCGCCGAGCGCCGGAACACCTTCGTGGTGTGCGTCACCCGGGAGCCCGGCGGGGCGTTCGCGCTCGCGGCCCTGGACGTTTCCACGGGCGAGCTCACGGTGCGCGCCGTTCCCGCGGGCGAGCTGCGGGCGGAGCTGGGCCGCGCCGAGCCGTCGGAGCTGCTCATGCCGCGCGCCCTCGAGCACGACCCCGAGCTCGCCCCCGAGGCCGCGCGCGTGCCCCGCACGGTGCGGGACGACTGGATGTTCGAGGAGGACGTGAGCGCGGAGGCTCTGCGCCAGGCCTACGGCGTGCAGTCCGTGGATGGCTTCGGCTTCCAGTCCGGCGACGGCGCGCTGGTCCGGGCCACCGGCTCGCTCATCCAGTACCTTCGGGAGATCCGTCCGAGCGGCATCACGCACCTCCGGCCCATCCGCATCCAGCGGCCGGGCGCGGTGATGCTCCTGGACGAGATGACCCGCCGTAACCTCGAGCTCATCGAGCCGCTCCGGACCGGGGAGGAGGGCGGCACGCTCCTCGACGTGCTGGACGAGACCGTGACGTCGATGGGCGGGCGCCTGCTGCGCCGCTGGGTGCTCGAGCCGCTCGTCGTGGCCGAGGAGATCTGGGCGCGCCAGGAGGCGGTGCGGGATCTCGTGGAGCGGCCCGAGGCCCGGGAGCGGCTCCGCCACGCGCTCGCCGGCGTGAACGATCTCGAGCGCCTCGCGGGTAAGCTCGGCACGGGCCGGGTAGGGCCGCGCGACCTCGCCGCGCTCCGCCGCTCGCTCGAGCGCCTGCCCGCCGTCCGGGGCGCGGTCGCGGAGGCCGAGGCCGCGCGTGTGCGTGAGGTCGCCGACGGGCTCGACGTCCTCGAGGACGTGCGCACGCTGCTCGCCGCCGCCGTCGCGGATGACCCCCCCGGGACCCTGCACGAAGGCGGCGTCATCCGGAGCGGGTGGTCGGACGTGCTCGACGAGCTCCGCTCCGTGCGGGACGGCGCGCGCGATTTCATCGCTAGCTTGCAGGCCCGGGAGCGGGAGCGCACCGGCATCGGCTCGCTCAAGGTCGGCTACAACAAGGTCTTCGGATACTACCTCGAGGTCACGCGTGCGAACCTCGAGCGGGTGCCCCACGACTACGTCCGCAAGCAGACCCTCACGAACGGCGAGCGCTACTTCACGCCCGAGCTGAAGGAGTGGGAGGAGAAGGTCCTCGGAGCCGAGGACCGCATCGGGCAGCTCGAGGTGTCGCTCTTCTCGGAGCTTCGGGAGCGGGTCGGCCGCGAGGTCCCACGCATCCAGCAGGTCGCCACGAGGGTGGCTACGCTCGACGTGCTCGCCACGCTGGCGCAGGTCGCGGTGCGGCGGGAGTACGTGCGGCCCGAGGTGCACACCGGATTCGAGCTGGACATCCGGGGCGGCCGTCATCCGGTCGTCGAGACGATGATGCCCCGCGAGAGCTTCATCCCGAACGACCTCGTCCTCGGCGAGCAGGGGTGGATCATCGTGCTGACCGGCCCGAACATGGCCGGCAAGAGTACCGTGCTGAGGCAGATCGGCTTGATCCAGCTCCTGGCCCAGATCGGCTCGTTCGTGCCGGCCGACAGCGCACGCCTCCCGCTGACGGACCGCGTCTTCACCCGGGTCGGCGCCTCGGACAACCTGGCCCGAGGGCAATCGACCTTCATGGTCGAGATGAGCGAGACCGCCTCGATCATCCACGGCGCGACGGCCCGGAGCCTGGTCCTGCTCGACGAGATCGGCCGGGGCACCTCCACCTACGATGGCGTCTCCATCGCGTGGGCGGTGACCGAGCACATCCACGAGAAGATCGGCGCCAAGACGGTATTCGCCACGCACTACCACGAGCTCACGCAGCTCGGCGATCAGCTGCCGGGGGTGCGGAACATGAACGTGGCGGTCCGTGAAGTCGGGTCCGACATCGTCTTCCTGCGCCGGCTGATGGAGGGCGGGGCCGACCGCTCGTACGGAATCCAGGTGGCGCGGCTCGCGGGGCTTCCGGAGCCGATCATCCTCCGCGCACGGGAACTTCTCGCGGAGCTGGAGGGAACACATACCGGAGGCGGAGGCGGGCTGGGGCGGCACGGGTCGCATCGGCCGGCGCACGATCCCGCGCCCGACCAGCTCTCCATCTTCCAGGTCGAGCATCCCCTGGTGCGGCGTCTTCGGGTCCTGGACCCGGACGACCTCTCCCCCAAGGAGGCGCTCGATCTGCTCTACGAACTGGGTAACGCCGCGATGGACAGGGACGACGAGTGATAGGAGTCATCAGAAGGCTGTCGAGGAAGCGGGGCGGGCACGGTCCGGCCGTGGGTTCCGGCTCGGCCGCGGGGGGGGTGCGGGGCGAGCACGGTCCGGCCCCCCGCTCGGGCGAGCGTGGGTCGCGGGCCGCGGCCGCCCTCTGGCTGATCCTCCTGGCCGGCGCTTCGTGCGGGGGCGAGGGCGAAATCGAGCAGCCGACCCCCCTCTATGGCGACGTCCCGATCGAGTACCCCCTGCATCTGTGGGACCAGGACATGGAGGGGGAGACCATCCTGCGCGTGCGCGTGACCGACACGGGGGGCGTCGACAGCGTGGAGGTGCTGACCTCCTCCGGTCACGAGGACTTCGATGCCGCGGCCGTGGCCGGAGCCCGTGCGCTCCGCTTCACGCCCGCGCGTCAGGACGGTGAGCGGATCCGGGTCTGGGCGCGCGTCCCGGTCCAGTTCTCGAAGAGGCCGATGCCGGACACGATCGGGCGCATGGACCTCGCCGACGGTGGAGGCTGAGCAGATGCCCGACCCGAGCCCCCAGCCGGTCGCCGAGCGACAGACCGAGCGGCATCCGCGGCCGTACGACAGCATCCTCGACCTCATCGGCTGGACGCCGCTCGTGCGCCTGAACGCCGTGACGGACGGCGCGCGCACGCCGGTGTTCGTGAAGTGCGAGTTCATGAACCCCGGCGGCTCGATCAAGGACCGCATCGGTCTCGCGATGATCGAGCAGGCGGAGCGCAACGGCACGCTCAAGCCGGGTGGGACCATCGTCGAGGCGACCGGGGGCAACACCGGGCTCGCCCTCGCAATGGCCGCCTCGCTCAAGGGGTATCGGTGCATCTGCACCATGCCCGACAAGATGAGCAGCGAGAAGGTGAAGCTGCTGCGGGCGTTCGGGGCCGAGGTCATCATCACGCCGACCGCGGTGCCGCCCGACCATCCCCAGCACTACCTGCAGCGCGCGCGGAGCATCACGGCGGAGACACCGGGCGCGGTCATGGCCGACCAGTTCTACAACGACGCGAACCCCGACGCGCACTACCGGACGACGGGGCGCGAGATCTGGGAGCAGACCGAGGGGCGGGTCACGCACTTCATCGCGTCCGCCGGTACGGGCGGCACCATCACCGGCGTGGGGCGCTACCTGAAGGAGCAGAACCCGGACGTGCGCATCGTGGGCGTCGATCCCGAGGGTTCGATGATCGCGCCGTACTTCAACACCGGCGAGAAGATCGAAGGGCACCCCTACAAGGTCGAGGGGATCGGCAACGACAAGATCCCGGGCTCGCTCGACCTCGACGTGGTGGACGAGTTCCGGACGATGGGCGACGGCGAGGCGTTCCGGATGGCGCGGCGCCTGACCCGGGAGGAAGGCCTCTTCGCCGGCGGGTCGTCGGGTCTCCTCGTGCGCGCCGCGATCGACGTGGCGCGTGAGGCCGACGATCCGGAGGGGTGCGTCGTGTCGATGGTGTGCGACTGGGGCGAGCGATACCTCAGCAAGGTCTACGACGACGACTGGATGCGCGAGAACGGCTTCCTCGAGCGGCGGCGCCGGCCCACCGTCGGACAGGTGCTCCAGGGTAAGCAGGGCGGAGCCGGCCACGTGGTGTCCGTCGAGCCCTCCACCCCGATCCGTCTCGCGCTGTCGGCCATCAACGCGCACGACATCGGGCAGCTTCCGGTCATGCGTAACGGTGAATGCGTGGGATCGCTCACCGAGGGCATCCTGATGAGCGAGGTCATCGCCGATCCCACGATCCTCGACCGGAGCACGGAGTCGATCATGGGTCCGCCGTTCCCCTCGGTCGACGCGCTCTCCGATTCGCAGGACGTCCGCAACCTGCTGACGCGTGAGAACGCGGCCTGCCTGGTGCGCGAGGACGGGCGGGTCGTCGGCATCATCACCCGCTACGACGTCGTGCAGGCGCTGACCGCATGAGGGTCGCCGTGCTGATGGGCGGCACGTCCGACGAGCGCGAGGTCTCGCTGGCCTCGGGCGCCCAGGTCGCGAACGCGCTGCGGGAGGCGGGGCACGACGTGGTGGCGGTCGACACGGCCTCGGGGGTCCTGGACCGGGCGCGGGAGACGGCGCTCCGCACGCAGGGCGTGCGCGCGCTCCCGCCTTCCGAGGACGAGCTCGGGCGCATGGACGAGACGCACACGGTTGCGCTCACCCGCACCCGGGGCCTCGAGGAGGTGGAAGTGTTCTTCCTGGCCCTGCACGGAGGGACCGGCGAGGACGGCACGATCCAGTCGCTGCTGGATATCGCCGGGGTGCGCTACACCGGGAGCGATCGGCTCGGCTGCGCGCTCGCCATGGACAAGGAGGTCACGAAGCGGCTGCTCCGGGACGCGGGCGTGCCGACGCCTGACTGGCTGGTCGCCCCGCAGGCGGGGCCGTGGCCGACGGCGGACGAGGTGGAGCATTCCCTCGGCCTGCCGGTCATCGTGAAGGCGGCCGCCGGCGGCTCGTCGCTCCGGCTCACGCTCGCGCACGACCGGTCGGAGCTCGAGGCGGCCCTCGAAGAGAGTCGCGGCTGGCGCGACATGGTGCTGTTCGAGCGGTACCACCGCGGGCGTGAGCTCACGGTCGGGATCGTGGGCGACCGCGCGCTCCCCGTCGGCGAGATCGTGCCGCGGAACGAGATCTTCGACTACGAGTGCAAGTACCAGCCGGGCATGGCGGAGGAGATCTTCCCGGCCGACGTGACGGAGGACGTCGTGGAGCGCGCGCAGGAGCTCGCCCTCCGGACGCACCGCGCGCTCCGCATGCGTGACTACTCGCGCGTCGACTTCATCCTGGACGAGGCGGGGGACCTGTGGTGCCTGGAGGCGAACGCGCTCCCCGGCATGACGGCGAATAGTCTCCTGCCGAAGGCGGCGCGCGCGGCAGGCATCGATTTTGCGGGGCTCTGTTCGTCACTCGTGGAGCTCGCCCGCGCCCGTCCCGAACGCCGGACGCGGGCCGCTTCCGAGGAGTCGCA
>Ga0079224_100015296_pt1 | contig 10746 bp, 10 predicted proteins | sample Stecom2015_FD_80414 | JGI IMG/M metagenome (GOLD analysis project Ga0079224, IMG submission 80414) | Agricultural soil microbial communities from Utah to study Nitrogen management - Steer compost 2015 | ecosystem: Environmental > Terrestrial > Soil > Agricultural land | place: USA: Utah...
GCCGGATGGGGGCGAGTCTCGGCCGCAAGGTGACGTTGGTGCAATGCCGCGAGCAGGACGACGAGCAGCTCGGGACGGAGACGCGCATGCTAGCCGAGCAGACGACAATGACCGGCGCGCGCATCCGCTCGGCGACCCGGATCGTTCCCCAGATGACCTGCAAGTAGAGGGGAAGCTAGATCCACATCCATGCCGGCGGGGCGCTCTGCAAGTTCGTGGTCACGCTTCCCATGACCGTCAGCACCCCGATGATGCCGACCAGGGTGCGGGGCGGCGCCTTGCCCAGCTTCGAGGCCACGAGGCCGCCCACGACCACCTGGGCGAAGTGAGCGAGGAAGGGCAGGAGGAAGGCGGCCGGCGGCAGCGTCGCCACGTGGGCCCGGAAAGCCTCCGGATCGCTGGGATGCACGCCGGCGGGCATCGGAAAGAGCGCCAAGTTCGTCCATACGGCGGCGCGCATCGGCGATCCTCGTCGATCTTCGAGGTGGATCCAAGCGGGCGGGCCCGGACCGAGGGCGGTGGGCGACGGCGCGGAAAAGGAAAGGGGTCACGCCGGTCGGCGCGACCCCTCGTCGCATCTGGAGCGGGAAACGGGACTCGAACCCGCGACCCTCAGCTTGGGAAGCTGATGCTCTACCAACTGAGCTATTCCCGCACAGGCTCCTTCCGGAGCAAGCCGGAGGGATAATCCGGGCCCCGAACCAAGTCAAGCGCAGAGAAAGGTGGCTTTTTTCGGTGCGGCGGCGCCGTGGGCTGCGGTCGTGCGTCCGGAGATCGATTCGGCGGACATTCGTGGGAGGACCGAGGGATCGAATCGGCGGCCATCGGGGACGGGGGTTCGATTCGGCGGACATGCGGGGAGGGGCTCGGGTGGGGCGCTCCAAGGGCGGTCTTTTGGTGCGGGGTGGCGGGCGGCATGCTTGGGGCCACCGAGGTCGGAAGAGCGCTCGGGCACCGGGCGGGAGGAAGGACGTGGCCCTCGATCTGACGAAGGAAAAGGGGATTCCGCTGGACCAGCAGCGATTCACGTGGCCGGACATGGTCCGCACGCCGATCAGCAAGCTCAACGACGACGCCTTCACGCGGGTGCGGGTGATCCTCATGAACGGCATCGAGAACGAGTCGTGGATCTTCCAGCACCAGTTCGCGCGGGTGAACGGGGCGCTGCGCAAGGAGCTGGCGCGGGTGCGGCGGGTGGAGCAGCACCAGCAGACGCTGGTGAACTGGCTGCTCCCCTCGGACCAGTCGGTGCTGGAGACGACGATCGGCTACGAGCAGGTGGCGGTGGAGGTCACGGCCACGGTGGCGACGCACGAGCCCGATCCCTACATGCAGCAGGTCTACCGCTTCGGGCTGCTCGAGGACTTCGACCACCTCTACCGCTATTCGGCGCTGCTGGATCGGCTGGAGGGAAAGGATGCGAACGACATCCTCCAGAACTACACGGACGTGATGCCCGGGCGCCCGACGTGGGTGGAGCACCGGCATCCCGACGACGACCTCCGCGCGCACTACGACCGCAAGAAGGCGCATCCGCTCACGAAGATCCACGCGATGCTCGTGCTGGCGGCGGAGCAGCAGACGCGGAACTTCTACGCGACGGTGGGCAACTACTACGCCGACCCGATGGCGCGGCAGCTCTACGCGGAGATCTCCTCGATCGAGGAGCAACACGTCACGCAGTACGAGTCGCTGCAGGATCCGAACGAGCCCTGGTTGGAGAAGTGGCTCCTGCACGAGGCGACGGAGGTCTACTGCTACTTCAGTTGCCTGCAGCAGGAGGGCAACCCGCGGATCAAGCAGATCTGGGAGCAGATGCTCGCCTACGAACTGGGGCACTTGAACTACGTGATGGACCTGTTCCGGCGCGAGGAGAAGCGCGATCCCTTCGAGGTCCTGCCCCGCACGCTGCCGCAGCCGCTGAACTTCGCCAGCCACCGCGACTACGTGCGGGAGGTCTTGCGCGACGAGGTGAACCTGCGGGCGCAGGGCACGCGCTTCGTGCCGGCGGACCAGGAGCCGCAGGACGGGCCCTCGGCGACCTACCGCGACTACCTGAACTCGAAGGGCTCCCCCTCGGAGACGGTCTCCGCGGGATACCGGTGGATGCCGGGTACGGAACTCATCGCCCGGGCGCAGGCGCTCCGGGCGCAGCAGGCGGGGGTGCACTGATGAAGGGACAGCCCACGGACATCGGGATGAACCGGACCGGCGTGCAGATCGCGCCCAAGCTCGCCAAGGAGATGGAGGAGGGCGCGCGCAAGGTGCAGCCGCCGCCGGGGGACGAGGGGAAGATCGCCGAGGTGCGGAACAACTACCACTCCCGCGCCACGCCGGTGGGGACGATGCCGCCGCCCGGCACGATGAAGGGGATGGCCAAGGCGGTGGGCAAGGCGCTGAAGGGAGAGAAGGCGACTGCGCTGCTCGACAAGCTGGGGGAGCGCCTCGCCTTCGAACGGACGGGCGTGCGCCTGTACGAGGCGATGATCACGAAGGTGCTCGCCCTCGGTGAGTTGGACGACATCGGCCTCACCGAGGAGGCGCTCCGCCACCTCCAGGCGGAGGAGCTCGAGCACATGTACCTCGTGCACGAGGCCATCGAGAACATGGGCGCGGACCCGACCGTGCAGACGCCCTGCGCGGACGTGGTCGGCGTGCAGGCGGAAGGTTTGATGCAGGTGCTCGTCGACCCACGGACCACGATCGCCCAGGGGCTCGGCGCGATCCTGAACGCCGAGCTCGTGGACAACGCCTCGTGGGAACTCCTCGTCGAGCTCACGCAGGAAGCGGGCAACGACGAGCTCGCGAACGCCTTCGAGCAGGCGCGACGGACGGAGGAGGAACACCTCCGCAAGGTCCGCGGGTGGTACGAGGCGCTCGCGCGGCGCGAAGCCGAGGGCGTGCCCCACTTCACGCAGCCGAGCTAGCCCATCGCCCCGCGCTGCGGACTGGGGGGACGGGGGGCGTGGACGCACCACGCCCCGCGCGTTTCGCGACGCCTCGTTTCGTGATGTATCGCGGGAGGGGGAGAATCAGCCCCGCATCTCGCGGAAGTGTTCGACGATCGCCGCCTCCACCGGCCCCAGCTCGCCTTCCTCTTCCTCGAGATCGATCCAGATACCGCCGCAGCTCTCGCAGGCCTCGTACCGGAGACCGCGCTTGTCTTCCCCTTCGATGACCGTCATGTCGACCGAGCATTCGGGGCAGGTCACGGAGATCTCCTCCAGGTTCTCACGGCCGCCCAGTCGATCGAGGATCGGAAGGTTGTTGCGCAGGAGGAGGCGGTTGAGGTCGGTGGGGTCGATGAAGACACCGCTGCATTCCGGGCAGCGCTGCAGCGAGATGTCCTCGTTCTCGAGCAGGGTCATCTCGTCGTTGCAGCGGGGGCAGTCCATGGATCTAGGTCTCCGTCGGGAAAGTGGTTGGCGATGCGGATCGCATCGGGAAACACCCTAGCAAAGGCCAATCTTTCCCCGCAATGGGGATGCAAGCGGACCGGGAATCGACCGATGGAGACGACGGCGCGACGGGCGTTCAGCCGTTCGACGTCACCCGTCGGATGTCGGCGCCGAGCGCGCGGAGCTTGGTCTCGATCGCCTGGTAGCCGCGATCGAGGTGATAGACGCGCTGCACCGTCGTCTCCCCGCGGGCGCACAGGCCGGCGAGCACCAGGGAGGCGGAGGCGCGCAGGTCGGTCGCCATCACGGGCGCGCCGGAGAGGCTCTTCACCCCTTTGACCACGGCGGTGCGGCCGTTCACCGAGATGTCCGCGCCCATGCGCGACAGCTCGAGCACGTGCATGAAACGGTTTTCGAAAACATTCTCGGTGATGGTCGACGTGCCCTCGGCAATCGCGAGCGCCGTCATGAGCTGCGCTTGCATGTCGGTGGGGAAGCCGGGGTAGGGCTGGGTCTCGATGCGGGCGGGGAGCAGGCGCTCGGGACCGCGCACGTGCAGACCGTCGTCCGTCTCCTCGATGGAGACGCCGATCTCGCGGAGCTTTTGCACCACCGCCTTCATGTGGTCGGCGTTGCAGTTCTCCACGCGGACGTCGCCCTGGGTCACCGCCGCGGCCACGAGGAAGGTTCCCGCCTCGATGCGGTCGGGGATGACCGCGTGATCGGCGGGCCGCAGGGCATCGACGCCTTCGACGACGATGCGATCGGTGCCGGCCCCTTCGATCTTCGCGCCCATGCCGCGCAGGGCGTTGGCGAGGTCGACCACCTCCGGTTCGCGCGCGGCGTTCTCGAGAATCGTCGTCCCCTCGGCGAGCGTGGCCGCCATCAGGAGATTCTCGGTGCCGGTGACGGTCACCATGTCGAAGGTGATCCGCGCGCCGCGCAGGCGCCGGGCCCGCGCCTGCACGTAGCCGTGCTCCAGGCTGATCTCGGCGCCGAGCTTCTCCAGGCCCTTGATGTGCTGGTCGATGGGCCGGGCGCCGATGGCGCAGCCGCCGGGCAACGAGACGCGCGCCTTGCCGTAGCGCGCGACCAGAGGGCCCAGCGCGAGCACGCTCGCCCGCATCGTCTTGACGAGTTCGTAAGGGGCGATCGGTTCGAGCACGCCCGGAGGCGGCACGTAGACCTGGAGGGCACCGTCGGCGCGGCCGACCTCGCAGCCCATGGAGCGGAGCAGGCGCCCCATGGTGGCGACGTCGGCGAGTTCGGGGACGTTGCGGAAGCGGTGCTGGCCTTCGGCGAGCAGGCTCGCGGCGAGCAAGGGCAGCGCGGCGTTCTTGGCACCGGAGATGCGGACGGAACCGACCAGGCGGTTGCCACCTCGGATGACGATCGAATCCACGGCGGCGAACCTAATGAAAGGCGCTATGTCCAGGCAAGGACGTAACGGTCCCGATGGGTGAAGTCCGGGCGAATTTCGGTCCGGGAAAATCCGGAGCGCTCCAGAAGGGCCGCGACCGCGGGCGGCTGGTCGAGGGCGAGCTCGAGGGCGAGCAGGCCGCCGGGATGGAGGTGCTCCGCCGCGCGATCCGCGATGCGCCGCACCACGTCGAGCCCATCGGGGCCACCGTCCAGGGCCTTGTGCGGCTCCTTGCGCACCTCGGGGGCGAGGCCCGGGATTTCGCCCGATGCCACGTACGGGGGGTTGGAGAGGATGGCGTGGTAGCGGCCGTCGGCGGCATCGAAGAGGTCGCCCACCCGCACGCGCACCCGGTCGCCCACGCCGTGTCGATCGACGTTGCGCGCGGCGACCTCGGCGGCGCCAGGATCGATTTCCGCCAGGTCCACGGCGAGCCTCGGTCGCTCGATGGCCAGGCTGATGCCGATGCAGCCGCTGCCCGCGCAGAGGTCGAGGACCCGTCCCTCGGCATCTTCGGGGAAGTGCTCGAGGCCGAACTGCACGAGCGCCTCCGTCTCCGGCCGCGGCACGAGCACCTTGTCGTTCACGGCGAAATCGCGGCCGAAGAACTCCTTGCGGCCGAGGATGTAGGCGAGCGGCTCGCCGCGGGCGCGCCGCTCGATGCGTTGGCGGTAGGCGGCGAGTTCGGCGGGGGTGAGCGGCTTGTCGAAATCGAGGAGGAGGCGCAGGCGATCGACGCCGAGGGCATCGGCCAGGAGGAGGTCGGCATCGGTCCGGGGCGAGTCGGCTCCCTTCTTCTCCAGGTAGGAGGCGGTCCAGAGGATGGCCCGGCGGACGGTCCAGACGTCGCTCATGCGCTCGCTTGCTCCTGCGACTCGAGGAGCTGCGCCATGTGGTGGTTGCGGCAGGCGATCAGGAGGTCCTGGATGTCGCCGTCGAGCACCGCGTCGAGGTTGTGGCGCGTGTAATTGATGCGGTGGTCGGTGACGCGATCCTGCGGGAAGTTGTAGGTGCGGATCTTCTCGGAGCGGTCGCCGGAGCCCACCATCGAGAGCCGCGCGGCGTCCCGCTCGGCGCGCTGCTTTTCGCGTTCGAGCTCGTAGAGCTTGGCGCGGAGGATGCGCAGCGCCTTGGCGAAGTTCTTGTGCTGGGATTTCTCGTCCTGGCAGACGACGACGATCCCGGTCTCGTAGTGCGTCAGCCGCACGGCGGAATCCGTGGTGTTGACGCTCTGGCCGCCGGGGCCGCCGGCGCGCATCACGTCCTTGCGGTAATCCTTTTCCGTGAGCTGGATGTCGACCTCTTCCGCCTCGGGAAGCACGGCCACCGTGGCGGTGGAGGTGTGGATGCGGCCTTGCGATTCGGTGACGGGCACGCGCTGCACGCGGTGCACGCCCGCCTCGTGCTTGAGCCACGAGTAGGCGCCCTCGGCCTGAATGAGGACCTGCGCCTCCTTGATCCCGCCCATGTCGGTCGGATGCTGGCCCAAGACCTCCACCTTCCAGCCCTGCCGCTCGGCGTAGCGCAGGTACATGCGCAGAAGGTCGGCGGCGAAGAGCGCGGCCTCTTCTCCCCCGACGCCCTGGCGGATCTCGAGGATCGCGTTGCGGTCGTCGGCGGGATCCTTGGGGAGCATGAGCAGGCGCAGGTCTCGTTCGAGGTTCTCGGCCCGCTCCCGCAGGACGGGGAGCTCCTCTTTGGCCATCTCGCGGATCTCGGGATCCTTCTCCTCGAGCAGGCTGCGGGTGTCTTCGATCTGCGCCTGCACCGAGCGGAGCTCGCGGTAGGTGCGGACGATCGGCTCGAGCTGGCTCTGCTCCTTGGTGAGCTTCCGGTAGCGCTCGATGTCCGCGAGGACTTCCGGGTCGGAGAGCTCGCTCGTCACGCGCTCGAACCGGCGCTCGATGTCTTCCAACTTCTGTCGCATCGACACGATGAAAAACCGCCGGCGATGCGCCGGGATGCCGGCGCGGGGGGGCGGCATCCTAGGGGTGCGCCCCGGGCCGGGTCAACTCCGGAGAAGGTAGCTCGATTTCACCGTTTTCTCGCCCTTGCCGGGGAAGAAGGCGGTGACGCGATCGTCCTGGACCTCGAGGACTTCGCCCTCCCCGAAGGCCGGATGGCGCACGCGCTGCCCGGGGCCGAGGCGCGCCGGTTTGCGCGACGGCGCCGGCTTGGGCGGGCGGTGCAGGGGACGCGGGCGGCGGCCCTTGGCGCGCGCCTCCTCCTCCCGCGCCCGCGCCACCCGCAGCTCCTCCTCCCGGGCGCGGCGGTCTAGCTCGGCCTTGCGGCGCGTCTCGATCGCGCGGGCGCGTCGGCGCACGCAGTTGTCGCAGCGGCCGCAGTCCTCGTCGGCCGCGTCGCCGAAGTAGGCGAGGAGGATGCGGGTGCGACAGAGGGTGGAGGTGGCGTAGCGCACCACGGCGTCGAGGCGTGCGCGATCCTCCTTGCGCTTGTCCTCGTAGCGGTGCGCGATGGCGCCGAGTTCCTCGTCGGACGGGAGCGGGCCGGCGAGACCGGCCCGACCCTCCTCCTCCCGCGCCACGCCGGCGTCGGTGAGCAAGGAGAGGACGACGCGGACGAGCCGGACGGGAAGGCCGGTGCGCTCGGCGAGATCGCGCGGCGAGGCGCCCTCCGGCTCGAGGGCGCGCGCCACCTGGACGACCTCCTCCCTGCGCGGGTAGCGGCCGCCGAGGAAGTAGGTCTGCACGCGGCGATCGCCCGGGTGGTAGAGGAGGATGCAGCGCGCCGGAAGTCCGTCGCGCCCCGCGCGGCCCGCCTCCTGGAAATAGGCTTCGAGCGAGCCGGGCATCTGCGCGTGGATGACGAAGCGGATGTCGGCCTTGTCCACGCCGAGGCCGAAGGCGTTGGTGGCCACGATGACTCGGGGGGAGGGGCCCGCCATGAAGGCGCGCTGCACCTCCTCGCGCTCCTTGGCGCGCATCTGCCCGTGATAGCGGTCCGCGTCGATGCCGCTCTGCCGCAACAGCGCCGCGAGCTCCTCGGCCTGCTGCACCGTGGCGCAGTAGACGATGCCCGCACCCTCGAGCTGCTGCAGAAGCTCCACGAGCCGCCGCCGCCGTCCGTGCTCGGTGCGCACCGGAATCACCGCGAAGGCGAGGTTGGGGCGCTCGAGGCCGGCGAGGAGGACGCGTGCGTCGCGCATGCCGAGCTGGCGCACGATGTCCTCGGTCACGCGCTCGGTGGCGGTGGCGGTGAGCGCGAGGATCGGGGGACGGCCGAGCGCCTCCGCGGCGGCGTGCAGGGCGAGGTAGGCGGGGCGGAAATCGTGGCCCCACTGGGAGACGCAGTGCGCCTCGTCGACCACGAAGAGCTGCGGCCGCGCCTTGCGCAGCAGCTCGCGAAACTTCGGATCGTCGAGCCGCTCGGGCGTGACGTAGACGAGGCGGGGATGGTCGTGCGCGATGGCGTCCAGGCTCCGCTTCTGCTCGCGGTCGCTCATCGTGGAGTTGAGCATCACCACGCTGACGCCGAGGGCGCGGAGCTTGTCGACCTGATCCTGCATCAGGGAGATGAGGGGGGAGACCACGATGGTGGCCCCCGGGAGCACCAGCGCGGGAAGTTGGTAGGTGAGGCTCTTGCCCCCGCCCGTGGGCAGGATGGCGAGCACGTCCTCCCTTCGGAGCACGTGCTCGAGGATGGTGCGCTGGCCCGGGCGGAGCGCCTCGATGCCGAACCGCTTTTGCGCGATGCGCTCCAGATCGTCGACGCTCGCGACCACCCCGTTTCGGTCCATTCGAAACAGCCTATCCATCTTCCGGGCCGATGGCGAGCGGGTCCCTCGCGATCGCGCCCGCGTGCGATCCCGGGAAACACCCGAGACAATCGGGCCCATCCCGGGATAGCTTGCGCGCGGACGAGCGATGGGCGAGACCGAGCGCAACATCAAGCTGACCCTCGAGTACGACGGGACCGATTTCCTCGGCTGGCAGGTCCAGGCGGCGGGGAGGACGGTCCAGGCCGAGTTGGAAAAGGGGCTCGCTCGGCTCCTGGGCCACGAGGTGCGGGTGGTCGGCGCGGGGCGCACCGACTCGGGCGTGCACGCCCTCGGCCAGGTGGCGAACTTCCGCACGGCGCGCCACCTCCCGCGCGACGCCTACCTGAAGGGCCTGAACGGCATCCTCCCGCGCGACATGGCCGTGGTGGACGTGGAGGAGGTCGCGCCCGACTTCTGCGCGCGCCGCTCGGCCTCCGGCAAGCGCTACGTGTATCGCATCTCCAACCGCCCGGTGCGCTCGCCCCTGCGGCGCCGCACCCACTGGGAGATCTTCCGCCCGCTGGACGTGGAGGCGATGCGCGCGGCGGCAATCCACTTCGTGGGCCGGCACGACTTCGCCGCCATGCGGGCGTCGGATTGCACGGCGCCGACCACCGTCCGCGATCTCTTCCGCCTGGACGTGGACGCTTTCGGCGACGAGATCGTCCTCGCCTTCGAGGCCACCGCCTTCCTCAAGCAGATGGTCCGCAACATCGTCGGCACCCTGGTCGAGGTGGGCATGGGTAAGCGCCGGCCGGAGGAGATGCCGGATCTGCTCCACTCCCGGGACCGAAGGCTCGCCGGCGAGACGGCGCCCGCCCACGGCCTCGTGCTCGAGCGCGTCTGGTACAACCGCCGGCCTTGATCGGGTACGCTTCGAGGATGGACCTCGAGCTCGGCGGCAAGTGCGCCATCGTCACGGGTGGCTCCCGGGGCATCGGTCTGTCGATCGCGCGCGCCCTCGCACGGGAGGGCTGCTCGCTCGGTCTGGTGGCGCGGGGGCGCCAGGGGTTGGAGGCGGCGGCCGAGGAGCTGCGCCGGACGGGCGCGATCGTGGAGATCGAGCCGGCCGACGTCACCGATCCGCTGGAGCACGATCGCGCGATCGCGCGGCTGGTCGATCGCCTCGGCGGCGTGGACGTCGCGGTGGCGAACGCCGGCGGCTCGCAGCCCGGGAACGTCTTCGCTCCGGACGAGGTCTGGCGACAGCAGTGGGAGCTCAACTTCATGTCGGCGGTCCGGCTCTTCCGGGCGGTCGCTCCCACGATGGGACGGAGAGGCGGCGGATCCTTCGTGATCGTCTCCTCGATCTCGGGCCTGGAGGCCTTCGGCCGCGCTTCCTACGTGGCGGCGAAGACGGCGCTGCACGGCTTCGCCAAGTCCGCGGCGCTCGAAGCGGCGAAGATGGGCATCCGCGTCAACTGTGTGGCGCCGGGGGCGATCCTCTTCCCGGGCGGATCCTGGGACGAGCGCAGGAAGCGGGATCCCGAGGTCTTCGCGGAAGTGGAGAGTTCCATCGCCTGGCAGCGGCTGGGCCGACCGGAGGAGGTGGCGGACGTCGTGGCCTTCTTGGCTTCGGCGCGGGCCTCCTGGGTGACGGGAGCGGTGGTGGTGGTCGACGGCGGCCAGACGCATCGGATCGCATGACCGAGGGCAAAGCGATGAAGCGGCATCGATACGCATGGAACGCGTTCTTGGGCTTGGCGCTGGCGTTCGGCGCCTGTGGGGGCGAGCCCGATCCGGTCGACGGAGGGGACGGCGGGGGGACCGGGAAGGCGCCGCCGGTGGCCTCGTTGGAGGTGTCGCCGCTCTCGCTCGTCGTGGGCGTCAACGAGCAGCGGACGATCGAAGCCCGCCCGCTCGACGCCGAAGGCCATCCGCTCGACGTTCCCGTCTTCTTCACCTCGGCGGATCCGAACGTCGCCCTGGTGAGCGATACGGGCGTCGTCACGGGGCGGGCGAAGGGGCAGACCCTGATCCAGATCCGCTCCGGGCGGCAGGGCGCCACCGTCGCGGTGACGGTCGAGGGGCGCGCCGCGATCTTCTCCGGATCTCCCCAGAGCCTGAAGATGGGGCTGGGCGAGGAGGACACGCTCGACATCGCCTTGCAGGACGAGGACGGCGAGGATCTCAGCCTGAACCGGATCACC
>Ga0079224_100015297_pt1 | contig 10746 bp, 11 predicted proteins | sample Stecom2015_FD_80414 | JGI IMG/M metagenome (GOLD analysis project Ga0079224, IMG submission 80414) | Agricultural soil microbial communities from Utah to study Nitrogen management - Steer compost 2015 | ecosystem: Environmental > Terrestrial > Soil > Agricultural land | place: USA: Utah...
GCGACCGAAGAACTGCGCAAGGAGCTGGTCGCGCATGTGCGCCAGCAGATCGGACCGATCGCCTCGCCGGACCTGATCCAGTGGGCGCCGGGTCTGCCGAAGACCCGCTCCGGCAAGATCATGCGCCGCATCCTGCGCAAGATTGCCGAGAACGAGTATTCCAGCCTCGGCGACACCAGCACGCTGGCGGATCCCAGCGTGGTGGAAGATCTGGTCAACAACCGGATGAATCGCGGATAAGCGGGCCTCCGGCCCGCTCCGGGCCGGAACCTTCCTGGTGCGGTGCTGTTAAGCCTCCATGGCACCGCAACAGGACCCGAACATCACCAATCCGAAAGACTGGGATACCAGACAGCGCGTCATGGAGCCCACACAGGCGCGGTCCGGCGTGAAGACCGGCCATATGCGCTATGTGCTCGGCTTCGGCCTGGCCGGCATCGTCATCGCCTTCTTCCTCGTCTGGTATTTCCTGATCCGCGTCTAGCCCGGTTGACGGTCCGGCTCAGATCCATCCGCCATCCACGATGAAGGCCTGCCCCGTGCAGCGCCGGCTGTCGTCGGCGGCGAGCCACAGCACCATGCGGGCGACATCGGGCGGGTAGAGCTTCTCCTTGAGCGCCTGCTTGCGCAGCAGTTCCTGTTCGCCTGCCGGCGTCAGCCAGAGGGTTTCCTGCCGCTCGGTCATGATCCAGCCGGGCATGACGCAGTTGACCCGGATGTTGTGCGGGCCGAGCTTGCGGGCCAGGCTGCGGGTCAGTCCGTTCACGCCGGCCTTCGCTGCCGTATAAAGCGGCAGGTCAGGCTCGCCCACCACCCAGCTGATCGATCCCATGTTGATGATCGAGCCGCCGCCCGACTGCTTCATGTCGGGCAGCACGGCCTGGGTGGCATAGACCTGATGCTTCAGGTTCACCGCCATGCGCGATTCGAAATAATCCGGCGTGATCTCCTCGATGTCGTGGCGATCATCGCTGGCGGCGTTGTTGACCAGCACGTCGATGCTGCCCAGCCGCTCGCTGACGCCGGCGATGGCGTCCTGCAGGGCCTCGATATCCGTCAGATCGCAGGGCAGGAACAGCGGTCGCGGATGCCCGTCGGCGGCGATGCGCTCGACCAGCGCCTCGGACGGCGCCTGTGCGATGTCGAGAAAGGCCACGCGCGCGCCCTGTTCGGCGAAATGCTCCACGATGGATGCCCCGATTCCGCTGCCGCCACCCGTGACCAGCACCACCCTGTCACGGAGGCTTGGGTAGATCGCGAAACTGCCTGCCATGATTCCTCCGCCTCGTCCTCCGGCGATTCAGAAACACGGGAAAGGAAAAATTGTGGCAGAGAATAGGGGGCGGCCCGGCGGCATGCGGTTCCCGGCTGACCGGGGCGATCTATCTCATCCGGACGGAACGACGGAGCGGCAGATGCGGACGAGTCTTCAGCTGATGATCACGGGTTTGCTGGCGGGACTGCTGGCTCCGGGCGGGTCCGCCCTGGCGCAGGATGTCGAGACCCGCAGCAGCGAGGCCGGGTTGCTGCGCGTCGTGACCGTCGCGAAGGGACTGGAAAATCCCTGGGCGCTGCAGTTCCTGCCCGATGGCCGCATGCTGGTCACCGAACGGCCCGGACGGATCCGGATCGTCGCCAGGGACGGCAGCCTGTCGGCGCCGCTGGCGAACGTGCCGGAGGTTTTCGCCTCGGGCCAGGGCGGCCTGCTGGATCTGCATCTCGATCCGGATTTCGCCTCCAGCCGCAGGCTCTATTTCAGTTATGCCGAGCCGGGCGAAGGCGGCGCCGGCACCGCAATGGCCTCCGCCCGCTTCGCCGAGACGCGGCTGGAGGATGTCACGGTGATCTTCCGGCAGCAGCCGAAAATGTCCGGCGGCAATCATTTCGGCAGCCGCATCGTGGTCGATCGCGGGGGCAGACTGTGGCTCGGGATGGGTGAACGCTTCCGCTTCGATCCGGCGCAGGATCTGCGCACGCATCTCGGGAAGGTGGTGCGGCTGGAAAAGGACGGCAGTGTACCGCCCGACAATCCTTTCGTCGGCCGCGGCGATGCATTGCCGGAAATCTGGTCCTACGGCCACCGCAATATCCAGGGCATGGCGCTGCATCCCGCGACCGGCCAGGTCTGGCTGCATGAGCACGGCGCCCGCGGCGGCGACGAGATCAACATTCCGGAAGCGGGAAAGAATTACGGCTGGCCGGTGATCGCATATGGCGTGCATTACTCGGGGCAGAAGATCGGCATCGGCACCGAGGCGCCCGGCATGGAACAGCCGCTGCTGCACTGGACGCCATCCATCGCGCCGGCCGGCATGGCATTCTATACGGGAGACAGGATCCCGGCCTGGAAGGGCAATCTGTTTGCCGGTTCCCTGGTCTTCCGCAGCATCCAGCGCGTCGTGCTGGACGGTACCCGCGTGGTCGCGCAGGAGCGGATCGAGCTGGGCAGCAATATCCGCGATGTGCGCGACGGACCGGACGGATATCTTTACGCCGTCACGGATTCCTCGAATGGCCGCATCCTGCGGCTGGAGCCGGGCGGCTGATGCTCAGCCCAGTTCGCCGGTCGCGGCGTTGTAGTTGTTGATGATCTTGTGCAGCACGTCGAGCATGTTGCGCTGGATCGGATCCTGGCCGTTGAGGATCAGGGTCAGCGCCACGCGGGTGATGCCGAGCTTGGATGCGACATTGTCCAGAGTGATGCCGCGGGCGCGGCAGGCATAGTTGACGGTGTCGAAGGACCCCTTGTCGAGAAACACGCGGCCCCATTCGTCACGGCCGGTGAGGCGGATCGGCTTGATCTCCGGCGTGGCCGGCCCGGCCTGACGGCGGGGCGCGGCCGGTGCGGCAACAGCCGGGCGCGGCGCGCTGCCGGAACGTGCCGGCGGCCGCCAGTCGGGATCACGTTCGAAAACCTCCAGCTGGGGCGCCTGGTCCATCAGATGCTGCAGCATCTTGCGCATGCTGCCGAGGATGTCGTCGGCGCCGCCGTCGCTGCCCGGCGCATCCCGCAGCAGGCCGCTGATTTCCTCGAGGCGCTTCATGCGGGTGGCGAAGAATTCCCGCGCGCCGAATGGGAGGGCAGCCCGGGTCTCGATCAGGTTCTCGAGATAGCTCTGTTTGACATCGATTTCGATCTTGAGGATCTTGGCGCGCATCTGCGCCACATAGCGCCGCAGCTCGTCGCGCCGGCCCGTTTTCAGCACCGAGAGACGACCCTCGGCCACTTCGGCGGCCTGGTGGAATTCGTCGACCAGCCCGGAGAACTTGCGGAAGCTGGAAACGGTGGACCGTTTCTCGTCCGGGTCCTCCGTGAACCTGAAGATCTGCATCGCCCGCTGCTCGATCTTCGAGATCAGCTCGTTGGCTTCCTGGTTATGGGCCTGATTGTCCGTCGCGGTGTTCATCGCTCAGAATCTGCCCGCACTTGGTTAGAATGATATTAACATAGCCGTCTAAAACGGGTGACGGAACCGCTCGGTTCGCCAAAAGCGATCAGATGATGCCAGTCACGCCGCCTGTCGCAGGCCCTCGCGTTCGACCAGGGTCGCGGTCCGCTCGAGCGCCCGCTCGAAACGATCGAACATCTCGTCGATCTCCGCTTCCTCGATGATCATCGGCGGGCAGAAGGCCATGCTGTCGCCGGCGACGGCGCGCTGGATCAGGCCTTCCTCCTGCGCGAATGCCATGCAGGCGGCACCGACGCCCGCTGCGGGGGCGAAGGCGCGCTTGCTCGCCTTGTCGGCCACCAGTTCGACCGCGCCGATCAGGCCCATGCCGCGCACCTCGCCGACCAGCGGATGTTCGGCGAGCCGCCGCAGCCGGGCCTGGAAGCGCGGCGCCACCCGGTTGACATGGCCGAGAATGTCGCGCTCGCGATAGAGGTCCAGCGCGCGCACCGCCACGGCGGCCGATACCGGATGGCCGCCATAGGTGAAGCCATGGCCGAAAGTGCCGATCCGGCCGGAATTGTCGCGGATCACGTCATAGACCTTCTCCGGCACCAGGACGGCCGAGATCGGCAGATAGGCGCCCGACAGCTGCTTGGCGCAGGAAAGGAAATCCGGCTGATAGTCGAGTGCTTCCGCGCCCCATTGCCGGCCGGTGCGGCCGAAGCCGCAGATCACCTCATCCGAGACGCTGAGGATGTCGTATCTGCGCAGGACGGCCTGCATCGCCGGGAAATAGCCCTGCGGCGGCACGATCACGCCGCCGGCACCCATGATCGGCTCGGCGAAGAAAGCCGCGATGCTGTCGGGGCCTTCCTGCTGGATGAAGGTTTCGAGGTTGCGCGCCAGCCGGGCGACGAAATCCGCCTCGCTCTCGCCGGGCTCGGCAAAGCGGTAATGATGCGGGCAGTCGACATGCCTGATGCGGGCGATCGGCAGGTCGAAATCGCGGTGATTGGCCGGCAGTCCGGTCAGGCTGGCCGTCGCGATTGTGACCCCGTGGTAACCGCGGTTGCGCGACAGGATGGTCTTCTTGTCGGGCTTGCCGCGCGCATTGTTGTAATACCAGATCAGCTTGATCAGCGTGTCGTTGGCGGCCGAGCCGGACTCGGCGAAGAAGACCTTGCCGACCGGCACCGGGCTGAGCGCCTTCAGGCGCTCGGCCAGTTCCACCACGGGCGGTGTCGTCTTGTGACCGAAGCCGTGGTAGAAGGGCAGCTTGCGCATCTGCTCGATGGCGGCATCGACCAGCGCCGGCTCGCTGAAGCCCAGCCCCGCGCACCACAGCCCGGCCAGGCCCTCGATATATTCGCGCCCCTGGTCGTCATAGACGTAGATGCCCTTGCCGCGCTCGATCACCAGCGGACCCGCGGTCTCGTGCTTCACCAGGTTGGTATAGGGGTGCAGCACATGGGCGATGTCGCGGGCGGACATCGAATTGGGGATCTGGTTTTTCGGGCTCTGAACGGTCATTGGCGTCCTCCGGGGGGACCGTCAGTAGACGGCGAAAAGCCGCGCCTGTCAAAAAGCGCGCATCTCCGGCTCTGTGCGCCGGGCGGAGGGGCCGCTAGAGTCGCGCCATGACGCAGCCGAACATCACCCTGACCTCACCGGCCGACGGGCTGCTGCTGCAGGGCTACGAATGGCTTCCCGCCGGCACGCCGCGGGCCATCGTGCTGATCGCCCATGGCATGGCCGAGCATGCCGGGCGGTATGCGCGTTTTGCCGCGGCGCTGAACCAGGCGGGATTCGCCGTCTATGCCTTCGACCACCGGGGCCATGGCCATTCGGCGCGCGGCAGCGCCGGGCTGGGCCATTTCGCCGACCGGGACGGCTGGAACCGCGCAGTCGTCGATCTCGCCGCCGCGGGCGAACTGGCGCGGCAGCGCCATCCGGGGCTGAAGCTGCTGCTGTTCGGCCATTCCATGGGATCCTTCATGGCGCAGCAGTTCCTGTATGAATACGGCTCGCGGCTGGCCGGCTGCGTGCTCTGCGCCTCCAGCGGCAAGCCGCCGGCGATTGCCGTGCTCGGCCGCCTGATCGCGCGGCTGGAACGTCTGCGGCTGGGCCGGCGGGGCATCAGCATGCTGATCCACAACATGTCCTTCGGCGCCTTCAACAGGCGCTTCGAACCGTCGCGCACGCCGTTCGACTGGTTGTCGCGGGACGCCGCCGAAGTCGACAAATATGTCGCCGATCCCTTCTGCGGCTTCCCCATCACCGTGCAGTCCTGGATCGATTTCCTCGATGGCCTGGATGCCATGGCGCGGCCGGCGAACCAGGCGCGGATTCCGAAGACGCTGCCGGTGCTGGTGATTGCCGGCACTCACGACCCGGTTTCGGGCGGTGGCAAGGGCCTGCGGCAATTGCTGGAGGCCTATGGGGCGGCAGGTCTGAGCTGGGTCGAAAGCCGCTTCTACGACAAGGCCCGCCACGAACTGCTGAACGAGACCAACCGCGATGCGGTGACGGCCGATATCGTGGCCTTCCTGGAGCGCTGTCTGGGAACCGGCTAGCGCGCGCCGGTAACGGTCTCGGCGTCGACGGCGGGCACGGCGTCCAGATTGTCGAAGACGCGATGCAACAGCTCCTTGAGCTGCTGCGCTTCCGTTTCGCTCAGGCCCGCCAGGGCCGTCTTTTCCAGATTCTGCGCCACCGGTGTGAGGCGGGCGCTCAGGTCTTCGCCGGCCGGCGAGATCCGGATTGCGATGGCACGCGCGTCCTCGGTATCGCGGTCACGGGTCACCAGGCCGCCGGCCTCCAGGCTGCTGACGAGCCGTGACAGGGTGGAGATCTCGATGCTGGTGCGGCAGGCGAGTTCGGTGAGCCGCTGGCCGTTGCGCTCGCGCAGGGCGGCCAGCACGCGCCAGTCGGGCAGCGAGATGCCCTCGCGGCGCAGCACGGCACTGAAGCGCGCAGCCATCGCTACGCCGGCGCGATTGATCAGATAGGGAAGATAATCGTCCAACCGCAGCGGCACGCCGGGCTCCGCGGAAGCGGCAGGAGGGGACTGGGCCGCCATGCCTGCCGGATTCGGCATGCCTTACGCGCCGAGCTTTCCGAGCACCGCTTCGATCTTCTGGCGCATCGTCGCGGCGTTGAAGGGCTTGACCATGTAATTGTTCACGCCGGCCTGGATCGCGGTCTTCACCATTTCGGTGTCGCGCTGGCCGGTCGCCATGATGAAGGGCATGCGCTTGGTGAGCGGATTGCTGCGGATTGTCTTCAGCAGGGTCAGTCCGTCCATCCCGTCCATGTTCCAGTCCGAGATGATCAGGTCGAACTTGTTGGAATTCATCGCTGTCAGGGCTTCCGCGCCGTTCTTCGCTTCGACGACGTTCCTGATGCCGATTTCCTGCAGGCAGTAGCGAGCGATGCCGCGCATGCTCATCTGGTCGTCTACGATCAGAACCCGGAGTGTACTGGCCGAAGGCATCTGCCCCTCACATCCTTTCAATCAAGCCGGGCCTTCCTGGCCCGCGCCGCCGCGCCTGATGCGCCCTTGATACCCGCTATCTAGCTTAAAAAACGAGCTTTCTCAACGCTGTTTGCACCGGTTCAGGATCTCGGCCGCGATCTGCCCGATCGCTACCTCTGCCTGTACCCCGCCCATCAGTTTCGCTGCCTTGGGCATGCCGTAGACCAGGCTGGTCGACTCGTCCTGACCGATGGTCTGGGCGCCCGCATCGAGCATCTTCTTGAGCCCCACGGCACCGTCCTTGCCCATGCCGGTCAGGATGACCCCGATCGCATTATGGCCGGCATGCTCGGCGACCGAGCTGAACAGGACGTCGACGGAGGGGCGGTGGCCGGAGACCGGCGGATCATGGTTAAGCTTGGTGTAATAGTGGCCCCCCGAGCGGTGCAGCGTCAGGTGATAGTCGCCCGGAGCAATATATACGTGGCCGGGAAACACCCGGACATTGTCCTTGGCCTCGGTCACCGTGACCGCCGAAAGGCTGTCCAGGCGGGCGGCAAAGCTGCCGGTGAAGCGCGGCGGCATATGCTGGGTGATCAGGATCGGCGGGCTGTCCGGCGGCAGGATGGTGATGACCTCCTTCAGCGCCTCGACACCGCCGGTGGAGGAGCCGATCGCCACGATGATGTCCGTGGAGGTGAAGCCCGGACCCGGCGTCAGCCGCCGGGTCGCCTGGCCTTCGGCCGGCCTGGAACGCGCCACCACGCGGGCGGTCGAGGCGGTCTTGACCTTGGCGATCAGCTCGTGGCGGATCTCCTCCAGCGCATGCTTGATGTCCAGGGTCGGCTTCGGGACGAAGTCGACGGCGCCCATTTCCAGCGCCTGCATGGTGATCGCGGCGCCCTTCTGGGTCAGCGTCGAGACCATCACCACCGGCATCGGCCGCAGCCGCATGATCTTCTCGAGGAAGGAGATGCCGTCCATGTTCGGCATCTCGACGTCCAGCGTGAGCACGTCCGGATTCAGTTCCTTGATCATGCTCCGGGCGATCAGCGGGTCGGGCGCGGCGCCCACCACCTCGATTTCGGGGTCGCTGGACAGTGCGGCGGTCAGCAGCTGGCGGATCAGCGCGCTGTCATCGACGATAAGGACCCGGATTTTCTTGCCAGCCAATGAGGGCCTCACGCGATCTTGCGATGGATGTTGCGGCCGAGCAGCTTGAACCGCTCGGTGATGCCGAACAGGTTCTCCGAATGGCCGATGTAGAGAAAGCCGCCGGGCGCCAGCAGGTTGGCGTAGCGGTCGAACAGCGTGCGCTGGGTGTCCTTGTCGAAGTAGATCACCACGTTGCGGCAGAAGATCACGTCGAACGGGCCCTTCATCGGCCAGGGTTCGATCAGGTTGAGGTATTTGAAGCTGATCAGCGCCCGTGCCTCGGCGCAGAGCCTGACCTTGTCCGGCCCGTGCGGCTCGAAATACTTCGAAGCGATCTCGTGGGGAATGCCTTCCAGCGCGCTGGCATTGTAGACGCCTTCGGCACCGCGCCGCACCATCTCGGTGTCGATGTCGGTCGCGAGGATTCTCGCATCCCACTGTTTGATGTCGGGCATCGCGCGCAGCAGCGTGATGGCGATCGAGTAGGGTTCCTCGCCCGAGGAACAGCCGGCTGACCAGATGCGCAGCCGGCGGCCGCCCGTCGCGGCGCGGGCGCGGATCTCCTGCAGCGCCTGGCCGGCGAGATGCTCGAAATGGTGGTTCTCGCGGAAGAACTTGGTGAGGTTGGTGGTCAGCGCATTCAGCGTGGCGCCGAGTTCCTCACGGCCGGCATCGGAGCCGATGAACTCGATATACTGCCGGAAACTCTGCATGCCGAGGCGGCGCAGCCGCTTGGCCAGCCGGGCATAGACCATGTTGTGCTTGGTCGGCCCGAGCTCGATTCCGGTGCGCTCCTTCAGCATGGCGCGCAGGAAGGCGTAATCCTCGCCCGAAAAGCTGAATTCGCGATCCTCGGGTCCGGGCGCGTCCACAATCCCCTTTTCGAGGCGCGTGCGGATGTCGGCGTTCATCGATCTGTCCGGGCGACCGGGTTCAGGCGGCGCTGGCCTGCTCGGAGGGGCTACTCAGCATCGGGCGGGTGCTGCTGTCGGCGGCTTCCAGCATGCGGCCGGAGAACATCCGCTCCAGGCCGATGAGGCCGACCATGCGCTCGCCGACGGTGATCAGGCCTTCCATGAAGCCGACGCCGTTGACCTGCTCCATGCTCGGCATGGCGCGGATCTCGTCCTCGTTGATCGTGATGATGTCGGAAACCGCGTCGACCAGGATGCCGACAATCCGCGACGCCACCGACACGATGATGACGACGTTGTACTTGTCGGGCTCGGTGCGCGGCATGCCGAAGCGGGCACGCAGGTCGAAAATCGGCACGATGGCGCCGCGCATGTTGATGACGCCGCGGACCACCTCGGGCGTGTTCGGCAGCGGCGTGGTTTCCGACCAGGCGCGGATCTCGCGCACGGCCATGATGTCGACGCCGTATTCCTCGTTGCCAACCGTGAAGGAGACAAGCTGCACGGTACGGCTCGACCGGGCCTGCTGCTCGCTGCTCTGTTCTGCGGCTGTCATTACCTACTCCACCCTTTACGCGCTGGCCTGCAGGGCCGGTGCGGCGAGTTGCCGGTTCTGATTGCCCGGCCGCTGCGTCTCATTCTCGGCAATATGCTTGATTCCCGCAACATCGAGGATGAGCGAGACGCGGCCGTTGCCGAGGATGGTCGCCGCGCCGACGCCGCGGATCGGATCGAAGTTCTCTTCCAGGCTTTTGATCACGACCTGCTGCTGGCCGATGATCTCGTCCACCACCAGGCCCATCTTGGAGCCGTCTTCCAGCTCGACGATGATCACCAGGGCCTTGGTCGGATCGTCGATGCCGTTCTGCACCTTGAAGATGCGGTGCAGGTAGACCAGCGGCACGTATTCGCCGCGGATCCGCAGCACCTCGCTGGAATTCGCCACCATGTTGATCTGGTCCGGCTCCGGCCGCAGGCTTTCCACGATATTGGCCAGCGGCAGGATGTAGGACTGGTCGCCGACCTTGAGCACCATGCCGTCCAGCACCGCCAGCGTCAGCGGCAGGGTCAGGATGAAGGACGAGCCCTGGCCGGGGCGCGACTGGATGTGCACGCGGCCGCCAAGCGACTGGATGTTCTGGCGCACGACGTCCATGCCGACGCCGCGGCCGGAAATGTTCGACACCGTATCGGCGGTGGAGAAGCCCGGCAGGAAGATCAGGTTGTCGATCTCCTCGTTGCTCAGGACCGCATCGGGCGGAATCAGTTTCTTCTCCAGCGCCTTCTTCATCACCTTGTCGCGGTTGATACCGCGGCCGTCGTCGCTGATCTCGATGACGATGCGGCCGCCGCGCTGGTCGGCCGAGACGTGGATCACGCCTTCCGCCGGCTTGCCGGCGGCGATGCGTTCCTCCGGCGTCTCGATGCCGTGATCGCAGGAATTGCGGATCATGTGGGTCAGCGGGTCGCCCAGCTGCTCGATCACCGTCTTGTCGATCTCGGTGTTCTCGCCGCTCATGTCGAGGCGGATCTTCTTGTTCGTCGCTACCGCCAGTTCGCGGACCAGGCGGGGCAGGCGCGCAAACACGCTCTTCACCGGCTGGGCGCGCATGGCCATCACGCTTTCCTGCAGGTCGCGGATGTGATGCGACAGCTCGGCGAGGCCGTTGGCCAGTTCGGGATGCTGGTCGGCATGCAGGTGTTCGGTCTGCTGCGCGATCATCGCATGGGTGATCACCAGCTCGCCGACCATGTTGACCAGCTTGTCGACGCGGTCGAGATCGACGCGGATCGAGCGGACGGCCTTGCC
>Ga0079224_100015299_pt1 | contig 10745 bp, 8 predicted proteins | sample Stecom2015_FD_80414 | JGI IMG/M metagenome (GOLD analysis project Ga0079224, IMG submission 80414) | Agricultural soil microbial communities from Utah to study Nitrogen management - Steer compost 2015 | ecosystem: Environmental > Terrestrial > Soil > Agricultural land | place: USA: Utah...
AGGATCTCGGCAGGTCGGATCGGGTCGGCTCAGGTCCCGCCCGCGCCAGCGATGGGAGCGCGGGCGGACGGATCAGGTCTGACCAGGTCGCCGCCGCGTCGCGTGTGCCGTCCCGACGCGGCCGATCAGGTCCGCCTTCGCCGCGCCTGCGCGAATGAGCGCGGCTCCCGCGCGCCTACCGGCCCTCGGCGGAGGCGGGAGAGCGCCCGAGCCTATGGATCGACCGCCAACGCATCTGGTAAACTCGGGGTTCTGCCTGCCTCTGGATGGCCCCTTCGTGCGGAAGTGGCGGAATTGGCAGACGCGCTAGCCTCAGGAGCTAGTGGCCGCAAGGCCGTGGAGGTTCGAGTCCTCTCTTCCGCACCAGTCTTCTCGAGCAGTCCGCATCCCTGTTGACCGGCTCATTGCGCGTGGCGACGCTCGCGTGCGTCCCGCCTGGCGCGCGTCTTCAGGGCAGGTGCGCGAGCAGCCGCTCGCCGAGCAGGCCGTGCGTCCAGGTCTGCCAGAATTCTTACAATGACCGCGAGCCGAGGGCTCTTCCCGAACCCGCAATAGATCCGCAATCCGCAATCGGAACGATGCCCCTCATCCTCATCGACACCGGCACCACCAACACGCGCGTCTGGCGCGTCGAGCACGGCGAGCCCGTGCGGCGCATCGACCGCGCGGTCGGCGTGAGGGACACGGCAGCAGAAGGGTCTCCGGCGCGGCTCCATGCCGCGCTGCGTGAAGCCATCGCCGAAGCGGACGGCGGTGACGACCTCCCGATCGTCGCGGCGGGCATGGCGACCTCGCCGCTCGGCATCGCCAACGCCGGACACGTGCACACACCCGCCACGGTCGCATCGCTGGCCGCCGGCTGCCAGCAGGTCAGCGTGCCGACGGTTGCGGCGCGTGCGATTGTCCTGATTCCGGGTGTGCGGACACATGGCGGCGGTGAAGCGACGTCGCCCGAAGCCCGCGCGGGCGCCGCACTGGCTGCCGACGTCATGCGCGGCGAGGAGACGCTCGCGATTGGCCTGCTGCAGTCAGGCACGCTCGCGCCCGGCGACGTGCTGTTCACGTTCGGCTCGCACTGGAAAGCCATCGGGATCGACGCGGAGGGACGGATAGCCTGGAGCCGCACGGCCCTCACCGGCGAGCTTCTCGACGCCGTCCGGCGCCACACCGTCCTCGCCGCGAGCCTCGACGGGGCACCGCCGGATGCGCCCGATCCGGCGTGGTGCGCCGCGGGCGCCAGCGCTGTCGCCCGCCATGGCGTCGCACGCACGCTGTTCGGCATCCGGCTGCTCGATCAGACGCGCGGCGCGACGCCGGCGGAGCGGTTTGCTTTCCTGCTGGGGGCACTGGCCGGCGACGCGCTTCCCGCGCTGCTTGGCGACGGACCCGCAACCGGCTCGCGGCTCGTGCTGACGGGCCATCGCGCCGCGCGCGCGGCGACACGGACGGTGCTGTCCCGACTCCCTTGCGCTGACGCAGTACCGGTCACGGATCTCGATCGCGACGAGGTCGAACGCGCCTGGATAGCGGGCGCACTGGCGATCTGGCGGGAGGCACGAAGCCGGATCTGACGCGAGGCGGTGACTGAGGCTCTGTCCGGATGGGAGCCTTTGGGATCGAGCCTCCGATCAGATGTGAGCGAACTCCCTCGCCTGGTCTGCACATCGGGTTGCCGCTGCCCGATCAGATCCGACCGAACCCGACCCCATTTGCGACCACCGGGGCAACGGGAGTATCGTGGGATCGTGCGGGCAGATGGCGCACAGCGGAGACCACCACACGCGGCCCGCGGCCGTGCGGGTTCCGCTGCCGGTGTCCTCTGGCGCACGCTCGCCGTCGCGACAGCCACCGGCGCGGTCGCACTGATCCTCCTCCACGCCTGGATCTTCTGGGATCAGCTCGTCAGCGGACGACTGGTCGACCCGGTCGTCGTGCTGAAGTGGGTCGGCTCCGGCGGCCTCTGCGCGGCGCTCGTCCTGCTCCGCCGTTCCGGCGTCCCGCTCTTCTGGGGCCGCAAGGCCTTCACCGTCTGGCTGCTCGTCGCCCTGCTGCACGTCGGCCCGGCGAACCCTGCCCCGGCGGGCGATGCGGTCGCCGAAGCGCACGCGGAGATGGTCTTCGTGCTCCCGGCGCTCGTCGCGTCGTTCACCCTGCTGAGCGTCGGGCTGTTCCTGATCCTGTCCCGTCGTCCGTCTCCTGCGAGACGGCCCGCCTGGACCGTGGCCGATGCGCCCGCGTTCCGGCCCACGGCCGTCTGCTGCCGGCGACTCGCGCCACGCGCGCCTCCGCTCTTCATCTGATCCGGTAACTGTTCCCTGCTCCGGCCGTGTCGTCACACGGCGGAGCCGCGCCGTACCGCGTCCGCCTGCGCTGCGTCCGTTCTCCTGCCGCGCGCACGCTGTCGCGTGCGTACGGTGTGTGGCCGTGATCCGGGCCGGCTGCCGGCCCCAGATGAGAGAAGCGAGAGGAACGCATGGAGGCGTCGACCCTCCTGCTGTACGGAGTCAACCACCGCAGCGCCGGCGTGGCCGAGCGCGAGTCGCTGGCCCTGTCCCCCGAGGAATGCGCTCGCGTGCTGACCACAACGGTCCGCCCGGGTGAAGACGAGGAGGCACTCGTCCTGTCGACGTGCAACCGCACGGAGTGCTATCTCGTCGCCCGCGATCCGAAGTCCATCGTCGCGCGCCTGCGTGCGGCGTTCGTGGCGGAGCGCGGCGCCGATCTCATGGCGCCGGGCCCGCACCGGTACGCGGCCCGGGACACCGACGCGGCCCGTCATCTCTTCCGGGTCGCCACCGGGCTCGATTCGATGATCCTCGGGGATGCGCAGGTGCTCGGCCAGGTGCGTGGCGCCCTGCAGATCGCCCGCGACGCGGGAACGGCTGGCCGGTTCCTGCAGCGACTGCTCGCCGGGGCGCTGCGGACCGGCAAGCGCGCGCGCCGCGAGACGGCCATCGGGGCCGGCGCCTCGTCGGTCGGGTCGGCCGCGGTCGAGATGCTGCGGCGCGAGCTGGGCACGCTCGAGCGACGGTGCGTGCTCGTCGTCGGCGCGGGCAAGACAGGCCGGCTCATCGCGCGACACCTGGCGGCGCAGGACGCGGTGCAGGTGACCATCGCCAACCGGACCGGCGCGACGGCGGTGGCACTTGCGGCCGAAATCGGCGGGCGCGTCCTGCCGCTCGAGGAGCTGCGGCGCGGCATGCTGGTCGCCGATGCGGTCATCACGGCCACGGCGGCGGATGTCCCGCTCGTGGACGCCGAGCTCGCGCGCGGCGTCGCCGAGGCGCGACGGCGCCGGCCGCTCATCATCGTCGACGTCGCGGTGCCCCGCAACGTGGCGCCCGACGTCGCGCTGATTCCCGGCATCGTCCTGCGGGACATCGACTCGCTGCAGGACGTGGTCGACGAGAACCTGTCGCGCCGGCTGGCGGCAGTACCCGACGTCGAACGCATCGTCGAGGAGGAGCTGCGACGCTTCGAGACGTGGCGGCGGAGCCGGGCGGCGGCTCCCGTCGTGCGCGAACTGCGCGAGCACTTCGAGCGCGTCCGCCTGGAAGAGCTCCAGCGGCTGCTCCGGGGCGTGAACGAAGCGGAGCGGCGGCGCGCCGAGCGGCTGACGCGCACGCTCGTCAACCGGCTGCTGCACGTCCCGACGATCGCCCTCAAGTCGGTCGACCCGGTGTCGGAGACCGGCCGGGTCCGGCTGCAGACCGCACGTGAGCTGTTCGCGCTCGGCCGCACGCCGGTCCGGCGGGGAGCCCCCCATGCGCACTGACGCCTCGTCGATCGGACCGGGTGCGCGGGCGGATCGCGGCGAGGCCGCACCGGCTCCCCTGTTCCTCCGCGCCTGCCGCGGCGAGCCGGTCGAACGGACGCCGATCTGGCTGATGCGGCAGGCGGGACGCTATCTGCCGGAGTACCGGGCGCTGCGCCAGCGCGTCGACTTCCTCACCTGCTGCCGCACGCCCGATCTCGTCTGCGAGATCACGCTGCAGCCGCTGCGCCGCTTCGACCTCGACGCCGCGATCCTCTTCTCCGACATCCTGCTGCCGCTGCCCGGCATGGGCGTCGACGTGACGTTCAATCCCGGCCCGGTCCTCGCGCGGCCGATCAGGACACGCGCCGATGTCGCTGCGTTGCGTCCGGCCGATCCCGACGAAGCGATCCCCGGCGCGATCGAGGCGGTGCGGCTGCTGCGCCGCGCGCTCGATCCGTCGACGCCGCTCATCGGCTTTGCCGGCGCGCCGTTCACGATCGCCACCTACCTGGTGGAAGGCGGCGGCTCCAGGCATTTCGAGGCTATCAAGTCGCTGCTCTTCAGCGATCCGCCGACGGCCCACCGGCTGCTCGACGTCTGCGCGGAGACCGCCGCCGCGTCGCTGGCCGCCCAGATCCGCGCCGGCGCGCAGGCGGCGATGGTGTTCGACACGTGGGCCGGGCTGCTCGGCCCCGAGGACTACCGGGCGTTCGCGCTGCCGTACGTCCGGCGGGTGTTCGATGCCGCCGCGCGCGCCGCCGCCGACACGGGCGCCGACGTGCCGCGCATCTACTACGCCGGTCTCGGGGGCGGTCTCCTCGAGATCTGCCGCGACACCGGTGCAACCGTCATCGGCGTCGACTGGCGGACGGATCTCGCGACGGCGCGCCGCCGGATGGGCCCGTCCGTGGCCGTGCAAGGCAATCTGGATCCGGCGGTCCTGCTTGCGCCCGCCGAGGTCATCCGCGCCCGCGCCACCCGGCTTCTCGACGAAGCAGGACCGCGTGGTCACGTCTTCAACCTCGGGCACGGCATCCTGCCCTCGACGCCGCCGGATCACGTCAGCGTGCTGGTCGAGGCCGTGCACACGCATCAGGGAGGGCATGCATGACCGCGCCGGCGCCGGTCATCGGGATCGATCTGCTGCGCCGCTACGATCGACCGGGACCACGCTACACCTCGTATCCGACGGCGGTGCAGTTCCACGACGGCTTCGACGAGCCGTCGTACCGCGCCCACCTGGCGGCCGCCTCGCTCTCGCGTGAACCGCTGTCGCTCTACCTGCACCTCCCGTTCTGCGAGCAGCGGTGCAGCTTCTGCGGGTGCATGGTCATCATCACGCGCAAGCGCGAGGTCGCCGCGACGTACCTCCGGTACCTGCTGCGCGAGATCGCGATGCTGCGCGAGGCGCTGGGCTCGCGGCGGCGGATCGTGCAGTACCACTGGGGCGGCGGCACGCCGACCTATCTGGCGCCGGCGCAGATGGCGACGCTGCACGAGGCCGTGATCGCGGCGTTCGATCTCGACCCCGATGCCGAGGCCGGCGTGGAGGTCGACCCCCGCGTGACGACCGCCGAGCAGCTGGACCTGCTGCGCGGGATGGGCTTCAACCGGCTGTCGCTCGGCGTGCAGGACTTCGCGCCGGACGTCCAGCAGGCGGTCAACCGCGTGCAGAGCGTGGCGTCGACGCGGGCGCTGTTCGATCACGCCCGCGCGCTCGGGTTCCAGTCGATCAACATCGATCTCATCTACGGCCTGCCGCGGCAGACGCCGTCCTCGTTCGCCGCGACGGTCGACACCGTCGTGGCGATGCGGCCCGATCGCATCGCGCTCTACTCGTACGCGCACGTCCCGTGGATCCGTGGGAACCAGAAGGCGATTCCGCCGGCCGATCTGCCCAGCCCTGAGCTGAAGCTGGAGCTGTTCGTCGACGCCATGCACCGCTTCCTCGACGCCGGCTACGTGCAGATCGGCATGGACCATTTCGCGCTGCCGACCGACACGCTGGCACAGGCGGCGGCCACCGGACTGCTCCACCGCAACTTCATGGGCTACACGACGCGTCCGGCGCCGGATCTGATCGGCGCCGGTGTCTCGGCCATCGGCGAGGTCGCGGGCGCCTTCGCGCAGAACGTCAAGAAGCTGTCGACCTACTACGCCGCGATCGACGCCGGACGGTTCCCCATCGAGCGCGGCTACGTGCTCGACGCGGACGACCGGCTCCGCCGCGACGTGATTGCCGGCCTGATGTGCCGCTTCCGCGTCGATCGCGCCGACATCGAGCGCCGGCACGGCATCGACTTCGAAACCTACTTCCGCGAGGAGATCGCCGAGCTCGACGGGATGCCCGCGGCCGACGGCCTCGTGACGCGGGATGCGGACGGCATCACCGTGACCCCGGCGGGGCGTCTGCTCGTCCGCAATCTCGCGATGATCTTCGACCGGCACCTCCGCGAGCGTCGGCAGTCCGATCCGGTCTTCTCGAGGACGATCTGACCATGGCAGGCCACACCGCCCCGGTCCCGACCGGCGTGCTCCTGATGAATCTGGGCGGCCCCGACACGGTCGCGGACGTGGAGCCGTTCCTGATCAACCTGTTCTCCGACCGCGAGATCATCGAGCTGCCGGGCGGCCGCCTGCTCCAGCCGCTCTACGCGCGTCTCATCGCGCGACGCCGCGCACCCGAGGTGCGCCACAACTACGAGCGCATCGGCGGCGGCTCCCCCCAGCTCCGGCTGACGCGCGCGCAGGCCGCCGCGCTCGAAGCCCGCCTGAACCGGAGCAACGGCCGCTGCGTGCGCACGTTCATCGCCATGCGCTACTGGCACCCGACCACGGAGGAGGCGCTGGAGCAGATGGACGCGGCGGGCGTCGCGCGGATCATCACGCTGACGATGTATCCGCACTACTCGTGCGCGACGACCGGCTCGTCCGAGTCGGAGCTGCGGCGCCGGCTGAACACGCCGCGGTGGCGCAACCGGTTCCGGGTCGACCGCATCGTCGCCTACTTCGACGAGCCGCTGTACATCGAGGCGCTCGCGGACACCGTCCGCCGCGGCCTGGACACGTGGCCGCCCGATCGACGGGACCAGGTCGTGCTGCTGTTCAGCGCGCACGGGCTGCCGAAGAAGTTCGTCGACCGCGGCGACCCCTACGTCCACCACACGGAGATCACGCGCAACCTGGTGCTGTCGCGTCTGAACGTGCCCAACCGCCACGAGCTGGCGTTCCAGTCGCGCACGGGGCCCGTCGAGTGGATCGGACCGGGCACGGAGGAAGTGATTGAGGCCCTCGGCCGGGAGGGTGTGCGGGACCTGCTCGTGATCCCGATCTCGTTCGTCTCCGACCACATCGAGACGCTGTACGAGGTCGACATGCTCTTCGCCGAGGTGGCGCGCGCCGCCGGCATCACGACGTATCGCCGGACCGAGGCGCTCAACACGCATCCCCTGTTCATCGAGGCGCTCGCCCGGCTGGTGGAGCGGCAGCTCTGATGGTTGACGTCGCGATCGTGGGAGGCGGACTGAGCGGGCTCGCGCTCGCGCACGCGCTCACCCGCGTCGCTCCCGATCTGCGCGACGGTCTCGTCGTGCTCGAGCGGGATCAGGTCGCCGGAGGGCATCTGCGCACGGAACGAATCGACGGCTTCCTCTGCGAGGCCGGGCCCGGCGGGCTGCTCGATTCTAGCGGATCGACGCTCGACCTGGTCGAACGGCTCGGTCTCACGGCGCGCATCACGCCGGCCAGCGACGCGGCGAAACGGCGCTACCTGCTGCGCAACGGCGCGCTGCACCCATTGCCGTCGTCGCCGCCGGCGCTGCTGCGCTCGCCCTTGCTGTCGGCGGGAGGCAAGCTGCGGCTGTTCGCCGAACCGCTGATCCCGCGCGGCGGCAGCGAAGACGAGACGATCCATGCGTTCGTGGCGCGGCGGTTCGGACGGGAGGCCGCCGACCTGCTGGCGGGACCGTTCGCGACCGGCGTGTTCGGAGGTGATGCCCGTCAGCTGTCGATGCGCGCCTGCTTCCCCGCCATCTGCGACATGGAGGCGCGGCATGGCAGTCTGCTCCGGGCGCTCGTCGCCCGCCGCCGCGCGGCACCCGACCCGTCGCGGCGATTCCCGGGGCGGCAGTTCTCATTCCGCGACGGTCTGGGCGAGCTCGTCGCTGCGCTTGCCGCGGCACTCGGGCCGGTGGTGCGGACGGGCACGTCGGTCGTCGCAATCGAACGACGCGATGACGGCTGGCGGCTCCGTCTCGAGTCGGGCGAACCGATGGACACCGCTGCGCTCGTCCTGGCCTGCGGGGCGCAAACGGCAGCGGCTCTCCTCCGCGACATCGACGACGGGCTCGCCGGCGACATCGCCGGCATCCCGGAGCCGCCGCTCGCCTTCGTGTGCCTGGGCTACGACGAGGCAGCCGTGGGTCGGCCGCTCGACGGCTTCGGCTTTCTCATCGCGGGTGGGGAGCGGGCCGGAATCCTCGGCGCGCTGTGGGACTCGACGATCTATCCGGGGCGGGCCCCCGACGGACACGTGCTGCTGCGTGTCCTGGTCGGCGGCCAGTCAGACCCCGGGGCCGCTTCGCTGCCCGACGGGACGCTGGTGCAGCGGGCGCACGTGGCGCTGCGCGCGGTGCTGCCGGTCACGCGCGCGCCGGTGCTCGCGCGGGTGTACCGCCACATCCCGGGCATTCCGCAGTACACGCCGGGACATCTCGCGCGGCTCCGGCGGATTGCCGAACGCCTGACGCGTCATCCCGGGCTCTTCCTCGCCGGCAACCCCTACCGCGGCGTCTCGATGCCGCACTGCATCCAGGACGCGGCGGCGCTCGCGCCGCAGGTGATGGTCGCCGCGCGCGGCCGTCGGGCGCCTCAGTACGTCAGCCCGAACCCGTAGGGGAACAGCGGGTCGTACGACGCGTCGCCGACGTTGATCGGCACCTGCGCGCTCGACCGCGGCCACGACATCGGCAGCTTGCCGGTCGGCGCGTAGTCGCCGAACAGCACATCGGCGACGCCGAGGCCTTCGGTGCCCGGCAGCCACGCCGCGATGAACGCATCGGCGTGCGCCAGCACGTCGTTGATGATCAGCGGACGGCCGGACAGCAGGATGACGACGACCGGCACGCCCGTGGCCTTGACCGTCTTCACGAGCTCCACGTCCGCTGCCGGCAGTTCGAGGTCGCGCCGATCGCCGAAGAACTCGGCGTACGGCGGCTCGCCGATCACGACCACGGCGACGTCGGCGCCTGCCGCGCCGCTGCCGTCGGCCGAGTACGTCACCTGCGTCCCGCGGCGCGCGCTCTGCTCGATGGCGGCGCGCAGCGTGGTGCCGATCGTCAGCGGCCCGCGTCGCCCCTGCCACTCGATCGTCCAGCCGCCGCACTGCACGCCGAGATCGTCCGCCGCCGCGCCGGCGACGTGAATGCGCTTGAGACCGGCGCGGAACGGCAGGGTGCCGCGGTCGTTCTTCAGCAGGACGAGCGACTCGCGCACCGCCCGGCGGGCGACGGCCCGGTGCGCCGCCGACCCGACACTCTCGAGCAGCGCCGGATCGGCCTTCGGCGACCAGTCCTTCTCCATCAGCCCCATCGCGAACTTCACCCGCAGGATCCGCGTGACCGCATCGTCGATGCGCGACATCGGCACGCGCCCGCTCTCGACCAGCTGCTTCAGCGTGGCGATGAACTCGCGGTAGGCCTGCGGCACCATCACCATGTCCATGCCGGCGTTGATGGCGCGTTCGATCTGGGCGGCGCGGTCGCCGGGCAGCTGATCGAGCGCGTTGTAATCGGAAATCAGGAAGCCCTGGAAGCCGAGCTCCTGCTTCAGCACGTCGGTCAGCCAGTACCGGCTGCCCGACATCTTCTCGCCGTTCCAGCTGCTGTAGGACGGCATGATCGTGACCACGCCGGCGCGAATCGCGTTGATGTAGGGCGCCAGGTGGATGCGCCGGACCTCGGCTTCGGGAATCCGCATGTCGCCCTGGTCCAGCGGGAAGCGTCCTCCGGGCTGGTCGGAGTTCGGCAAACCCGTACCGAACTCCGTGCCGCCATCGCCGACGAAGTGCTTCGCGCAGGCGGCCACGCTGACGGGCGAGCGCAGGTCGCCCTGCAGCCCGCGCACCGCGGCTTCGCCCAGTTCCCCGACGAGCTGCGGATCCTCGCCGTAGCCCTCGTACGTGCGGCCCCAGCGCTCGTCACGCGGCACCGCGACGCAGGGCGCGAACGCCCAGTTGATCCCGGTGGCGCGCACCTCCTTCGCCGTGATCCGGGTGACCTCCTCCACCAGCTTCGGGTTGCGCGTGGCGCCGAGGCCGATGTTGTGGGGGAAGATCACGGTGCCGATCACGTTGTTGTGGCCGTGGACGGCATCCACGCCGTAGAGGAGCGGAATGCGCAGGCGTGTCTTCACGGCCTGCGCCTGCAGCGCCTCGTACATCGCCGTCCAGTTCTCGATCGTGTTCGTGACCGGATCGGAGTTGCCGCCGCTCAGCACCGACCCGATGAAGAGCGTCGCGACGTCGGAGGGGTCCTTCAGGAACTCCTGGTCGGGCTGCGTCATCTGCCCGATCTTCTCGTCGAGGGTCATCGACGCCAGCAACGGCCGCACCTGTGCGTCGAAGGCCGCCAGGCGGGCCTGGGCGGGCGGGGCTGCCTGACGTCCCTGCGCGGCCCCCGCCAGGATCAGCAGGCCCAGCGCGGCCATGAGCGACGCAGCACGAGCAGTCATCACGTGTCCTCCGGGAAGGCGTGGTATCCGGTCGAATCGGGGGCTGGCCGCGGGCGCCGGCCCGTCGAGCCGCGTATTATGCCCTGCTCAGCCGCTGACGGCGAACCCGGGGGCGAGGGGGGTCACTGGCGGTGCCCCCGGTCACCTCCCGACAATCGGCGCGTGCAGAGGCACGGCGCGCGTCCGGTTGCGCGCCACGGATGAGCTTGCGTCCCCTACGGCTGACTCGCGTTCCCCGCAACGACCTGCTAGAGTGCGC
>Ga0079224_100015300_pt1 | contig 10744 bp, 12 predicted proteins | sample Stecom2015_FD_80414 | JGI IMG/M metagenome (GOLD analysis project Ga0079224, IMG submission 80414) | Agricultural soil microbial communities from Utah to study Nitrogen management - Steer compost 2015 | ecosystem: Environmental > Terrestrial > Soil > Agricultural land | place: USA: Utah...
GCCGGTAACCGGGTAGATGGTGGAGGTGTACGTCGCGCGCCAGGCACCGTACTACGGCCGTCGGCGAAGGCTCGGCGCGAAGGTCGTGCCGGTCACCTCGGGCGACCGAACGCGCCGCGCCGCGATCGACGAGGCGATCCGCGACTGGGTGTCCGACCCGGAGGGCACCTACTACCTGCTCGGCTCCGCGGTCGGCCCGCACCCGTATCCGTATCTCGTCCGCGAGCTGCAAGCGGTCATCGGCCGCGAGGCCCGCGAGCAGATGCTGCGGGCGGCCGGGCGGCTGCCCGACGCGGTCTTCGCGTGCGTCGGCGGCGGCTCGAACGCAATCGGGCTGTTCCACCCGTTCCTCGCGGACCGCGAGGTCGCGCTCGTCGGGGTAGAGGCCGGCGGCAGCGGCAGCGCGCTCGGCCAGCACGCCGCGACGCTCGCGGCCGGACGCCCCGGCGTTCTGCACGGCGCCTACTCGATGCTGCTCTACGACGAGCACGGCCAGATCCAGGAGACGCATTCCGTGTCGGCCGGGCTCGACTATCCCGGCGTCGGTCCCGAGCACGCGCTGCTCAAGCTCGTCGGCCGCGTCGATTACGTCGCCGCCGGCGACCGCGAGGCGCTCGACGCGCTCGACGAATGCTGCGAGGCCGAAGGCATCCTGCCGGCGCTCGAGAGCGCGCACGCGCTCGCCGGCGCCCGCCGGTGGGCCGAGCGCCATCCGGGATGCACGGTCCTCGTCGGCGTGTCCGGCCGCGGCGACAAGGACATGCCGATCCTCGCCCAGCATCCTCGCCGGGAGGAGCAAGCCGATGCTGCCGCGTGATCGAATCCGGACCGCGCTCGAGCAACGCCGCGCCGCGGGGCAGCCCGCGCTCGTCGCCTTCGTGACGGCCGGCTACCCGTCGACGGACGGCTTCCTCGCCGCGCTCGACGCGATCGCGAGCGAGGCGGACGCGATCGAGATCGGCGTCCCGTTCAGCGATCCGATGGCGGACGGCGTGACGATTCAGCGCGCGAGCCGCGCGGCGATCGAAAGCGGCGTCTCGCTCCGCTGGATCTTCGACCGGCTCGCGTCGCGGTCGGCGCCGCCGGCCACCCCGCTGCTCCTGATGAGCTACCTGAACCCGCTCCTCGCGTTCGGCTACGAGCGGCTCGCGGCACGCGCGGCGGAGACCGGTGTGGCCGGATTCATCGTGCCGGATCTGCCGTACGAGGAGAGCGGGCCGCTGCACCGAGCGCTCGAGCCCGCGGGGCTCGCGCTCGTGCAGCTCGTGACGCCGGCGACGCCGGCCGAGCGCCTGCGGACGCTCTGCGCCGCGAGCGAAGGCTTCGTGTACGCCGTGACCCGCGCCGGCATCACCGGCGACGCGGCGCTGCCGGCCGAGCTCGCCGAGTATCTCGACGCCGTGAAAGCGGCGAGCGAGCTGCCGGTCTGCGCCGGCTTCGGCGTGCGCCGCGCCGAGCAGGTCGAGCTGATCGGTGCGCACGCGGACGGCGTGATCGTCGGCTCCGCGCTCGTCGAGGCGCTCGAGCGCGGCGAGGACCCGGCGGCGTTCCTGCGAGGGCTGCGGAGAGCGCGGTGAAGCGCGTCCACGCGAGCGAGTCGCTGCTCGAGATCGTGCACCTGAGGAACGTGCTCGAGCATGCCGGCATCGCCTGCACGATCAAGAACCAGGCGCTCGCCGGCGCGCTCGGCGAGCTGCCGTTCGTCGACTGCGCGCCGGAGCTCTGGGTGCTCGACGACGCGGATGCCGAGCGTGCGCGCGTGCTGCTCGCCGCCGAGCGGGAGCCCGCGCCCGCTGGGCCGCCGTGGCGCTGCGAGCGCTGCGGCGAGGAGAACGAGCCGCAGTTCGCGGCCTGCTGGCGCTGCGCCGCGGCCGATCCGCGGGCCTGACGCGCACGATGGCACGCAACGGCTCGTCACCCGTGTAAACGACGGTGAGGCTCAGCAGCGATCGCAAGCTCGCCGCCGCCCCGGGCCGCAGCGCGCTCGCTGCGAGGCTCGGCCGCGCCGTGCTCGCGCTCGCGGCGGCGTCGCTCGCCGTCACGGTGCTCGCGCTCGGCGCGCGGCTCTGGTGGGGATTCGAGCTGCTGACCCACTTCCGGCCACAGTACGCGGCCGGACAGCTCCTGCTGCTCGCGGCGCTCGCGCTCGCTCGGCGGCCGCGCTGGTGCGTCGCCGTGCTCGCAGGTCTCGCCGTCAACGCGGTGCCGCTCGCACCCTACCTGCCGCGGCTCGGCGTCGCGGCAGCGGCCGCCTCCGGGAACGCGTCCGTGACTGTGCTCGCGGTGAACGTCGAGTGGCGCAACCCGCGCGCGGACGCGCTGCTCGACATCGTGCGCCGCGAGTCGCCCGACCTGCTGCTCGTCGTCGAGCTGACCGAGGATTGGCGGCAACGGCTCGCGGAGCTCGAGCTAGCGTATCCGCACCGCGTCGTGGCGCCACGGGCGGATGCGTTCGGCCTCGCTCTGTACTCGCGGCTGCCGCTCGAGCGAGCGGAGACGTTCGACCTCGAGACGACGGCCGCGATCGACGCCGAGGTCGCGACGCCGGCCGGGCCGTTCCGCTTCCTCGGCGTGCACCTGCGCCCGCCGACGACGGCGCGCTGGCTCGCGGAGCGGAACCGCCAGCTCGAGCTCCTCGGCGAGCTCGCGAGCGAGGCGGCGCTGCCGCTCGTCGTCGCCGGCGACTTCAACGCGACGCCTTACTCGCCGTACTTCGGCGACTTCCTCGACGCGGGCGGCCTGCGCACGACGCTCGCCGGGCGCGCGCCCGGGCTGACGTGGCCGACGTTCTTGCCAGTGCTCGGCATTCCCATCGATCATTGCGCCGTGAGCGAAGAATTCATCGTCATCGAGCACCGTAGGTTGCCGGCCGTCGGCTCCGACCACTATCCGATCCTCGCGCGGCTCGCGCTCGAGAGGCGGCCGTGAGCGACGCGGCGACGCAGCCGACCGCGGCGGTCCTGCTGATCGGCAACGAGCTCCTGTCCGGCAAGACGCAGGACGCGAACCTGCAGTTCTTCGGCATCGAGCTCGCGAAGCTCGGCATCCGCCTCGAGGAGGCGCGCGTCGTCCGCGACGTCGCCGACGCGATCGTCGCGCACCTGAACGAGCTCCGCGCGAAGCACACGTACGTGTTCACCACCGGCGGGATCGGCCCCACTCACGACGACATCACGGCCGAGTGCGTCGCGCGCGCGTTCGGCGTCGAGCTCGTTCTCGACGAGGAAGCCGTGCGGCGCCTGCGCGCCGGGCGGTACGAGCTGAACGAGGCGCGCCTGAAGATGGCGCGCGTTCCGCGCGGCGCAACGCTGATCGACAACGCCGTCAGTCTCGCGCCCGGCTTTCGGATCGGCAACGTGTTCGTGCTCGCCGGCATCCCGGCGATTGCGCGCGCGATGTTCGCCGCGGCGGCGCCGCAGCTCACGAGCGGCGCGACGATCCATTCGGGAAGCGTCGACGTGCTGCTGCGCGAAGGCGACATCGCGATGCCGCTCGAGCGGATCGCGCTGGCGCACCCCGAAGTCGAGATCGGCAGCTATCCGTTCCGCCGCGGGGAAACCTTCGGCGCGACCCTCGTCGTCCGCGGCACCGACCCCGACCTGATCGCCCGCGTGCTGGAAGAGATCAAGGCCGCGATGCGCGAGATAGGCGGCGACGCGGCGCTCGGCTGACGATCAGCGGCGCGCGAGAACGAGCAGCACGAGCCCGGCCGCCGCGCCGGCCCAGCCGATCCAGACGGGCTCCGCGAGGCCCGTCCACAGCACCCCCGCGATCAGCACCGCGCTCGCCGCGTGCGTGCGGTCGCGGCCGCGCCTGCGGCGCAGGTGCAGCGGCGGCCGCAGCGGCGCGCGCGCGGCCTCGGCGATGTCGGCGCGGCGGATCGCACGGTGGAGGAGCTGCGGCAGGAGCCGCAGATCCTCGCTGACGGTCGGCCACGCCGCGTGCAGCTCCCGCAGATACGTCCGCGGATCGCGCCGCTGCGCCATCCACTCCTCGAGGATCGGCTGCGCCGTCTGCCAGAGGTCGAGATCCGGATAGAGCTGCCGCCCGAGCCCTTCGATCGCGAGCAGCGTTTTCTGCAGCAGCACGAGCTGCGGCTGCACCTCCATGTCGAACTGCCGCGCCGTCTGAAAGAGCCTGAGCAGCACGAGGCCGAAAGAGATGTCCTTCAACGGTTTCTCGAAGATCGGCTCGCAGACCGAGCGCACGGCGGCTTCGAGCTCGACGACGCGCGTGCCCTTCGGCACCCAGCCCGAGTCGACGTGCAGCGTCGCGACGCGACGGTAGTCGCGGCGGAAGAACGCGAGGAAGTTCTCGGCGAGATAGTGCTGGTCGCGCGCATCGAGCGAGCCGACGATGCCGAAGTCGACCGCGATGTACTTCGGGCGCTCGGGGTCGGTCACGTCGACGAAAATGTTCCCGGGGTGCATGTCGGCGTGGAAGAAGTTGTGCCGGAACACCTGCGTGAAGAAGATCTCGACACCGTTCTCGGCGAGCCGCTTGATGTTCGTGCCGCGCCGCTGCAGCTCCTCGACGTGGCTGATCGGCACGCCGCTGATCCGCTCGATCGTCAGCACGTTCGGCCGGCAGTAGTCCCAGTAGACGGTCGGCACGTACAGGAGCTCCGACCCGGCGAAGTTGCGCTTCAGCTGCGCGGCGTTCGCAGCCTCGCGCATCAGGTCGATCTCGGCCGCAAGCGTCCGCTCGAACTCGGCGACGACTTCGAGCGGGTGAAGCCGCCGCGCCTCGGGCCAATAAGCCTCCGCGAGCCCGGCGAGCGCGTAGAGCACCTCGAGATCGCGCTGGATCAGCTCGCCGACACGCGGCCGCAGGATCTTCACGACGACGCGCTCGCCGCTCACGAGCTCCGCCGCGTGCACCTGCGCGATCGACGCCGCCGCCAGCGGCTCGGCCTGGAACGCCGCGAACACCTCGCCGATCGGCCGCCCGAACGCGCGCTCGAGGATCGCCGCGGCCTCGGTGGACGGGAACGGCGGCACCTGGTCCTGCAGCTTCGCGAGCTCGTCGCCGATGTCCGCGGGCAGCAGATCGCGCCGGACGGAGACCGCCTGGCCGAATTTCACGAAAATCGGGCCGAGCTCCTCGAGCGCGAGCCTGAGCCGCACGCCGAGCGGCGCACGTGTCCGGCGCGGCAAGAGCTTCGCGATCCACGCGAGCGGCCGGAACAGGTGCGTGCGCCAGACGATCTCGTCGAGCCCGTGGCGCAGCAGCGCGCGCTGGATGCCGAGCAGCCGGAGAACGAGCCGCAGTCGCCGCATTCTTCGACGCTCAGTCGGCGGGCGGGCGGCGGGCGGCGAGCAGCTCGAGCCGCGCCGCGGCGCGCTCAACGTCGTCGCGGAGCCGCTCGACCTCCGCGAAGAACGCGCGCGCCTCGATCGCATTCGGCAGCGCGCGGGATTCCTCCTGCAGATACTCCGCGGTGTCCGCCGCGAGCGCTTCCGCCGCGCGTCCGAGCCACGCACGACCGCGGCGCGCGACCGTGCCGAGCGCGTGCGCGGCGTAATCGCCGAGGAGGCGCGCGACCTCTTCCTCGAGATCGGGCTTCGCGTGCTCGAGCAGCGCGGCGTACTTCTCCGCGACGTCGAGGCTGCCCCCGACCTCGGCGCGCGTCGCGCGCAGGTTCGCAAGCCCGCGGCCGCGGAGGAGGCGCAGCAGGTCGAGCGGCGCAGCGCGCAAGGTCGCCGCACGCCGCCGGGACGGCGCGGGGCGGCTCGGCGCGGCGCGCGTCGTGGGCTCGCTCTCTTCGGGCTGCTCGCGCGGAGCCCACAGGAACGGCCGGAGCCGCAGGCCGCCCTCGGCCGCGGTCATCTCGAGCCCGACCGAAAGGCCTTCGACGAGCACGGTGAACGAGCGGCCGTCGAGCTCGGACGCCAGGCGCGATGCGACGCTCGACTCGCCGATTAGCCGGCCGAGCACGCGCTCCGCGCGGCGCGCGAGCGCCGCGGCCGCGTCAAAGCTTGAAGCCGACATGCAGGGCGACGATGCCGGCCGTCAGGTTGAAGTACTCGCAGCGCTCGAAACCCGCGGCCGCGAGCAGGCTCTTCAGCGTCTCCTGATCGGGATGGCGGCGAATCGACTCCGCGAGGTAGCGGTAGCTGCCGGCGTCGTCGGCGAGCCATGCACCGAGCCGCGGCAGCACCTGGAACGAGTACGCGTCGTAGACCGCGTTCAGCGGTCCGAGGTGCGGGCGGGAAAACTCGAGCACGAGCAGGCGCCCTCCGGGCTTCAGCACTCGGTACATCGATCCGAGCGCCGCTTCCTTGTCGGTGACGTTGCGCAGACCGAAGCCGATCGTGACGCAATGGAACGACTGCGCCGCGAACGGCAACCGCTCGGCGTCCGCGAGCACGTAGTCGACGTTGCCGGCGAGGCCCGCGTCGAGCAGCCGGTCGCGGCCGACGGCGAGCATCCGCGCGTTGATGTCGGTCACGACGACGCGGCCGGTACGCCCGACGCGGCGCGCGAGGCCGAGCGCGAGGTCGCCGCTGCCCGCCGCGACGTCGAGCGCCCGCTGCCCCGGGCGCAACCCGGTCTGCTCGAGCGTGAACCGCTTCCAGAGCCGGTGCAGTCCCGCCGACATCACGTCGTTCATCAGGTCGTAGCGCGGCGCGACGGAGTCGAACACGTCGGCGACGCGGCGCCGCTTCGCCTCCCACGGCACGCGCTCGAACCCGAAGTCCGTGTAGCGCTCGCGCTGTGCGTCGTGATCGTTCATCGTTGTTCGGCGCGGGGCGCGGTCAGGCCATTCGCGGCTCGCCCGGGCGGGCGCTCCGGCTCTTGCCGGCCTCGGCGAGGCGCTCGAGATACCGGCGCCACTTCGCGTCCCGGTCCCGGCAAAGCTCGTAGAGTATAGGCCAGGTGTACAGGCCGGTCGCATGGCCGTCGTCGAAAACGATTCTGACGGCGTAGTGGCCGACCGGCTCGAGCCGCACGATGCCGACCTCTTCCTTGCCGTGCACGAGCACGCCTTCGCCGACCGCGGCGTGACCCTTCACCTCGGCCGACGGCGAATGGACGCGCAGGTACTCCGCCGAGAGGCGTCCGCCCGTGCCGTCCGGGAACGAGACTTCGAGCTCGCGCGAGCGCTTCAGGAGCTTCAGCTCGAGCGGCGGCGGAACGTTGCGGTCGACGGTCGACACGGGCGGCCTCAGAGGATGTAGCGGGTCAGGTCTTCGTCCTTGACGAGCTCGCCGAGCTCGCGGTCGACGAACGCGGCGTCGATGACGACCGTCTGGCCGCCGCGGTCCGCGGCCTCGAACGACACGTTCTCGAGCAGGCGCTCGAGCACGGTATGCAGCCGCCGCGCGCCGATGTTCTCGCTGCGCTCGTTCACGCGGAACGCGACCTCCGCGATCCGGCGGACGCCGTCCGGCGCGAACTCGAGCGACACGCGCTCGGTCGCGAGCAGGCTCCGGTACTGCTCGGTCAGCGACGCGTGCGGCTCCGTCAGGATACGCTCGAACTCCTCGACCCCGAGCGGCGCGAGCTCGACGCGAATCGGGAAGCGGCCCTGCAGCTCCGGGATCAGATCGGAGGGCTTCGCGACGCTGAACGCGCCGGATGCGATGAACAGGATGTGATCGGTTCGAACCATCCCGTAGCGGGTCGAGACGGTGCTGCCTTCGACGAGCGGCAAGAGATCCCGCTGCACGCCCTCGCGGGAGACGTCCGCGCCCTGGGTCTCGGCGCGCCGCGCGATCTTGTCGATCTCGTCGAGGAACACGATGCCGTTCTGCTCGACCGCGCGGACCGCGGCGAGCTTCACCTCGTCCTCGTTGATCAGGCGGGCCGCCTCCTCGTCGTGCAGCAGCTTCAGCGCGTCGCGCACCTTGAGCTTCCGCCGCCGCGGCCGCCCGGCGCCGAGGTTCGCGAACATGCCCTGGAGCTGCTGCGTCAGCTCCTCCATGCCGGGCGGGGCCATGATCTCGACGCCGGCCGCGGTCGGCTGCACGTCGATCTCGACCTCGCGGTCGTCGAGCGCGTTCTCGCGCAGCATCTTGCGGAAGCGCTGGCGCGTGTCGCGGCCGTCGGTCGCGTCACGCGAGCCGGGCAGGAGCGCGTCGAGCAGCCGGTCCTCCGCCGCGTCGGCCGCGCGGGCCGCGACCTTCGCCATCGCGTCCTCGCGCGTCATCTTCACGGCCATGTCGACGAGGTCGCGAACGATCGAGTCGACGTCGCGGCCGACGTAGCCGACCTCGGTGAACTTCGTCGCCTCCACCTTGATGAACGGCGCGTTCGCGAGCTTCGCGAGCCGCCGCGCGATCTCCGTCTTGCCGACGCCGGTCGGACCGATCATCAAGATGTTCTTCGGCGTGATCTCGCTGCGGAGCGGCTCCGCGATCTGCGCGCGCCGCCAGCGGTTCCGGAGCGCGATCGCGACCGCGCGCTTCGCTTCGTGCTGACCGACGATGTGCCGGTCGAGCTCCTCGACGATCTCGCGAGGCGTCATCGACATCGGCCCGCCTCCCTCATCCGAGCTCCTCGATCACGACGTCCTTATTCGTGTAAATGCAGATGTCGCCCGCGATCGCGAGCGCCTTCGCGACGATCTCGGTCGCGCCGAGCGACGTATTCTCGATCAGCGCCTGCGCGGCGGCCTGCGCGTACGCGCCGCCCGAGCCGATCGCGAGGATGTCGCGCTCGGGCTCGATCACGTCGCCGTTGCCGGAGATCAAGAGCGAGTGCGTCCGGTCCGCGACGATCAGCAGCGCCTCGAGCCGGCGGAGCAGCCGGTCGGTGCGCCAATCCTTCGCGAGCTCGATCGCGGCGCGCGTCAGGTTGCCGTACTGATCGAGCTTGCCCTCGAAGTAGTCGAACAGCGTGAACGCGTCGGCGGTCGCGCCGGCGAAGCCCGCGAGCACCTTGTTGTCGTGGAGCCTGCGCACTTTGCGCGCGTTGCGCTTGACGACCTTGTCGCCGAGCGTGACCTGACCGTCGCCGCCGAGGGCGACCCGCCCATCGCGGCGCACGCAGAGGATCGTCGTGCCGTGAAAAGTGTCCTTCATCGTCTCGTGCTCGAGCTGCGGCCGCGCGCCGCGGGAGACCGCGGCCGGTCAGCGCCGGCGGCGGCGGGCGCGCGGGTGCGCCTTGTCGTAAATCTGGGCGAGATGCTGAAAATCCACATGGGTGTAGACCTGGGTCGTCGACAAGCTCGCGTGGCCCAGGAGCTCCTGGACCGCACGCAAGTCGCCGCTCGACTCCAGCATGTGCGTCGCGAACGAATGCCGCAACAGGTGCGGATGCACGCGGGCCGGCGCCCCCTGGACGCGCGCCCAGTGCTCGAGCCGCGCCTGCACGCTTCGGCGAGAAAGCCTGGCGCCCGTGCGGCTGACGAACAGCGCTTGCGCGTCCCCGTCGCCGTCTTCGCCCCGGCCGAGCAGCGCCGGCCGCACGTCGAGCCAGCGGCGCAGCGCGTCGACCGCGACGCGGCCGACCGGCACGACGCGGGTCTTCTCGCCCTTGCCGGTCACGCGCACGGTCCGGTCCGCGAGATCGACGTCCGGCAGATCGAGCCCGACGAGCTCCGCGAGGCGCAACCCGGACGAATAGAAGAGCTCGAGGATCGCGCGATCGCGGACGGTCAGCGGATCGTCGCCCTCGACGGCGAGCAGGCTCGCGACCTGGTCGACGTCGAGCGTGCGCGGCAGGCGGCGCGCCGGCCGTGGCGCCTGGACGTGAACGGCCGGGTTCGCCTTCAGGATCCGGCACTCGACGAGGAAGCCCAGGAAGGACCGCACGGCGGAGAGGCGCCGCATGATGCTTCGCGGCTTCAGCCCCCGGCGATGGCTCTGCGCGGCGAACTGCCGGATCGTGTAGGTGTCGAGCTCGGGCAGCGTGCGGACGCCCGCCTCGTCGCAATACGCGAAGAACGCCTTCAGGTCCCGCTCGTACGCCGCGAGCGTATGCGGCGAGAGCCGCCGCTCGGTCCGCAACCGGCCGAGGAACTCCGCTGCCTCACTAGGCAGCATTGCCCTCTCGCGACGTGCGCTCCTCCGCGAGCGCGACCGTCACGAGCTCGCCGAGGCGGCCGAGAAAATCCATCCGCTTGCCCGGATGGAAATGCTCCGCGTCGCGGCTGCCGATGATCAGAAAGCCGATGCTCGGGTGACCGCGCTCCGTCATCGCGCCGATCGGCACCATCGCGGCGGACTGGATGCTGTCGGCGTCGCGCTCGAATACGTCTTTCTGCCGGTCCCGCAACAGTCCGCAGCGCGGACGGCCGGAGCGCAAGAACGTCGCATACGGGCGGAGCATCGGATCGGTCGACTCGAGCCGCCTGACGAAACCGTCGCGCGAGAGCCCGCCGGCCGGACCGTCCTGGAACAGGACGAGCAGCGCCCGCTCCGCGAGAAACTCCTCGCGCAGCGCCGTCTCGAGCTGCTCGAGTCGTGCCGCCGGCGTCGGCGCGGTCATCAAGCGCACCGCGAGCCGGTGCATCTTCTCGACGAGCGCGTCGTTCTCCTTCGCGACCGCGATCAGCTCCTTCAGCTGCCGCTCGAGCTGGGTGCTGCGCTGACGGAGCATCGCGACCTGCCGCTCGACGAGCGAGATCGCGGAGCCGCCCGTGCGGTGCGGCAGCCGGCGGCCGAGCAACAACAGCGGGTGGCGCTCGCAGAAGTCGGGGTTCTTGCGCAGGTAGTCTGCGACCGCCTCCTCGTCGAACGTCTCCCCCACGGCGACTTGGCCTTTCGGCGGGCTCGTGCTTCTATCTCGCCCACGTACA
>Ga0079224_100015301_pt1 | contig 10744 bp, 12 predicted proteins | sample Stecom2015_FD_80414 | JGI IMG/M metagenome (GOLD analysis project Ga0079224, IMG submission 80414) | Agricultural soil microbial communities from Utah to study Nitrogen management - Steer compost 2015 | ecosystem: Environmental > Terrestrial > Soil > Agricultural land | place: USA: Utah...
AGTCGGAAAAAGAAGGGAATTGCGGATGAGCAATGACCGAATGCGAAAGCGCTTGCTGGCGCTGTTGGCCGTAGTCACGATCGTGGTCGCCGCCTGCGGAGGGGGTGGTGGCACCGCGGCGACCGAAGGATCGGACGACGCCAGTGCGTCGACCGATGGAGGAGGCGGTGAGGGATCTAGCATCTCGCTGGCCGTCAACCCGTGGACGGCCTCCGCCTTGAACGTCGAGATCGCCAAGATCCTCATCGAGGAGAACCTCGGCAACCCGGTCGAGATCGTGGCGATCGACGAGAACACGATGTTCACGGGCATGGCCGACGGCACGCTCGACGCGGCGTTGGAGATCTGGCCGTCGGGTGTCACCGCCGACGAGCAGGCGTTCTTCGACGACGGCTCGGTGGTGGACATGGGCGAGCTCGGAGCCGTCGGCAAGATCGGCTGGTTCGTCCCCTCCTATGTGATCGAGGAGAACCCCGACCTGGCTACTTGGGAGGGATACCAGGATCCTGAGGTAGCGGCGATGTTCGCCACCGCCGAAACCGGTGACAAGGGCCGATTCCTGGGAACGGATCCTTCCTACTCCCAGTACGACGAGGCGATCATCGAGAATCTCGGCCTGCCGTTCCAGGTGGTGTTCTCCGGCTCGGAGCCGGCGACCGTGGCGGAATTGTCCGCCCGGCACACGGTCCAAGAACCCATCATCCTCTATTGGTGGACCCCGACAGCTGCGGTCGCCGAATACGACCTCGTCAACGTCACTCTGCCGCCGTACTCGGAGGAGTGCTACGAGGTGCCCGAGGAGATCGACTGCGACTATCCGGAGGACGTCCTCTTCAAGGCGGCGTCGGCGATGCTGGAGGAGAAGGATCCCGACGTGTGGACCTTCCTCCAGAACTTCACCATCACCACCGACGATCAGCTCTCGATGCTGCCCGCGGTGGAGACGGAACAACGCGAGCCGGCTGAAGTGGCCCGGGAGTGGGTCGACGCCAACGAGGACGTCTGGAGCGCCTGGCTCCCCTGATCGAAACGACGGGTGGCCGACACTAGGTCGGCCACCCGCCTCCGCCCATTATTTAGCACTAAGCACGGCCCTCAGACCGAGACGGCCACGGCGGGGTGACGACCACCCTCCACGGCATCGGAGATCGAGCGGAGATCCGCCCAGCGATCGGCTCCGAGTCGCAGAGCGTGGTCCTCGTCGGGAATGGCCCCGCCCCCCACCACGACGGGCACCGTGGGCCCGACGATTCGGCGGGCGGCCGCCACCATCTGGCGAGCGGCGTCGACTGCCTCCCCGTTGAGGACCCCCACACAGACACCCTTCAGCGGCAGCCAGGCCCTCAACTGCCGCTCGAATTCGGCCAGCGGCATGTCGGACCCGAACTCGAGGGCCGAGTACCCACCGGCCCGGAGGGCATCGGCGGCCATGGCGAGGCTCAGAGTGTGACGCTCCCCCTGAGGGCCGGCGACGACCACGACGCCTTTCCGGCGTCCACGACGGTTGAAGGATGGGCCCAAGCGGCCCAGCAGCCGAGCCACGAGCATCGTCGCCAGGTGCTCGTCGGCGATGCCGATCTCGCCGTTCTCCCAGGCGGTGCCGATCCTCTCGAGTGCGGGGACGATGACGTCGCAGTAGATGTCGAGCGGTTCCAGGCCGGCGGTCAGAGCGCCCTCCACCACCTTCCACGCTCCGGTGGAGTCGCCTTCCAACAATCGATTGCTGAGCCGGTCGCTCCACGGCGCCGAACGCCTGGACACCGCATCCGCGGTGTCACTACCGTCGTCTCGTTGGAACAGTTCGAGGTCGCTCTCGGCGACCCGCCACGTTCCTCGCTCCTTGCGAGCCGCCAGCTGCCCGAGACGCACGTACCGATACACGGTCATGTAGTGCACCCCGAGCCGTTCGGCCGCTTGGTGGAGTGTGAGGAATTTCGACATTTTTGTTGAATTTAACGCTAATTCTCCTTAAGGTGGAACCCCGTGGAAACTCGACTCCTTGAACTCGAAATCAGCACGGACTGGCGTGAGCGCGCCGAGTGCCGCGACTACCCCACCGATCTGTTCTTCCCGGCCGGTGAGACCGGCCCGGCGGAGATCCAGATAAAGCAGGCCAAGGAGGTCTGCGCCCGGTGCGAGGTACGCGACGACTGCCTGCTCTACGCCCTGGAAGCGAACCAGCGCGACGGGATCTGGGGTGGCCTCACCTCGGACGAGAGGAAGCGGCTCCGCCGTCGGTGGCTGGCTGAGAGGCGACGGCGGACCGGCTGACGGTCTTGCCAACGCAGATCTGGACACGGCGATCCTTGACCGGGATCGCCGTGTTGTTTCTCGTCAACGGCGTCGCTTTCGGCAGCTGGCTGCCGCGCCTCCCCGAGATCCGCGACCACGCCGGCCTCGACATCACCACGATCGGCCTGGTTCTGACGACCAGCGGCGTCGGCGGCCTGGTGGGCTCCGCCTCGAGCGGTGCGCTGGTCGGACGCTGGGGACCTCGGCGTGCCGCCATCTGGCCGGCCGTGCTCCTCACCGTCCTCTTGCCCTTCATCGGTGTCGCCCCCCGGGCGGCGATCCTGGCATCGATCATCGCGGTCGCGGCGATCGCCGACTCGGTGGCCGACGTAGGCATGAATGCTCTCGCCGTCCGGGCCCAGTTGGCTCGCGGCCAGTCGATCTTCACCCGCCTCCACGGCCTCTGGAGCCTGGGCTCGCTCGGCGGGGGCGCCGTCGCCACCGCCGCCGCCAGTGCCCGAGTCCCCTTGCCGCTCCATCTCGGGGCAGTGGCGGCCGCTTGCATCGGGGCGATCGCATGGGCGTCGACCACCCTGCCCGACACGGAGGGCACCCCCCGCTCCCGCCCCCGGATACGTCTCGCCCTGTCGGTCGGCGCTCTCGGTGGCGGCGTCGCCCTGGTGGAGGGAATTCCTCACGACTGGGGAACGATCTTTCTCACCGACGTCGCCGGAGTCTCGGCGACGTCCGCCGGAACCGCCTTCATCGCCTTGAGTGGCGGCATGCTGGTGGGACGTCTTCTCGGGGACCGAGTCGTCGACCGCTTCGGCATCCACCCCTCCATGTACGGAGGCCTGGCGGTAGTGGCGGCCAGCCTCATCGCCTTGGTGACTACCGACTCCCACGCGGTGGCGCTCGGCGCCTTCGGGGTGTGGGGTCTGGGGGTTGCCGTGGTGTTCCCTCTCCTCTACCGACTGGCGGGATCGCACCGCGGCTTCTCCGAGGGCACGGGCCTGGCGGCCCTGACTCTGGGCAGCCGCGTGGGATTCATGGCGGGTCCGGCGGCGGTCGCCGCCGTGACCGAGGCGACCAGCTTGCCGGTGGGGATCCTGGTCGTGGTAGGTGTCGCCCTGGTGGGGACCGTCGTCGGGGTGTTCACCTCTCTCCGCGACGGGGAGACCGCAGAAACCGCATAATGTTGTCGCGTTCCCCATCCGGTGGCCACATGACCAAACAAGCCGACTACGTCCTCCGCACCGTCGAAGAGCGAGGTATCCGCTTCATCCGCCTCTGGTTCACCGACGTCCAGGGCTTCTTGAAGTCGGTCTCGATCAGCCCGGCGGAGCTCGAGGTGGCGTTCGATGAGGGCATGACCTTCGACGGGTCGGCCATCGACGGTTACGCCCGGGTGCAGGAAGCCGACATGCTCGCCCGGCCCGACCCGTCGACCTTCGCCGTGCTTCCCTGGCGGAAGGACGAGCAGATCGCCCGCATGTTCTGCGACATCTACACGCCGGACGGGGAGCCGTTCGGGGGCGACCCCCGCCGGGTCCTGAAGCGCAACCTCGACAAGGCGGCCGCCCTCGGTTACACGTTCTACGTCGCTCCCGAACTGGAGTTCTTCTACCTCGAGGACTCGAGCCCCGAACCGAGGGTCCTCGACCGCGGCGGCTACTTCGACTTGACCCCTCTCGACGTGGCCCAGGAGTACCGCCGGAGCACGATCAATGCCTTGGAGATGATGGGGATCCCGGTGGAGCACAGCCACCACGAGGTGGCGCCGTCGCAACACGAGATCATCGTCCGCTACACGGATGCCCTCACCATGGCGGACAACATCATGACGTTCCGCCTGACGGTGAAGGAAGTAGCCCTCCAGCACGGGATATACGCCACGTTCATGCCCAAACCCCTCCAGGGCCATGAAGGGTCCGGCATGCATCTGCACGTGTCTCTGTTCGAGGGCGACAAGAACGCCTTCCACGACCCGGCGAGCCCCAGCGGTCTCTCGGAGACGGCAACTGCGTTCATCGCCGGCCTGCTCCGCCACGCCCGCGAGATCACGGCGGTGACCAACCAGTGGGTGAACTCGTACAAGCGCCTGGTCGGCGGATTCGACGCTCCGATCTACATCTCGTGGGCTCGCAACAACCAGTCGGCCCTCGTGAGGGTGCCCACGCCGAAGAAGGGCAAGGCCTCCAGCACCCGCGTCGAGTACCGCTCTCCCGACGCGGCCGCCAATCCCTACCTGGCGTTGTCGGTTCTGCTGGCCGCCGGCCTCAAGGGCATCGAGGAGGGCTACGAACTGCCTCCCGAAGTGGCGGACAACGTGTTCCAGATGACTCCTGCCGAACGTGCCGCCGCCGGGATCGACCGCCTGCCCGAGAGCCTGACGGAGGCTCTGGACGCGATGGAGCGTTCGGAGCTGGTCGCCGAGGCGCTGGGCGAGCACGTCTTCGGTTGGTTCCTCCGCAACAAGCGCAAGGAGTGGGAGCGATACCAGCACCACGTGTCCCGCTACGAGCTCGAGACGTACCTGCCGATCCTGTGAGCTGATCGATGCAGGTCGCCGTCTACCCCGCCGACTGCTCCGAAACCGTGGCGGAGGCAGTCGCGCTGGCGGGGGCGGAGATCCATTTCGTCGAGGACCTGGTCACGACCCAACTCGGTGAGATGTCGGTGTTGGTGCTCGAACTCGGCGACGAGCCCATGCGCCGGCTCCGCCAGTTGGAGCCCATCACCGACGACGTGGGGCTGCCGGTCCTGATCGTGGCCGACCGGGCATCTCTCCCTCTCATCGAGCGGGCGAAAGGGGTGACGGACTTCGTGCTCGAACCCCTCGACCCGGTGGAACTCGGAGTCCGTCTCCGCCGCCAGGCGGTGTCGACCGAGTCGGACGAGATCCTCCGCTTCAAGGACCTGGAGCTCAACCCCCTCACCTACCAGGCGACGATCGGCGGCGAGCCCATCGACCTCACGTACATGGAGTACGAACTGCTGCGGTTCCTGGTCGAGAACCCCCGACGGGTGTGGAGTCGCCAGCAGCTTCTCTCCAAGGTGTGGGGCTACGACTACTACGGCGGGGCTCGCACGGTCGACGTCCACATCCGGCGAGTCCGGGCGAAGCTGGGTGAGGAGAGGGCCTCGTGGATCACCACGGTGCGGTCGGTGGGATACCGCTTCGGCTGAGCGGCCAGAAACCCGCTAACCGATGGGCCGGAGCCGGTGCCACAATGGGCCCATGGGTTTCCGTACCGACCAGATCCACGCCGGTGTCGCCCCCGACCCGGTGACCGGAGCGATCCTCACCCCCATCCATCAGTCGACCACGTTCGTCCAGGACTCGGTCGACGAATACATGTCCAAGGGCTACAGCTATGCCCGCGGCGGCAACCCCACCGTTCGGGCATTCGAGCAGAAGATCGCCGCCCTGGAAGGGGGCGTCGAGGCCACCGCCTACGGGTCGGGAATGGCCGCAACCGTCGCCGTGATGCTCGCCTTGCTCGAATCGGGCGACCACGCCGTGATCGCCGACGTCGTCTACGGAGGCACGTACCGGTTCGCTGATCGCTTCCTCCGCAAGTTCGGGGTCGAGGTCGACTTCGTCGACGCCTCCGACATCGACGCCCTGCGGGCGGCGATTCGTCCCAACACCCGTTTCGTCTTCACCGAAACGCCGGCCAACCCGACTCTCAAGATCACCGACCTGGCGACCGTGTCGGAGATCACGAGGAAGGCGGACTGCCTCCACGTGACCGACAACACGTTCCTCACCCCGTACTTCCAACGGCCGTTCGAACTGGGTTGCGACATCATCGTCCACTCGACGACCAAGTACCTCGACGGTCACAACGCCACCCTGGGTGGAGCAGTGGTCGTCAACGACGAGGAGCTGCACGAGAAGATCGCCTTCGCCCGGATCTCGGCCGGTCTCGTGATGTCGCCGATGGTGGCGTGGCTCACCCTCCAGGGCGTGAAGACGCTGTCGGAGCGGATGGAGCGACAGTCGGCCAACGCCATGGAAGTGGCCGCCTGGCTCGAGGGCCATCCGAAGGTCGAGCGCGTCGGCTATCCCGGATTGCCTTCCTTCCCCGGCCATGAGCTGGCCCGCAAGCAGGCGACCGGGTTCGGAGCGATGGTGTGGTTCGAGGTGACGGGCGGTGTCGAGGCGGGGAAGAAGCTGATGGACTCGGTGCGTCTCTGGTCTCTCGCTGAGAACCTGGGCGCCGTCGAGTCGATCATCACCCATCCGGTCACGATGACCCACGCCGCCGTGCCTCCCGCCGAGCGACAGGCCGCGGGCATCACCGACGGCCTCGTGCGGCTGTCGGTGGGGTTGGAAGACACCGAGGACCTGATCGCCGACTTGGAACAGGCCCTGGCCCAGGTCTAACCGACCGCCTCGATGACGGCGGCGAGACGCCCGCGAACCTCAGCGGCGACTTCGGCCACCCCGGGCGAGTCGACCAGCGACAGCACCGCCGACGGGTCCATCGCCTCGACGATCACGTCGCCGGCGTCGACGCGGACCACGACATTGCAGGGCAACAGGACCCCGATCTGGGGCTCGGCGGTGATGGCGCGGTGGGCGAAAGGCGGATTGCACGCCCCGAGGATGAGATAGGGCTCCATCTCCTCGCCGAGTTTCTCGCGCAGCGTGGCCTGGACATCGATCTCGGTGAGCACCCCGAAGCCCTGCTCGGCGAGAAGGCCCCGGACCTCCTCCACCGTCGCGTCGTAGTCGCCATCCTCGATTGTCTTGCTCAGGTAGTACATCGCTCCTCACTCCGGTCGTCGCGCCAGCATCACGGTGTCGAGCGCGGTCTCTCCGGTATCGGTCTCGCGGGAACGGCTCTCGGAGAACACCACCTCCAGGTCGCCGGCGAGCCGGCGGGCGGTGTCGGGATCCCACAGCACCTCCGGGTTGGGCGGTCCGCTCACTCCCGCCGTGGCCACGTCGTGGCCGATGAGGAGGAGGTGGCCACCGGGCGCCACCCAGGAGGACGCCTTTTCCATCATGCGGGTGCGATCCGGATCGGGGAGATGCACGTAGGCGATGAGGACCAGGTCGAAGGTGTGGCGCGGCTCCCACTCGCGGAGGTCGGCATCCACGAAGCGCACCTCGACTCCGTGCTCCACCGCCATGCCGCGGGCGCGGTTGATGGCGACCCCGGAGAAGTCGACTCCGGTCACCTCCCAACCCTTCTCGGCCATCCACACCGCGTTGCGTCCCTCGCCGCAGGCCAGGTCCAACGCCGATCCCGGTTCGAGGCGAGACACCTCCTCTTCCACGAACCGGTTGGGCTCCGCCGACCACAGGAGGGGTTTCTCTCGGTACTTCTCGTCCCAATCTCGGGCTTCCATCACATCTCGCTTTCCAACGGTTTCAACGCCTTGCCGGCCGCTACCGCGGCCCACGACCTGTCGAGTTGGTTCCGATCGCGGATCGTGTCGCACCGATCCAGATCGGCGAGGTAGTCGCCGGCCAAGACCTCGTTCAGATGGGGATCGATCGCCACCACGGCCACTTCTTCGTCCTTGTAGACGGAGCGGGCGTTGAAGTTCGCCGACCCGAACATCACCAGGGTATGGTCGGCGATGACCTGTTTGACGTGGTACATCGACGGCTGGAACCGATGCAGCCAGACGCCGGCATCGAGTAGTCGCCCGGCTTGCTCTTCCGCCGACAACAGGGACACGCGCTTGTCGATGTGCGGGCCGGGAATCATCACTCGCACCTCCACGCCCCGCTGAGCGGCCTCGACGAGCAGACCGGTTAGTCGCTCGGCCGGGTTGAAGTAGGGGGTTCCGATCCACAGGCGCTCCCGGGCCAGGGCGATGATCGCCTCGAACGCCCGGCCGGCCGTGTTCAATTGGATCTGCGCTGACGCGTCCACCACCCCGAGAAGCGTGTTCCCTGCTCTGAGGGGACGCTCCGGGATCTCGAGGTCCGTGGACGCGCGCCCGCCGGCGTCGCGCCAGTCGGAGAGGAACGTCGCCCGCAGCGGATCGACGGCGGGACCTTCGATCTGGAAGTGAGTGTCGCGCCACTCGTTCTCGTTCCGAGCGTCCCCTTCCCATTCCTGGGCGACACCCACTCCGCCGGTGAAGGCGTACTGGTGGTCGACGACCAGGATCTTGCGGTGGGTCCGGTGGTCGATCTCCCACACCTTCCACCGGGCCGGGGGCCGGAACCACCGCAGCTCCACCCCGGAGCTGGTCATGACGTCGATCAGCTCCTGGGACATCGGCTGGGCGCCCACGGCGTCGAGGAGCACGCGCACCTCCACTCCGCCGCGGGCTCGTTCGGCCAGCGCGTACGCCATCTGGCGGGCGATGTCACCCGTCCAGTAGACGTAGGTGACGAAGTCGATCCGGCTCTGGGCGAGCCGGACCGCACGCAGCATGGCGGGGAAGATCTCGGTTCCGTTGCGGAGACGAGTCACGGAGTTGCCGTCGGTGAAGACCACGCCGACGAAAGCCTCCAGCGCGCGTCTGAAGGGGTCGTCGGCGTGGTCCGTCACCCGAACTCGATCCCTTGGGCGAGGGGCAGGTCGTCTCCCCAGTTGATGGTGGTGGTCTGGCGGCGCATGTACGCCTTCCACGAGTCGGAGCCGGCTTCGCGCCCGCCGCCGGTGTCCTTCTCGCCACCGAATGCTCCGCCGATCTCGGCCCCCGAGGTTCCGATGTTGACGTTGGCGATGCCGCAGTCGGAACCGGCGGCCGACAAGAAGCGCTCGGCGTTCTTGAGAGACTGCGTGAATATCGCCGATGAGAGACCCTGGGTGACGCCGTTGTGGATCTCGATCGCCTCGTCGAGCGTGTCGAACTCGATGACCCACAGGATCGGAGCGAACGTCTCCTCCTGCACTATCGGAGCGTCCTTGCCGATCCGGGCGATCGTCGGCTCGACGAAGTAACCGGGCCGGTCGAGCGCCTTGCCGCCCGTCACGATCTGTGCGCCTTGCTCGCGGGCCGCCTCCAGCGCCGTCATCATCTGTTCCACCGCCGCCTCACTCACCAGCGGGCCCATCAGCGTGCCCTCGTCGAGGGGATCACCGATGCGGACCTGGCTGTAGGCGTCCTTGAGGCGGTCGACGAACTTGTCGGCGATGGCCCGGTGGACCAGCAGACGCCGCAAGGTGGTGCATCGTTGCCCTGCCGTTCCGACAGCCGCGAACAGGACGGCGCGGATCGCCAGCTCCAGATCGGCGTCGTCCATCACGATGATGGCGTTGTTGCCGCCCAACTCGAGGATGGACCGACCCATGCGGGCGGCCACCTTGGGTCCGACGATCTTTCCCATCCGCGTCGACCCCGTGGCGGAGATGAGCGGCAGCCTCCTGTCGTTGACCATCGCCTCGCCGATGACATCGCCGGTTCCCGCGACGAGGTTGAACACGCCCTCGTAGCCGGTGCCGGCCATCACCTCGTTGCAGATCCGGGTCACTGCCACCGCGGTGAGAGGCGTCCGCTCGGACGGCTTCCAGAGGATCGGGTCGCCGCAGACGGCAGCGATGGCGGAGTTCCATGACCACACCGCCACCGGGAAATTGAAGGCGGTGATCACCCCGACCGGCCCCAGGGGGTGCCACTGCTCGTACATCCGGTGGTTGGGGCGTTCTGACGCCATAGTCTTGCCGTAGAGCTGCCGTGACAGGCCGACGGCGAAGTCGCAGATGTCGATCATCTCCTGGACTTCGCCTATGCCTTCGGGAAGGATCTTTCCCACCTCGAGACTCACGAGGGCCCCCAACTCTTCTCTCCGCTCCCGCAAGGCGTTGGCCAGCTGGCGTACGTACTCGCCCCTGCGAGGCGCGGGCAGGGCCCTCCACCGCTCGAACGTCTCCACCGATGACGCCACGGCCGCTTCGTAGTCGTCGGGACCACCGAGGGAGACCCGGGCTAGCACCTCGCCGGTCGTGGGGTTGGGAACCTCGACGGTGTCACCGCTTCCTTGCCGCCACTCGCCGGCTATACAGACTCCGGGGACGGTCTCGTCGGTGAGACCGAAAGCCTCCAATATCTCGTTCATCGACTCTCCTCTGTAGCGCGCTTGGCTGCCACGACTTCGATCTCGATCAAGAAGCCCGCGGGAAGAGCTCCGGCCTGGAAGGCAGACCGGGCGGGGGGATGCTCGCCGAAGTACGCTGCGTAGATCTCGTTCACCTTCGGGTAGTCGGCGATGTCAGCCAGGAAGACCGTTGTCTTGACCACGTCCCGGTAGTCCAAGCCGACGTCACCGAGGATCAGCCCGATGTTGTCGAGAACGCGTCGAGTCTGAACCTCGATGTCGTCGGGAACGCGGTCCCCGGTCTCGGGGTCGTATGCGACCTGGCCGGAGAGGAACACGAATCCTCCTGCCTCCACCGCCACCGAATACGGTCCTATCGCCTTCGGCGCCGACGGGGTATCGAGGATCTCGGGCACTGGTAGAAGCCTCCTGATGGACTCAGGCACAGGCTACCGGACAGGCGGAAGACGGAAGGCGGAAGGCGGAAGGCGGAAGGCG
>Ga0079224_100015302_pt1 | contig 10744 bp, 10 predicted proteins | sample Stecom2015_FD_80414 | JGI IMG/M metagenome (GOLD analysis project Ga0079224, IMG submission 80414) | Agricultural soil microbial communities from Utah to study Nitrogen management - Steer compost 2015 | ecosystem: Environmental > Terrestrial > Soil > Agricultural land | place: USA: Utah...
ACATCGTGGTGTTCACCAAAGGCACCACCAACGATGTCTACGTCGCCCTCTCCGATGGCACCCGGTTCATGCCCTCCACCCGCTGGCACGACTACTTCGGCCTACCCCAAGAAACCACCCTCTGAAGGGGGCTGACATGGCAGCACGACGGCGGCTCGTACGCGTGGTGGTGGCGGCCCTGCTGGCCTCCCTCGCGCCGATGGTCAGCCCAGGGACACCCGCGGCCGCTGACCCCCCGGTACCGGTGGAGGCGGAGCAGCTGCTACCGCCGGTCTCCGCCACCGCACCGGTGGCGGCCCAAGCCAACTGTTGCGGGGTCAGCTGGTCGGCCGGGCAGCAGCTGTGGTTCCGCGCCACCCAGCCGGGCGACCAGGTCACGGTGACCCTACCGGCGGTCCCACCTGGACAGTACGACCTGGGAGCGGTACTGACCCAGGCCCCTGACTACGGCACGCTGCGGTTCGCCATCGACGGGGTGGCGATCGGGCAGCTCTTCGACGGCTACGCCGACCACGTCCGGCGGACCGGGGCGGTGCCGCTGGGGTCGGCCATGCTGTCCGGCACGCACCAGTTGACGGTGACCGTCACCGGGCGGAATCCGGCCTCGACCGGTTTCTTCGCCGGGCTGGACACCATCACCCTGCGCCGGGTCGGCCCCACCGTCGCGGTCAGCCACACGCCGTACGAGACGGTGGCGGCCACCCCGGTCGCCGGTGAGCTGGTGCGGGTGTACGACCCGAGCGTGGGGGAGACGGAGACCTGGTACTACAACGACCACTCGCTGATCCGGGACCCGAGCACCGGACTGTGGCACGTGTTCGCGATCACCCACGCCGAGCCGGCCGCTCCGCAGGACGAGCGGATGTTCGGTCACGCCACCGCACCGCACCCCACCGGTCCCTGGACCAAGCAGCCGCCGGCGCTGTGGGCCGATCCGGCCGCCGGGGAACACTGGATCTGGGCGCCGCACGTCATCCACCACGACGGCGTGTTCTACCTGTTCTACGCCGCCGGCAGCCCCGACTATCCGCGTTACCGGATGCACCTGGCCACCTCCACCGACCTGGTCACCTGGGTGCGCAGCCCGGCCAACCCGCTGTTCACCGACGGCTGGGAGGCGCGGGACCCGATGGTCACCCGGATCGACGACCAGTGGGTGATGTACTACACCGCCACCTCCGACCCCACCGGGGGCAACCACATCGTCGCCTACCGGACCAGCGACGACCTGCTCACCTGGAGCGCGCGCCGGGTCGCGTACACCTCCCCGCACGTCGGTCGGGCCGGTGGCCAGACCGAGTCACCGTTCGTGGTGAAACGCGGCGACTTCTACTACCTGTTCGTCTGCTGTGACGGCCTCGACTACGGCCAGGCGTACCGGCGCACCGCGGTGTACCGCAGCCCGGACCCGTTCCGCTTCGACCACGCGGAGCAGGTGACGGTGTTGGACGTGCACGCCGCCGAGGTGGTGGTCGACGGTCCAGACTGGTATCTCACCCACGCTGGGTGGGGCCAGGGTGGGCTGTGGCTGGCCCCGCTGGACTGGCCGTCCCAGGTGGTGGCGCGGGGGCGGATCGTCAGCACCGGCTTCCTGCGCGCCGACATCCGCACCTGGCCCCATGCCCGGATCGCGGCCATGGCGTTCGATCCGGCCGGTGCCGGGGCGTACCGGCCGGTCCTGGATTCTTCTCACCGGGGCACCATGCCCTACCTGGCGGTGGGCGGGTTCGACGTGACCGACCGGCCGGGGGCGCCGGCCCGAGTCGACGTCTCCCCGGACGGTTCCCGGATCCACCTGGTCGGCATCCCGTTCGGGGACGAGCCGGTCACCGTCGACTGGCTGCTGACGGTCGCCCCCCGCTGGACCGGGCCGGCGCTGCAGAGCGACCTGGTGTGGACGGTGGCCAACTGGCCCACCGCGCCGGTGTGGGAGGTCGCGTTCAATGTCGACACCGCCCTGCCGCTGATCGGGGATCCGAGCGTGGTGGCGCGCCCGACCGGGGACGTGCCGGGGATGCCGCCGTGGACGCTCGCCACCGACCCCCACGGCTCGGTGGTCACGGCCTACCGGACCGGGTCGGCGTGGCGGGCCGACAACACCTGGTACGACGCCGGTCATGCCATGGCCGCCTGGCAGCCGCTGTGGCGGGTCGGCGGCACCGGCTGGGCGCCGGGCCAGTATCCGGGCGGCACCTGGCGGATCACCGCCAGCACGGTGCCGCGAGATGTCGCGTTCGCCCACACCGTCCACACCGCGTTGCACGCGGTGCCGTGAGTGCTGCGGCCGGGTCGTCGCAGCGGTGGATCCAAGGAGGAACCATGACCAACCCCCCGGAGAAGCAGTCGTTGAGCCGCCGTCGGTTCCTGCTCGGGGCCGCAGGCGCGGTGGCTGGGGGAGCGCTCGGTAGCGCCCTGGCCACGACCGCCGCACACGCGGGTACGGAGGTGGGCGGGGCGGGTGCGGAGGCCGACGCCCCCGGCCTGAGCACCTCCGCCGCTCCTAGCGGTGCCACGATCCAGGCGTCGGACGGGTTCGGGCTGCGGATTGTGGACCGGAACGAAAACTGGGGGCGGCTGCAGTACTACCGGTTCGCCACCAGTGCGATCGGTTGGAACCCGGGGGTGAACGTGCTGCTGCCCGACGGGTACCACACCAGTGGCAAGCGTTACCCGGTGCTGTATCTGCTGCACGGTGGTGCCCAGGACTTCCGGCACTTCCACCTGCACGAGAACATCATCAACCTGACCGCCGGTCGGGAGATCATCGTGGTGATGCCGGACGCCGCCACCGGCTGGTACTGCAACCCGGTCCACAGTAACGTCGGCCCCCGGAACTGGGAGACCTTCCACATGGCCCAGTTGCTGCCGTGGATCGACGCGAACTTCCGCACCTTCCCCGAGTACCACGGCCGGGCGATAGCCGGGTTCTCGATGGGTGGGTTCGGGGCGTTGAAGTACACCGCGAAGTACTACGGCCACTTCTGTTCGGTGAGTTCCCACTCCGGCCCGGCCAGCCTGCGGCGCGACTTCGGCATCGTGGTGCACTGGGCCAACATCACCTCGGCGGTGATGGAGCTGGGCGGTGGGACCGTCTATGGTGCACCGTTCTGGGACGAGGCGCGGGTGAGCGCCGACAACCCGATGGAGCGGATCGAAAGCTTCCGGCATAAGCGGATTTTCCTGGTAGCCGGTACCTCGCCCGACCCGTGGAACTGGTTCGACCAGGCCAACGAGTCCCAGGTGCTGGCCGGGCAGCGGGAGTTCCGGGCGGCGCTCGCCCACGCCGGCATCCCGCACGTGGGGCACGAGCGCCCCGGTGGCCACTTCTTCCGCCACGACATGTTCATCGAGGACCTCAACGGCATGCTGGCGCACCTGCGCCGGGCCGGCTGACGTCGATGGCGGCGAGGGGAGCAGATCGACGTGTGATAAAACCTTGCGAATGAGCGCAGTGACTCGCCTGCGCCGGTCCGTGGCCCGGACCCGGCTGGCTCCCCTCGCCGCCTTCCCCAAACGCGCCGCCCGGGTGGCCCGGCACGACGCCCGGGTGCTGAAGACATCGTTACGGTGGCTGTTCACCTCCCGGGAGCACCACAACTACACGTACGACCTCACCAAGCTCAACCGCGACCACCTGGCCTGGTACGTGGCGCACGTGTGCGACGTGCCGGTCGGGCAGGTGCGGGACTGGTTCGCCGAGCTGGAGGGCGACCAGGCGCTGCGCCGGCACATCCAGACCGCCACCGCCGCCTCCGACCGGCGCGGGCTGGCCGACCGCCAGGTCCGGTACGGGCGGCGGCTCGGCTGGTACGCGATGGTGCGGGCCCGGAAACCCGCCCACGTGGTGGAGACCGGCACCGACAAGGGACTGGGTAGCTGTGTGCTGGCCGCGGCCCTGCTGCGCAACGCCGCGGAAGGTGCGCCGGGGCGGCTGACCAGCGTCGACATCAACCCGGAGGCCGGTTACCTGATCCGGGACGCGCGGCCGTGGTCGGACGTGGTGGACCTGGTGGTGGGGGATTCCCTGGCCACCCTGCGCGGGCTGGACCGCCCGGTCGACCTGTTCCTGCACGACAGCGACCACTCGGCCGCGCATGAACGAGCCGAGTTGGCGGCGGTGACCGACCGGCTGGCGCCGGGGGCGTTGCTGCTGACCGACAACGTGACCGTCACCCGGGTGCTGTCGAAGTACGCCGAGCGCACCGGCCGGCGGTTCCTGGCGTTCACGGAACGCCCCGCGCGGCACTGGTACCCCGGGGACGGGATCGGCGCCGCTTGGTGAGGCTGGCGGTCGCCGGGGTGATGGGTGCGGGAGGGGGGAATCGAACCCCCACGCCCGAAGGCACAGGTTCCTAAGACCTGCGCGTCTGCCTGTTCCGCCACTCCCGCGGGCGCGCATTGCAGTCTAGTGCACCCGCCGTACCCCGCCCGAAGTGTGTGCGGTCATAGCGCGCCCGGGGGACATCTGGGCTGGGTCAGGCTGTCACCGTGACCGCCCGTGGCGTGGCATCGGGATCTTGGCGAGGGCTACCCGGACACCAGTGTTACGGAATGCCCTGAATATCCGGTATAGCGCTACCCTCGGTGTTGTCCGCGAGCAGCTGCCAGGACACCCAACCCTGGTTGAAGAGGTGGGACAGGGCGCTCGAGCTAGTCATCCGCTTGACACAGAGCAACTGCTTGGCAGGCGTCAGCAGATCGCAGATCTCCACCTTCTGGCCGGGGCGTTCGATCATGAAGTGCCGACGGTCGAGGACCTTCCACCCACGGCACGCGAGACTGTCGTTGTAGTGCCTTTCTTCCGGATACTGATTGAGGTCCCACTCCGGCAGATCAAGTTCGGCGGTGCAATCGGGGATCGCGGTGATCCCCCGCTGCAGTTCAGCCAGGAAACCGGTGTCAACCTGGTACCAGTCGCCTGCCGCTGCGATGTACGCTTGCCCGTCCAAGACGGTTTCCGTGACGACATAGTGTCGGAGCCGGAGCCTGCGGCCGACAGCCTCACCGGAGGCGTCGTAGGCAGCAACACGCAGCTCGAGGGGATCCTTGACCGACCAGTCGGCGATGACTGAGGCAACGGACTCGGCGGTCAATTCCGGTAGTTCCTGGCTCACCCTCTTTCCCTGGCAAAGCACGTAGTGGTTGATGGTGATCGGTTCTCCCACGTCCGGCGGGGCGAAGGCGATCTGGTGCGAGCCTTCCCTAAGGAGCCGGTCCACCTCCCCGTTCAGCCGGAGCTGTACGGGCTCATTGCGGATCGGATGGTAGTAGTCCAGGAAGTCGTAGTCCTGTTTGTAGGCATCTGATTCGTCCAGTTGGATGATCTGATCCAGCTTCTCGCCTAGCTGGGCCAGGCTGAAGTGGCTGATCTTCAAACGCAGACTGTCGCTGCCGGCAGCAGATCCGGCCAAGTTAGGGGAGGGGATTCCCTCCAGCTGACGGACAAGGGTGTTGATCGGCTCGATCCCAAGTTCATACAGCGGGCCGGCGGTCGGCATGGCGGTGTAGCGACTCAGGTGACGACCCCCCAGGGTGCGGGTTTCCACACTCCTGACCCGGTCAGCAGAGACGGCATTGGCGACGACTCGGAGTCCGAACCGGGGATCTACCCAGGAGCGTTCGATCGCCTGCCAGCCCCGCCCGTAGGCGAGGATGAACCGGTACCCTCGATATGAAATCAGCAACAGGGCGGCGCTGTGGCTGTTGACCAGGCGGCGCGGAAGCAGTTGGGCAATGCTGGTGCGCGGGATCGTCCAGTGCGACGATCGCATCGTTGACCAACCGCTCAGCGGTGTCGGGTTCGCGGTACCGGACACAGAGGATGGTGGTGTCCACCAGCTCAGTGATCTGGGCACAGGTGGGGCAGGCCGCCTGTCGGCGGGCGCACCGGTCGAGATCGGCCAGCCGGCCAACGGTCGGTGCTGAGAGCTCAGCGGCGAGCGTGGCGAGGTCGGCGGCGTACATGTCAGCGCTCCTCCTGCAAGATCATGTTCAGGCCGTCGTCGGGGTGGTACGTCCACGACGCGCTGATTCCGTCCCAGCTCGCGTGCTGTCGTCCGTCCAGCGCACGGGTGCCGTCGATCTGGGAGATGACCGCGTCCGGCACGTCTAGTTCTGCGAGAATGCACGCGACCTGAGTGATGCTGGCGCCGCTACGTTCCTCGGCACCTGCCCCGGTGATGATCAGTGACGTCCCGCCGTCTCCGAGCCTGATGAAGGAGCTGTGAGGCGCACACGTCTCCTTGGCACTCTCCAAACGGGTCGCTGAGTTGAGGGACCGGGTCACGCCGTATGCGATCGCGATCAGCACCAGCAGGGCAGCGGCTACGCCACCAAGGGTGAGGAGCAGAGCAGGGCGCTGCCATAGCGACACCGGTCGGCCTGGTGGAACTTGATGGGGTAGGAGCGCCCCGGCCGGGGGCTCTGCTGCTGCCTGATCGGACTGCTCCACCGGAGCATCGGGGGTGTGGGGGTAGTGGGGATCGGTGGTCATCGGGCACCTCCGTTCAGTTCCGGGTCCAGACACAGTCGCCGGTGAACTTGATTCCGACATCCGAGCTGCTGATCTCCACCCGGCCGCGGGAGCCCGGCTCGATCAGGTCATTGGCGAGCACCTCGTCCAGTTCCCCGGAGAAGCCGGACAGGCGGGCCCAGTAGCAGTAGTCGAAGGATCCGTCCGGTGCGGTGGTCACGTACGTGCCGGGGGCGATCTCGTCCCCGACCCGCCAGACTCCAGGGCCGACCTCGTCGCCGACGTTGACCGGCTCCGATTCGGACTCCTCCACCCAGCGGCAGGGGCCGGTGAACTCCACTCCGGTGTCGCTGTCGGAGATGGTCACGCGCCCGCGGGCGCCGCTGTCGAGGTTGTCGTTGGCGATGATGTCGTCGAAGCTGCCGGAGAAGCCGGACAGGCGGGCCCAGTAGCAGTAGTCGAACGCCCCGTCCGGGGCCACGGTCACGTACGTACCGGGCGGGATCTCGGTGCCGACCTCCCAGACCCCGGCGCCGAAGCCGACCGGCTCCGGTTCGGGCTCCGGCTCCTCTTCCCGTGCGACGTCGGAGGCGTCGCTGGTCTCGGACGGCTGGGAGCTGTTCCGGTCGTCGGTGCCTTGTGCCGGACGGTCAGCGGCTTGCTCCGGATCGGCGTTGTCGGAGCTGAGCGCGACCACCGCGACGCCGCCGACGCAGCACAGGAACAACACCACCGCACCGGCGATCAGCGGGATCAACCAGCGGTGAGTGGTGCGTGGCGGGTTCGTCGGCGCCGGCATGCCCGGTGGTGGGGTGGGTGGGGTGGGTACGGTCATGGGAACTCCTTTTACAGAATTGATCAGCTGTGAACCGGGCTTTCCAGGTTCACGCAGCGTCTACTTCAGCACTGCGACTCTGGTCCAGGCAAGTGGAAAGCGCTCAGTCTCACTGAGAACTTGGGCTAGCAGCAGCCACACTTACCTCAAATGTCGCCGCTACCTGGCCTTAGGCCACACTGGCCAGGACAGGGAGAGGTGTGTGGCAGCCGGCGCACTGATGCCATGCCGGAGATCGCGGGCTGGATGGGGCGGAACTGCCGGTGGACACCAACTGGCGCCGGCGCCACCCGACTTCCCGGCTCCGGTGGTCACTGACCGCCAGAGCCCACTATTCGATGCTGGGCAGGTGGTGGACTGGCTGGTCAGCACCGGCCGCAAGCACCTGCCGGAACTGACAGTGGAGTTGCGGCTGCACTTGCTCACCGCCCCTGGCGGACAGCGCGCCCCGATGCCACCGACCACGATGCTGGCCGCGGTCACCGCCCTGATCTGCCTGCGCTACCTGGACGATGAGCCACTCGCCCCACTCGGTGACACCTTGTGGCGGGTGGTGGCCGCACCGCGGGACCGGGTGACCAAGGTGGACCAGGATGACCAGCTGCTGCGAGCAGAGATCGAGGCGCTCGGCCCAGAGCAGGGGGTGCTGGCGGCCCGTCGCCGGTTCGGTGGCGCCGAGCTGCATCCGGACGGTTACCGCTCTGCTGGCGGCGTTGCTGGCCGGCCTGTCCGGCGTCCGTGAACACGCCGAGTGGTACGGCCCGGTCCGGGCCCGATTGTTGCGGTGGCGGTTGGTGGTCCGGGGGTTACCGGACGCGGAGCTGATGGTGGCTGCCGGTCCCGACCTGCCTGATCCGACCACCGATCCGGATGTGTTGATCACTCGGCTGCCGTACGTGTCGAAGGAGCAGTCCGGCCGGGAGGAGCAGTTGGCGACCCTTGCCCGGCTCACCAGGGAGCTGGCGCCGGGGCGGACTGCGGTGGTGCTCGGCCCGACCGACCTGTTGACCGGGGCGCTGCCCCCGTACCGTCCGGCGTTCCGGATCCGGAAGCAGCTGCTGGCCGATCGGCCCCTGACTGAGGTGGTCAACGACCTGTGCTGGATGTGACCACCTGGCGTCGGGAGGGCTACCTGCCGGACCAGCAAGCCGGGCGAGGTAGATAAGCGCAGCGGGGTAGTACGCGGGATTGAGGACTGCACGCGCCGCGATCGAGTTCATGCCCATTCTTATTCACAAGTGAATAAGCCACTCCAGTTCGAGCGGGAAGCCATTTGGTCAGCGCGAGGCAGAACCTACCGAGTGTGCTACCGGATCAACGGAACATCCGTGAAATGATCACCCTGTGCATAGAACACCAGTAGGACATCTACCGTCACAGGCTTGATGATGTTCCATCGCTCACTGCTCAACGACCACAATTCGTTATGTTGATCCTTACTGGATCAGTCCTGGCTGCGACGAGGTAGTTCCTTACTCACCTCGTGGAGCGCGTCCCGTAGTTCCGTTACCGGTCGCCCGCGGGGAGCACGGCGCTGCAGCTCCCGGTCGACCTCGCCGGCGACCATCAGCAGGCTGGGAAGCGAACGCCGCCGGGCCTGGAACGCGGTCAGCGCGATTGTCACAGCGTCGTCCCACGCACCGGCCCTCGCCGCAACGGTGCTCAAAGTGAGCCGGGCTTCCGCCATGCGCATCGGCGCACACTCGCTGCCGTCTGGGGCGGTTCCCAGGATCAGGACCTGCTCGCATGGTGGCGGGCCCGCTCGTCGTCTCCGACGAGTCGATAGGCGTCCATCGCGTAGAAGTCCCACTTGTCCGGGTCCACCTGGAAGTGATGTTCTGGCCGGTGCGGGCGGGGAAACCGGTCGAGCAACCACCGACCCCGCTCCAAGGTGCGGTGCACCTGGTTCCGGTCACCGATCCGGGCCCACGCCTTGGCTTCCTGCGCCACCAGTTGCACCGCCGCCAAGTGTTTCCCTAGTAGCTGCTGGCCGGCCTGGGCGGCGGTGAGGACGTCCCGGTAGCAGCCTTGGGTGAGGGTGAACCAGGCAGCCATCTCCCATGCCCATCCACCGATCTCATGGTTGCCGGCTTCCGCAGCGAGTTGGGCAGCGGCCCGGCGGGTGGCTTCGGCCGGCTGCCGCATCCCTAGGTCGTACTCCAGGCATCCGATCAGTAACGCCAACCAGCCGGCGACGGTCAACAGCTCGGCGTGTGCCCGTAGCCCCACCGGTCGTCGCAGCAGGGCGCCGACCTTGCGCAGCCAGCGCTGTCCTTCGGCACGTAACGCAGAGGCGTCCTGCCAGCGGTAGGCGCAGCACAGGTCCTCCACCGTCGCGTGTAGCGATTCGATGGTGTGAGGGGAAACATCACCGAGCCGTAACCGCTCGACCAGCTCCGCGGTTGCTGGATCGCTCCGGTGCGGCAGCGCGGACAGTTCGCCGTTGGTGCCCAGCACCTCATCCAGACGCGCCACCATTTGCGGGGAGGGAGCTTTACGTCCGTGTTCCAGTTCGTGGATGTGCACGTGGGAGCACGGCACCTTGGCGGCCAAGCCACGCAGTGACAGGCCGGCCTGCTGCCGTAGCTGACGCAATCGGCTGGCGAAGAGCGGATTGACAGTGTCCATTGGTGCCCCATGGAAAGCAGGGTGATCTTAATACTGGACAGGTAAGGGCCCTGGTGTTCGCCAGGCTAGCGGACATGCGCGGTATGAGGCATGTTCTCATTCGATCACCAGATCAGGCGCTGTTGTTAGCTAACGCTTTCGCCCATTTCTACATATGGTGCTCAAGGAGCTCATGGCGTACGAGTCATTCCACTCGGCAGCCATCTCTGGAGGTGATTCACAGATGGATACGGCTGCTCCCTGCTTCATGGAGGACGACCTGATCGCCCCGGTGAGCGCCCGGTTCTCGCTGGCCACCGCATACGAGGATCTACCTTTCAGTGAAGAGGCACCCAGCGGCCCCGGCACAAGGCCGTTCGTGCTGCGGATCGCGGGGATGCCCGCTCCTCGGCGCCGTAGCGTGTTGCCGAAGTCCCGATACTGTCCGGAGCGGCAACTCGCAGTCACCGATGACGAATGGGCACGCCCGATCTACCCCATGGGCTTCGAACGGACCACCGTCGGTTCCAAGGATGGTCAAGGTAACCCTATGGAGGACTGGAAGCCGGATCTGTAGCCGGAGCTGGCATGACGGTCCTAGTGCTCAGTCCCGAGATGGACCTCACCGTCGACCGGGTGATCGCGGATCTCCTGGAAAGAGGACGACTGTGATCGAGTGGAAACCGCGTGCGGAGGCACTGGCGGCGGAGTTGAGCGAGGTCGGGGCGGTGCGGGACCCGGCCTGGTGGGCGGCGTTCGCCGCCACCCCGCGGCACGTGTTCGTGCCCCCGGTTCTATGCCCGGGACCAGTACGGCCAGCCGCGGACCCT
>Ga0079224_100015303_pt1 | contig 10744 bp, 6 predicted proteins | sample Stecom2015_FD_80414 | JGI IMG/M metagenome (GOLD analysis project Ga0079224, IMG submission 80414) | Agricultural soil microbial communities from Utah to study Nitrogen management - Steer compost 2015 | ecosystem: Environmental > Terrestrial > Soil > Agricultural land | place: USA: Utah...
GCGAGCCGCCTAGGGGAATCGAACCCCTGACCTACGCATTACGAGTGCGTCGCTCTGGCCGTCTGAGCTAAGGCGGCACGGATCGTTGTCCGTATGTCTGAAACTATACCGGAGGTTCGTGCGTCACCAACGACCCCCCTCCCTCGTTATCGGTTCAAGAAGCCTTCGGTCCGCCCCGACCGGCTCCGCTCACTGGAGGACCCACCACGATGCGACGACGTTTGGCCCGCTCGGCAGCGCTGCCGTTGGCGGCCGCCATGGTCGTTCTGACCGCCGCCCCTGCGGCCGGACAGCCGACGACACCGGTACCAGAACCTGCAAATCCGGACTATCCGCCCGCGTCCCAGGAGGACAAGCCGAGAGGCCAGGCCGTCGGCGAGGCCGGGACGGCTCTGGGCATGGTGCGCCTGTTGCCCGAGTCGGTGCCGACGAGTTCGATCATGCCGGGCGCGCAGGAGGACCTGCCGAAGCAGTCGGCGTTGGAGGGCGGCTTCGGCCTGTCCAGTGCGCAGGCGAACTCGGAGTCCTACCTCGGCTACGAGCGTTCGATCGCGTCCGCCTCGCCGGCCGGCCTTTCGATCGGGGGCAATGCGCCGACCACTCCGGGGTCGGTGACGCAGACGGCGCTTCCGGACAACGAGAAGCCGGTGTCGTCGGGCATCAACGCCCCGGACAACCCGCTGATCAACGTGAGTGCCCTGAACGGCACGGCCCATGCGCGCTGGAGTGAGCAGCGCGGCCCGTGCGTGGGCACGATCTCGGACGCCTCGACGTCGACGGCGAGCGTGTCGCTGCTGAACACGATCCCGACGATGCCGGACATCGGCCAGCTGGCCGACGCGGACGCGAGTGCGAAGAACGCGCTCGGCCGGTTGGGGTCGCTGGCGAACCTGGGCGGGTTGCTGTCCGGCCAGCGCACGGCCGACGCCCAACCCGCCGCCGACGGTACGGGCTCGCTGGTCAGCGCTCCGAACACGCTGTCGACCCGGTCGACGATCCGGCTGGTCGACATGCCGGGCACCGACCGCAAGGCGGTCGAGTCGACGTCGACCATGCAGGGTGCCGACATCAACATCCTGAAGGGCACGCCGCTCGGGTTCACGGTGAAGATCGCGAGCCAGCCGACGCTGCGGGTGCTGTCGACGGGTGAGGCGAAGACCTCCGAGGTCGAGTACACCGCGCCCATGTTGACGATCGAGCGGAACGGCAAGGAGCTGTTCAAGCTCGACGCGGCCAACCCGACCGCCGACATCCCCATCGGCGTGCCCACCGACGAGCTGAAGAACACGCCGGGATACGAGCAGGTCAAGGACGTGCCGGTGATCGGCGACGCCGCCGAGTTGGCCAGCGGTGGGGTGAAGGCGCTCAACGACACCGCGGCCGAGCGGGTGCTGGATCTGGGTGTGCTGCGGCTGAGCATCGCCGAACTCACCAAGCGCGGCAGCGACCGGACCGAGCCGTTCGAGGGCTACCAGCAGGGCGCCTCGGCCCGCCTGCTCGACCTGCAGATCCTGCCGACCAAGCTGTTGAAGAACCTGCTTCCCGACGACGCGGCCGACAAGCTTCCTTCGTCGCTGGCCCAGGTGTCGCTGGGCGAGCAGGTGGCGCGTGCCTTCGCGCCGAAGGGCGGCGTGGACTGCAGCGTTCCCGAGCAGCCGGCGCCGCCGAAGGGTGGCGGGGCCGCTCCGCCCGCGGCTCCCGACAAGTTGGCGCAGACCAGCGGCGCCTACGCCTCGGTGCCGATCTTCTGGACCGGCACGGCGATGCTGCTGATCGGCGCGGTGCTGGTGGCGTTGGCGCCGGGCAGGCGAGGCGGCCTCACGGGCGCATCGACGCCGACGAAGCCCTCGCCGCACCCCCGCGAGTGACACGGAGTGACTGAAACCCCCAAGGGCCCCATGGTCGCGTTGAACGCGACCATGGGGCCCTTGGGAGCTTTAAACCGGAGGGTCAGCCTTCGCGCAGGGTCGTGATCATCGCCTCGACGGCGATACGCGGTTTGACGTTCCAGGTGATGGCGTCGCGGCATTCGAGCACGGCTTCGAGCCGCCGCAGGGTGGATGCGGGCGTCCACTCACGCGCGGCCTCGCGGCTCTGCTCGGCGTGGTCCGGGTGGTTCAACGCCGCGTTCGCACCGCTCGCGGTCACGAGAACGTCCCGATAGAAGCCGGCGAGGTCGATCAGCGCCAGGTCGAGCGTGTCGCGCTGGGTACGGGTGGCACGCGACTTCTGCCGCTTCTCCAACTGCTTCACGGCCGCATCCGCCGACCGTTTCGCCGCCGCCACGCCCTTGCCGGTACCGCCGGAGCCCATGGCGGTGCGCAGTTCCTCGGCCTCGGCCTCGTCGCGGGCCTTGCTCTCGTCCGAGGCGTCGGACTCGGCCGTCTTGATCAGGTCGTCGGCGCTGGTGAACACGTCGCCCGCCCTGCGAAGCCCCAGCGGGATGCGCAACACCGCCTCCCTGCGCGCGCGTGCGGCCTCGTCGGTGGCCAGCCTCCGCGCCCTGCCGACGTGACCGCCGCACACCGAGGCGGCCCACTGCGCGGTCCGCTCGTCGACCCCGTCGCGGTCGACGAGCACGCGGGCGATCGCCTCGGGCTGCGGGGTCTGCAACGTGACGAGCCTGCACCGCGAACGGATGGTCACCGACACGTCCTCGGGGTGGTCCGACGGCGCACACAGCAGGAACACCGTCCGGTCCGGCGGTTCCTCGACGGCCTTCAGCAGCGCGTTCGACGCACCCTCGGTCAGCCGGTCGGCGTCCTCGATGATCACGACCTGCCACTGCCCCGTCGTCGGCCTGCGCGCGGCGGCCTGCACGAGCGAGCGCATCTCGGCCACCGAGATCGACAGACCTTCGGGAACGACGAGCCGCACGTCGGCGTGGGTGCCGGCAAGGGCGGTGCGGCAACCGGTGCAACCGCCGCATCCGGTGCCCGTCGAGCACTGCAGGGCAGCGGCGAAGGTGCGCGCAGCGACCGAACGACCCGACCCGGGCGGCCCGGTGAACAGCCACGCGTGGGTCATGCGCCCGCTGTCGGTCGTCTCACCGGACACCAGAGCTGCGGCAGCGGACGCGGCCGACTGCAACGTCTCGACGGCCGTTTCCTGGCCGACGACCTGCGACCACACCGACGTCACGACGCCGTCTCCTGCGCCTCCCGGCCGGGGTTCTGCTGCCCACGCTGCTCCGCGGACGCGGCCATCGCGGGCTCCGCCGCTGCCGACTCAGCCGACTCCGCGGACTCGGCAGCCTCCTCAGCCGTCTCAGCCGGTTCCTGTTCTGCCGCACCGGCTCCGCGCTTGCCGCGCTTCCGGCCAAGGCCGTTGACCCGGCCGGCGAGCGCGCACTGCACGGCGGTTCGCACGCGGTCGGAGACCTCGTCGGCGGTGCCGTCCGCATCGACGACCACGTAGTGCTGGGGATCCGACGACGCCATCTCGGCGAGCAACTGCTGCACACGCCAATGATGCGCGGCCGAGGACGCACCGCTCACCTCACCCCCGGCGGCGCTGTGTGCCGGGTCGGTGTCGAGCAGGACGGTCAGGTCGGGCCGCATGCGTGCCGTCGCCCAGTCGGCGAGCCCTTCGAGTTCCGACGCGTCGAGCCCGGCCACCGCCGACAGGTGCGCGAGCGGCGAGTCGACGAAGCGCTCCATCACGACGATCGCGCCCGCGTCGAGCGCGGGCCGGATGTCGCGTTCCACGATGTCGGCGCGCACGGCCGCGGCCGCGAGCGCCTGCGCACGTGCGCTGGTCAGCGCCGCCCCCGACACCAGTCCCTGCAACCGCCGGTCGTCGAGTGCCTGGTCCGTGGCGAGCACGACCTTCCGCTCCCCCGTGCGCAGCGCATCGGCCAGCCGTGCGGCGTGCGTGGCGGTGTCGGTGGTGCTCGTGCCCTCCAGCGCGATCAGCAGGCCGTTGACGCGGCGTGGGCGCCTGCGGATGACGTTGCGCAGGTCGGCGAGGATCGGTTCGCTGCGGCGGGAATCCATCTGCCGGTAGGCGATGATGCCGACCAGCGCCGCGAGCAGACCACCACCGAGCAGCACCGGACGCGTGCCGTCGATGGTCAGTTCGCTGCCCCAGACGTCGATCTTGCGCGGCTGCACCAGACCGATCAACAACGGAACTGTGGCCGTCGACCCGAAGATGATGATCTTCAGCAGCGACTGGTAGATCGCGTTGATCCGGCCGCGCATCGCGTCGTCGATCTGCGAACCGATGATCGTCACGCCGGTGAGGAAGCCCGCTCCCGCGCATCCGCCGACCGCGGCAGCGGCGACGAGCGACACGGCCAGGTGCGGCGAGAGCGCGACAACCATCAGTGCCATCCCCGCGAGCACGATGCCCACGCCGAACAGCCGGTCGTGCGGCAGGCGGCGCGCGAGCTTCGGCACCATGGCCAGCCCGCCTGCGGCACCGACGAACACCGCAACGAACAACAGGCCGAACGACGAGTCACCGCCGCCGAGGCTGGAGGAGTACGGCTTGGCCGCGCCGATCACGGCACCCCCCGCAGCGAACGCGCCCATCATGCCGATCAGCAGCCCGCGGACCAGTTTCGTCCTGCGGATGTAGCTGAAACTCTGGCGCACCATCGCGAAGAAGCCGACCTTGGCGCCCTCGGCAGGCTCGGGCTCCGGTTCGGTGCGGGCCGACGCCGGCACCGGATGGACGTTGCGGAGCGACAACTCCGGGATCCGCGTCGCGATGAGGATCGCACTGGCCAGGTACAGCAGCGCGTTGATGAACACGACGGCGTTGGCGACACCGAACTCGCCGAACGTCTCGGGTGAGATGCCGAGCGTCGTCTGCACACCGGTGAGCACCGAGTACAGCCCCGCACCGCTGACGACCGCGAGCCCGTAGGTCATGAACAGGCCCAGCTGGTTGGCCGTCTCCACCTGGTCGGGCCTACGCAGCAGGTTCGGCACCGCCGCGTCCTTCGACGGGATCCACATCATCGCCGCCGACCCGGCCAGGAAGTTGGCCACGAACAGCCAGATCGGTGATCCGACGATCGGGATCGAGAACAGCAGCGCGAACCGCGCGACGTCCGCGCAGATCATCACCTTCCGCCGGTCGAACCGGTCGGCGAGCAGCCCGCCGAGCGGAGCGAACAGCAGACCCGGCAGCAACTGGGTCAGCACGACGCCGACGAACGCGAAGTTCTGCAGCAGGTAGTCGTTGGTGTACTTGGTGACCAGACCGGTGAGGCCGAGCATCGCGAGCCAGTCGGCCACGCTGCACAGGTACGTCACCGCCCACAGTCGGCGGAACGGCCGGATTGCCAGCACGCTGCGCGCCCTGCGCAGCGTCGACATCTCCTGCTGCGCGGGGTAGGCGTCCTGAGCCGAGGTGCTCTGCGTCGACGTGCCCTCGCCGGATACGTCGACGTTCTGCGTCCCCTGAGCTGCCTCGCTGATGTGCCCCACCCCACATGACCGGCGCCGCCTGTCCCGTCAGCGTATCGCTGCACCAGGCAGCCTCGCCGGAGGACCAGCGAAAACACCCGGGGTGAACGGTCACGGACCGTGCGTCACCGCGAGGAGGTCAGGAGAAGAGGCCCGCGATGCTCTCGACGAAGCTCACGACGAACTGGATCGCCACGATCACGAACACCACGAGCAGCACCAGCGCCACGAACAGGCCGGTCGAGGCGTTCGACGGTTTGCGCACCGTGAGCCGCTCGTTCAGGGGCTTGGCGACGGTCGGCTTCTGCCTCCTGCGCAGCATGCCCGGCATCAGCTGACCCCGCATGCGCGAGAGGATCCGCCCGCGACGCTCCTGTTCGATCTCCTCGGTCGGCTGCGACGCGGCAGGCGTCTCCGGGACGTCGCCGGTGCCGTCGTCCTGCTCCGCCGGAGCCTCGCCCTGCTGCCGGTTCGCCGCGGCCTCCTCCTCGGCCAGCGCCGCGGCGACCTTGCTGCGCAGGCTCTCCAGATCGGGCGCGGTCGGCTGGGCGGGCGGCGACACCGGCGACGTCGGCGGTGTCTGCGCACCGGATGCCGCCGTGTCCCCGCCGTACGTCGAGTCCGAACCGGTCAGCGAATCGCCGTACGTCGGCGCCGACTCGAAAGCCTGGGTGCCGTCTCCGCTGGCCACGCGTCCTCCTCCTACTGCCCGTCTGCGACACGTCGAGTGCCCGATGTCAGGGTAGCGGGCCGATCACGCCGCGCATCCGCCAAGAGGACGACGACCACCGTCACGCACCGCGTTTCCACGCGTGCGGGCTACTTCTTGCTGCTCGTGGCCTTCTTCTTCGTACCGCCCGAGCTCGACGACCCGGACGAGCTCGACTTCTTGCGGCTCGCCGGCTTCTTCGCAGGACCCTTCGCTCGCTTCTCGGCCAGCAGCTCCTCGGCGCGTTCCTGCGTGAGGTCCTCGACGCTGTCGGACCTGCGCAACGACGCGTTGTACTCGCCGTCGGTCACGTAGGGGCCGAAGCGGCCGTCCTTGACGACGATCGGCTTGCCCGAGACCGAGTCCTCCTTGAGCTCCTTGAGCGGCGGCTTCGCGGCGGCCTGCCTGCCCCTGCGCTTCGGCTCGGCGTAGATCTTCAACGCTTCCTCGAGCGTGATGTCGAAGATCTGCTCCTCGGTCGACAGCGACCGCGAGTCGGTGCCCTTCTTCAGATACGGCCCGTACCGGCCGTTCTGCGCCGTGATCTCCTCGCCCGACTCCGGGTCGGTGCCGACGACCCGGGGCAGCGACAACAGCTTCAGCGCGTCGTCGAGGGTCACCTCGGCGATGTCCATCGACTTCAGCAGCGACGCGGTGCGCGGCTTCGGCTTGGCGGCCTTCTTCGTCGACTTCTTCGCCGTGGTCTTCTTGCCCGACCCGGACTCGGCGGTCGCCTCCTCTGCGGGCTGCTCCTCCTCGGGCTCGGGCAGGATCTCGGTGACGTAGGGCCCGAACCGGCCCTCCTTCGCCACGATCTCGTGCCCGGTCTCCGGGTCGGTGCCCAGCACGCGACCTTCCTGCGGCGTCGCGAAGAGTTTCTCGGCGATCTCGAGTGTCAGCTCGTCCGGCGGCAGGTCGTCGGGCAGGTTCGCCCGCTGCGACGTGCCGTCCACCTCGCGCTCGAGGTACGGGCCGTACCGGCCGACCCGCACGACGATGTCGCGGCCGTCGGCGTCGGTGAACATCGGGATCGAGTTGATCTCCCTGGCGTCGATGTCCTCGACGCTCGAACCGACGAGCTTCTTCAGTCCGCCGATCCGGCCGACCGAGCCGTCGACACCCAGCTCCCCGCCGAAGTAGAACCTCGACAGCCAGCTGGTGCGCTCGTCGTCGCCGCTGGCGATCCGGTCGAGCTCGTCCTCCAGCGCGGCGGTGAAGTCGTAGTCCACCAGGCGCTCGAAGTGGCGTTCCATCAGTCCGACGACCGAGAACGCGACCCAGGACGGCACGAGCGCGGAGCCCTTCTTCCACACGTAGCCGCGGTCCTGGATGGTCTTGATGATCGACGCGTACGTCGAGGGGCGCCCGATGCCCAACTCCTCGAGCTTGCTGACCAGCGCGGGCTCGCTGTAGCGGGCGGGCGGCGACGTCGCGTGGCCGTCCGGGTCGAGCTCGGTGGCCGTCAGGCCCTGGCCCTCGGACAGCTGCGGAAGGCGCTTCTGCTTGTCGTCGGCCTCGCCGCCCTCCTCGGTGTCGACGGACTCGACGTACGCCTTGAGGAAACCGGGGAAGGTGATCGTGCGGCCCGACGCGGAGAACACGCACTCCTCACCACTGGTGGCCGCGCCGGTGATCTTCACCGACATCGTGGTGCCCTTCGCGTCCGCCATCTGCGACGCGATGGTCCGCTGCCAGATCAGCTCGTAGAGCCGGAACTCGTCGGTCTCCAGCTCGCCCGCGACCTGACCCGGGGTGCGGAACACCTCACCGGCGGGCCGGATCGCCTCGTGCGCCTCCTGGGCGTTCTTGACCTTGCGGTTGTACTGCCGCGGCCCCTTCGACACGTACTCGGAGCCGTACAGGTCGGTCGCCTGGCTGCGCGCGGCCGACAACGCCGCCTCCGACAGCGTCGTCGAGTCGGTACGCATATAGGTGATGTAGCCGTTCTCGTAGAGGCGCTGCGCGATGCGCATCGTGCGCTCGGACGAGAACCGCAGCTTGCGGCCGGCCTCCTGCTGCAGCGTCGAGGTCATGAACGGCGCGTACGGCTTCCGCGTGTACGGCTTCTCCTCGACACTGCTGACGGTGAGGTCCCTGCCGCCGAGCGCCTCGGCGAGCCGGTTCGCCTCGGACTCGTCGAGCACGCGCACCTCGGACGAGGACTCCTTGAGCCTGCCGTCCCAGCCAAAGTCGCGTCCGGTGGCGAGGCGCGCCCCGTCGACGCTGGTCAGCCGGGCGGGGAAACTCCTCGGTGAGGCGTCGGCACCGGCGTCCATCGTGGCCGAGATGTCCCAGTACGACGCCGACGTGAACCGCATGCGCTCGCGTTCCCGCTCGACGATCACACGCGTGGCCACCGACTGCACCCGGCCGGCCGACAGCTTCGGCATGACCTTCTTCCACAGCACCGGCGAGACCTCGTAGCCGTAGAGCCGGTCGAGGATGCGGCGCGTCTCCTGGGCGTCGACCAGGTCGGAGTCGAGTTCGCGGGTGCTCTCGGCCGCGGCGCGGATCGCCTCCGGCGTGACCTCGTGGAACACCATGCGGCGCACCGGGACCTTGGGCTTGAGCGCCTCCAGCAGGTGCCATGCGATGGCCTCGCCCTCACGGTCGGGGTCCGTGGCGAGGTAGAGCTCGTCGACGTCCTTGAGCAGGCCCTTCAGCTCGGTGACCGTGGACTTCTTGTCCGTGGGAACGATGTAGAGGGGCTCGAAGTCGTTGTCGACGTCGACACCGAGGCGCGCCCAGGGCTGGCCCTTGTACTTGGCGGGGACGTCGGCGGCGCCGCGGGGCAGGTCGCGGATGTGGCCGCGCGAGGACTCGACGACATAGCCGTTGCCGAGGTAAGGCGCGATCTTCCGCGCCTTCGTCGGCGACTCGACGATCACCAGTCGCCGGTTGCCGTCACCCGAGCTCTCGCCGCTCTTCTTCCTCGTCGTTGCAGCCACGCTGTCCCGCTTCCTCTGGCTCAGTGTCGGACCCGCCAGTGTGCACGTTGAACGTCCACGATGTCTGCCCAGGTTCCGCAACACGCCGATCCCGACGTGTCAAGTGGTTCGCCCGATCCTTCCCTGATGTTTCCATGTCACCCCAGGGGCGCCGCCGTGCCACCCCCACGGTGGCGGGCGACCGGCAGGTAAGCGTGTGATGTAGCGCTCACCCGGCCGGGCGGCGGCCGTATCCCTATGGGACGTCCCCCGGCGCCGAGACATTCCCGCCCGGCACTCTCGCCAGACATTCCCGCCGCGAACGGGCGCGAATCACGACTTGAAGTTGACGCTACGTCAAGCCCTACCGTCATCGGCATGGCTTACTCGATCGCACAGGTCGCCAGGATGGCGGGCATCACCTCGCGCACCCTGCGGCACTACGACGAGGTCGGCCTGTTGCCGCCCGCGTTCACGGGCTCGGGCGGCTACCGCTACTACGAGGACCGCCAGCTGCTGCGCCTGCAGGAGATCCTTGTGCTGCGGGAACTGGACCTGGGGCTGGACGAGATCCGGGACGTGCTCGACGGCGATACCGACCGGGTGCGCGCACTGCGGGCACACCACGCGCGGCTCACCGCCGAGCGGGACCGGTTCGACCGGCTCGCCAGGACGGTGCAACACACCATCGACACGCTGGAAGAAGGGAGAGCAGTGAACGCACAGGAGTTGTTCACCGAACTCGCACGCGACGACGCGCGTGCCCAGGAGCTGGCGGCCGAGGCCGAACAGCGTTGGCCGGGCGCGCAGGAGACCAATGCGAAGGTCAAGGGCTGGCCGGACGAGAAGTGGCAGGCCGTGCAGCGCGAGGGCGCCGAGGCGACCGAACGCGTTGCGGAACTGATGCGCGCGGGTGTGGCTGCCGACGACCCACGCACGGTCGACGCCGTCGACGCACACCACCGGTGGATCCGGTACTTCTGGACACCGGATCGCGAGTCCTACATCGGCCTCGGGCGGCTGTACGTCGACGACGAACGCTTCGTCGACTTCTACGACCGCATCGAGCCGGGACTGGCCCGGTATCTCGCCGATGCCATGGCCACGTACGCCGAGCAGCGCCTCTCGTAGATCTCGTCGTCGTAGATCTCACCGCGAGCAGCGCTGGTTCCGGCCGATCACGCGAGGGCTGATCACCCCGCGCGGACTCGGAACGGCCCGGGGAGCCGCGGATCCTCGGACCGAACTCGGGCAACAGTGGCGGGGCGCGAGCGTCAGGAGTGCGGGGCGATGCTGGTCCTGCCGCCCGAGGTCAGCTGGACACAGGTGTCGGCCCGCGTGCTCGCCTCGCGCAGCGTGGGCACGTCGTCGAGTCCGCCGACCAGTTCGAGACCACCGATGCGGTCCAACGTCTCGCGCACGGCCCCGACCGCGTCCGCGCCCTTCTCGCGCAACGCACGCTGGGCGTCCGCCGCGTGGTCGCGTACGGCGGTGTAGGTCTCGATGGTCGAGTGGCGCAGTCGCTTCGCCCCCTCGACCCGCAACTCGCCGAGGTTGCCGAGCCGTTCGAGTGCGCTGTCCAGCCCGTCGATCATGACGGTCAGCAGCTCCGCCGACGTGGCCGTCGTGCGCTGCGGTGTGCTCGTGTCGATGTCGGGCATCCGGCTGGCCGAGTGGACGACCTCGGCCGC
>Ga0079224_100015305_pt1 | contig 10744 bp, 10 predicted proteins | sample Stecom2015_FD_80414 | JGI IMG/M metagenome (GOLD analysis project Ga0079224, IMG submission 80414) | Agricultural soil microbial communities from Utah to study Nitrogen management - Steer compost 2015 | ecosystem: Environmental > Terrestrial > Soil > Agricultural land | place: USA: Utah...
GTCTGCTGTATATTGAAGCCGAACACGCCATCGAAGCTCCCGCACAGTTCGAAGTTCTGCGCAGCGCCCGCGCGGGCCATGTGCACTTTCAGCTACTACGATTTGCTGCGACGCAAAAAACCGTCAATAATCACACAATTCCGTTGAACCCGTAGAACGCCTGAGTGCATGGCGCATTGCCGCCGTCGCTCGCAACCGTCAAGAGCGCATGATAACTGCTGTCTATCCAGGTACTTTCGATCCTCTCACGCGCGGCCATGAAGACCTGGTGCGTCGCGCAGCAGGGTTGTTCGATCATGTCGTCGTAGGCGTGGCGCACAGCCCCAACAAGCGGCCCTTCTTCACCGTGGAAGAGCGCGTCGAGATCGCGCGCGAGGTGCTCAGCCACTACCCCAACGTCGAGGTGAAGAGCTTCGGCGGGCTGCTCAAGGATTTCGTGCGCGAACAGGACGGCCGCGTCATCGTTCGGGGTCTGCGGGCGGTTTCCGACTTCGAATACGAGTTTCAGATGGCAGGCATGAACCGCCACCTGCTGCCGGAAGTCGAAACGCTGTTCATGACGCCGTCCGACCAGTACCAGTTCATTTCGGGCACCATCGTGCGCGAAATCGCCATTCTGGGCGGCGACGTCAGCAAGTTCGTCTTCCCCTCGGTCGAACGCTGGCTGCAGACCAAGGCGCGGGCCGTGCGCGAACAGGCGCAGCTGGAACAGGCCCAGGCCAATAAGGGTTAAGCCGGCCAACGTGGCAACGGGCGCTACAATGGTCAGGTGAACCGGCCGCCGGCCGGAAGATTTTCAGAGAGTCTTGCACCATGGCCTTGCGTATCACCGACGAATGCATCAATTGCGACGTCTGCGAGCCGCAGTGCCCGAACACCGCCATTTCAATGGGGCCGGAGCACTACATCATCGACCCCGACCGCTGCACCGAATGCGTGGGCCATTTCGACGAGCCCCAATGCCAGGTGTTCTGCCCGGTTGAATGCATCGAGGTCGACCCCGATCACACCGAAGACCGCGAAACGCTTGAAGCCAAGTTTCGCCGGCTTGCCGTCTCGTAAGCGATCGGGCGGCGTGTTCTGGCTACGCCCCAGTCTGCGGCCACACCGTCAGTCTTTCAGTTCAAGCCTTCAGCGCCCGGCAGGCGTGTCGATATCTGCATCGAGCAGCTTCACCAGCCGCAACGGCCGGCCCGCCACTTCGCTCAGCCACGCAGCCGCCCAGGCCCCTTCATCCACCGCCTGACGCACCTCGCCTTCGAGCTGCACGGTCTCGATCACCGACGCATCGTCTTCCAGCACGTCCAGCGGAATATCGAGCCTCAACATTCCCGGCGCGCGCAACACCAGGTACCCGAACCGCAGCGAAAGCGTCACGTCGCCCAGAGCGGGTTCGTGGGCCGCCAGCTCGCGCCCATTGGAATCGAGCACCCGCCAGCGCCCGTCATACGCGGCCGCAACGGAATCACGCACACCAGGCAGGCCGCGCACGGGGAAATACATTGCTTCGTCACTCATCGTCATTGCCCAAGCAAACCTTTCAATGCTTCGCCCAATGATCGCACAGGATCCTTCGGTGCCGCAGGCGCCGGGCCCGGAGCCGGCTGGGCGGAAGGCGACACCGGTGGCGCCACTTCGGGCAGCGCGCTGTCGAGCTGATTGCCCAGCAGCTCGAGCAGCCCGCTCTTGACGGCTTCGCGTACGGCCGCGCCGGCAATCTCGTTCCACTGCACCTGGTATGACGGTTGCGCAAACGGGCCGCTGACGCGCAGCGGCACCGTGACGCCGCGCATCTCGCGAAGGTCGCGCGCCGCCGTGGCGCTGCCGCTGACGCGCAGATTCACCATCACATCGAGCTGGCGGTTCACCAGATCGATATTGGCCGGCTTGCCCTGCGTGGCGCGCACGGCCGGAGACACCAGATTGAGTTTCTGCACGGTTGCCTGACCCTTGGTGATGCCCAGGTCGGCGTCGAGCGCCGAGAACGCGGTTTGAGCGCCGACGTTGAATGCCAGCGGCGCGTTGTTCATGTCGCCCGTGGTGACACTGCGCACCAGATCCTGCACCTGGCGCAGCGTCTGCGCCACGTCGATGCCGCGCACGGCGCCATCGCGCACGCGCAATTGCAGTGCGCCGTCGAGCGCTGCGGTAAGCGCCGGCAGGGTCATGCCGCGGCTCTTGAGATGGGCGCGCAGCGTACCCACGCCCGAGACGACGTTCTTGCCCGACAGTGCCTGCACGAAGGGCTCCATGGCGATATCGGACAGGCTCATGTCCAGTGCCATGTCGTTGGCGGCCGTAGCCGAGAGCTGCCCGGCAAGAAGCCCGTCGTACAGCTGAGCCTGTACGTCAGTGATCGACAGCTTGCCTTCAACCGCGCGCACGGTGGCCTTGAACGCTTCGGCTTCGAGTGCCTGGACCTTCAGCTGGCCCACCTCGACCTTGCCACTCAGGTCAACGCTTTCAAGAAAAGAAAGATCGAATACGCGGGCGGGTGCCGGTGCTTCGTCGGCCGGCCGGGCCTCAGCAGCCGGCGCGGGCTCTGCGGGCTTCTCCGCCTTCTTGCCGGCTTCGGCGGCCGGCGAATCCGGCGCCACCACGCTCGACGCGGCAGGAAACAGCGTGTTGAAATCCAGCTGATCGGCCTGCAGCGCGAAGCTGACCTGCGGGCGGTCGAGCCCCTGAACCCCTAGGCTCAGGCCCAGCTTGCTGCCGCTGAGCACTGCGTCGAGGTCGCTGCGAATATCGCCCTTTTGCAAGTCGGCCGAAACGCTGCCGATGAACGGAAACTCGAATGTCCCCCCCGGCAGCGCCGGGTGCTCGATGCGCACGTCGCCGCGCATGGCCGAAAGTGCTCCGCGCTCCTCAAACACCTTCCACGAGGCCGGCGAGGTCATGTTCACCTGCACCCTCTGCTCACCGCTCTGGATGCGCCCGTCGAGCTTCAGTTCCTTGAGGGTGAGTGCGCTGGCGTTGCCGCCCAGGCCGCTCATGCCCAGCACGAGCGCCACACGTTCCTGCTTGTCTTCCAGCTGCAAGGTGGCCGTGAGCGGTTCGCCGCCGGCCGAATCGGGCGAGACCAGAAGACTCGGCGCATCGAGCCCCATCTGGAAGGTGTCATCGGGACGCAGGCCCCTAACTCGCAAACTGAGCTTTTCCACATGCAGCTCGGCCTGGCTGCGATCGAGCTTGAGCTGGGGCACCGCGAGCGTCGCTTCGAGGTTCTTCACCGGTTGCGGCCCCAACACCTCGCCCTGCACCGCAAAGTCGAGACCGGCGGCGCTGAACATCTGCGAGTACTCGCTGTAGGCGAGATTGCCCCGCAGCCCGACCGACTTCGCCTGCAGCTCGCCCAACAGGCCGTTCACCTGCACATTGACCCTCTGTGCCGAATAGGTCTTCTGGTCGGTATTGAACTTGACGAGCGCCTGACCCTCGAAACGTGCGTCAGCAGTGGGAAAGCTGCCCAACAGCCGGCCACGAAATGCCAGGTCGAAGGGCTGATCGGCCGTCATGCGCCCGGTGTTGAGCTCGAGGTTGGTAATGTGCCCCACGTAGCCGTTTTTCTTGTCGTGCAGGTGCAGCTGGCCGTTGCGTAGTGTAAGGCCCGCGATGTCGATGTGCAGATCGGTGGCACCCTGCTGCGGCGCGGCCCTGCCTGCGGCCTCGAAACCCAGGGGCTGCGGCAGTTCGGCCTGCCCGGCGGTATCGAGATCGGCGGCGGAGGCGGGTTTGCCCGCTGCGGCAGATACCACGGCCTGCGCCGCCCCGACCGTTCCCGCCAGTGCCGTGAGCGGCGACGCCAGATCGGGCGCCGGCAGTGCGGCGGTCTTGCGCGCGCTCAGCAAGTCGCGGAAGTTGTAATTCCCGTCGGAGTCGCGCACCAGCCAGGCCCGGAAGCCCGACACCGCCACGTGGTCGACCACCAGCCGGTTGAACATGAGCGGCCAGATCGCCACGGCGAGCCTGGCGCTTTCGACCGACGCGAACAGGTCGGAACTACCGCGATCGGACAGCGAGACCTGCTGCACCGACAGCCCGATGCGGGGAAAGAGCGACAGCTCGATGTCGCCGTCGATGGTCAGCATGCGTTCATAGCGGGCGTAGACAATCTCTTGCAGCTTGTTCTTGTAGGCATTGGGATCGAACGTCAGAAGAAAGATCGCAATGCCCACCAGCGCCACCAGAAAGGCGCAGACGAGACCGATCAGTATCCGCTTCAACCAGACTTTCATTCACGCCTCAGATAACCGGGGAAAGCCCCGCTGCGTATGCACGCAAATAACCCGCAATACTACACCGTGTATTGTGGGCTTTAATTCCTTTAGTTATAAGCTAACCGCACAACTGTCGTTGCCAGGGCGGCCGCAAGACCACGGAACCGTGTAACCTTGCAGGCTGAATTCAACTATCAGACAAGACCGACCATGAAATTTGAAACGCTTGCCATCCATGCCGGCTATCAGCCCGACCCCACCACGAAGGCCGTGGCCGTTCCCATCTACCAGACTACATCGTACGCCTTCGACAGCACTCAGCATGGGGCCGATCTGTTCGATCTCAAGGTGCCGGGCAATATCTATACCCGTATCATGAATCCCACCAACGCGGTATTGGAAGAACGGGTGGCGGCACTGGAAGGCGGCGTGGCGGCTCTGGCGGTTGCCTCGGGCATGGCGGCAATCACGTACGCGATTCAAACGATTGCGCAGGCCGGCGACAACATCGTGTCGGTCAGCAAGCTATATGGCGGCACCTACAACCTGTTTGCACACACCTTCCCGCGTCAGGGCATTACGGTCAAGTTTGCTTCGCACGACGATATTGCCGCCCTCGAAGCGCTGATCGACGAAAACACCAAAGCCGTGTTCTGCGAAACCATCGGCAACCCCTCCGGTTCGGTGGTCGACATTGCCGCACTGGCCGAAGCGGCGCACCGTCATGGCGTGCCGCTCATTGTCGACAACACGGTGGCTTCGCCCGCCCTGTGCCGCCCCATCGAGCACGGTGCCGACATCGTGGTGCATGCGCTCACCAAGTATATGGGTGGCCACGGCACCACCATTGCCGGCGCCATTGTCGACTCCGGCAAGTTCCCCTGGGCCGAGCACAAGCAGCGCTTTCCCATGCTCAACGAGCCCGATCCGTCGTACCACGGCGTGGTGTACACCGAAGCGTTCGGCCCCGCCGCCTTCATTGGCCGCTGCCGCGTGGTGCCGCTGCGCAATACCGGTTCGGCACTGTCGCCCTTCAACGCCTTCCTGATTCTGCAGGGCATCGAAACGCTTGCGCTGCGCATGGAACGCCACACCGAGAACGCCCTGAAGGTGGCCGAGTATCTGGCCGGGCACGACCAGGTGTCGTGGGTGCAGTACGCGGGCCTGCCCGGTCATCCTGAACACGCGCTTGCGCAGAAGTACTTCGGTGGCAAGCCGGCCAGCATTCTTTCGTTCGGCATCAAGGGCGGGCGCGAAGCCGGGGCACGCTTCATCGACGCGCTCAAGCTCATTCTGCGCCTGGTGAACATCGGCGACGCAAAAACGCTTGCCAGCCACCCTGCTACCACCACGCACCGTCAGCTGAATGAAGAGGAACTCGCATCGGCCGGCGTGACCGAAGACATGATCCGCCTGTCGATCGGCATCGAACACATCGACGACATCATCGACGACCTCGCTCAGGCGCTCGAAGCCAGTCGCTGATACCGGCCCGCGCGCCCGATTCGCACCCCGTTCCCCCCCGGCCCGCAGCGCCACTGCGCGAGCAGGCCGAAGGTGGACGGGGCACTGGGCATGTTCTATCCTTAGCGCTATTTCAGATTCAGCAGCCGCTACATGCCCAGCAACTCCAAGCACGACGACGACCCCTTCGTCCTCACCGCTCCCCTAGAGATCCGTTCGATCCTGCGCTCGATGCAACGGCATGCGGCGCTCGTTCGCATGTATGTGAAGGGGAACTCCGACCAGTCGATCATGACCACCGTTCTGGCGTTCGATCAGGCAAACGGCCGCGTAATTGTCGACTGCTCGCCCGACAACGAACTGAACCAGCGCCTGCTGCGCGCGGAAACGGTGATGTTCGAAACCCAGCTCGATCGCATCAGCGTCAGTTTCGCCGCCCACAATCTGCAGGCCTGTACGCACGACGGGTTGCCCGCCATTTCGTTTCCGCTGCCCGAGTCTGTGCGTCGTGTGCAGCGCCGCGAGTTCTACCGGGTGGAAATCCCCCTGAACGAGCCTGCCTCGTGCACAATTCCAATCACCAGCCCACAAGGCGGGGCAATGCGCGCGGTCATCAAGCTGAAAGACATCAGCGCTGGGGGAGTGGCCCTGCTCGACAACGAGAACCTGCTGCCTCACGAGCCCGGCATGCAGTTTCGCGACGCGCGCCTGACCCTGCCCGAAGTGGGCGAGGTAACAGTCGACCTCGACGTGCTGCGCGTACACACCATCGAACTGCCCAACAAGAAAGAAATCGTCGAACTCGGCTGCAAGTTCGTCAATCTGTCGAACGCGTCGATGATGCTCATTCAAAGCTACATCGGCCAGCTGGAACGCCGACTGAACGCCAAGCGCCGGGGTTTCTGAGCCTGTAAAATCAACATGTTATGATATTCCGTTGACCCAATGGCGCCTTGGGCGCCGCCGCTCATTCACATGACAGCGACGCAACGTCTCGAACCCAACCCCTCATTCTCATCCGTATCACTGCTTTCCAGATCACGCCGGGCATGGCTCGCGTGCGGTATCGCATGCACGCTGCTGGCACCCCTTGGTGCGCATGCCGATAAGGCCACGGCACAGGCGCCACTTGCCGAGGTCGCGCTGCATCAGCCTGACGCCGGTACCGGCATCCGCCTGAAACTGCATGGCGTGGAAGACCTCACCCAGGCACGCGAAAGCGAAGCGCCTTCATCCGGGCTCGAATCGGCTACGTCCGCGCCCGATCCGCTCACCCTCGAAAGCGCCGCCGACGAGATCAAGAAACAGGCGCAGGCGAAGTATCTGGCGGCAAAACTCAAGAAACAGGAGTCCACGGTACGCAAGTACGTCGATCTGGCCTGGGCCGAAGCCTATCGCCGCGACTGGCTGAAACCCGAACTGCTGATCGCCATCATTCAGAAGGAAAGCAGCTTCCGGGCCAAGGTGCAGAGCCGCTATGGCGCCCAGGGGCTGATGCAGGTGGTCCGCCGCTGGCACGGCGACAAGCTGCATCCGTCCGAATCGCTGTTCGACCCGGAAGTGAACATCCGCGTGGGCGCGGACGTGCTCGAGGAATACCTCGAACTGGCCGACGGCGACCTCGATCGCGCCCTGCGCAAGTATTCCGGCAACGCGCACGGTTACGCCAACACCATCAAGAAAGAATCCCTTACGCTCGCGCGCATCGCAGAGCGCGCAGCAAGCCGCGCGACACTGGCACGCGGCTAGAGCGGCCATGACGCCCGCCGGCGTTACGGCGGGCCGCCCCGTATTTTGCTCTTATCCCTCTTGACGCTTGCGCCGTGATTCGGGCAGCGGCACCATCACGGCCTGCCCCGGCACCGTGCAACCGGTGTCACAGCAACGGCCGGGTTGCCGGTTACGTGTGATGCTGCGGTTCGGATCGGCAGCCAGCACGCCGCGATCGAGAAGGCGCTCGACCAGCTCGACCTTGTTGCCCACGGGGTACTGACGCCAGATTTCCTGCTTCATTGCCGCAGGCGAACCGCCGCCATGCAGGCTGATCAGCGAATACCAGCCCCCCTGATACGAAGCCGTGAGGTCTTCCAGGAAGCGGGCGACTTCAGCACGTTTGTCGTACGGGATATCAGGATTCGCCTGCAGCACTTCCGCCAGCGTGGCGGCCGTGGCCGGGTTGTGGTCTTCGTCGGGCCCCGGCAGCGCCACAATGAGCCCACCGGACACCTCATGCGCCAGCCGGTGCATGTCGTAGATCTGCGTGGCCAGCAGCAGCTTGCCGATGTTCGAGAACACGGGCTCGGGCATGAAGGTGTTGGAATACGGATCACGCACGCCATACACGCTGGCCGCCACACCGCAGGCATAGAAGCCTTCGGTGATCTTGATCAGTTCCACCATCGGGTCGCGCAAGGTGGCCTTTTTGTCGGGATCGAGGCCGTTGGCTTCGCACATCAGCGCACCGGCACCGATCAGCAGATCGCCGAAACCGGCGCGCGCCGCAATGCAGCTGTGGCGGTGGTGCGTGGCATAGTTGTACGTGATGTCCGACGAATACTCCCAGTCGCCCGCAAGAAACACGCGTTCCCAGGGAACGAACACCTTGTCGAACACCACGACCGCCACGGACTGGCCATACTTGCGTGAGAACAGCGGCGCGCCATGCTCCGGTTCGCCCGGTCGGCCCGCAGGCCGCGAAATGATCGTGATGCCCGGTGCATCGATGGGCACCGCACAACAGACGGCAAAGTGTGCATCGGCCTCGTGCATGTTGCGCGACGGCATGACCAGCAGCTCGTGCATGTAGGGCGCACCGGTAACAATCGCCTTGGTGCCCGAAATGACGATTCCCCCGGCATTGCGCTCGACGATGTGTACATACACGTCGGGGTTGCGCTGGTCGCCGGGGCGCTTGCTGCGGTCGCCCTTCGCGTCGGTCATGGCGATGCCCACCGAGAGGTCGGCGTCTTGCACCGATTGCAGGTAGGCATTGAAGCGGTCGCGATTTTCGGTGGTGCCCCGCGCGTCGTCCATACGCGCCACGGCCTGGGCAATGCCGTTCAAGGCATCGTGAGTCAGATAGCGCTGGGCGCAGCCGGTTTCCTGACATAGCAGCCGCACCGCCTCGAGCTTGTTCAGCAGATCGCCCGCCGATTCGTTCACGTACAGCATGCGGTTCACCGCCTTCTCGCGCCCCGTTTGGCGGGCGAGCATCAGGGGTGCCTTGGCCGCATCGTGTGCGAAGTCGTAACTGACGGCCAGCGCGTTCACGCCCGGGCGCAGCATGGGTTCGTCTGCCACCGACTCGACCCGCTGCCCATCGATGTAGACCCGGGGCTTATACAGCCGCAACGATTCGCGGTACGCCTGGCCGTCCATCAGACCGGAAGTGTCATACGGCGCAGCAGAAACGGCTTCGGCGGCCGTTACGGTCTCCGGCGAGGCAACATGATTCATGAGGTACTCCTAATGCTGTTTGAAGAATTGAACAGTGTTCATAGTGATTACCAGCGTATAATGCGCCGCATGACATCGTCAAGTGAAAAAGAGACCGCCGCTGCGCCCACAGCAGCGGAACTGGCACGTAACCGCGCCCTGCGCGAAACCGCGCTCAGCGAAGCGCGCCGCAACCTCATACTCGACGCCGCGCGCTCGGCGTTCCTGGAACTGGGGCTCGACGGCGCCAGCCTGCGCGAGATCGCCAAGCGGGCCGGCTACACGCCCGGCGCGATCTACACCTATTTCGCGAACCTGGAAGACATCTATGGCGCCCTGCTCGACGAATCGCTGCAACGCCTGCAAAAGGCCGTGAACAGCGCCGAGCACGCCATGGCGGCAGACAGCCCGCCAGCGGCGCGGCTACGCGCCGTAGCCTATGCCTTCTATGCCTACTACCGCGATCACCCCAAAGACCTCGACCTGGGCTTCTACCTGTTCAATGGCGCACGGCCGCGCGGCCTGACGTCCGAGCACAACCGGCGGTTGAACAGCCAGCTCATGGCCGCACTGGAACCGATCCGGCGCACGCTCGAAGAAACCGGCCTTGCCCCCGATCAAGCCGTACTCGAAACCACCGGCATCTTTGCGCACATCGTCGGCACGCTCATGCTGGCCAACACCGGCCGCATCCGGCTCTTCAAACAAGACCCCGACACCCTGTTCAACCGCTACCTCGACACCCTGCTGAAATGACACGCCCGCAAGCCCAGGAACGCAGTAGTTACCTGCACTTCACACCGCTGCATACGCGCTGGATGGACAACGACGTGTATGGTCACGTCAACAACGTCACCTATTACTCGTACTTCGACACGGCCGTAAACGCCTACCTCATCAGTGAAGGCGCACTCGACATCGAGCGCAGCACGGTCATCGGCCTGGTGGTGGAAACCGGATGTCAGTACTTCGCCTCGGTGGCGTTTCCCGATGAACTCGAGGTGGGGCTGCGGGTCGCCCGCATCGGGCGCTCGAGCGTGCGCTACGAGATCGGCATCTTCAAGAAGGGCGACACGCACACGCGTGCGGCGGGCCACTTCGTACACGTTTATGTCGACCGCGACACGCGCCGGCCCGTCGACCTGCCGCCCGTATTACGGGCGGCCCTGGAACGCATCGCGCTCAGCACCGCAACGGCCTGAGCTGCGGCACCACGCCTGCATATACGGCTCTGCACTATCCGGTGCAGCGGGCACGGTCAGGTACGCGGCCGAACCAATGACATGACTGCGCTGGCGCGCAACACCTTGCGCTCGCCGGCGCGCACCATGCATTCCACAAATACCAGTCGCTGACCCTTGCGGTTCACGCGGGTTTCCGCCACCAGCCAGTCGCCCAGCCGCGCCGGGCTCATGAACTCGCACGACATCGACACCGTCACGGAATTCACGGGTTCGTCGAAGGCATGCAGCACGGCGTCGCCGATCGCGTTATCGGCAAGGGTCATCAGCAGCCCGCCGTGACACACCTTTAGCCGGTTCAGATGCTGCTCCTCGACACGGAGCGCGAGACTCAGGTCGTCCCCCTTCTGCGCCTTCATGTAGTACGGACCCGTGTGATTCGAAAAC
>Ga0079224_100015306_pt1 | contig 10744 bp, 10 predicted proteins | sample Stecom2015_FD_80414 | JGI IMG/M metagenome (GOLD analysis project Ga0079224, IMG submission 80414) | Agricultural soil microbial communities from Utah to study Nitrogen management - Steer compost 2015 | ecosystem: Environmental > Terrestrial > Soil > Agricultural land | place: USA: Utah...
ACACCGCAGGCCATCGAAACGCTGCACTGGTACGGATTGACGCTGCTCATGCTGACCGGCGACAACGAGCGAACGGCGCGATCGGTGGCGCAGAAACTCGGAATCGACGATGTCGCGGCAGGAGTCGATCCCCAGGAGAAACACGACCGCATCATTGCGCTGCGGAAACAAGGGCAGTCTGTGGCGATGGCCGGCGACGGGATCAACGATGCCCCGGCGCTGGCTCAGGCGGACGTCGGCATTGCCATGGGAACCGGGACCGACGTGGCGATGAGCAGCGCCCCCGTCACGCTCGTGAAGGGCGATCTGCGGGGGATCGCCCAGGCGCGCGCGGTCTCCGAAGCGACCGTCACCAACATGAAGCAGAATCTCGCCTTCGCGTTCCTCTACAACGCTCTCGGCGTCCCGCTGGCGGCCGGAGTCCTGTATCCGGTTACTGGCTTGCTGCTCTCTCCGATGATCGCGGCGCTCGCGATGAGCCTCAGCTCCGCCTCGGTCATCACGAACGCGCTCCGCCTCCGGGAGGCCCGCTCCCGCTGACGCGCTCCGACGCGGGCCGACGACGAGGCGGCGGCTGCCGAGGCGGCTCCACGAAGACGGCCCGGAGCCAGTCCAGAGCCGTTCGGCGTCGTCGGGTCGTCTGTCCGGCGCCCCGACAATCCGGTCACCCGGCGCCCCGACAATCCGGTCACCCGGCGCCCCGACAATCCGGTCACCCGGCGCCCGGACGATCTACCTCTCTGATCTACCTCTCTGATCTACCTCTCTGGTTGATCGTGGTCCTCGAACGAACTCCGCAGTCTTGGACGTTCCGGCGGCCGGCCCGCGATGCTATGCTCTCCCCCTTCCGGGGCAAGAACGGCTCGAGTCGGAGGGACCATGAGCAAGTTCTTGAGGGCGCTGGCAGCGGGCTGGGGTGCGAAGAAGCTGGGCGGAGGGTGCTTCGGAACCATCATCGTGTTCCTCATTTTGTGGTGGCTGCTCGGGCAGTTCGATCTCTTCAAGTGAGTCGAACGGCGGGCGCGTCGTGCGGAAAGCCCGGCGGCCGAGTCGAGCTTCCACTTCGCGAGACGTTTCCTACGAGCTTCGACATCCGGCGGGCCTGGAACCTCCGGGGTCGTGACGGGTGAGAATGGAATGTATCTCGCAGTCGCTCGACGCCGTTCGCGCGTCGGGCGTCCTCGATGACGAGACGATCTGGCAGACACGACGCCCAGTCGACAGCACAGGGAAGCTTCCCGGACGAGGCGCGTCCGGCCCACCGCGACGAGAGAAACGCCAGAGCGACCGCAGAGCGGTCGAGACGAACGGGTCGCCCTCCAGACCCGAAAACGCAGCAAAAAACGGCCAAGTGGCTGCGAGTTACGGAGAATGGTCCATTCACCGAAGGAGATTTTTGTTGCAAAGCGGCAACCAGTCTCGCGACACTGACCCTTGCTGGGGTGACTTCAATTTCGCACTCGCGGGTTGGAGCTGTTCGGAGAATGAAGGATGAAATCAGGGACACCGACCCGACGGCCGCGTGCCCGCAGCTTCGACGACCAGCCGCCCGCATTCCTGCGCGCGCTGTCTCACCGTAGCTGGTATCTGCTGATCCCGATCCTCGCGATCGCATGGGTCACGGAAAAGCGCATCGAACCGGGTGAGAAGGCCCTGGCTCAGCAGCTCCAAGAGGAGCGCGCCGCGGCGGAGCGGCAGAGAATCGAGACTCTTTCCTCCGCGCGCGCCTTCAGCATCCGGATGTCGATGCTCCGCGCCCTCGTGGACACGTTCGAAGTCCGCTTCGGACAGGTCCAGGCAGTCGAAGACACCGTCCGGAAGATCCAGGCCAACGACCTCGCCGAGATCCGGAAGCTGGAGCAGCAGCTCGACTCCTTGCGCGTCGAATACGCGATGGCGGATGCCCAGGCGCAGGCGACCTCCGACTCACTCAGCCAACTCCAAGCCAAGGTCGATTCGCTCAACGACCTCGCCGCCAAGCTCGCCGACGAGCGCATCCCGCTCGAGGAAGCGGCCGCCGAGGATCTCGACCTGGCCGACCGGATCCAGAATCCGGACAAGTACCGCAAGAACACGGCTCTGGTGACCGGCGCCGGAAACTACCCGAACCGGGACGCGTTGCCCGAGAGATGAGGGAAGAGGCGTGAACCGCGGACTCCCCAAGTTGGATCTGACCCCGCGACCGAAGCATGCGCTGCGGCTGATCGATCTCGCCGTGATGGCCGGCATCTTCTATCTCGCCGGGGCGCTGTACATGGACACCAAGGGCGAAGAGCGTCTCAACGCGGCGCGAGCCGAGCGAGAGAAGGCGCATATCGAGGCCGAGAGAGCGCTCGCGCAAGCGGACTCGGCCGTCTCCGCCACGGAGCGAGCGCTGTACGCGATGCTCGCCGACAGCGCCGCCACCGCCGACTCGCTGGTCCAGCGGCGTGCGGAGCTCGAAGCCGCCATGGCCGAGAGCGAGCGACTCGCCCAGGCCCTCTTCCCCCTGGGAGACCAGGTCGCGGAGATGCGCCGGCAAGCGGCGGAAGCGCGACGCAAGACCGAGGCGCTGCGCCGGGACGCCGCGCAAAGGCAGACGGAAGTCGAGAAGCTGCGCGAGGAGGTCGCCACCTTGACCGCGGAGCTGGAAGCGGCCCGAGTCCGCCGAGAACAGGCCGCCGCGACCGTGGCAGCCGCCACGCGAGCGCGGGAATATGAACCGGCCGGCCTCTTCCCCGACCGATCGGCCTTGGCCGTGGGGAGGCAGGTCGCGACCGATGAAGATCTCACCAGCGTGGAAGTGCAGCGCACGATGTGGGATCGCGGGCCGGTCGACGTCGGAGTTTCGGTGGGGTTGGGGCTGGGCAGCGGAGACGCTGCTTCGATGAAGAAGGCGGGGCTCCTGTTGAGCCGTCCGCTCATCCACCGGCGCCTGGCCATGGACTTCCAGGCCGGGCTTTCCACCATCGGCGACGAACAGGGGAACGAGGACGGGACCGCCTACGCTTCGGCAGGCATCCGCGTCTCTCCCTTCTATCGAGAACGACTGCACTTCGGATTGGGCGCTCGCGCGGATACAAGGGGCGTGCAACCGTATCTCGGAATCGTCTTCGGACGTCGCTGATTTGTCGAAAATGCGCAACACGACGAGCATGCCGGGCCAGCGGCCGCTGCCTCTGAGTTTCCGGATGTTCTTCGGCTGGCGCATCATGGTCTACGTCGCCATCGTCGCCGGCCTCCTGTTGTTCAAGGTGGGACCGGAACGGGGTCTTCCACTCTTCGAGACTCCGGATCCCCCTGTCACCATCGCGGGACGGGACGTGGCTCCCCATCTGATCGGAGCGCTCACCGATGAGTACGCGCGGGTTCGCCCGAACGTGGAGGTGAGCTTCCGCAGCGGTGGGACGATCGAGGCGATCGAGGATCTATTGAACCGGCGGGCCGGAGTCGCGCTCCTCGGCCGGCCGATGACGGAGGAGGAAATCGAGATCGTCGCCGCTGCCGGAGAGTCGGTCCTGACCTATCCGATCGCCCTCGGTGCGATCGCGGTGGTCGCCTCGCAAGCGAACCCGATCGATCGGGTCACGATCGACGAGCTGCGCGATCTGTTGACGGACGGACAGCCCGCACGCACCGCCGCCGGCGAGCGTCCCGTGCTCGTCCATCTGACGCATCCGAACTTCGGGCTCTGGCCCGAGCTCGCCGCGCAGCTGGGTCTGCCGGTCGATCCGCTTCCCCCGGCCGGCTGGCTCGCGAGCGATCTCGAAGTGATGCGAGCGGTGCGCGAGAATCCTTCGGCCATCGGGATCGTCAGCACGCTCTCGCTGCCGTCCGTCCCGGAGGACGACACGTGGAGATTCGTGGCGGTCGCCGCTTCTGCGGACGAACCGGCCTACGAGCCGACCTGGATCGACCTGCGCTCGGGCGCGTATCTCCTCTCGCATCGTCTCTATCTCGGTTGTTTGAAGGGGACCGGTCAGAAGGAAGCCAGTTTCGTCGACTTCATGTTCAGCCCGCGCGGCCAGCGCCTCGTGGATTCGGAGCGATTCGTTGCCGCACGAGAGGTTGCAAGGGAAATCCTCCTGGCCCGAACCGTGATCGGTGGGACCGGATAGCCTCCTCATCTTTCGGTGGAGCCGGTCAGCCACCTCACTAGGAGACCTGATTCATGCGAATTCATCCCTCTGTGCTCCGGTCGTCGGACGTGCGCGCCGCTCGCCTCGGCGGACGCCTTCTCCTTCTTACCGCGTTGCTCTCCCTTCCCCTGATCGCGACTCGGGCGGCGGCCAAGGACTATCGCTATGAGGACGATCCGATCCGGCTCGGCAACAAGGCGATCGAAGAGAACCGCCTCGACGATGCGCGCAAGCATTTCGAGGAAGCGATCGAGAACGAGTACAACCTCGACAAGGCCCACTACGGAGTCGGCGATGTGAACCTGCGCAACGCCCACTACGAGGATGCCGCGGTGTTCTTCCGCCAGGCGATCTTCCACCGGGAATCGAACTCGCGCGCCACGTCGTACTCCGAGGCGCACGCCGGACTGGGGCTGGCCCTGCTCAAGCAGGGGAAGCTCAATGAAGCCGAGCCGGAGTTCCTGAAGGCCCTCGACGGCAAGTCGAACCTCTGGGAAGCGCATTACGGGATGGGACGCATTCTCCTGGAGAAGGGGCAGATCGAGAAAGCGGCGGAGCACTTCGAGCGGGGCAAGGGTCAGAAAGGCCTGGCCGAGCGGCGCGATCTCTATCTCCACGGCATGGCCATGCTGCATGCTGCCCAGGAACAGTACGACGTCGCCGAGAAGGAAGCGCTCGAGGCGCTCCTGATGAACCCGAACGATCCAGAGTTCGGCACCCTGGTCGCGAACATCTACGTCAAGCGCGGCGCGCCCACGCTCGCGATCCAGGCCTATGAACAGGCGCTCGCCAATCCGAGCGTGGTCCCGACCGCCGAGGCGCATTTCAACCTGGGCAAGCTCTATCGCGGGGAGCGGCAGTACAACGACGCGCTGCGCGAGTACCGGGCGGCGATCGCGATCGATTCCCTCCATGCGCCCACCTACAAGGCGATGGGCGAGCTGTTCACCCTGGCGCGCGAGCACGACGAAGCGGCCAAGGCGTACACTGCCTACACGCGCCTGGTCACCGACGATCCGCAGGGTTACATCGGTCTCGCCAACGCCTGCCTCGAGACCCGCCGCTATCCGCAGGCGCTGGACGCCGCCGAAAAGGCGTACGAGATGGACAGCACGAGCGCGCCGATCCGGCTCACCCTGGCGCGCGCCGCGTTCCAGAACAAGGATCGCGACCGGGCGAGGGATCTGTTCGCGAGCGTGACCGACGACAGTCAGTTCCAGCCGGACGACTACATCTATCTCGGCCAGCTCCGGATGGACTCGAAGGACTACGAGGGCGCCAAGGAGTCGCTCCTGCGCGCGGTCGCGCTGGACTCATCCAAGTCGGACGCGTATTTTTCTCTCGGTCTCTTGGCGCTGCGGCAGTCGGAGCCCGACTCGTCCGTGAAGTGGTTCCAGAAGGCGATCGAACGCTCGCCCAATTCCGCGGGGGCGCACCTCAACCTCGGAGTCGCATACATGCAGCTGAAGCAGTACGAGGATGCGATCCCGTCGCTGCGTAAGGCGGTCAGCATGGCTCCGGATTACGGAACGGGTCGCGTCTATCTGGGGCAAGCCCTGGTTTCGGTCGACTCCCTGGACGCCGCGCTGGTCGAGTACCAGACGGCCCGGGAGCTCGAGCCGGAGAACGCTTCCGCGCTGCGGGGGCTCGGTTTCCTGTACTTGCGGAGAGGAAATTTCGATCAGGCGATCGCCACGCTCCGCGAGGCCACGACGATCGATCCCAAGAACGCGGATTCGTGGAGCCTCTTGGGACAGGCCTTGACACGAAAGAATGACCAGGGCGGGGCCGTGGAGGCGTTCCAGAAGGCTCTGGCCATCAATCCCAACCACAGCGTGGCTCAGACGGGGCTGACGGAAGCCCGGTCGAAACTGGGAGCCGCCGCGGGCGGGAATTGAATGAAGGACGAACCAGGGACGAAGGGTGGGCCCAGTGCAACTTGACAAGTCGGTTGTCGATGGCGTGCACGTACTGACACCGAAGAAAGACTTGATGGGGGGACCGGAGACACGCGACCTCGAGGAGGCGATCGAGGCGGTGGAGTCGGAGAGTCCAAGGGTCGTGGTCGATCTCGGAAGGATCTCGTTCATCAACAGTACCGGTCTGGGTAGCCTCATCGCGGCTCACCTGCGCTGTCAGAAGCGAAACGGCTGGCTGCGCATCGCGCGCCCGTCGCGCCGAATCAAGAACGTGTTTCTCATTACCAGGTTGTCTTTCGAGCTCAATACGTTCGACAGCGTCGAGGACGCCTTGCGAGGGGGGCCGGCCGACGGTCCTCAGTCTTCCGAATCCTTGGACCCTATGGGAGGTAAGTCATGAAGAGCTACGTGTTCATTCCATTACTGGTATTTGCGATCCTGGTATCGCTTGCCATCTTCCAGTTCATGCTGCCCGACTTCATCAAGCACGGGGGCTACCTCGTGGTGCTCCTCATGACGCTCTCGATCCTGACCCTGGCCTTCATTCTGGAGCGTCTGGCCACTCTGCGCCGGGCGCAAGGACGCGGCGACGTCGCCAAGTTCGCCCGCCAGCTCCGCAGCAGCGTGCACGCCGGGCAGATCGATGAGGCGATCGAGGCTTGCCGTCAGCAGGGCGGATGTCTCGCGAACGTGGTCGGCGCCGGTCTGGAGCGCTACCAGGCACTGCAGTCCGAGCCGATTCCGCAGGACGAGAAGATCGAAGAGACCAAGCGCGCCATGGACGAGGCCAACGCCCTGGAGACTCCGCTCCTGGAGCGCAACTTGATCGCCCTTTCGACCATCGCGTCCATCGCCACCCTGGTGGGACTGCTCGGAACGACCATCGGAATGATCCGTTCCTTCATGGCCATGGGTCACCAGGGCGCGCCTGACGCGGTGCAGCTCGCAGTCGGTATTTCCGAAGCGCTCATCAACACCGCCGGCGGTCTCATCATCGCGATCACCGGAATCGTGATGTACAACTACTTCACGAACCGGGTCGACATGTTCAACTACACGATGGACGAGACGGCCTACGAAGTCCTCCAGCTCCTGGAGCATGGCAAGGGATACGGGCATGGCCGGGCATAAGAAGCGGCTCAGTCCGAGGATCGACATGACGGCGATGGTGGACGTCGCCTTCCTGTTGTTGATCTTCTTCATGTCGACCACCCAGTTCAAACCGCCGGAGCAGGTCTCGGTGACCCTGCCCGAGTCCGGCTCGGAGATCAAAGTGCCCGCCACGGGCTTGATCGTGCTGACGGTGAACAAGCAAGGGGAAGTCTTCATCGGCGACGAGAGCGGAGCCACCGCGGCGGTACCGAAGGGGGAGCTGAATCAGGCCATCCTCAACATGCGGACGCGGCGGCCGTTGGCGCACATCATCGTGAAAGGGGATCGCGCGGCCGACTTCGGCGCCATCTCCGACGTGATGGACGCGCTCCAGGAGACGGAGACGAACCGATTCAACCTCATGACCGAGGCACGCGCCGATAGGGGAGATTGATCGTGGCCGAAGTCGAAACCAAGGAACGCGAAGCAAAAGGCGGGACAGGCTTACGCCGACCCAAGCGCCGGACCGGAGTGCGTCAGGACATGACGCCGATGGTCGATATCGCGTTCCTGCTCCTCATCTTCTTCATGGTGACGACGGTGTTCCGCACTCCCCAGGCGATGGAGGTGAACCTCCCGCCGGACGAGTCGGTCGAAGTGCCGGAGTCGAACGTGATGACGGTCTACGTGGATCGCAACTCCCAGCTCTCCTATCGCATGGGGACCGGCCCGCTCCTGCCGATCCAGCGCAAGGATCTCCGGCGACAATTCCAGGATCAAGCGAGGCTCAATCCGGATCTGATCATCCTCGTGAAGGTGGACCGCAAGGCGAAGTACGAGGACATGGTCAACATGATGGATGAGCTCGAATTCGCGAACATGGAACGATTCAGCCTCGTCGAGCTCACTCCCCAAGAGGCCGAAGAATTGATGGGTATGCAATGAACGCGGCTATCGGGAAAGTTTTGGAAGGGCGCCTTCCGGTCGTCGGCGAGAGCCACCCGCTACGCCGGATCGCGCGCAAGATCACCATCGCCTCCATGGTATGGGCGGGTGTGATCCACTTGCTGGCTTTCGGGGGATGGGTCGCCTATCGGGAACTCTCGAAGAAACCCGTGACTTCGCGAGAGGTCCGGATCACCCGGGTCGTCTCCGAACTTCCGGCGCCGCCCTCGATCGCTCAGGAGTCGGCTCCGCCGCCGGTCGCGGCCGTCGCGCCGGTCGCGCCCCCCGCAGTGGGTGTGCCCGAGCCGGTGCCCGACTTCGAAGCCGAAGAGCCCACTCTGGCGACGCAGTCGGAAATGTCCGAAATGCTTCTACCCACCGACTTCGCCGACATCGGATCCGGCTTCGATTCCCTCGTCGTCGAAGAGGGAAACGATCCGGGCCCGCAGGACTTCGTCGCGGTGGAGCAGATGCCGGTTCTGGTCACGCTCCCGGCGCCGTATTACCCGGAGCTGGCGCGGCAGGCCGGAATCGACGGACTCGTCCTGGTGCGCGCGCTGGTCAACGAAGAAGGCAAGATCTCCGACGCGATCGCGCTGGAGGGTCCGGACATGTTGGTGGAGCCGGCCATCGGCGCGGTCAAGAAGGCGGTGTTCCGGCCCGCGCTGCAGCAGCATCGTCCGGTCGCGGTCTGGATCAACATCCCGATCCGCTTCTCGCTCAACTGACGCCCGGCGCATCAGGGCCACCGCGGGGTTGTGGCCCGGCGCCGGCGCGAACCGCTCGTCCTCCGCGCTCCACGATTGTCCGGCCGCCCGAATTCGTCTTACCCGTTCGCCCTGCCGGTTCGTGTTACCGGTTCGCCCTACCGGTTCGCCTTACCGCAAAGACCCCTTCGCTACTTTGGACAGGAACGTGCCCAGCATGTTCGGATCGACCGGCTTGACCAGATGCGCGGCGAAGCCCGCTTCCTGCGTGCGTTGGCGGTCGGAGTCCTTCCCCCATCCGGTGACCGCGATCACGACCGTATCCTTTCCCCAGGGCTGCTCACGGATCCTGCGGCACGCCTCGTAGCCGTTGAGCTTGGGGAGTCCCAGATCGAGGAGCACGACGTCGGGCCGGATTCGTTCCGCTTCCCGCAACCCCTGTTCTCCGTCGTACGCCGTCACGGTCGTGTGACCCAGCACTTCCATCAACTTGGCGAGGCTGTCCGCGCCGTCACGGTTGTCGTCGACGATGAGGATACGCAACCTTTCCGAATCGATCGAGGGAGCGGAGGCGGCCTCCGGAACCGGCGCGACGCTCAGAAGGGGTAGGCGCACGAGGAACTCCGACCCTCTGCCGCGTCCCTCACTGCGAGCCTCGGTCTTGCCTCCGTGCAGCTTGACCAGGTTCTTGACCAGGGAGAGGCCGATGCCGAGCCCTCCTTCCGGACCGGTTGACGGTTGCGCCTGGAGGAACATCTCGAAGATCTCGGGCAGCATTTCGGCCGCGATGCCGATTCCGTTGTCCCGCACCGAGACCACCACTTCGTCCCCATTACGACGCGCTTCCAGCCAGATGTTCCCTCCCTCGGGGGTGTACTTGGCGGCGTTGTTGAGGAGGTTGGCGAACACCTGGGCGAGGCGCACCGAATCCGCCTCGAGGTAGATTGCGTCCGGAGGAAGCATCACGGTCAGCTCGTGCCGGCGCGCCTTGATCAGAGGAAGGCTCGTCTCCACCGCCGCATCGAGGACGCGCGCCAGATCGACGGGCGCCTTGCGCAGCTCGAGCCGCCGACGCGCGATCCGGGACACGTCGAGGAGATCGTCCAGCAGCCGCGTCATCACGTTCACCTGGCGGTCGATGATCGCCTGGGCCGCGCGCATGTCGGGATCGTCGAACCCTTTGATCTTGAGGATTTCGGTCGCATTGCGGATCGGAGCCAGGGGATTGCGCAGCTCGTGCGCGAGCGTGGCGAGGAAGTCGTCTTTCTTGCGATCGGCCATCCGGAGCTGCTCGACGACGCGCTTGCGATCGGTGACGTCCTGATGGACGCCGACCATGCGGGGCGCTCCGCCGGCTTCGTCGTCGATCACGCGGCCGCGGGTCACGATCCAACGGGTGGTGCGGTCGGGGCGCAGGACACGGAATTCGATCTCGAGCTCCGTGCGCCCTCTCACGGCCCGGGCGAGCGCTTTCTCGACGCGCACCCGATCTTCGGGATGGATGATGCGTTTGGTCGCCGCGAGCGTTCCGTCGAACGTCCCGGGAAGGAATCCGAACAGCTCCTCGCTCACTTCCGACCAGCGGATCACTCCGCTCTGGAGGTCCAGCTCGAAGGTTCCGATCCGTCCCGCTTTTTGCGCGAGCTCCAGACGCTCGGTAGCCGCCTGCAAAGCCCGCTGGGTCTTCTGCAGCTCTTCGTAATTTTTTTGTTCGGTGATGTCGGTCACGAGGATGCACTGCCCCAGAGCGCCCTCTTCGAGGATGCGCGCGCTCAGATAAGCTTGCACGGAGCTGCGGTCGGATCGTTCCAGGGTGGTGAGGCGGAACGTCTCGCCTTTCTTGCACTCCGTCCACAGCTCGGCCAGTTGCCCGTGGCAATCGGAACGGACGAAGGACTCGAGAGGCTTTCCGACCACGTCGTGCAAGGGACGGTGCAGCAGATCCACGAATCGACGATTGCAG
>Ga0079224_100015309_pt1 | contig 10742 bp, 13 predicted proteins | sample Stecom2015_FD_80414 | JGI IMG/M metagenome (GOLD analysis project Ga0079224, IMG submission 80414) | Agricultural soil microbial communities from Utah to study Nitrogen management - Steer compost 2015 | ecosystem: Environmental > Terrestrial > Soil > Agricultural land | place: USA: Utah...
CTCATCCAAAAGCAACAGGACAAGTAGGTTCTATCGAAATACTACATTGGGAGAAGCAAAAGAGTCATGTGCGTGTATATTTTGTCTGTGGTAGAAGGGTTCGTACTCAACTGCACCAAAAACATAAAGTGATACAAAATCTTTCTGTATTGTTAAGCTCTCCTCAAGAAGAGGTGGTGGGAGCTACAAAGCGAATTCTAGAGGATTTTAAAGAAGCAGAAAAAACAATTGCTTCCCTAAAACAACAGCTTATTGAATATGAGGCTGAATCTCTTACTGTAAAAGCTAAGGAGATAGAAAAGTACCAGCTAATAAAAGAAGTATTTGAAAATCGACCAATCACAGAGCTACAGCAGTTAGCCAAAAATATAACAACAAAGTCAGATATGATGATTGTTTTATTGGTAAATGAATCAGATGAAAAATTGCAATTGGTATGTGGTCGTGGAAAAAATGTTTCAGTTAGTATGAATCAATTGATCAAGCAGGAATTACCATGTATTAATGGAAAAGGTGGAGGAAGTGATGTAGTTGCACAGGGCGGTGGGCAAAAACTTATGTCTCCGGATGAATTGATAAATAGGTTAGTTGATTTACTATGAAAATTGTATTAACCTCAGATACCCATATACCAAAGAAGGGAAGGGTACTACCAGGTCAACTATTAAAGGAATGCAAGACAGCAGATTTGATCATTCATGCTGGAGATTGGAGTTCTATGAATGTTTACCATACTCTTTCAAAGTTTGCTGAGGTAAAGGCAGTCTACGGAAATGTGGATTCAGAAGAGATTAAGGAATACTTTCCTGAGAAGGAAATGTTTGTAATAAATGGATTTAACATAGGCGTCTTTCATGGGCATGGTGAAAAAAAGACTACGGAAAAGCGCGTGTTAGAAGCGTTTCAGGAGGATTCCGTAGATATTATTGTTTTCGGGCATTCCCATATCCCTCTGGTAAGGTATGTTAAAAAGACGCTGCTCATTAATCCTGGATCTCCTATGGATAAAAGAATGTTACCGTATTACTCATATGGAATTCTTCATTTAACAGATATTATAAAGTCAGAAATTATATTTTTTTCTTAAAGGCTGCTATTCATAGTGGCTTTTTTTGTGGTAATTTTTCCGACTCATTCGACAGTATATTACAAAGTTCGGGGAGTGACAGGCACCTTATAAGCATGTTTTGGTTGTTTCTTGAATAGGATGTACTATGGAATCTTTATAGTTGGGAGCGGTGGTTGTGGTGCAGTTTATTTTGGAGATTTTTACATCGGAGGAAAAGGCGGAGGCTGTTTTAGCTAGTCCTTTGATAGAGTTTATTTTTATGGTGCTCTTTTTGGGGTTTGTGATCACTATATTTGCTCATCTCGCGTTGTATACCAAGTTGAAGAAGGTAAGGAATTACGTACATGATACAGATAGGTTGGATATTGAACCGCTAAGTTCATTTAAAGATCAATATGAAAAGAAGCAAAAGGATGACCCTGTTGCAATTGAAACTTTTGTTCAAGAGAGATTCTCAAGTTGGCGTCTATTCGGGATACCCGTTATAAACTTAATTAAAATGATCCAAATGACCGTATCTGTTTTTATTTTAATTGGGGTTTTGGGTACTTTTATTGGGTTAACCATCTCATTAGGAAGTATCAATTCTACAGGAGATCAACTAATTGAGAATATCGCAGCGGTACTAACTGGTATTGATGTCGCATTTTATACAAGTATTGTGGGTATGGGGTCATCTTTAATTATGACCATTTTATTAAAGACACTAAATACAGAACAAATGCTTACAGATATCATGTTAAAAGTAGAGTCCAATTTAGAAGGAAACGAAGAGCATAACTTAAGTAGATTAATTCATGTTTCAGAAACAATTAATGAATCAATCTTGAATCTTCAAGAAACAAACCAACGGTCCTTAGGGAGCATTGAGAAGGCATTTGAAGGTTTCCAGGAATATACGACTGGACTTCAGCAATCTGCCAAAGACTTAGCTCAATTCAATGAGGGACTTACCCAAAATGTAAAAGAGTTTCAAATCTTATTTCAAGATATGAAAGAGATAACAAATGGATTTGGAGAGGGCACGTCACGATTAAATGATAACTTTGATTCTTTGTTCACTTATTTTAAGAATGTGGATGATAAGAATGAACGAATGGTTCAAACGGTGGAAGGAACATATGAGAAGGTAAAAGAAGTATCCGAGACACAAAAGAAGACCCTGGACCGATTCGAGGGTTCTGTTTCAGAACTCAAGACCTTCACGTCCTCGATTCTTCAAGGTCAAAAGAGTATTTCAGATTCTTTCAGCCAAATTATGAATCAATGTAATCAATTAGTAAAAAGGATGGAGAACAATAATAATGAACTAAAAAATATATTTGGTAGTGATTTATCATCTAAAATGGGCGGAATTACCAATTATCTAGGTGAATTATCCAGAGATTTTGACCGTCTCGGGGAAACTATATCGGATCTTCCAGAAGCATTACAAGTTATTAATCAAACCCAAAACGAATATAAACATCTACTATCAGACCGTTTTGAGGAATTAAAACATTTTAATCGAACATTTAGTAATCACTTAAAAGAACATACCACCGAATCTATGCAATTTGAAAGACAGCTACGGGATGTAACCAAAACATTTGAGCAAGTTAGCATCAAAAATAGCCAATTAATGCAAGAACTTGATTCTAAAATATCACAGATGAACCAGGGCTTTAATCACAGGGAAAATCAAATAGAAGCAAGTGTAGGAATCTTAAAGGATACCTTGTCCAATTATGTCACGAGCTTAGAAGGTTCATTTGGAAACAGAATAGACCAAGTAGTTCGAAGTATCTCCAGTTCAATGGATCAAACGAATGAAAATTTAAAACGTGAATTCATGGAAATTCGTAGAATAAACGAACAGATTCAACAAAGTAATGCACAATATACTCAGAGAATGCTTCAAGAATTGGGGAGAGAGATGCAAGCACTTATTAGACAGTTGAGTGTTGTTAGTACCCAAGGGCCATCAAGGCAAAATGGAATAGGGATGAACCAAAATGGATACTAAATATCAGAGACTATTTAAAAGAGAAAGCGATGAGGGACATTTTTGGCCATCCTTTACGGATGTGTTAACTGTAATATTACTATGCTTCATCTTGATCTTCATTGTAATGATGGTGATTAAGTCATTTCAAATTGAAGAGATGAAGCGAACGATTGATCAAATTATGGGAGTTCGTGTTCAGCTTGTTAATGACCTAAAAGAAGAATTCAGTGGAACTGGAATTACTGTTGATGAAAAGACAGGGGCTATCATATTTGAAACTGACATATTATTTGAATTTGACCAGGCCAATTTAAAGCCTGAATCCTATCATTTCTTAGATGAATTTGTCCCTAAATATTTAGATGTACTTCTTGCGAGTGGCTATGAAGAATATGTAGCCGAAATTATCATAGAAGGGCATACAGATAGGAGTGGTGGGTACTTATATAATCTAGAGTTGGCTCAGAATCGTGCATACAGTGTTGCTTCCTACATTCTAGGGGATGACTTTCCATATAAAAATATACAAGAACATTTAGAGGAGAAATTAACAGTCAATAGCAAATCTTATACTGACTTCCGTACTGGTGAAAATGGGGAATATAGTGCAGATGCTTCGCGTCGTGTAGAGTTTAAATTCAGGTTAAAGGATGAAGAAATACTAAATAAGACACGAGAGATATTAGGGGAGTAATAGGTTTTAAGAGGCGATGATTTTATCGCCTTTTTTTACTTCGAAAATTAGCATAGTTAACAACTCCTATTCCATACTAAAGAAAAAAGGAGGGAAAGCTATGGCAAAAAGAAACAAGAAAAATGACCCAGATCAAAAGAATAAAAAAGGTTTTGATTCTGCTAAACAGGATACAGAGTTTTCAAAGGAATTTGGCAGTGCAAAAGCAAACCAAGCACATAAAGAAAAAGCAAAGAAAGCCAGAGCTAATAATCAGAGATAGCTGAGATAAAGGAGATAAAACAACTATGACCCGCTCAAATAGAGAAAAGGAAAGGCAAAAGAGAGCTCGTAAAAACGCTAATAATCCACATGGAAAAGTAAAATCGTTTGAAAAACTTGCAGAAGAAGCATTAAAAGAAGAGAAGTAAGCGATTTGGGACTAGTGTGAAACTAGTCCCAATTAATATAGTAGGATTTAATATGATTACTTATTACATAATGGAAGGAGATAATCAAATGAATCATCTTAACCAAGAACAAACCATTCATCAATTAAATGAGTTATTAGGTGAGGATGTGACAAATTTATTTGAAGAGGGTTTAAAAAATGCAGGAGAACATGGTCATCCTAGTTTTGTAGTGAAAAATAGTAAAGGAGCAGAAATACAAGTCTCAGTTGAATGGGATAAAGAGGCAGATGTATTATATTATTCCATACACTCAGAGTAAGTACATAAGGAATATTAATGGGAAGTAAGTCAATTTATACTTTTTACATCGTTCCTAATGTAATATTATGGAATAAAGGAAAATACTTTGTACCTAAAAAAATTAGGAGTGCTGTTTAATGAAAGTACTAATTGCCATCGACTCATTTAAAGGTAGCATATCATCTGTTCATGGTAGTGAAGCTATTGCCTACGGGATAAGAGACGCTTATCCAAATGCAAATATACTCATCAGCCCACTGGCGGATGGTGGTGAAGGTACGGTAGAGGCACTAGTCCATGCTACTGGAGGCCGAATCCTAGAGAAGGAAGTAATTGGACCACTAGGAGATAAGGTTAAAGCTTCATATGGAACTTCTAAAGATGGTAACACTGCCTTTATTGAGGTTGCTGCGGCATGTGGACTTCCGTTATTATCTCAAGGTGAATTAAATCCTATGGTCACCACGACATACGGCGTTGGTGAACTAATTATCGATGCAATGGAGAATGGATATCGGGAATTTATTATTGGTCTAGGGGGAAGTTCAACTAATGATGCTGGTGTTGGAATGCTTCAAGCACTTGGTTTTCGATTTCTAGATCATCATGGGAAAGAGGTATCATTTGGCGGTCGAGTGCTCGCATCAATTGAACAAATTGTTTCCGAAAATGTTCATCCACTCTTAAGGGAATGTACCTTTTATGTGGCATGTGATGTAAGGAACTCGCTCTATGGAAATGATGGTGCTGCATATATTTATGGTCCCCAAAAAGGTGCTACTCCGGAGATGGTCAAACAATTAGATGCTGGTTTGCGTCATTATGCTTCCATTGTGTCCCGTGATTTGAAAGTAGAAATACATAATATAGAAGGTGCTGGAGCGGCAGGAGGTCTCGGTGCTGCTTTTTCTGGTTTCTTAAACGGAAAATTACAGTCTGGTATAGACTTGATGTTGGATGTAATTGATTTGGAAAAAAAGATACAAGGAGTAGATATGGTTATAACGGGAGAGGGAATGCTAGACAGTCAGACATCCATGGGGAAAGCTCCAAGTGGCATTGCACGAATAGCCTCATCCTTAAATATTCCAGTCATTGCAATTGTAGGTGCAATCAAGCAAGAAGACCATCCAATTAAGGATAATGGGCTAACTGCTTGTTTTTCAATTGTGAATCAACCCATGTCTAATGAAGAGGCGATGGATACTGCAACTACGTATTCAAATTTACAATTTGTAACCAGTCAGATATTTAGCTTAATCAAATCAGTTAAGGATAAGTAATAATTCAAATAAAATAAGAAGGCAGGAAATAGAGATTCTGCCTTCTTATCCAACGAAATTTTCTTGGCTTTCTGGTTGTTGCTTTTTCTTTTTATCAAGCTTCTTTTTGAAATAAAATAAGCCAATAAGTATAACCGCAATTGCAGCCATGAAATATGTAAGATATTCTGTGACAAACTCCTCGGACGCTTGCCCGAATAAATAAAAAGCTACCCCAACCACATAAAATTTAACAGCTCGTCCGATTGCTGCATATCCAATTAATTTCCAGATAGAATAATGAAAACATCCAGAAAGAATAGTGAAAACTTTAAAAGGGATTGGTGTAAATGCACCGATTAGAATTGCTGCTTCTCCATTTCTAGTAAAGGATTCGGTTGCTTTTTCAACCCACTTTGGTTTTAGAAACTTATTTAATACTGGTTCGCCAAGTTTTTTTCCAATTACATAACCAACAGGTGTACCCAATAAGCAGGCAATATAACCTACAGTTGCTAGCCAAATACCTGATTGAGGATCTAACATACTGAGAGAAACTTGAGTGAAAAATGCAGGAATAGGGAAAATAATTGCATCAATAAAAGAATGAATGAACATCCCTATATATCCAAAGTCTTCAAAAAATTCGCTAACCTGTTGGGCCATGTCACATCTCCTTTATAGGGGATTAGATTTTTATACGAAAATTATATCACAGAAAAAAGTGGCAGTCCCCTCTAAAGCCCCGCTTTTTGGAGAGGAATGCCACTTTTTGTAGAAATTTCACCATTTTAGTTCTATTGTTATCTTTTATAAACTGTATTGACAATGGATGTAATGGCACCATCACCAGTAACATTACAAGCAGTTCCGAGACTATCTTGTGCTAGATACAACGCAATCATTAGAGATACCATAGCTGGACTAAATCCCAGCATACTCTCTAGTAAACCTATAGCTGCCATTACAGCCCCTCCTGGTACACCAGGTGCTGCAACCATGGTAATTCCTAACATGAAAATAAAAGGTAGGTATGTTCCTATCGTAGCAGATTCACCATGTAAAAACATAACTGCTAATGAGCAACTAACCAATGTTATCGTACTTCCAGATAGATGGATATTCGCAAATAATGGAATAGTAAAATCGGCAATACTATCTTTCATTTTTAATTTCTTTGCATGTGTAAGGGTTACAGGAATAGTTGCTGCAGATGATTGGGTTCCCAAAGCAGTAAAGTATGCTGGTGACATTGTCTTTAACATACCAATTGGGTTTTGTTTACTAATCGAACCTGCAACAGTATATTGTAAAATTAGATATACAATATGAAGAATAATAATCATAACCATTACTTTTGCAAAGACACTTAGAATGGTTGCTACCTGACCAGTATGTGTCATGTTAGCAAAGATTCCGAAGATATGGAAAGGAAGAAGTGGAATAATAACCTTTTCTATAACTAATTCCACGATTCCCCTAAAATCTAAAAAGACATTTAAGAGTTTGTCTCCTTTTATGGCAGCAAGACCAATGCCGACTACAAAGGAAAGGATTAATGCTGATACAACTTCCATAGGTGGGACCATTGAAATAGTGAAGAAAGGCTCACTTAATCCTTCGGTAGGATCAGCAAAATTTGTTAATGATTGTCCGTTTAACAGTGTAGGGTAAAGGGATTTTGCTACTATATATGCGATTAAACCAGCTACTAATGTAGAGCCATATGCCAAGAACGCACTCAAACCTAATAGTTTACCTGCTCCTTTACCGAGAGTACCAATTCCGGGTGTGATAAAACCGATAATGATTAAAGGAATAATAAAACTTAGGAAATTACCAAAAATACCATTAAAGGTTGCAAAAAGCTGTATAAACCATTCGTTAGAAATGGATCCTATAATAATACCTAGTAAAATTGCGACAATAATTCTTGTTAACAAACCAAACTTTATATTTTTCATAATTTCCCCTTCTTTCCTTTAGAATGAATAAATTAATGCTATTCTACTACAACATTGAACGAACACTAAAAAGAAAATTTATTCTGTAAATTGAAAGGGGTTACAATAAAGTGGACAGTCCTCTTAAGGGAACTGTCCATCCGTATTATTGTCTGTTTTTAGGATATCTTACCTTACCTTTCATCTCGTTAAGTTCCTTTTTGCTTTTATGTTTTTTCTTTTTATCTTTCATTTTGAGAATCCCTCCTTGAACATTAGTTTGAACGGTTATATACAAAAAATGTATAAGGATTTAGGGTTCAACTAAAATAAATCTAACAATACGTAACGAATTTTTTAGGTATTCTAACGATTTTCTACCAACCATTTCCGAATAAAATTTCTATATTTACTTGAAGAAGGCTTATTCTTCTCTTCTTCAGGCATTTTAACCGGATCACTCAGCCCATTTACAAGCATTGTGATTTTGAACCGCTGTCCAGGCTCGTCCATAAAATAAGAACCTATCTTAAATAACTCTGCTTTATCGAATAAATCATTTAGTCGTAAGTTGATTTGTCTAAATGTTTCCATGTCTACATCTCGTGTGTATCCAATATTTAGGATAAGTTGTTCAGCCTCGGTAAAGTCAGTTGGTAAATATGGTGTTTGAATTAAATGTTTTAACGGTTCATCAAAATTTCTTCCTTCAATAGTATGTAAGAATAAAGGACCTCTATTCTGATAAATAAATGCCTTAACATCTTGATAATCTATATTTACTTTACCCGTTTCGTCAATCATTTCCCTTAGCGCTTTTATTGTAAGTTCTTCAATTGTATCAAATACTTCTCTTGCTTCATGGATTGGTGTTGATGGATCAATAGTTTCCATCAGTCCTTCACTGTCAAAGAAAATGACCGCATCACAGAATTCTTTCATTATAAAATACTGCTCTCTAGCTGTCATTTGTCTTCTTTTACCTTCAAATCGAAATGGAAATCGAAAGACGCCAATTAGAAGGGGTTTTCTTTCCCTTAGTGATTGGAGTTGTTTGGGTAGCTCTTGTGTCTCGCTTGGATTTCCACCGATAAAACGATAAAAACATATGTCATCCTTCTGTTGTTCAGCAATAATCGATTGTTGTCTATCAGAAAAGTCCGTATCTATTCTAAATGGTCCAAAAATTCTCTCCATGTCGCCTCTCCCAACTCTAATTATTCATTATTTTCACCATAATATCAGATATTACATATAAAGGTTGTCACATTGTGTTGAGAAAAAGGACTAGTTTTGTTGAAATACAAAAGACTACCCTGTAATACTATTAGAAATAAACTTTCATTACACCAGAACTACTTTACAAGAGGAAGGGAAACGTGTAATATAGGTAATATTGTAAAATACTTACCTAGGTAACTATTTGGAGGTTAACATGCTTAATCAGGATTTGCTACATTTATTAAATCAACGTGTTCGGTATATAAACAAAAAGTTAAATGAAAGATTACAAGAACATGGTTTATATAATTCGCAATGGTCAATTATGTACTATCTATATAAAAATGGTACAAAGACACAAAAAGAGATTATGAATTATTTTCATGTCAATGCTCCAACCATAACAAGAACAGTAAAACGAATGGAAGAGAATGGCTGGGTTAGCAGAGTAGAAGGTCAAGACCGTCGTGAACGTTACATTGAATTAACGAAAGAGGCAAAAGAAAAATATAAGGAGATTGAGAATACAGTTTCTATTCATGATGAAGAAATACTCATTAACTTATCAGAAAAGGAAAAAGAAGCATTATTTGAGATGCTTTTAAAAATAGAATAGAGGAGAAATAACAGCATGACTCATCAAAAAGGTAAGATTTGGACTAAGGATTTCATTAATATTTCATTGGTTCAATTTATTATATTTATCGGCTTTTATACATTACTTACAACGCTACCTATATATGTATTGAAAGAATTAGGTGGTACAGAAGCAGAAGGCGGATTAGTGGTAACGGTTATGCTAATTGCTGCCATTATCATGAGACCAATATCAGGTGGTCTGATTGAAAAAGTGGGTAAAAAAAGAACATTAATGTGGAGCACGGGCTTGTTTACAGGTACCATGTTTTTTTATTTTATGGTTGATAGTTTTATGGGATTAATGATACTTAGATTCCTTCATGGACTATCTTTTGGTGTACTAACAACAGTTGTTAGTGCAATTGCGGCTGATGTTGTCCCAAATGAACGAAAAGGTGCAGGCTTAGGGTATTTTGCAATGGCGACTAATATAGCAATGGTAGTAGGTCCATTTTTAGGGTTAACTCTAATTCAATTTATTTCATTTAAATCATTATTTATTCTTATTAGTTTCATTATATTAATCAGTGTCGTGTGTGCGATTCAAGTGAAGGTACCAAAAGTTGTTTTCCCAGCACCAAAAGAAACAAAGAAGAAGTTTACAATTAATAACTTAATCGAAGTGAAGGCTTTACCAATTGCCTTTATTAGCTTATTTGTTGGAATTTCATATTCTAGTATCTTATCTTATGTTAGTGTATTTGCGGAAGCAAACAATTTAGCAAGTGTTGCAAGTTATTTCTTTGTTGTGTTTGCAGTAGTAATGATATTAGCTCGCCCATCACTTGGTCAATTATTTGATGTAAAAGGACCGAAATATGTAATCCTTCCCTGTTTAATAATCTTTAGTATTGGTTTAGTAATGCTAGGATTTTCTACTTCTCCTTGGATGTTCTTAGTTGCGGCTGGTGTAATTGGTTTAGGAAGTGGATCTCTACTTCCAAGCTTTCAAACTATGTGTATCCAAGCAGGTGGACCAGGAAGAAGTGGTCATGCAACAGCTACTTTTTATATCTTCTGGGACATTGGTATTGCGACAGGATCTTATGTACTTGGAATGATCGTTGCATTGTTTAATTTCCAAGTGTTGTATATTTCATGTGCTGTATTACTTATTATTGTTCTAGTGTTGTTTAACATACAACAATCGTTTCAAGGAAGAAAAAGAAATGTAGAACAACAAATAACAGTAGAAAACATGTAATTAAAACTTGGTTTCAGTCTTAAGTCTGAAA
>Ga0079224_100015310_pt1 | contig 10742 bp, 6 predicted proteins | sample Stecom2015_FD_80414 | JGI IMG/M metagenome (GOLD analysis project Ga0079224, IMG submission 80414) | Agricultural soil microbial communities from Utah to study Nitrogen management - Steer compost 2015 | ecosystem: Environmental > Terrestrial > Soil > Agricultural land | place: USA: Utah...
AACCAGTCCTTGATCACCAGACTGTCCTCGACCAGCCGGCGCAACGGCTGCCACAAGGCGTCTTCCAGCCAGTAGGTTTTGGATCGATCCAGCGCCTCACCGGTACCCCCATCGATCAGCAGGGCAATACGCGACAGGTACTGGCCCATGCCCAGGCGATCCATGGCCTGATAGATATGCAGCTGGGTCATGGTCCCGGCCACGCAGTCACCGGCCACGCTGCTGTTGTTCATGTTGGCGCCCAACTCGACATGACGCAGCGGCACCAGCAGACGCAGCAGGTTTTCCTGCACAGCATCAGGCAGGCGGGTCAGCAGTCCGCGCTTGTCGCAGAAGCTGAAGTTGTACTCGGTGGCTTCCTGCATCTTGGCCCGGCTCTGCACGTAGACGCCGTAGTAGAACTGACGCGGATCGGTCACCGCGTGCCAGTCGGCCATACGTACGGCGCTGCGGCCGGGATCATTCAGACCATGCTGGGGGTCCCACAACGGCCGGTAATGAAAATTGGTGGTCGCTTCGATGTCGTAGCTGGCCTCCTGATAACGTGAAGCTGGCTTGTCGCCGAAGCGGCGTTGAATATTGCTGTAGGTGTGGCGGATCGGCTCCACCGCATGGGTTTTGATTTCAATGCTCATAGCAACCGTACCATCTTGTTTTTGTAGAGGGGTGTGCAGTACCGGGGTCAACGATGGCCCTTCTCGCCGAAGCGCCACTTGACCATCTCTTCATCGACCTGGCGGGCCATTTCCTCGTCCATGTGCACCACATGGTTGTGCTTGCAGAACTGCTCGAAAGCCGCCTGTGGCAGTACCAGCTCGACAAACAGATCGGGATGACCGATGGCAAAGTCGAATTCGACAAAGCGGGCACCCGGTTCACTACGAACCCGGATGTAGCGGGTCATCTCGTCAAAGCTCTGCTGGGGTTGGCTCATGGTCGTTAACCTGCGCTCGTTGTTGTCTACGAGTGATAAAGCAACGGCTGTGCCAGAGTTGCCATCACACACCCAGACCAAAGACCAACACACTGATATAAAAGGGGAAAATTATTTTCTGCCATGCTACTGGCGACGTTCTTCCAGTCATTGCGGATGATTGCCGGCAGCCGAAATTTGATGATTTGATCAAATCCACCAAAGCATCTGAGCAAATGCTCAGGCGCGACCTAACATGGTTAATGAGCCTCTGCGCGATTGATCGTTTGATTGATTTTTGAGCACGATCAAGGCGATGATGGAAAACGCACCCTTGTGATCACTGTCTCAAGCCAAGACAGGCTGATCACCACCCCACACAACAACAATAGGGGCCCGACGCCATGACGATCAGCTATAAGTCACAGCTGCAGTATTCGGATTTCCAGGATCTGAGCGAACAGATCCGTTTCCAGAGCGCAGATGGCAAGATCTGGTTCGGAGAACAGCGCATGCTGCTGATGCAGGTCTCGGCCATGGCCAACTTCCGCCGTGAGCTGGTCAACAGCCTGGGCATCGAACGGGCCAAGGGTTTCTTTCTGCGCCTGGGCTACCAGTCTGGGCTCAAGGACGCCGAGCTGACGCGCAAGCTGCGCCCGGACTGCAGCGAGCTCGACATATTCCTCGCTGGCCCGCAACTGCATTCGCTCAAGGGCATGGTCAAGGTCCGGCCGATCCAGATCGACATCGATCAGCAGTCCGGCCACTTCTATGGCGAGCTGGAGTGGATCGATTCGTTCGAGGTGGAAATCTGTCAGACCGAGCTGGGCATGATGGACGAACCGGTGTGCTGGTCACTGCTTGGCTATGCCTGCGCCTATACCTCCTCATTCATGGGCCGGGAAATCATCTTCCGCGAAGTGAGCTGCAAAGGCTGCGGCGATGAAAAATGTCTAATCGTCGGCAAGCCGGCCGAAGAGTGGGAGGATGCTGCCGAATTCAAGCAGTATTTTCGTGCCGACCCGATCATCGAAGAGCTCTACGATCTGCAATCACAACTCAGCTCGTTGCGTACCAGTCTGGAGCAGCAGGAAGGTCAGTACTACGGTATCGGCCAGTCGCTGGCCTACAAAAAGGTCTGCAAGATGATCGACAAGGCCGCTAACAGCAAGGTCTCGGTACTGCTACTGGGCGAAACCGGGGTCGGCAAGGAAGTAATCGCGCGCAGCGTACACCTGCGCAGTGAGCGCGCCGAGAAGCCATTCATCGCAATCAATTGCGCAGCGATTCCCCCGGACCTGATCGAGGCCGAGCTGTTCGGGGTCGAGAAAGGCGCTTACACCGGCGCCAGCCAGACTCGCGCCGGACGCTTCGAGCGCGCCCATGGCGGCACTATTTTTCTGGATGAAGTAGCTGAACTGACGCCCCGGGCCCAGGCCACCCTGCTACGCGTGTTGCAGGAAGGCGAACTGGAGCGCGTTGGTGATTCGCGCACCCGCAAGATCGATGTGCGGGTGATTGCCGCCACCAACGAAAGCCTGGCTGACGCAGTGGAAGCGGGAAAATTCCGCGCCGACCTGTTCTATCGGCTCAACGTATTCCCGGTGAAGATTCCGCCGCTGCGCGAACGTATCGAAGATCTGCCGCTGCTGGCCGAGCACTTTCTGCGCAAGTTCCACCGCGAATACAACAAACGCACCCTGGGCCTGTCCGACAAGGCGCTGGAACTGTGCCTGCATTATCGCTGGCCCGGCAATATCCGCGAACTGGAAAACGTCATTGAGCGCGGGGTGATTCTGACCGATAGCAACGAAACCATCAGCCTGGATGCACTGTTTGCCGTGTTTCCCGAACACTCGGGTGACTGCCCGGAGGAGCGCCTGAATGCCAGCGGCCAGTTGGTTCATGCCCATAGCCAGGTCAGCGGGGACTGGGTCAGCTATATCCTCGAACAGCAGATCAGCCTGGATCAGGTCGAGGAGCAACTGATGCGTCGGGCCATGGAGCTGGCCAACCAGAACGTTTCACAGGCCGCCCGCCTGCTGGGCCTGACCCGTCCGGCCCTGGCCTACCGACTGAAGAAAACCGGCATCCTTCTTGAAGACAGCGAAGCCTGATACCCATAACTGCCCGCCGGGGCCCTTCCTGGCGGGCACACCCTTTTAATGAAATCAGCAAGCACCCCGAGCCGCTTGATCATTTGATCAATATCAAATCCACGCAATCGGCCAAAACCTTTTCAATCGCCACCCTGGCACAGTAAAAAATCTTTACCAATCAATCACCTGAAAACACTTAACGGTCTCTGGCACAGGCGTTGCTTTATGTCTCTCCAGCCGCATTGCACACAACAACAAGACCATGACGGTGACTCACCATGTTCGATCTACCCCTGCGCCTTGTGCGCCCTGTTCGTCAGCCCCTGCGGTTGGCACCTCTGGGACTCATGCTGCTCTGGTTGGGTGGCTGCGAAGCTCCACTCGATCTTGAGGCAGTCCAGCAACAGAGGCTGCAACCCATCCAGCGCACCGACTTCTACCAGTCCATGGCCAGCAACGACCAGCTCACTCTGCTGGCCGGCAACCACGGGGTGGTGCTGATCAGCTCCGACCTCGGCCAGCATTGGCAGCGTCAGCAACTACCCACCGACATGGGCCTGATTGATCTGGATGTCTGCCCTGACCAGAGCTTCATCGCTCTGGCCTTCGACAACCAGCTCTGGCACATCAGCCCCGATGCCAGTGACTGGAGCGCCCACCCATTGCCCAGCAGCGAGCAGATGATGACCGCTACCTGCGCCCCGGACGGCAGTTGGTGGGCCGCCGGCAGCTACAGCACCCTGCAAAGCAGCCATGATCAGGGCCAGAGCTGGGACGAGACCAGCCTGGATGAAGACGCCATTCTCACCACCCTGCAGTTTATCGACGCCGACCAGGCAGTAGTCACCGGGGAGTACGGGCTGGTGTTCACCAGCCGCGACGGCGGCCAGAGCTGGGACCCAGCCGGTAGCCTGCCCGATGAGTTCTACCCGCACACCAGCCACTTCCGCAGTCTTGATGAGGGCTGGGTCGGTGGCCTCAACGGTTTCATCTGGCATACCCGCGATGGCGGCGACAGCTGGCGGCGCCAGCCGACCAGCACAGAGGTCTCGATCTTCGGCTTTATCAGTGGCGAGCATGGCCTGTATGCGGTTGGCGACAACACCACGGTGCTGAGTCTCAACGGTAGCCGCTGGCAGTCGCTGCCAACCCCCGAACAGCCGCTATATCTGCGCGCTGGCCAACTACTGCCGAATCAGCAACTGCTGGTCGCCGGTGGTCGTGGCCTGCTGCTGAACCTTGAACTTCCAAAGGCCTTGGCGGCCAGTACTGACTGAGGGTATCGACATGTCTGGATTGCACCGTTTCACCCATGCCATGCATAGCCTCGAAGTGTGGATATTCAACAATCCACGCAAGGTCCTGGTCGCCATCGCCCTGCTGACCCTGATATTCGCCCTAAGGATTCCGGGACTGAAGATCTATACCGACTTCGCCGATCTGCTGCCCCAGCAGCATCCCTACATTGAGCTGCACAACAGCATCAAGGACAGCTTCGGCGGGGCCAACGTGCTGGTGGTCGGCATCGCCTTCGACGAGGGCGATATCTTCAGCAACGCCAATCTGGCGACCATCGACCGCATCACCCATGCGGTCGACAGTCTGCCAGGGGTCAACCACAACCTGGTTTCCAGCATTACCCACCGCAATTCGCGCAAGATCTGGCTGACCGAAGTCGGCTCAATCAACTCCGAGCCCTACTTTGAAGCCGAGCGCGCACCCTACAGCGCCGAGCAACTGGAGCAGATGCGCGCCGACGTAGCCGCCAACCCGCAAATCTATGGGCCACTGGTTTCCTCGGACTTTCGGATGGCACTGGTCAAGGCCCAGTTGATCGAAGGCCAGCTCGATTACGAGCAGACATTTGCCCAACTGCAGGCGCTGCGTGAGGCGGAAACCCGCGATGGCGTGACCGTGTATGCCACCGGCCAACCAGTGCTGGTCGGCTGGGCCTATACCTACATGGATCAGATCCTGCAGATCTTCATCTTCACCGTGCTGATCATGCTCGCCCTGCTGGTCTTCCACTTCCGCAAGGCCTACGGCGTACTGATTCCGCTCGGCGGAGTACTGATCTCGACCATCTGGGGTCTGGGGATCATCAGCCTGCTGGGCTTCAATCTCGACCCGCTGGGGCTGGTGATTCCATTTCTGATCGCCGCCCGGGCCATGAGTCACGGGGTGCAACTGGTCGAACGATACTATGCCGAAGTGCGCGAATGCGGCGATAGCCCGCAGGCGGCGCGGGCCACTTTTGAAAGCCTGTTCCGGCCTGGTTCGCTCGGCGTGATCTCCGACGCTGTCGGTTTGTCGCTGATCGCCATCGGCTCAATTGCCCTGAATACCAAGCTCGGCATCTACGCTTCACTGTGGGCTACCACCGTGATTCTCACCGTGCTGATCGGTGTGCCACTGCTGCTGTCGATCCTGCCAACTCCGAAAAACCCGCAACTCAAGGAAACCTTCCTGCGCCACATTGGGGTCGTCTGCGCCAATACCATCAGCCGCCCGAGCGCCGCGCACATCGCCCTGAGCATCGCCGCCCTGGCGATCTTGGTTGGCCTGTTCTCGGCCTCACAGGTGCGTATCGGCGATTCCGAGCCGGGCTCACCGATTCTCTATCCCGAGCATGACTACAACCTGTCATCCAAGGAGGTCAACGAGCGGTTCCCCGGTTCCGAAGAGCTGTACATCATCGCCGAACACGCCGAGATCGGCGGGCTGAAAAAGCCCGAGGTACTGCGCGCCCTGCAGGATCTGCAGGCGCACATGCTGGCCGACCCCGGAGTGGGCGGCAGCAAGGGTTTGCCGGATCTGATCAAACAGGTCAACCGGCTGATGCACAACGATGATCCGCGCTGGTTCCAGATTCCCCACGAAGCGGATTACGTCGGCGGGCTGATGTTCACCTACATGGCCTCCAGCCCGATCCCTGGTGCGCTCGACGAGTTCAACGACACCGACGACCGCGTCGCCAACCTTGTTTTCTACTACAAGGACCGCCAGGGCGAGACCATCCGCCGCGCCATCCACATGGCCCGCGAATGGATCGCCGAGAACGAGGGCAAGGTCGAGGGTCTGAGCATTCGTCTGGCCGGCGGCACCCTGGGGGTCGCGGCGGCGATGAACGAGTCGGCGTTCGAAACCAACCTGATCGTATTGCCGCTGGTGTTCCTGCTGATCTTCGCCTTCGTCATGCTGTTCTACACCTCCTGGCATGCCGGACTGATGATGCTGCTGGCGATGCTGTTCGCCACCACTCTGACCTATGCCTACATGGGTCTGGCCGGACTCAATATCGACATCAATACGGTACCGGTGATCGCGGTCGGCATTGGTGTGGGTATCGATTATTCGATCTACATGATGGACCGCATTCGCGAAGAAATGGCCAAGCGCGGCCGCCTGCTCGAAGCGGTACGCCACGCCATCGCCACCACCGGCACGGCCATCAGCTTCACCGCCGTGACCCTGATGGCCGGGATCATCATGTGGGTGATCCTCTCCGACCTGCGCTTCCAGTCCGACGCAGCGTTGCTGCTGTGCGTGATGATCGTCATCAACGGCCTGGCCGCCATGCTGCTGGTGCCGTCCTGGGTTCTGGTGTTCCGCCCTCGCTTCATCACCAATGTTTACGCCGACGAGGACGGCATCCTGCATGCCGACCGCGATACCGCGCTCAACTCTGCCCTACCCGCCCACACCCAGGGCGATCCAATCCCGGGAGCTGGCTGACACCCCGTCCGCCACTCCTTTTTCAGCCCTCAAGAGGAACTGCCAATGCAAACAACAAGAAAAAGCCTCAGACACTGGAGTGTCGCCCTGCTCGGCGGCGTCGGGCTGGCGCTGACTCCGCTGGCCGGTGCTATCGCCAGCGAGGAAACCAAGATTACCGGTTTCTACGAGAACGCCACCTATGTCCGCGACCATGTCGGCCTATCGAAATTCCGCAACACCCTGCAGCTCACTGCCGAGCGCAAACTCGGCGAGCGCGGCCCGTTCAGCAACGTGTCCTGGTACGGGGTATTACGCGGTAGCTACGACGGAGTCTACGACCTCAATAGCAGCGAATACGGACGAAAGGCCGGTGGCGCAGTCAGCCTGGAGAACACCAGCGGCCTTGGCGGCAGCACCAGCGTGCCGCACGGTAGCGGCCTGAAACTGCCCAACAGTTTCGACGTCGCCAACCACCCCAATCGCGGCATGATCGTACTCGGCGAAAACCTGCACAACACCTCCGGCGGAGTCGCCTTCGGGGTCCCGGTGCGGCCCTGCGACAAGGATAAGCGCGGCTGTATCAACGGTTATCTGGACAAGGACAGCAACGACCTGCGCTTTTCCGAGTTCAACGACCGGCTGGACTTCATCCGTGAGCTGTATGTCGACTTCGACTATGGCTTCGATAACGGCCACATTCTCAGTACCCGGCTGGGCAAGCAGCAGGTGGTCTGGGGCCGGACCGACCTGTTCCGGGTACTGGATGTGATCAACCCGGTGGACTTCTCACGCAACAATATCTACGACGAGCTGGAAGACATCCGCATCCCAATGTGGATTCTCAAATCCGACTACCGCATGGGCGCCGGCGACGTCTTCGACGACCTCAATCTATCGTTCGTGTGGAACTTCGATCGCTTTCGTCCGCATGACATCGGCCAGTGCGGCTCCCCCAACGTGATCCTCGACGCCGGCTGTTTCTTCCGCGGCATGAACACCCTGTGGGAGTACGGCGGCACCGTGGCCAACTTTGCCGGCGGGGATATAGCCACCGACTTCGGGCCTGGCCAGATTGGCATCCGCAAGGCCCACATGCCGGCCTGGAGCCTGTCCAACACCCAGTTCGGTCTCAAGCTCGAAGGGGTCTATGGGGATATCGGCTTCTCGCTCAATGCCCTGACCTACCGCAGCCAGCTGCCATCCCTGCGTGGCGGTATCCCAGCGCAGAACGGCTTTACTGGGGAAACCGGGATCTGGCCTAGCCTGATCGCCTTCGATATCCACTTCCCGCGGGTCAACCTGCTCGGCGGCTCACTCGACTACTACTCGCAAGGGCTGGATACCGTGTTCCGGGTTGAAGTCGCACACACCGAGGGTGAGGAATTTGCCAACACCATGAAGAGCCGGCTGTACTCGGAAAACAGTGTGACCCGCTATGTGATCGGCGCCGACAAGAACATCTTCATCCCGGCCCTGAACAGCCGCCGGGCATTTCTGTTCTCCGGGCAGGTCTTTGGTCAGCATATCCATCAGTACGAGAGCGAGAAGCGCGAACTGGGCCGGGTCGGCATCCCCGACTGGAAGGCCAACTGGATCGGCACCCTGCTGGTCAAGGGCTGGTGGGTGCGTGATCGCCTGAGCCCGCAGTTGCTCGCCGCCCACGACTTCCGTGCCGGCGCCACCACCGTAGCGCCCAGCATCGAGTGGCTGATCAGCGACAACCTGCGACTGATCGGCGGTGCCAACCTCAAGGTCGGCAGCGGTGCCAACAAGTTCGACGATTGCCGCACCTGCAACCCCTGGGACCCCTTCACCGCCGCCTTCCCCGGCCATCCGGAGGGCCACAGCCTTGGTCTGGGCGGTTATGAGCCGCTGGGTCGCTTCCGCGCTGGCCCGCTGGGCATGGCCAAGGGCCAAGACGAACTGCAATTGACACTGCGCTACAGCTTCTAAAACGAGGACTGGATATGAACAACAAGACACTCACTCGCTGCACCCTGGCTCTGGGTCTGGCTGCTGCCCTCGGTAGCGCTCAAACACTGGCCGACGTGGTCGACAACAGCTTCTATCCCTATCGCGACAGCCAGCCCAGCCATCCTGGCCTGTCGGCCGGTATGACCATCAACCAGGGCAATGTCGCGCAGTTCAAGGACATCATCGACCCGGCCTTTTTGAGCTTCATCGAGCAGGGCTGGGTCGAACTGAGCGTCGGCCAGACCACTTCCTTCGACCTGCATCCTAACTACGTCGAAGCCACCCGCGCCAGCCTGGGTCAGGTCAGCCTTGGCGCCAAGCCCGGCGAAATCAACGGCTGGCAGGCCGGACGGCCGTTTCCCGAAGAGCCGGATGCCAACGATCCACGCGCAGGTGAAAAGCTGGCCTGGAACTACAAGTACGGCTACAACTGGGGCGACAGCGCCGCGATCATGCCCTTCTACTGGAAGTACCGGGACATGAACAGTGGCCGTGTCGAGCGGACCATCAAGTTCAACTTCCACTTCCTCAACTTCACCGGGCGGGTCAATCAGGAGCCCAAACCGGCGATTACCCCCAACCCATCGGAGCTGTTCCGTGGCATCTACGTACAGGTGCTCGAGCCCCATGATGTGCGCAACACCCAGTTGCTGATTCACCGCGCCATGGATGATCTCAAGCGTGACAACTCCTGGCTGTACCTGGGCTTTCAGCGCCGGGTGCGGCGCCTGGCCACCGGTCAGGTGACCGACGCGTTCCTCGGTTCGGACCTGATGATCGAAGATTTCGAAGGCTACAACGGGCGCATCTCGGACATGAACTGGACCTACAAGGGCACCCGGTACATGCTGATGCCGTTCTATAACCACAACGACCTGCAACTGGACAGCGAAACCCACAGTGACAGCGACGGCTATCAGGTCGTGGCCTTCGGTGGCCAGGGTGGCTGTTTCCCCAACATCACCTGGCAGTTGCGCAAGGTCTACGAGGTCGACGCCGAACCGGTCGACAGCAGCCACCCGCTGGCCAAGCGCACCCACTACATGGATGCGCAGACCTTCACCATCCCGCGTACCGTGTCTTATGACCGGCGTGGCAGCCTGTGGAAGACCTTCACCATCGGCCAGGCCCACCCCGACCACCACCTGCCCAAGAACAAGGGCAGCGGGGTATCGATCGATGACAGCTTCAGCATGATCGATGTTCAGGCCATGCACTGCACCACCGGCCAGTTCAAGGGCCAGGTCGACCCCAGCCTGAGCACGCCGGAGATGTTCAGCGTGCAGCACATGCGCGCCACCGGCAACTAACCCCCTTTGCTGCTCCTTGGGCCCGCGCAATGCGGGCCCCGTTTTCCAAAACTGCGCTCCTGAGTCAGTCATTGCGCCAGCACACTACCCGGCACATCGGGCACGACCGCACACTGACTGAATAACAACAACACGAGAGGGTAAGGATGAGCCGCCATCAATCGCTGCCAAAAAACGTCGACCACCCACCGGCCCAGTTGCTGGTCGTTACCGATACTGCCGGCCGGGTATTGCAAGCCAGCGATCCGTTTTATGCTGCTGCCGGACTGACGCCGGCCGAGCTGATCGGTCAGCCGATTGCCCGGCTGCGTCATCCCGAAATGCCCAAGGGTCCGATCAAGGACCTGTGGGAGACTCTGGGCAAGGGCCAGTCCTGGATGGGCATGCTCAAGAACCGCCGCGCTGACGGCAGTGAATTCTGGGTTGATGCCTATATCAGCCCGATCACCGATAGCAACGGCCAGATTCTCGAGTATCAGGCCATCTACCATCTGCCTGACCCCATCACCATCGCCCGTGCCCAGCGGATCTATCGTATTCGCGGCCACGGCCACCAGCCGCCGGAGCTACGCTGGGCCTGGCTGCGACCGGCGCACTGGCAACTGCTGTTGGCAAGCCTGGGCTTCATGCCGCTGGTGCTGCTGGCGCTGCAACGGGGCGACCTGATCGGCTGGCTCTGTATTTTCACCAGCCTGGCAGCCGCCGGTCTGCTGTTGAGCTGGCATAACC
>Ga0079224_100015311_pt1 | contig 10742 bp, 9 predicted proteins | sample Stecom2015_FD_80414 | JGI IMG/M metagenome (GOLD analysis project Ga0079224, IMG submission 80414) | Agricultural soil microbial communities from Utah to study Nitrogen management - Steer compost 2015 | ecosystem: Environmental > Terrestrial > Soil > Agricultural land | place: USA: Utah...
CGGCCAGCAGAAGGCGGTGGGTGGAGTTGGCGGTTTGGGCGGCGGATTGGCGGGCGCGGATGTAGCGGTCGGCCGTCGGCGGCAGGATCAGGGGGTCGCCCGCCAGTCGGAGCGACGGGGACAGGACAAGCCCCGCGCAGAGGGATAAAAACGTGAATCGGGCAAACCGTGGCATGAAACGAAGTCGGACGGGGAGGAGGAGGGGAGGGGGATGGCACGACATTGCCGGGGGCGCGGCGGTGGGGAATTGCCCCGGGCCTGTTACTGTAACAGGGAGTGGCGCGGGGGGTGGCGGGTGCTTGTTAAGAAAGATTGAACTTGTCATTCACCGCTCCAAACGTGGCCGGCTTGATGCCCGTCCGCTTCACTCACGACACCGTCTTTCTCGCGCAAATGGACGTCATGCCTCCCTATTGGTCCTGGGCGGTGGTTCTTTTGATGGGGGCGTCCGCCGGTTTCATTATCGTGTGGATGATCACCCGGCACACCCGGCGGGTCGCGGCCGAGCAGGCGGCGCAGCTCAAGGAGGTCGCCCACCGCGAGGCGTTGGTCGAGGCGCAGGCGCTGAAGCAAAAGATCGAGGAGGAAATCTCCGCGCGCCGCGCCGAGGTGAACCGCGAGCTCGACCGTCGCGAGATCGAGGTGGAGATGAAGATCCGCGAAATCCGTTCGCACGAGGAGTCGCTGGCGCTGCTCGACCATCAGCTTGAGCAAAAGGGCGAGCGCCTCGCCCGCGAGAACTCCGCCATCACCCAGGCCCGCGACGCCATCCGCGCCCTTTCCAAGTCCCTGCGCAAGCGCCTCGAAGGCGTGTCGCAGATGGACGCCGACGAGATCAAGCGCGCCCTCCGCGAAGAGGTCGAGCTGGAGTGTCAGGACGAGTTGCGCGCGCTGCGTCGCCAGATCCTCGACCGCTCCGAGCAGGATCTGAACAACGAGGCCAAACGCGTCCTCATCTCCTGCATGCAGCGCATGGCCTCGCGGCCCAACAACGACATCACCGCGACCATCGTGCAGCTGCCCACCGAGGAGATGAAGGGCCGCATCATCGGCCGCGAGGGTCGCAACATCAAATCCTTCGAGGCCGTCACCGGCGTCACCCTGCTGATCGACGAGTCGCCGCAGATGGTGCTCATCTCGTCCTTCGATCCGGTGCGCCGCGAGATCGCCCGCATCGCGCTGGAGGGACTCGTCAAGGACGGTCGCATCCACCCGGCCAGCATCGAGGAGTTCGTCGCACGCGCCACCGAGGACGTCGATCTGAACGTGCAGCAATCCGGCGAGGACGCCGTGCAAAAACTCGGCATCAACGGCCTGCATCCCGAGATCATCAAGCTGCTCGGCAAACTCAAATACCGCTTCTCCTACACGCAGAACGTGCTCGATCACTCGGTCGAGGTCGGCTTCCTCGCCTCGATGCTGGCCAGCGAGCTCGGGCTCAACCCCGGCATCGCCAAACGCGCCGGCCTGTTGCACGACATCGGCAAGGCTGTCGAGGGCGACTACGAGGGCAGCCACGCGACCATCGGCGCCGACTTTGTCAAACGCCACGGCGAGACCGCCATCGTCATCAACGCCGTCGCCGCCCACCACGAGGAGGTCAAACCCGAGACCGTCTATGCCGGCCTGGTCATCCTCGCCGACACCATTTCCGCCGTCCGTCCGGGCGCGCGCGCCGAGTCGATGACCGGCTACATCCAGCGGCTCGATCGCCTGGAAAAACTCGCGACCTCGGTCGAGGGCGTGCAGCAGGCCTACGCCATCCAGGCCGGCCGCGAGGTGCGCGTGGTGCTCAACCCCGCGCACGTGACCGACGAGCAGGCCCGCCACATCGCGCAGACCATTCGCCAGCGCGTCGAGGACGAGTTGCAATACCCCAGCACCATCCGCGTGACCGTGATCCGCGAAAGCCGCTTCACCGAGACGGCGACGTAGGTTTTGGCCCACGGAACACACGGAACACACGGAAGGGCCGGGCAAGACGGTTGATTTTTTCCGTGTGTTCCGTGTGTTCCGTGGGCAACTCATCTGTTTCCCATGGCCGATCCGAAGATTCTCGAAACCTTTCCCAATCCCGCCGCGCACCGCGATTATGAGATCGCGCACACGCATCACGAGTTCACCTCGATGTGCCCGATCACGGGCCACCCGGACTTCGCGACGATCACCGTGCGCTTCGTGCCGGACCAGGTCTGCGTCGAGCTCAAGTCGCTCAAGCTCTACTACCACGCCTTCCGCAACGAGGGCATTTTCTTCGAGGCCGTGACCAACAAGATCTGCGACGACCTCGGCACCACGCTCCAGCCCCGCCGGCTCACGGTCATCGCCGACTGGAAGGGCCGCGGCGGCATCTCCTCGGTGATCACCGCCGACTGGACGCCCAAGGCCTGAGCGGGAGGGGAGGGGCTCCGGTAGATATTTTTAACGCTTTGACTACGTTTGCTTTGTGAGTCCTCGCTTCCGAGCAGGCTGCCTACGGGAAAACTCGAACCGTTGTTTAACCGCAAAAAACGCAAATAGGCGCAAAACCCGATCCGACTTTCGCGATCATTCGCGCCTTTCGCGGTTCAAAATCTCTCTCCTGTAGCCATGGGCGTGTCGCCCGTGTTCGGATCGATGGATCGGACCAAGGTGGCGGGAGCATCTTGCTCCCGGTTTGGCGGCAGGGTCGGGAGCTGGAAGCTCCCGCTACTCTCTAACCCGGCCGACACGGCCGGGGCTACACTTGCCCCCGCTCGGAAAAAGACTGCCATGCGGCGTGCGATGGCTTGGGGTGCGGGGCATGACATTGACGATTTGGACGAGCATGCGGTTGTCGCCGTCGGCGCGGTTGCGGTTGGAGGCCGGACTCGGTTCGCACCGGTTGATCGAGGCGGCGAAGACCAGCGCGTCAGTGCTCGACGCCGCCGCGCCCGACCCGGCGCTGGCGCGGGCCGACATCGCGCTCGGCCAGCCCGACGCCGAGGACTGCCGGCGTCAGGCGAACCTGCGCTGGGTCGCGGTGACCAGCGCGGGCTACACGCGCTACGACCGGCCGGAGGTGCTGGAGGAGCTGCGCGCGCGCGGGACGGTGTTGACCACCATGTCGTCGGTGTTCGCCGAGCCGTGCGCGCAGCACGTGCTCGCCATGATGCTGGCGCAGGCGCGGCGACTGCCGGAGTCGGTGGCCGAGCAACGGGGCGAACGCGGGTGGCGGTTTCACGAACGACGCTCGACCTCGGTGTTGTTGAACGGACAGACCGTGTTGCTGCTCGGCTACGGGACGATCGCGCGCCGGCTGGTGGAGCTGCTGCGACCGTTTGGCATGAAGGTGTTCGCGGTGCGACGGCGCGCCTACAGCGAACCCGGGGTCAACATCATCGCGGAAGACCGGGTGACTTCGGTGCTGGGCGAAACGGACCACGTGGTGAATCTGCTGCCGGACAACGAAGCCACGCAAAACTACGTCAACGCGCGACGCTTGTCGGCCTGCAAACCCGGAGCGCGGTTCTACAACATCGGCCGCGGCTCCACCGTGGACCACCGCGCGCTCGGCGAGGCGTTGGAATCCGGCCGACTCGGCGCGGCCTGGCTCGACGTGTTTCCGGTCGAGCCGCTGTCGCCCGGCGACCGGTTGTGGGCGTTGCCCAACTGCTGGATCACCCCGCATTCGGCCGGCGGCCGGCACGATCAGGACGAGGCCATGGTCGCGCATTTCCTGGCCAACCTGCGGGCGTTCGAGGCCGGCGATTTTGCGGCGATGACCGACCGCGTGGTCCGTGGCGGGTGACCGGCCGGGGAGGACGGGAGCGCGGTCTGTGACGGGAACGCGGAATTCAAATTGACCTGCAATCGGTTTTCGAGTGGCGTGACCGCGCTATGTCCCCCATGCGCATCCTCCCCCTAGTCACCGCAGGTTTGCTGGCGGTCTCTCTCCAAGCCCAATCCGTCAGCACGACGCCGGTGGGGGCGGTGACGCTGACCTTTCCTCAAGGGCTTTCGGCGATTTCGCTGCAACTTGATGCTGAACCTGTAGGGCAATTTGAAACTATTTCCGTAGGCCCTTCGCTAATTACCTCTAGTCCTGAATCGTGGGAAGATGGTTCATATTCTGTGCCTGCAGCTCCATACGTTATTCGTATGACAAGCGGCGCTGCATCAGGGGCGAGTTTCCGCGTTTTGGGGAATACGACAAACACGTTAACTGTAGATAGTCGCGGGATTGACCTATCTACTATTGTTTCTGTCGGCGATAGGTTTTCTATTGTTCCAATCGATACACTGGCTTCCTTGTTTGGATCTTCTTCAGTAGATTTTCTTATTGGGAGTAGTGCGTCCTCGGCGGATAATATTTTGCTGTGGTCTGGCACAAATTGGCTGACCTACTTTCATAATGGCGTTTCATGGCGTCGTTCTGGGTCATTATCTAATCAAAATGACACACCTTTAATGCCGGACGCTGGACTGTTGGTTCAGAGACGTAGTCCAGATACGTTGTCCTTAGTCTTAGTTGGAAAAGTTAGGGAAAGTGCCCCTAAGGTTTTCTTGAAGCCGAATTCATCTAGTTGGGTTACTGGAAACTTCCCTATCCCAATGTCATTGTCGTCGCTTACTATAAGGACGGTTCCGGGTTGGCTTGATGGGGCCTCTGCTTCTGCGGCCGATAATGTTTTGGTGTGGGGAGGTGAGAGTTGGCTGACTTTCTTTCACAACGGCACAACTTGGCGGCGTAGTGGGTCATTGGCTAATCAAGATTCTTTTGTGTTGCCCGCAGGAGCTCCTTATTTCGTTGTTCGTAGGAGTGCGGGTTTGGATTCGGATTCTTTTGCTACTCTTGAGCTGCCATATTAATTGTTAGGAGCACTAATATTATTAATTTATGACTAAGGCATCCGTCGGTTTTTCTCTCGCCTTGATTGTTTCGGTTTCGAGCGCGTTTTCGCAATCGGCATCCGTGTCATTTGATACGGGGGGCGTCTTTGAATTAAAGGGAAGTGATAATACTACTCTGCTGTCGGGTGGCGGGAACTCATCTGGTGATGGATTTGTTCTGCAGTTTGGTTATTATAGCATGGCGTCGTCTTCCGACTTATTTGCAGGAACGTGGACAGCACTCACGGGTGACGGCGGAGTTAACTCTGCGTTTACGTCGTCTTCGATTGGAGATACGTTTGATAACGGTGCTGCTGACGGCACGTTTGCGGATACTTTCATTTTTAACCTCACTGATAATACGAGTAACGTTTCATTGCCGTCTGCTGGTCAGATTATGGCTGTTCGCTTTTATGACGCAGCTACTGTGACAGCTGCTATGCATTATGGTGCTGTTTCTAATGAGAGTTGGATTTGGCAAGCTCCCAATACTCCTCCTGCTGCAATGGCTTTCAGCTTAGCGGATCTAGGTGTTCAGTGGTTTAATGGAAGTATTGCTTTCACTGGAACCGCCATCCCCGAACCCGCCACTTGGGCGGTGATGTTGGGCGGAACGGCTTTGTTTATGGTGGTGGGCCGTCGTCGGCGTCGGGTTGCTGCTTGAGCGCTTTCACCGTTGCTTCGAACCTTTTTTCACCCGTCGTGCGGTTTCCGTGCGGCGGGTTTTTTGGTTTTTATCGACTTCATGGTTTCATCGGCTGACCTCAACGCGTGATGGATCTTGGCAAAGTTGACCCCGGTTTGATGGATGTCCGGCCCTTTTTGGGGCTGGGCGACTGGGCTCCGTTTCAAGTCGAGCGGACTCAGACCGAAACCCGGGTGCGGGTGTTTTGGCGGCGGTGTTTTGTCTGGTTGCTGGTGTTGGCCGTCGCGGGGTGGATGGCTCTGGTGGCGGGCGCGTATTTTTTCGTCAAATACCAGCGCGGGTTCACCGAGGTGAGCTACCGGCAGATTCTGGTCTATCCGTTCGACCCGACCGACTACCGGCGGGCCAAGGGCGAGTTTTTTATCGAACAGGGCAAGGCGTTGCTGGCCGAGCGGGATTACCTGAAGGCGTTTCATGCGCTGCGGGCGGGGTTGGCGCAGGTGCCGGAGGACAACGAGGCGCGGTTGTTTGTGGTGGAGGTGTTTCATCTGGTCGGTCGCGCGGACCTGGCGGCGGAGACGTTGATCGAGGGGCTCGGCACCAACGCGGGGTCGGCGGATTACTGCCGGCGGGTGTTCAGTTACTTGTTTCAGCAGCACCGGGATGATCGCGCGGTGGAGGTGGCACGGGAGGTGTTGGCGCGGGGGGAGCTGGACCGTCAGGGGCGGCAGCTGGTCGGGCTCGCGTTGGCCACGGCGCATTTTAATCGCGGTCGCTACGCGGAGGCGCAGGCGGCGCTGACGGAGGGCGGGTTGACGGGCAGTCGTCCGGGGGCGCTGTTGACGGCGCGCATGCACTGGGAGCAGGAGCGGCGCGACGAGGCGCTCAAGCTGCTGGCGGCGTTGTCCGCGCGCTGGCCGGAGGACGCGGAGATCCACGGGGACTATGTCAATTGCCTGCGCGAGGCGGGCCGGTTCGAGGATTGGCGGCTGCTGGGGGTGGCGCGGCGGCTGTCCGCGCCGGACAAGCCGGCGGGTTATGTCGCCGAGTTGTCCGCGCTGGCGGCGGCCGGGCGCGCGGAGGAGTTGGACGGATTGGAGCGGGCGGCGTTGGCGGCGTTTGGCGACGACGCGGAGGCGTTGAAGCTGTTGGCGGGTTATGCGGCGCAGGCCGGGCGGGGGGCGTTCGCCGAACGGGTTTACGAGCGTTGCCGCGAGGCGGGGCAGGGGTGGGAGCTCGCCGCGACCGCGTGGGTCGAGGCGCACGTGGTCGCGAACGAGCCGCGGGCCGCGCTGGCGGCGATCCGGCGGGTGGCCGCGGACAATCCCGGCTGGACCGGGCTGGACGCGCTGGGCGGGCTCAGGGCGGTGGCGGCGCACGCGGCCGGCGAGTGGAGCGAGGCCGCGCTGGTGTTGGACGCCTACCTGCAAAGCCCGGGGTTGCGAGCCGAGGTATTGTTGCCCGTGGCGGAGCGGCTGCGGTTGCTCGGGGCGCACGATGTCGAGCGTCGGGTGCTGGCGCGCGCGGTGGCGTTGTCCCCGCTGAATCGCGAGGCGTTGTCGCGCTTGATCGAGTGGAATCTGGACCACGGCGTCGGCGACAGTCTTTACCCGGAAGTGGAGCACCTGCTGACGTTGCGCAAACCCCCGGCCGCGCTGCTCAAGCGGGTGCGCCTGGAGCTGCAAAGCGACCGCTACCTGCTCTTCCCCGAGCGCGACCGCGTGCTCGGGCTGCTGTGATCGGGTCCACGCGATGGTGTCGCCCCGGTCGTGTCGGGAGGGTGCAAAAGTAGCGGGAGCATCTTGCGCCCGGCTTGGCGCGCGGTCGGGAGCTGGAAGCTCCCGCTACCTTGGTCCGCCCCGTCGATCCCGTTGAGCGTTATCCGGCTCCTTTTTCCCTTTGCTCCCGTCGGCTCGCCGTGCGACCACTGGCGGCGAGTTTATGCGTATCACCGGCCTCGCCCTAGTTCCCCCTCCGACCGCCGCCGACCTGCCCAAGGTCACCCCGGAATTGCTGGCCTCCGTGCTGGCCCGCTACTCGCGATCCAACGACGGCATCCACGCCATCCTCGACAAGGTCGATCCGGCCGACCCCGACGCCTCCATCGACCGCATCCTGAAGTTCGTTGACTACGGCCACGCCTCCATCGGCGGCCTCACCGGGGGCCTGGCCATCGCCCTCGACGACGTCTCGATGTGGCTCGCCTACAAACTCTTCGAGATCGCGCAAATGGCCGACGGCCAGGAGTCGTCCACCCGCTACATCACCATGGACGCGGCCAATCTCCCCGAGCCGTCCGCCCTCGGCATCCCCGACGATCTCGCGCCGCGCTGGCAGGCCCTCATGGCCCGCGCCTTCGCGGCCTACCACGCCGAATACGCCCGGCTCGACGCGCTCGCCACCGCCGAGCCCGACCGCGTGCGTCTGCCGGCCAACGCCAAACCCGCCGTCGCCACCCGCCTGCGCAAAAACTACGCACTCGACCGCGCCCGCTACTTCATCCCGCTGGCCACCCGCACCAACGTCGGCCTCGTGCAGACCTCGCGCATGTGGGCCCAGACCATCAAGCAACTCGCCTCGCTGCCGCATCCCGAGGCCCGCGCCGCCGCCGAGCTCATCCGCAACGAGTTGATCAAGCAGTCTCCGCGGCTCCTGCGCCACAGCTTCGCCGACGCCTCGTGCGAGGCCCAGGCCGCGCAGGAACTCGCCACCTCGGTCCGCCTCGGCCTCGCCCGCCTCTCGACCGCGCCGTTGGCCGACGAAGTCTGGGTCCACGTTGACCGCGCCACGCCGCCCTTCCTCGCCGAGGAGCAACCCGTCGCCGAGTCCCTGCGCCACCGCGGCAACCGCTACGGCCTGCAAGGCACCGCCACCCGTCGCATGCGCGTCACCTTCGCCTGGAACAACCTCGCCATCGCCGAGCTCCGCGACCTCAACCGCCACCGCACCGGCAACCGCTTCACCCCGCTCATTCAGGCCGGTTTTTATCTGCCGCCGGAGATTGCCCACGCCGATCACCGGGCGCTGCTCGACGACCAGGCCGAGCTCACCCGCGAGCTGCTGCAACGCGGTTCGCCGGCCTACGTGTATTCGCTTTTGCTCGGCGCCCAGACGCCTTTCGAGCACGGCACGCACGCGGACAAGTTCATCTACGAAGCCGAATTGCGCACCGGCATGGGCGCCCACTTCCGCTACGCCGAGCACCTCTCCGCCACCCTGCGCGCCTTCTTCGAACAAGTCCCCGAGGCCCGCGACTGGGTCGTCGAGGGCACCGCCGAACCCGAGTGATGTCCCCGTAGGGGCCGGCGTCCCCGCGACAAAAAAACTTGCCGCCACCTGCTTGCAAAAACCTCATGTCCTCCATGCAACCCACTCTTGCGCGCACCCCGGCGCTGGCCTGTCTCCTCGCCCTGCTCTGCGCCGCGCCGGTGCTCGCGCGTGATCCGGCCGCGCGTATCGACGCCGCCAAGCGCAACCGCATCTCCACCGCCGGCTCCACCATCACCCCCGAGGTCAAGGCCCCCGAGCGTGCCGACGGCGTGCAGGACAAACGTTTCGACCGCGGCGAACTGCGCGAACAACCCCGCGCCGTCGTCGGCGAACGCCGCTCCGACATCGAGCTGAAGGAGACCCGCGACAAGAACCTCGTCACGCCCGAGCTCAAGACCTACGAGCAACTCCGCTACGACACCAACGCCTACTCCGACCAACGCTCCAGCCGCTTCAACACCGGCGAGCAAACCTACCGCACCGAGCTGGTTGAGCGCTACCAGACCAGCCTCAGCGACGCCGCCGACGCGGCCCCCAAGACCGTGGTGAAGGAACGCACCACCTTCGACTCGATCAACCGCTTCATCTTTCGCCGCAACCGTCCCCAGGGCGACGATCTGATGACCGCCGCCGGTTCGGAGTCGGCCGCCCCCGCCGCGGGCGCGCAACCCTGATGTTCGCGTTTTCCGCGCCGCATGAAACCCATCCGCGTTCTTCAATTTAACATTCAATACGGCCAGGGTTGGGACGAACGGAATCCCGACAACGCGCCGATCGACCTCGACGCCGTCGTCGCCGAAATCAAGGCGCAGGACGCCGACCTCGTTTTCCTGCAGGAGGTCGAGCGGGCCCTGCCCGGCGGCGAGCAGACCAGTCCGCCGCCCAACTACACCCGTCTGCGCGCCGCGTTTCCCGGCCACGACTCCGCCTTCGCCTATCCCCGGGCCGACCCGCGCGAGCTGCCCTTTGGTCTGGGGCTCGCGATCTTTTCCAAGACCCCGCTCACGGGCGTCTTTCAGGAAGACATCCCGTCGCCGCCGGTGCCATTCGATTTTTTCGGCGAGGCCAAGACGCCCACCGACCGCGTGTTGCTCGGCGCGCGCACGATCATCGCCGGCCGCGAGGTGGCGCTGCTCAACACGCACCTGCTCGCCTTCTTCATGCTCAAGACCAACAGCCGCGAGCATCCCGAACAACGCGAGCAGATCGAACGCCACCTGCGCGCCGCGACCGGCCCGATGATCGTCTGTGGCGACTTCAACGTGCGCGACCACCCGTCGCTGGTCGCCCAGTTTCGCGCCGTCGGTTTCGACAGCGTGCAGACCGACGAGATCACCTGGCGTCGCATGCCCTACGTGCTCGACCACATCTTTCACAACGCGCCGCTGCGCTGCGAACGCCGCGCGGTCATCCCGACCCTCGCCAGCGACCACCACCTGCTGGTCGCCGACCTGAGCTTCGTCTGACGTTAGCGAATCCACCCGCGAAAAGCCGTTCAGCCCTCGTGAAACGGGATGACGTGTTGCCTATCCGCGTTCATCGGCGTCCATCCGCGGTTGAAATGCGTTTCCCGGGTTCAGGGGACGGTGTTGTTTTTTTAACCACGAAGCCACACGAAGGCCCACGAAGACGGAAACGGAAGAGCCGAAGAAATCAGGACTCTGCTTTCGCGAATTTTAACCTCTTTTGCGGTTCAATTTCGAAACCACCGTTTCGCCTTCGTGTGGCTTCGTGCCCCTTCGTGGTTAAAAAACGCCGCGAGATTCAGAGTCCTTCGCGGTTGGCGAATCGGGTTTTGAAGTCGCGCGCCGCGCGAAAACCACAACCTTACCCCGCATGTCAGAATCCACTCCCGTCAATCCCGCCGAGTCCGGTCTGGAGATCCGCACGTCGTTTGTGCGCACGCGCAACGCGCTCCTCGCCAAGGCCGACTTCGGGCCGCTTTACGTCGATTTTTTCCTGCACCTCTCCGACC